>Ga0302326_10020358_pt1 | contig 13666 bp, 12 predicted proteins | sample Palsa_T0_3_FD_202264 | JGI IMG/M metagenome (GOLD analysis project Ga0302326, IMG submission 202264) | Peat permafrost microbial communities from Stordalen Mire near Abisko, Sweden - Palsa_T0_3 | ecosystem: Environmental > Terrestrial > Soil > Palsa > Peat permafrost | place: Sweden: Abisko... | reverse complement strand
AGTTTGCGCGGGTCACGCACCCCTGACCGGGTAGTCTTTCGCGACGAGCTGCCCACCAACGCGACGGGCAAAGTGCTTCGCCGCGACATCGTCGAAGAGCTTCGCGCCGCACCGGCCGAGCAGTAACTCCAACCGAGGATCGAAATCATGATCAAGAACGGAACCCGTCTGGCCAGCCAGGTATGCGACACCCAAGTCATCGTCGTGCGGAGCGCGGACAGCCTCGATGACCTGCGCTGCGGTGGCGCGCCGATGGTGGAGTTGAACGCCGAGCGATCGGGAGAATTGGATCCGGCATTCGCCGACGGCAGCGTGATGGGCAAGCGGTACGTGGACGAGACCGGTGCCGAGGTGCTGGTGACCAAAGCCGGCGCCGGAACATTGGCTGTGGGCCAGGCCGTGCTCAGCTTGAAAGAAGCCAAGCCGCTGCCGGCCTCGGACTAGCTTGAGCTAGCTCGGCCTAGCCGGTCAGTCCGTTACGACGGACGAATTCCCTTGCCTTGACCAAGAATTCAAGCTGTTCGTACACCTTGCGCAACGGGTCGCTGCTGCGGCTGGACCGGCACAGCACGACGGCGCCTTCCAGGGCGGCGATCGACATCACCGCCAACGATTCGGCTTCCGACTCGGGGAAGCCGTCGGCGACGAACGCCCACGTGAGCGCCGTGCGCCAGTGCGCGAAGATCCTCGCCGCCTCGGCGGCCAACGGGACTTCGTCTTCGGATGAGCCGACCGCCGCGGCCACCACCGGGCAGCCGGCGTTGAAATCGCTGTCGGCGAGCACTCGTTCCCAGAACTCGACGAATTGCGCCACCAGCACCTTCGCGCCTCGACCCGCGGCGTCGTCGATGTCGGCGGTAATCGCGTCGCCGGCGTAGTGCAGCGCCTCGGCAAGGATCTGGTTGCGCCCGTTGGGGAAGTGGTGGTAGACCGAGCCGCGGGGCGCGCCGCTGCGGGTGAGCACCTCGTCGATCGTCACACCGGCGGCGCCGCGTTCCCGCATCACCTCAGCAGCGCTGATCAGCATCTTGGTTCGGGTGTCGCCGCGCTTCTTGCGGACATGCGTCGCTAGCGTCATAAGTTCTTCGAGGCGCGTGTCAGGCCGCGCGAGAGTCGCGGAGCTGCGGAATGCGCCACTGGAGCGCGCGCGCGTTGAAACGCATGGAACGCAGTGGCTTGCGGCGGAGGTCAAACATTTCGCCGCTGAATCGGTGCCCGGCAATATTGAGTTCGACGATCAGCATGGCCTTCTCCTGGGGCTCGGTGCCCACATGTGCCGGATCTGCCGACTCATGACTATGTAATGGACCATATAAGACTTGCGTTCAGCAAGCAAACACTAACGCATCGCGACACGTCAACGGCGTTGCACCGATCGCCTGGGTAGTTTCGGCGCCCATTTAGAGCTACGACCGATGCCAAATTATGCTGTACGACATATTCGTGTCCCGCGCTGTCGACTCGGCCGCCTCACCGCCAAGATGATTACCAGGGCGCTAAACACCTGGTCGGGCTAGGCTCGGCGCAGCCGATCAATGCGGGAGGCGTAGCCATGGGCCACTACAAAAGCAACGTCCGCGATCTGGAATTCAACCTGTTCGAAGTGCTGAATCTGGACAAGGTGCTCGCTGACGAAGCATTCGGCGACCTGGACGGTGAGTCGGTGCAGCAGATGCTGTCCGAGGCCGCCCGGTTGGCCGAAGGGCCGGTGGCCGAGTCATTCGCCGAAAGCGACCGCCATCCGCCGACGTTCGACCCGGACACCCACGTCGTGACCCTGCCGGATCCGTTCAAGAAGTCGCTGCACGCATGGCGGGAAGGCGAATGGTTCCGCGTCGGGCTCGTTGAGGCTGTCGGCGGTGTGCCCGCGCCCTCGATGGTGCAGTGGGCTGTCAACGAACTGGTGCTCGGCGCCAACCCCGCGGTCTTCATGTACGTGGCCGGGCCGTTTATGGCAAACATTCTCTACGGCATTGGCAATGAGCAGCAGCAACATTGGGCGTCGCTCGCGATCGACCGCAACTGGGGTGCCACCATGGTGCTCACCGAACCCGACGCCGGGTCCGACGTCGGCGCCGGCCGGACCAAAGCGATCGATCAGGGCGACGGCACATGGCACATCGACGGTGTCAAGCGGTTCATCACCAGTGGCGACAGCGATGACGTGTTCGAGAACATCCTGCATCTGGTGCTGGCCCGCCCCGAGGGCGCGGGGCCGGGCACCAAGGGGCTGAGCCTTTTCCTGGTCCCCAAATTCCTCCTCGACCCGAAGACCGGCGAGCCCGGTGAGCGTAACGGGGTGTTCGTCACCGGCGTGGAACACAAGATGGGCCTCAAGGTCTCGGCGACATGTGAATTGACGTTCGGTCAGCACGGCGTCCCGGCGTCGGGCTGGCTGGTCGGCGATCGCCACAACGGGATCGCACAGATGTTCAGGATCATCGAGTATGCCCGAATGATGGTGGGCACCAAGGCTATCGCAACTCTGTCGACCGGCTATCTGAACGCGTTGGACTACGCGAAGACTCGTGTCCAAGGCGCCGACCTCACCCAGATGACCGACAAGACTGCGCCGCGGGTCACCATCATCCACCACCCCGACGTTCGACGCGCGCTGCTGACCCAGAAGGCCTACGCCGAGGGGCTGCGCGCGCTGTACCTCTACACCGCGGCACACCAAGACCCGTCGGCAGCCGTCGTCGTATCCGGCGTCGACGCCCAAATGGCCGACAAGGTCAACGATCTGCTGTTGCCGATCGTCAAAGGGGTGGGTTCCGAACGGGCGTATCAATGTTTGACCGAGTCGTTGCAGACGCTCGGTGGGTCCGGCTTCCTGCAGGACTACCCCATGGAGCAGTACATTCGCGACGCCAAGATCGACAGCCTCTACGAAGGCACCACCGCAATTCAGGCGCAGGACTTCTTCTTTCGCAAGATCGTCCGCGACCACGGTGTCGCGCTGAACCATCTCGTCACACAGATCGAGGCATTCATCGACAGTGCCAAAGCCCGGCCCGAGCTCGCCGATGCCCGTAAGCAGCTTGCCACGGCGGTCGATGATCTGCAGGCCTGGGTAACCACCATGACTGGATATCTGATGGCCTCGCAGGAAGACGCCCGCGAGCTGTACCGCGTGGGTCTGGAGTCGGTGCGATTCCTACTCGCGGTCGGTGACCTGCTGATCGGATGGCTGCTGCTTCGCCAGGCGGAGATCGCGCTGACCGCGATCGACGGTGATCCCGGGCCGGCGGACAGTGCGTTCTATGCCGGAAAAGTCACTACAGCAAAGTTTTTCGTCAACAACGTGCTGCCGCGGCTGACAGCAGAACGCGACATCGCGGCGAATGTCGATCTCGCGGTCATGCAGCTGAGCGAAGAGGCGTTCTGAGCCTCAGGCGTCGACCGTGTAGCCCATCGGCATCAGCACGCTCTTCTGCTGGGTGAAGTGCTCGACGCCCTCCGGGCCGTTCTCGCGGCCGATCCCGGAGTTCTTGTAGCCGCCGAACGGACAGCACGGGTCGAAGGCGTACCAGTTGATTCCATAGGTGCCGGTGCGAATCTTCTCCGAGACCGCGATCCCGCGCGGCACGTCGGCGGTCCATACGCTGCCGGCCAGGCCGTATGCCGAATCGTTGGCGATCTCGATGGCGTCTGCCTCGGTGTCGTAGGGGATGATGCTCAGCACCGGGCCGAAGATCTCCTCCTGAGCGATCGTCATCTTGTTGTCGACGTCGGCAAAGACCGTGGGCTGCACGAAGAAACCGTCGTCCAGCCCCTCGGGGCGTCCGCCGCCGCACACCAGCCGCGCGCCCTCGTCGATGCCCTTGGCTATGTAGCCCTCGACCCGTTCCCGCTGCTTCGCCGAGATCAGCGATCCGACCTGGGCGCCTGGGTCGGACGGCAGTCCGACCGGTAGCGACTGCGCGAAAGCGCTGACCGCATCGACGATTTCGTCGTAGCGGGAGCGGGGCGCCAGGATGCGGGTCTGGGCCACGCAGGCCTGCCCGGTGTTCATGATCCCGGAGAAGACGAGCATGGGGATCGAGGCGGCCAGGTCGACGTCGTCGAGCAGAATGGCCGCCGACTTTCCGCCTAGCTCGAGGGTGCACGGCTTGAGCATGTCCGCGGCGCGCTTGCCGATCTCCTTACCGACGGCCGAGCTGCCGGTGAACGAGAAGATGTCGATGTCGGGGTTGGACGTCAGCGCCTGTCCGGTCTCGATCCCGCCCGGAACGATCGACAGCACACCCTCGGGCAGACCGGCTTCGGCGAACGCCTCCGCCAAAGCATTGGCGCTGAGCGGTGTTTCGGCCGCCGGCTTGAGCACGACAGTGCAGCCGGCCAGCAGCGCCGGGCCCAGCTTATTGATCGCCAAGAACAGCGGCACGTTCCAGGCCACGATCGCGCCAACCACCCCGAGCGGCTCACGATGCACAATGGTCTGCCCGTAGCCGCCGTTGCGGATCTCGTGCCACTTGACCTGGTCGACGGCAGGGCCGGCGAAGAAGTTCAGGCACCCGATGCCACTCATCCACTGCATCGTCTCGACGCTGAGGGGCGGCTGGCCGGTCTCGAGTCCGAGCAGCTTGACGAACGCGTCCTTGCGCTCTTCCAGCAGCTTGAGCGCGTTGCCGATGACAGCCGCGCGTTCCTTCGGCGGCGTCGACGGCCACGGGCCGTGGTCGAACGCGTCGCGGGCCGCGGCGACCGCGGCATCGACGTCGGCTGCCGCCGCCAGCGGGACCTTGCCGACATACTCGCCGGTGGCCGGGCAGTGCACCTCGATGACGTCGGACGTCGACGGCTCGGTCCACTTGCCGCCGATGAAAAGTTTGTCGTATTCGGTCTTGGCGTCGTCGCTCATGGCCGCCACCCTACCCAAGGCAATCCAAAACGAGAACAGGTTTCAGTCAAGAGCTGTTGCGGACGCATCAAGGCCGCAGCACCAGTACCAGATTGCTCACCAAGAACTCGCGTAGCACCGGCACTGACGTCAACCACCACGCCCATCTCGGGTGGTAGCGGGGAAACGCGGCAACCAGCGCGCCGGTGCTGACAGCCCAGTCCAGTCCCTCGGCCGCCGACACCGCAAACAACGACGAGCCGTAGTCATTCCTGGCCCGATGGCCGTGCTTGCGGGCGTAACGGTCGGCGGCGCGGGCCCCGCCCAGGTAGTGCGTCAGGCCCATCTCGTGGCCGCCGAACGGACCCAGCCAAACGGTGTAGGACAACACCACCAGTCCGCCCGGCCGGGTTACCCGCATCATTTCGGTGCCCAGCTGCCAGGGCCGCGGCACGTGTTCGGCGACGTTGGAGGACAGACAGATATCCGCGCAGTCGTCGGCGAACGGGAGTGCCATCCCCGAGGCGCGAACAAACGCCCCCGACGGCTCGGCGAGTTTCGCTCCAGCGCCGTGCATCTCGGCCGAGTTCGGTTCGACCCCGAGGTAGTGGATACCCGCTTCGGCGAACGCCGCCGCGAAATATCCCGGCCCGCCGCCGATGTCGAGTAACGACCGGCCCGTCGCGGGGCCGCCGTTCATTCCGCGCCACAGGTCGCCGACCATCGCGGCGGTATCGGCCGCCAGTACGCCGTAGAAGCGGGCGGGATCGGGTTGTTCATAGCGGAATTCCGACAGCAGCCGTAATGAACGCGACAGCGTCGCCCGCTGCGCAAACACCTCCGTCACAGCCACCGGCCAACCCTAAGCCGGGGCATCGCTAGGCTGACACGATGCCTGTTCTGCGCTCGGTGCTGCTGCTGTGCTGGCGCGACACCGGCCACCCGCAGGGTGGTGGCAGTGAGACGTACCTGCAACGTATCGGCGCCCAGTTGGCCGCAGCCGGCGTCGCGGTCACATTGCGCACAGCGCGCTACCCCGGCGCGGCGCGCCGTGAGGTCGTCGATGGTGTGCGGATCGTCCGTGCGGGTGGGCGTTACTCGGTATATGTATGGGCGATGTTGGCGATGGCGGCCGCTCGGCTGGGTTTCGGACCGCTGCGGGACGTCCGGCCGGACGTGGTGGTCGATACTCAGAACGGCATACCGTTTCTGGCCCGGCTGATCTACGGCAGGCGAGCTGTGGTGCTGGTGCACCACTGCCACCGTGAGCAGTGGCCGGTGGCCGGCTGGGTGTTGAGCCGGGTCGGCTGGTTCGTCGAATCCTGGTTGTCGCCGAGAGTGCATCGTGGCAACCAGTATGTGACGGTGTCCCTGCCCTCAGCCCGTGACCTGGTCGGCCTCGGTGTCGACAACGGGCGAATTGCCGTGGTGCGCAACGGGCTCGACGAGGTGCCTGCACCGTCGCTGGGCGGTCCGCGGGCGGCTTCGCCGCGGGTGCTGGTGCTGTCCCGGCTGGTGCCGCACAAGCAGATCGAAGACGCACTGGCCGCGGTGGCGCAACTGCGGCCGGCGATCCCCGATCTGCACCTCGACGTCGTGGGCGGCGGTTGGTGGTCTGAGCGCTTGGTCGACCATGTCGAGCGGCTGGGCATCCGCGACGCGGTGACTTTTCACGGTCATGTCGATGACGCGACCAAGCACCAAGTCATTCAACAGTGTTGGGTTCATGTGCTGCCGTCGCGCAAAGAAGGTTGGGGTCTGGCCGTCGTCGAGACTGCGCAGCACGCCGTGCCCACCATCGGTTACCGGTCCTCCGGTGGGCTTGCGGACTCGATCGTCGACGGGGTGACCGGTGTGCTGGCCGACAGCCGCGACGACCTGGTGAACCGGCTGCAGCAGCTGTTGGCCGATCCGGTGCTGCGTGACCAACTCGGCGCCAAGGCGCAAGCGCGCAGCGCTGAATTCTCTTGGCGGCAAAGCTCAGACGCGATGCGCTCGGTCCTGGAGTCGGTCATCGCCGGCGACCATGTCAGTGGAGTCGTGTAGCGCTCAGCCGAACGTGAGCTGTTGCAGCACCCGGAGAAAGACGTCTCGGTCGCCGGGTGAGAGCTGCCCAAGCCAGTGCTCCTCGCCGCGTTGAATATCGGCCTGGGTGGCGTTCTTGATCGAGCGACCGGATTCGGTGATTTCCAGCAGGCGCGCGCGACGGTCGTCGGGGTCGGGAATCCGCTCGATGTAGCCGTGTTTCTGCAACTCATCGAGCACGGGAATGATGCGTGTCTTGTCGGCACCGATCGATTCGGCGAGGGTCGCCTGCGTGCGGATCGCCGATTGGTCGAGGGCGCTGAGCACGATATAGGCCCACATCGTCAGGCCGTGCGCTGTGAGCACCGGTTGCTCGGCGGCCACGGTTTCGCGGGTCAGCTGGGCAAGCATCGCGGCGAGATCGGGTCGCCTCGGCCTGCGTGCCATGCCGTGATGATAGTGCTTGACATATCATATGCATGAGCACATAGTAAGCATATGATTACTAATGTGGATCTCCGGATACACCGGACTGCTGTACTCGCCTCCGTGGATGTGGTCTCGGCCGTCTCGACCGACGACCTGTCGAGGCCGACGCCGTGCGTCGGCTGGAATCTCTCGGACCTGCTCGCCCATATGACCGTGCAGCACCGGGGGTTTGCCGCCGCCGCACACGGCCGGGGCGCCGACCCGGCGGTATGGGATCCCGCCACTGTCGCCGACGCGGTCGCATCCGACCCCGCGGCAACGTATTCCGTTGCTGCTAACGCCGTGGTCGACGCGTTTGCCGGCGCCGAGGTGCTGGATGCGAGCTTCGCGTTACCCGAGTTCGGGCCGGGAGCCACCTTCCCGGGTTCGGTGGCGATCAGCTTCCACTTCGCGGATTACGTTGTGCACGGCTGGGACGTCGCGCGCACGCTAGGTCATCGCTTCGAGCTTCCGGACGACGTCGTGGCCGCCGTGCTGCCTATCGCCTTGCTCGTGCCCGATGGAGACTTCCGCACCGCCGCGAATGCCTTCTTCGGCCCGGCCATCCCGTCGCCAGGGTCGGACGACGACCTCGGCCGGATCCTGGCTTACCTCGGCCGCTCTCCGGAGTGGACACCGTCGACCGGCAGGGCTTGACCTCGCCGACGCAAACCTGCGACGGCCATGCCGACGGCTCCGCCGATCAGCATCGCCAACCATGCCAGGTGGGCGGTGACGGCGATCCGCCGTTGAGTCGCCGACGCCCCGGCCGTCGCGCCGCCGACGCGATACAGCGCGAGATCGTGTCCGCGATAGGTGATCGGCAATCGGTCCAATGTCCCTGCGGACCGGCCCATGTCGCCGGGTGTGCCCAACTCCACCACCAGCCAACTCACACCCGCACGCCGAAGCTGCTGCGGCTCAGCGCCTTTCAGTAGTAATCGCTGGACATCACGGGCGTGGTCCCCCTCGCCGGCAACAACTGTTCCCGAAATCGTCAGGTCGCCGGTGCCCAGCACGTCGGCACGCAGCCACCGCGGCAGCGGATCCAACACCGGCGCCGGCCCGGACCAGGCGAAGCGCCGCATGGTGTCGGCCGGCAACACCGCAACCTCGCCGGGCTCGTGATTGATCGCCGTCGCAACGGTCGTCCAGTCCGACGGGTAGCGCACCGAATCGACCTTTCCCGCTGCACCCCAGGCCAAGTCGGGAAGTGACAACAGCAACGCCGCGCAGCCCACCAACGCTGTTGTCGCGGGACGCAACCAGCCTCGTAACGTCAGCACCGTAGCGGCGGCGGCCAGCGCGTAACCGGGCATCGCCAAGGCGACCCACTTCTGCCCGTCGCGCAGCAAGCCCAAGCCGGGCACGGCCTTGACCGCAGCGTGCAGAACAGCCAATCCCAGACCGGTGGCCATGGCAGCGGTGAGCACAACGGACAGGGCCGCCAACACCAACAACGGCAGGCCTGCCCGGCACTGCACCAGCGAAATGCTGCCGACAGCGACCAACGTCAACAGCACGAAGGCTGACATGACCGCGAAAAGTGTTGCCTGCGAATCTGGTACGGCAGCGCCGTTCCACATGCCGCCCAGGCTGGCCAGGCTGCCCAGCGTGCCCAGACCGGGCTCGGCGCGGGCTGCGAACGCGGCGACGTTGGGAACCTGCGCCCACAGGTGGTCGACCGAGGACAAACCCAGCATCGTCGACGTCAGCCACGGCAGCGCCGCCAGCACCGCGAAACCCGATGCGGCGGCGGCGCAGAGCCGGCGCGACAGTCCGGTACCCGGTACGGAAACACACACGACCGCGACCGTCGCAGCCAGCAGCAGTCCCGTCGGGGTCAGCCCGGCCAGGGCTATCCAGAAGGCCACACCGTAAAGGCTTCGCCAAGAAACGCTTTCGTCTGACCGAAGCATCAGCATCGCCGTCGCCACCCACGGCAAGCAGCCGTAGCCGAGCAGCAGACTCCAATGTCCCTGCAGCAGACGTTCACCGACATAGGGATTCCAGATCGCGAGCGTGGCGGCCACGAACTGACCGCCCACACCGGAGTCCGGTAGCACCGTTGCGACCAGCCGAGCCGCGCCCCAGCCGGCCAGCCACAGTCCCGCGACCAACAGCGCTTTCACCACGATGCCGCCGTCGACGCAGTGCGAGGCCACCGCGACCGCGAAATCCTGTGGCGTGGCCCGAGGTGGGGACAGCAGCCCGAGAGCGCTATCGGAGAGGTAGGACCGCGGCGTCGACACCGCGTCGCGCAGCAGCAGATAACCGGGCGACAGCAACGGCGCGACTACCACCAGCGCCAGCGCCAGCGGATAACTGGGGCGGGACCACCGCACAATCCAGTGCGGAACCGCCCGCACGTGCCTGGCTAGCCAGGACTCGACGCCGACGGGCCTGAGCCTGGCGAGTCCTCACCGGACTCTCGCTGCACGTCCTTGGGCGGCGTCGGAAGTTTCTCGGTGACGGCTTCGGCTCCCGGCACCCGCTCACGCTCGACCGGCGGATCGCCGCGACCGAAAAAACCGTGGTCGGCGTCGTCTGAGCCAGGGTCGAGCAACGCCGTCTCGGTGCGCAGGCTGAACGAGCCGAGCAGCAACCCGCCGATCAGCGCGATCACGCCGGCCGCGGTGAAGGTGATCGGCAGTACGCGGGACCACAACGACAACCGGTCGCGCTCGTTACGAGCGGCGTTGACCTGCGACTCGACGGTCTCTTCGTTGGAGGTGATCTTGTAGTCGACCACCGTCACCTCTGGCTTGAGGGCATCGCGGGCGAAGTACTGATTGACCCGCTCTTCTTGTTTGACGATCGTCCCCGACTCCGGATCGACCCAGAAGGTGCGCTGCGCGGCGTAGTAGCGGGTCATCGTGACCTTCTCATCCGGATCTCCCGGCACATCCCACTTCGACGCGGTCTCTGTGACCTTGCTGTCCTCGTCGTTGGCGTACAGCGACGGGTACCTGATCGGTTCGGCCAGCTTGCCGTCCGCGTCGTAGCCGACGTCTTGGGTGAACTTGAACGCGGTCAGTCCGTTGACGTCTTCTTCCCCGGTGTAGTTGGCGTCAAAGGCTTTTTGCGCGATCGGGTCGAAGTACGGGTAACTGCGCTTCTCGGTGTGGAACGGGAATCGGTACGACAACCCGTCGTGTGGCAGCGCGATGTTGGTGGCCGGGTTTTCGTCGTTGAACGTGCGCGGCTTCTGGACGGCGCCACCCGGATGGGTGTCGTCGGAGACCGCCGTCGCCGTCTTGCGGTTCAGGGTGACGGTGTCCACCAGAGCCGTCAGTAGGCCGGAGTCCTTCTGCTTGTCGCTGCGTCGAACAGAGGTGCCGACCTGGAGGGTGACGACGTCAGCGTTGGCCGGGGACTCGACGTCGATCTGCTGCTGGGACACCAGCGGCACGTTTTTGTTGACGACCATTTTCATGGTGCTCATCGAACCAGGGTCCATCGCGGTGCCGGTGCCGTCACTGATCAAGGTGGCGTCCAGATCGAGCGGAATCTTGGTGATCCTGCTGCCGGTGTAGGTCCACAACAGCAGCGCGGCGATCAGCAATGCGGCTCCGAGCCCCATGATCCCGCACGCGGCCATCCGCAACATGACTGCTCGGTTCACGTTGCCGTGACCTCCTTCTGGTCTCGTTCGGCTCAGGGCACTGACCCCGTTCCGCCCCGTACCCGCGACCTGGGGTTCTACCCGCCTACGCTGCCGCAGCGAAGCAAAACTCGTTCGACCCTAACAGCATTATTTAAGGTCGGGATTCACGTCCCCTTATAAGAAAACCGCGGCTGAATCGGGCCTACCCCAGTCGCCGGACCACCCATCGCGGGCAGACTGTGGGCATGGGCGAGCAGCAGGCGGTGGGTGGCACACGCAGCTTCCTGCCCGCTGTCGAAGGGATGCGGGCGTGCGCTGCGATCGGTGTCGTCGTCACCCACGTTGCGTTCGAGACGGGTCACTCCGCCGGTGTCGACGGCAGGTTGTTCGGCCGGTTCGATCTGGCCGTCGCGGTGTTCTTCGCGCTGTCGGGCTTCCTGTTGTGGCGCAGCCACGCGGCGGCGGCCCGCGGCCTGGGACCGCGACCGGCTAGCGGCCACTATCTGCGCTCCCGGGTGGTTCGCATCATGCCCGCCTACGTGGTGGCGGTCGTGGTGATTCTGACCCTGTTGCCCGACGGCAATCACGCGAGTCCGACGGTGTGGCTGGCGAATCTGACGCTCACTCAGGTGTACGTGCCGCTGACGTTGACCGCGGGCCTGACGCAGATGTGGAGCCTGTCCGTCGAGGTCAGTTTCTATCTGGTGCTACCGATCCTGGCGATGCTCGCCGCGCGGCTCCCGGTTCGCGGCCGGGTGCCTGCGATCGCCGCGCTGGCTGTCGCGAGCTGGCTGTGGGGCTGGATCCCGTTCGGTGCGCCGCCCGGTTTGAATCCGCTGACCTGGCCGCCGGCCTTCTTCTCCTGGTTCGCTGCGGGCATGCTGCTCGCCGAGTGGGTGCACAGCCCGTTCGGCTGGCCGCACCGGTTGGCCCGACACCGGGTGCTGATGGCCGTCGTCGTGGTGGTGGCGTATCTAGTGGCGGCCTCGCCGCTGGCCGGGCCGCCCGGGTTGGTTCCCAGTAGCGCCGCGCAGTTCACGGCGAAGACCGCGATGGGTGCGTTGGTGGCGGCGGGTCTGGTGGCGCCGTTGGTGCTGGACCGCCCCGACGACAGCCATCGGCTGTTGGGCAACGCCCCGATGGTCACGCTGGGTCGTTGGTCCTACGGCATCTTCGTCTGGCATCTTGCCGCGATGACGATGGTGTTCCCGTTGACCGGCCAGTTCTCGTTCGCCGGACACCTGGTCGAAGTACTGATACTCACGTTGGTATTCAGCATCGCGATCGCTGCCGTCAGCTACGCGCTTGTTGAGTCGCCCTGCCGGGACGCGTTGCGGCGCTGGGAGAAACGCGAGAAGAAGCGGCCCGTCGGTGAGAGTTCGGTCAGCGCGCGTCAAGAAGATGCAATCGCGCCATGATGTCCGCGCGGACGGCTGAGCGGCGGGCCTTGCCGGCGTCGTCGCGCAGCGGGGAGTCGACGAACTCGACAGTGGAGGGCACCTTGTACCCGGCGATGCGGTCGCGCAGAAAGTCCTGCACCGTCGGCTCGTCCAGCGCCGATCCGGCCTGAACCAACGCGTAGGGCACTTGCCCGAGATCCTCGTGTGGCACCCCAACGACCAAGCAGGACAACACATCCGGATGCTCGGCCAGCGCGCTTTCAATCTCGGCCGGATACACGTTGCGGCCACCGACGGTGAACATGTCCACCCGGCGGTCCGAGATGTACAGAAACCCGTCGGCGTCGAAGTAGCCGAGATCGCCCAGTGAATCCCAGCCGTCGCGTGATTTCGCGGTGGCGCCGACGTAGCGATACGTGGGCGCACTACCCGGGTTGGGCCGCATGTAGATCTCACCGACCTCGCCGGGCGGACACGTGTTGCCGTCGTCGTCGAGAACTTTCATCTCGCCGACCACCACGACCCCGACCGAACCGCGGTGGGCCAGCCACTGGTCACCGGAGATGAATGTCAAAGCCTGTAACTCCGTGCCGCCGTAGAGTTCCCAGACCTTCTCCGCGCCCAGGATGTCGATCCAGGCTTGCTTGATGGCGGGCGGACACGGTGCGCCGAGGTGCCAGAATCGCCGAATCGACGACAGGTCATAGGAATCCGGGTCGGCGTGGTAGATCGGCAGCGACCGCTGCATGATGGTCGGAACCGTCGTCAGGAACGTCACGCCGTGATCGGCGATCAGTCGCAGGAACTGCTGCGGCTCGAACCGGCTCATCAGCACCAGGTGGTGGCGCATCAGCAATGCGATTGTCGCCGTGGTGAAGCCGGTGTTGTGTGACAGCGGCACCGGGATCAATGTGATGTCGCCCTCCTGGGCGCCGAGTGGCCAGCCGATCGCGGCGGGGATCCTGCTGTCGCCCCCGGATTCGATGAGTTTGGGCCGACCGGTGCTGCCTCCCGACCCCATCGCCTTCCACACCGGCGACACCGCTTCTGGCAACGGCGCATCCGACAACATCGGGTCGGGGGTGAAACCGGTTGGCACGCTTGGTACTTCATTATGTGCGCGACCCACCAGCAGTTTCGGTGGACGCAGACTCAGCAGGCCAGCGAGCTCGGCATCGGGCAGGCGTGCGGACAGCGGCTGGGGCACCGCGCCCAGTTTCCAGCAGGCTACCGCGGCCTGGATCCATTCGATCCCGTTGGGCAGCACCATGGTCACGTAGTCGCCGACGCTGACACCCCGCTCGGCATAGGCGCGGGCCAGCC
>Ga0302326_10020357_pt1 | contig 13666 bp, 17 predicted proteins | sample Palsa_T0_3_FD_202264 | JGI IMG/M metagenome (GOLD analysis project Ga0302326, IMG submission 202264) | Peat permafrost microbial communities from Stordalen Mire near Abisko, Sweden - Palsa_T0_3 | ecosystem: Environmental > Terrestrial > Soil > Palsa > Peat permafrost | place: Sweden: Abisko... | reverse complement strand
GAGCGCGAGTGCATCCACGTTCGGACAAACGCAACTTGTATCGGTTTTTCGAAGCGCGGCGACAATGTTCTCGCCCGTGTTGATTGCGTCGATGGCGATCCCGAGGTAAGCGGGTCACACGTCCTGCTAGCGGTGGGGCGCCGTCCGAACACCGATGACCTCGGTCTCACAGAAGCAGGAGTTGCCGTCGATAAACGCGGCTACATTGTGGTGGATGACGAGTTGCACGCCAGCGTCCCGGGAATTTGGGCGTTAGGGGATTGCAATGGGAGGGGCGCATTCACCCATACGGCCTTCAACGACGCTGAAATCGTCGGGGCAAATCTTCTGGACAATGACCCGCGCAAAGTCAGTGATCGCATTACGGCTTACGCGCTGTATATTGACCCCCCGCTCGGCCGTGCGGGCTTGACGGAGGCAGAAGTCCGCAAAAGCGGCCGCCGGGCGCTGATCGGGCGGCGACCGATGACGAAGGTCGGTCGTGCTGTTGAGAAGGGCGAGACGCAGGGGTTTATGAAGATCATGGTGGATGCCCAGACCCACGAAATCTTGGGAGCCGCCATCCTTGGAACTGGCGGCGACGAGCCATTCACTCAATCCTTGACGTGATGTATGCCAGAGCGCCGTATACTACCATTCAACGGGCCGTGCATATTCACCCGACTGTTTCGGAACTCATCCCTACCATGCTCGGTGAACTCCAGCCGCTTTCGGACGCAGCCGAATTGCGCAACATGAATGCCGTGGGCGGGGCCCGCGTGGGATGACGGGAGCATACTTATGGCGATGACCGAACCGGAGAGGCTTTCCCTGAAAGAGCTACGCCGTCTTGCATCGGCTGCTCCACCATGTATCTCGATCGTTCTTCTCGAACGCGAGGCTCGCGATGCGCGAATTGCCTTCAAAGACGCGCTTGCTCAGGTTCGCAGCAAGCTGGCAGCCAGCGCATCCAAGCGTGACATCGCCTCCCTTCTCGATCCCCTAGAGGTTGCGGCTACGAGCGTGATTGATTCCTCCAAGGAGCCGGCGACGTTCATTTTTCTGCGCTCGCCGGACGTGTGCGAGTCATTCCGCACGCGATATCTCCTCGGCCAACCCGTCGCCGCCGTTGGTGAGTGCTTCCAGCTTCGTCCGCTGCTGGCGCTAGCCAGCAAACACCTGGAGTTCTACATTCTCGCCTTAAAGCTGAATGATACGCGCATCTTCAAATGCACGGATCAATTCTGTGAGGCCGCGAGATTTCCTAAAGGGGAGGGCACCGAGGCCGCAGGCTTCGTTCCGGGCGCATCCGATTCCTCGCTTCGCGCGGAGCCGGTGCATGATCGCGATCACCCTGAAGACCACCTTGGCCGTTTTTATCGTGAGATCGATCGCGACGTAAACGCTCTCCTGAAGGATGGACATCCACCCCTGGTTGTTGTAGGCGTCGAACATGAAGTCGCGCACTTCCATCGTGTGACGGCCTATCCTGCGTGCGTGGAACCGGGAATACGCGGATTACCCGGACATCTTGGCGAGAATGAAATGTATCGGCGATCCCTAGAGCTGGTTCGGTCGGTGACCACCGGGCCGGCGCGGCGCGCCCTGGAGAGGTTCGACAAGCAGATCGGAACAGGCCACGCTTCGGCAGATGTACAGGAGATTGTGCGTGCCGCTTCCACAGGCAGAGTCGAACATCTATTCCTGCTTGAGAATGGGACCGTTCCGGGCGCGGTCGACGGCGGGGTCGAACAATTGGACACAGCTGCGGTGCAAACGCTTCGCCATGGCGGCGACGTTCAAACCCTACCGGAGGCCAGCATGCCTTCTGGGGGCCCTATTTGCGCGATCTTCCGCTATGCGTCAGAGGGTTCCTAATAGTCTTCGGCGTCTCCGTCGAACAGAACTCCCGGTCGATACTGTGGAGCTGGCGCGCTACCTGGTCGGCAAAGTAGTGGTCCACGATACCGACGAGGGCAGGCTCAGCGGGCGCATCGTCGAGACGGAGGCTTATCCGGTTGGTGATTCCGCCAGTCACGCATTCCGCGGCGAGAAGCGGCGCAATAGCTCCCTATTCCTTGGGCACGGACACGCTTACGTTTACTTCACCTACGGTTCGTCGTTCATGCTGAACGTGAGTAGCGAGGCGGCCGGAGTTGGGGCGGGAGTCCTGTTGCGTGCCCTCGAACCACTCGAGGGAATCGCTGTCATGCAACGCTTGCGAGGCGGCGCAAGCCTGCTCGATTTAGCGCGGGGGCCAGGGCGGCTGGCCGAGGCGATGCAGATTGATTTCAGTCAGGATGGACTGGATCTGTGCGCCGCCGGGCCACTGTGGCTCGCGACGAGCCGGCTGAAAACGGGCGCCATCGGCCAAAGTGCACGCATCGGTTTAACGCGCAATGTGGATCGTAGACTGCGCTTCTACGAGCGCGGCAATCCGTACGTGAGTGGTGCAAAGAGGTTACGCGAGTAGCTAGACGGTCACAGATCAACTTCGACTTCGCTAGATGGCGTCGAACAACAGATCAGCAGGTTGCCCTTAGCCGGCGGTTCCAGCGGATCAGGCTGATATTGGACGGTTCCTCCGATCAGTGCGCACTCGCAGGTGTGGCAAACCCCGGTGCGGCATGACCACTGCACGGGTACGTCGCACGCTTCGGCGAATTCCAGCAAACTGGAAAACCGCGAATCCCACGGAACCGTGAGCCCGCTTCTTGTAAATGAAATTTGTGGTCCGCTGCCGGGTTCTCCCGAAGGCGCGTGAACCGGCGGCCGGGAGGATGGCGCAATTCCGGGCGTGATCGCCGCTTCCGCCCCAAATACCTCCGTATGAATTCGCATGGAATCGGCGCCCCATGTTTTCAAGCCCGCAGTCAGGTCGCGAAGGAATGATGGCGGACCACACAAATAGAAATCCGCGGCGCGAGTTACGCCCAGTCGATCGAGCAACGGCGTGTCTACATGCCCGACCGAGTCGTAATCGACACCTGCTTTATCCCCTGGGTCGGGCTTGCTGTAGGTAATGTGGCTTCGGCCGTTCACGAGGGCTTGCAAGAGGCCGCGTGCCTCTTTTGCGAACGGGTGCTCGGCGCGCTTACGTGCTCCGTAGATCCACCAGACTTCACGACGCGACGTCGCGGAGGAAAGCGAATGCAACATGGCGAGTACGGGCGTTGCCCCGATGCCGGCGCTGAGCAAGACGACTGGGGTATCGCCGGAGCCCAGAATAAAACCACCACGAGGCGCGCTCACCTCCAAAATATCGCCCGCGTGTACGTCATCGCAGAGATACGAGCTGACAACCCCGTTCGTCTCTCGTTTAACGCTTACCCGATAAGCACTGGCGCCGGGCGCGCCTGACATCGAGTAATTCCTGAGCAGCATTGGGCCGTCAGGCGTTGTACGCAACCGCAGGACCAGAAACTGTCCGGGTAGCGCGGCAGGCAGAGGCGTCCCGTCCGCTCCATCCCCCTGTTCGATGGACAACGAAACCACATTGGCAGCTTCTCGCACTACTGTGGCGACGCGTAATGGCCGAAACCCCGGCCAGGCTGGTGGCGGGCCGCTTGTTGCTGTGAGCCCCCGATTTCCTCCATCCGAAGTCTTCTGCTCCGCAATCGCCTTTAAAGACGTTTTCCATCCCTGGCTGAGCGCCGGTACTCGCAGCGAGCGTTCCAGTTGTTCGCGCGAGGTGTTTGGCAAATACAGGAGCCCATCAATATCTGCCACCGTGATCCGTTCGGGACCGTCCGCGACCTTCGTGATTTCGTCGCCAGCTCCTACTTCACCCTCTTCCAGCACGCGAAAGTAGAAGCCGGGACGATGATGTGACACGAGCAAAGCAGGCATTGCCGGCTCAGCCATTCTGATCCCGACGCGATAACATGTGACGCGCGGCTGAGTGACCTCGAAGAGCGCGCTTCCAATGCGGTATCGATCGCCGATGCAAACCTCATCATCGGGCAAGCCCTCTACCGTGAAGTTCTCGCCGAACTGTCCGAATGTGAAAATCCTTGCGGCCGAGCTGAGCCTCCCAGTAGCGATACGCTTCCATCTGGTAGACCATCACCGCGCGGTGCTCGCCTCCATGCCCGGCGAGATCCCCCTGTCCATCGCCAGCGACATTCGGGCGGCGGACGGCAATCCGCCCTTGGACTGGCTGCTTCCAAATCGCGGTGTGGACTTTCTCGCCCTTCCACGCGATGTCACGAGGAAGCCCAACATTAATTGATAAAAGCTGTCCCATCAGGTCGAGTCAAATGTTTCGTCGGCAGATCCGATTCCACGGGATTCACGTGTAGTATCCCAAAGTTACGCAGGACATAAGCGGGAGATGACGGCAGTCAGTGTCGAGGGGTTGACGAAAGACAAGGCCCCGAGTTCCGGGCCCCCCCCACTGTCTTTCGTTTCAGTATTCTCGCTGTGGTACGCGACATGCGTTGCTACCGGGCATGGGTACCAAGCCTAAGGAGAACGAGCATGAAAATCTTGATGGTTCTAACGTCCCACGATCAACTGGGCAACACCGGCCGGCCGACCGGTTTCTGGCTGGAGGAATTCGCCGCCCCCTATTTCGTATTCAAAGATGCTGGCGTTGAGCTTGCGCTCGCCTCTCCGAAAGGCGGGCAGCCTCCGCTCGATCCGAAAAGCGATCTGCCTGAAAATCAAACGCCGGCGATGGCGCGGTTCAAGAAGGACGCGGCGGCGCAAAAGGCTCTAGCCAACACGCTCAAACTCGCGGACATGAAGGCGGAAGACTTCGACACGGTCTTCTATCCCGGCGGGCACGGCCCGATGTGGGATCTCGCGGAGAGCCCCACGTCGATCGCTCTTCTCGAAGCCTTCTACAATTCCGGGAAGCCCATCGCGTTGGTGTGCCATTCACCCGGGGTGCTGCGCCACGTTACCTATCAGGGTGCTCCGCTGGTGAAAGGAAAACACGTCACCGGTTTCACGAACGGCGAAGAAGAGGTCATGCAGCTCACCAAGGTTGTGCCGTTCCTGGTCGAAGACGAGCTGATGCGGCTCGGCGCCATATTCGAGAAGAAGGCGAACTGGCAGCCGTTTTCCATCACCGACGGCCGTCTCATCACTGGCCAGAATCCTGCGTCATCGACCTCGGCGGCGCAGGCGCTTCTGAAACTCATGGCGGAATCGTCGACAAGCAGCGTACAAATCGGAGAGAAGAGCTATGAGATGCCGCCGCGGGAAGGAATCAGCATCGCGCATTTTCTCACTGTGGCCGACGTCGACCGGTCGGCTCGCTTCTATGAGAAGGTCTTCGACGGGCGCATCCTGAGCAAGGGTAACAGCGAGGGCGCGCCGGCCTACCTTCAGATCGCGAATACCTGGCTACTAGTCAACCCCGGGGGCGGCCCGACCCCCGACAAGCCGACGGTAACGCTCAGCGTGCCCGACCCGAACAAAATCAGCAGCTTTATGAATATCCGAGTTGCGGATATTCAAGCTTGCTACAAACTTTGGAAGAGTCGAGGAGCCGAGTTCATCACCGAGCCGATCCCCAAGTACGGCGAGACGCGCTGCTACATCCGCGATCCTGACGGCTACATTATCGAAGTCGGCCAGAGCACTGCTCTCAAGTACGGCTGACACTCGAGAGAAATTGACGATGTCACACCATTACTCCGGTCCCAATATCGGATTCCCGCGCGGGGATGCGCGACTCGACTTGACCGACCTGTACGCGTTTCCCAAGCCGGGAGACGACGCCAAGTCGATCCTGATTATGAATTTTCATCCGTCCGTGGGTGTTAATCCGCCGGGACCGACTACTTCCGAGCCCTTCGCGCCTGAGGCCCGGTACGAGCTGAACATCGATACCGACGGCGATGCCATCGCCAATCTTAGTTACCAAGTGCGCTTCGCGCCGGCTGACGGCGGCGGACAGACGGCAACGCTTCGCCTTGTGGAGGGCGCACAGGCCGCCGAGACAGGCGCAGGCGGGAAGATTATCGTTGAAAGAGTGCCGGTATCGACAGGGCGTGAGGCACACGTGACGCAGGCCGGTGACCACAGGTTCTTTGCCGGTCGGCGCAGCGATCCCTTCTTCTTCGACGTCCAGGGCACGCTCAACAACTTTCAGTTCACGACCGGGGATTTCTTCGTGGACAAAGATCTTTGCAGCATCGTGCTGGAAGTACCCAACTCCCTTCTTGGGCCCAAAATGGCCGGGCTTTGGGCTCGCACGTTAATTCCAACCGATAGCGCGGGTGGGGGCTGGGTCCAGGCGGATCGGGGAGCGCGGCCCAACCAAACTCCTTTTCTTTCCGGCGAGCAGAACGACGCTTACCTCGCCGGGGAGCCAGCAGACGATGCACGTTTCGTTCCCGTCTTTGCGCACGCTCTGGAACACACGGGCGGCTATTCGCCGGAAGAGGCCAAACAGGTCGCTGGAAAACTGTTGCCGGACCTTTTGCGCTACGATCCCAAGTGTCCCGCATCCTTCCCGGACAACGGCCGCGCGCTTACCGATGATGTTTCTGATATCTTTCTCGCTATTCTCACCAACGGCAAGGTGACCGGAGACACCGTCGGGCCTCACCAAGATTTTCTGGATGAGTTTCCCTACCTGGGCCCTCCGCACATGATCCGACGCAATTGAAAGGAGACCACGCGCATGGCCGCTCCATCGAACACTCTGGGTGTTAACGTCTTTACCGCGCCGGGAAAGACCATGGTCGGCGAGCGGCCAAAGCCCTTTGGCGAAGCGCTCGGCTTCGACCCGATCACGTCGACTTTAATCTTCGGCGAGTACGACGCGGTGCTGGTGGACGCAATGGGGACAGTGGCTGAGGCGGAGGCTCTTGCGGATTGGGTCGCTCTGCACAACCGCAACCTGGAGAGCATCTATATAACGCACGCCCATTTCGACCACTTCTACGGTCTGAGCATTCTGCTCGACCGTTTCCCGGGCGCTCGGGCGATAGCCACGCCCAGCGCGGTCAAGGCTATGCAAGCGTCTTTTACTCCCCCAGTGGAGCGGTTAGCCCGCCGTATGTTTCCTGGCCAAGTGCCGACTAAGTTGGTCTCACCTGAGCCCTATGAGCATGACACGTTCACTCTCGAGGGTCACGAATTGCGCATTATCGAGGAGGGCCGCACCGATAGTCCTGATTCGACCTCTCTGTACGTTCCGTCGATCAACCTGATCGTCGCTGGCGACGTGGTGTACAACCAATGCCACATGTATGTCGGCGACACCACCCCCGAGAGCCGAAAGAATTGGATCGCGAACCTGGACAGGTTAGCAGCGCTGAACCCGACGATGGTTGTTGCCGGTCACAAGAAGACTGGTGCGCCCGACTCACCGTCGGCGATCCAGGACACGAAGCGCTATCTGCTGGACTTTGATCGGCTGCGGCAGACCACTGCGTCCGACGAAGAGCTGTTCAAGCAGATGACCGAGCTTTACCCCTACTGGGCGGCCAACCAGTCGTGGTTGATGTTCGGATTCCCGAGCGGTTGATTGGAGCGCTCGCTCGCCTATAGATCGGAATCGGAGTCGTCAATGACCAAAGTACAGATCGGACGGAAGAGTTATGAGGTGCCAGATATGTTGCAGTCCGGGATTAACATTGGGCAGCGGTTCACGTTTAAACCATTGTCCGGCGAATCTATGCGTGAACGGCAGGCAGTCGTTACTCGGGTACTCTCCAATCGGGAAGAGGGATTCGGACCTGAGGTAGGGTTTTATATCGCAAAGTGGGTCGAGGCCCATGAAGTGTCCGAAGCACAACCGCCAACAGAGTTGGTTTTTGGTCGGGGTACGGACGGTAATGTATATCTCGACGGGCGTGCGGTCAGTATCACCTTGCTCCCTTACTCCTCTACTGCGAGGCGCAGTGATTAGCGCAAAGCACAAGACGATGGCACACGGTTCCACGCCGTCTCACGGAAGGGCCGACACGCCCTCGCTCTAACCAAACATCAAAGAACGGATAACAAAGACATGCCGGAAGCGACTTGGAAACCTCACGAGAAACATGGACGGCTCACGACGCAGAGTGACCTCCCAGACACTGTCTACGCGTTTCCGAAGCAGCGCAAAGAACCATTGACCGACGAACAACATGTGCGCAACGCGGTCGCGCGGTTCGATCACGTTATCGACGTCTCCGATGCGGACCGTGCGTTGGCGTTCGCGAACATCCAGAAAGCTGCAAACTACTACGGCGTCACCCTCACGGAAACGTCATCGCACGACCTTGTGCCGCGTAAACGCCGAGCGCAGAGTTAAGCGGAAATATCAAACCGATCAACCAACTTGAAAAGGAGACATAATATGACGGATACAAACGCGGTGATCGCGACTTATGACAACCACTCGGCAGCGGAAGACGCGGTCAAGGAACTTCAAAAGTCGGGCTTCGACATGAAGAAGTTGTCAGTCGTCGGGAAGGATTATCATACGGACGAGCAAGTCGTTGGCTACTACAACGCGGGAGACCGCATGAAGTATTGGGGGAAATGGGGCGCTTTCTGGGGCGGCTTCTGGGGCTTATTGTTTGGCGCCGCATTCTTTTGGGTGCCGGCGATAGGCCCCGTGCTGGTCGGCGGTCCATTGGTGGTCTCAATCGTAGCGGCCCTGGAAAATGCGGTCGTGGTGGGCGGCTTGAGCGCCATCGGCGCCGGTCTGTATAGCATAGGCATACCCAAGGACAGCATCGTGACTTACGAGACGGCCATAAAGGCGGGCGAGTTTCTGGTGGTCACTCATGGAACTGCCGCTGAGGCGGCTAAGACAAGAAATATTTTGAGCACATTGAAGCCCACCGATCTGACCGATCATGTTCTCGCTCCTGCCACGCAAGCAGCGACCCGTTGAACGCATCATGAGGCGGGGACCGGCTGTGTGTGGAACCTCGCCTCACGCCGCTTCGAATCGCAGAACTGTACCGAGTAAGGAAATGAAATATGAAAGCAATTGTTGTGCACCAATATGGCGGTCCCGAAGTACTGAAGTTTGAGGACTATCCCGATCCGGTGCCCGGTGCCGGTGAAGTGCTGGTGCGGGTCGCCGCCGCGAGCGTGAATCCAATCGACTACCAGCGGCGCGCCGGATTAACGAAGGATTTTTATCCCATGCAGTTCCCGGGTCTAATAGGAGTCGATATGGCGGGGACCGTGGTCGAGTTCGGGCCAGGGGTCGAAGGTTTTTCCGTCGGCGATCAGGTCTTCGCTATGGCGGACAATACTTACGCCGAACTTTGCGTCGTGAAGGCAGACGTCTTGGCGAAGGTCCCTAAGGGGCTCGATTTGATCCGGGCCGCGGCGGTGCCGCTCGTGACGGTAACTGGAAACCAGCTCAGTTCCGCTACGGGAGTTGGAGCGGGCCAGACGGTCATGGTCGTGGGTGCTGTAGGAAGTGTCGGGAGATCGGCGGTATTCACTGCGAAGGAACGCGGGGCGGCTGTGATCGCCGGAGTTTTGCAGAGGCAGATGGATGAGGCAAAAACGATCGGCGCGGATCAGGTGGTCGCCACCGACGACGCCGCCGCGATTGCGAATCTTCCGCCGCTTGATGCGGTCGCGGATACGGTCGGCGGAAGAACCGCCGAGAAGCTGATCGCCAAGGTCAAGCCGGGAGGAGTGTTTGCTTCGGTTGTCGGGGCGCCGCAGAACGCCGCGAAGTACCCATCTGTAAAGGCGGTGTTCGTATTCTCGAAATTCGACAGCAAGACGCTGGAGTTCATGGCCGAAGCCGTGCGCGATGGCAAGCTGGCAATCCCGATTAGCCAGACCCTACCACTCAGCAGAGCGGCCGAGGCTCAAGCAGCGGCAGAGAAGGGTGGCATCGGGAAGATCTTGCTGGTGGCTTGACGAATGAAAGCTGGAAGGATTCACTGCTTTGGTCCGCCGAACGCGATTGTGATCGACGAGATACCATGTCCGAGGCCGAAAGAAGGCGAGCTGGTTGTACGGGTCGCTGCCGCCGGAGTCGGCCCATGGGACGCGCTCCTTCGAGAGGGAAAGAGCGTTGTGCAACCGTCCCTTCCGATCATTCTCGGGTCGGATTTGGCGGGGATCGTCGACTCCGTGGGAACAGGAGTAATTCAGTTCAAGCCGGGTGACGAGGTTTTCGGCGTCACAAACAAACAATTCTTTGGCGCTTATGCCGAATACGCGGTGGCGTCAGCACAGATGGTAGCCGCGAGGCCGAGGTCACTGAGCTTCGTCGAGGCGGCGTCTGTGCCCGTGGTGGCGGTGACCGCGTATCAGATGCTGTTCGACTATGCGCAGATGAAGGCAAGCCAAGCCGTATTAATCCACGGCGCGGCTGGAAATGTTGGCGCGTATGCGGTGCAACTGGCGAAGCAAGCGGAACTGCAGGTTTTCGCAACCGCTGGGCCTGCCGATGTCGACTATGTTCGCGGCCTCGGGGCCGAGACCGTCGTGAACTACGAGACCACACAGTTCGAAGATGCCGTGCCCTCCGTCGATGCGGTACTCGACACGGCAGGAGGAGAGACGCAGCATCGTTCATTCCGTGTTTTAAAGCCGGGTGGCATCCTCGTGTCGGTGATTTCGCCGCCGCCACAGCCTGCGGGCTTTCGTGCAGTGTTCTTCCTGGTAGACGTCACCGCGACCCGGCTGGGCACACTCGCGAGATTGCTCGAGAGCCGAAAGCTGACCGCGGAGGTCGGCACAGTGCTCCCGCTCGAAGAAGCCCGAATGGCGCACGAAATGCTGGCAGGTGCGCCGCACAAGAGAGGGAAGATCGTACTTACGACGCAGGGCGTTCTCTAGGTACTGCGTCTGATGCACGAAAGACGTAACTCACAATGGAAATCGCATCTATCGCTTCTCGATCTTTTTCAAAGGAACAATTTGCAGCTCGAAGGTCAGGAAGCGGCAGAAGAGGGTGGCAACGGGCAGAAGAGGGTGGCAACGGGCAGATTCTGCTGGCGGCTTCAACTCGTTGCTGGACATGAAACGAGTAAAGGAAAATCGAAAATGAAGAAAAATCGCCGAGGATTTGATCTCTCTTCAAAACCAAGCGGCGACGGGTGTGTGGAATGCTTGGCGTCACCGAAAGGTTGGTGGTTTCATCTTCGCCGGTGCGCGGAGTGTGGGCATATCGGATGCTGTGACAGTTCTCCGGGCCAGCATTCGTCCAAGCATGCGGCTGCGACAGGGCATCCGATCATTGCCAGCTTCGAGCCGGGTGAGGATTGGTTCTTCGATTACGAGAAGCAGGGGATGATCAAGGGTGTGGAACTGCTCCCGCCGCATTCGCATCCGGAAAATCAGCCCGTTCCTGGTCCAGCAGGAAGGGTGCCAGCTAACTGGGAATCGCTTCTAAACTAGCTGCCGTCGTAGGGCAGCAGGCAGACGAGGCGCGTCCTTTTAGCCCATGGTTTCCGGCGCATCCTGGTTATCGATTACAGGAGGCATCGGATACCTTCTCCCGTCGAACTATCGACTCACCTGGCGGACATGTAGGCGTCGACCGGCGCGCGGGATGGTTGGCTTTCAGTGATTTAGCGGCGGCCACTTCATTGCCTATGTCGTAGTGCACGCCGCAGGCGAGCACAACCGAAAGCCGTAGTTTCCTCGCGGAGAACGGGGCAGGAGCATTGAAATGAGCAAGCTCGTGGATTTCTTCGGCGGGTCCGTCGAGAGGCTGGGTGCGTTTTATCCCACCCATTGTCTGATGGCCATCTTCCGGAATCAGGCGGACGCTGAAGTTGCGCTGCACAGGCTGGTGAACGCGGGTTTTTCGGCATCGGACGTCATCGCCGCCGACGGCAAGGCGGTATTGGAATTTGACAAAGATGAAACGGATCTGGCGCGTTTTATCATGCGGGCGGTTTCCCGATTCTTCGCGACGGAGCAGGTGTTTGCAGACCATGATCTGGAGGACGCCCGGCACGGCGCTGGGTTTCTGGCTGTGCGCTGCCCCACTGACGACCTGAAGAACGCAGCGTGGAGCGTTATCGAACCGGAAGCGCCGCTTGACGCGCGGTATTACTCGCGCCTTGGGATCGAGCATCTTGCTGGTGATTTCAAGACCGACTAAAGGAACGTGTTGTGAAATTCCCGACGTTTTATCGAACGATCCCGATTGAAGATCTGGGTGCCCTTTACCGGGAGGCCGGCCCACCTCCCGCATTGGAAATACCAGGATGATGAACTTGACGAACATTTTGGCGCCAACTCCCCTCGTGCCTCGGCATTTGTGGGCCGTGCTACTGGCTGGCGGCGATGGGGCTCGCCTGCGAGACCTGACCGTGAGGATCGCGGGAGACGATCGCCCGAAACAGTTCTGCCCGATTGTCGGTGCGGAGAGCCTCTTGCGTCAGACCCGCGTTCGTCTTGATCCGCTGTTTTCGGGCGATCGGCAGGTATTCGTGGTCTCTTACGCCCATGAAAGATACTATGCCGAGGAACTTGCGGACGCCAAAGATTCTCTCGTCATTGCGCAACCCATGAACCGGGGAACCGCGGTCGGAATCATCGTTGCTCTCGTTCGAGTCATGCAAGTCGATCCTGATGCGATAGTGGGCTTCTTCCCCTGCGATCATCATTACTCCGATGAAGAGTCGTTCAGGTTTATCGTCAGATCGGCGACAGCGGGCGCCGTGCAATTCCCAGGGTCACTCGTCATCGTCGGAGCCGAGGCCGAGTGCGCGGAAACTGAGTACGGCTGGATCGAACCAGGGCCAGCTGCAGGGGAACCAGCAAGGCGACTGTGTCGAGTCAATCGATTCTGGGAAAAGCCAGCTTTGCCTCAGGCGCGAGCTTTATTCCAAAGCGGCTGCCTCTGGAATACCTTCGTCACCATCGGCAGCGCGGCTACCTTCCTGGAGCTGGTTTGCGCTGAGGTGCCCGATGTGGTTCTTTCGTTGACGCGCGCGATGGCCGATAACGATATGGTGTCCACCTACGCCCGGTTGCCGAACGTCGACTTTTCGCGTGACATCCTGGCCCGCCAGGCGAATAAACTCTTGGTCGTTCGCGATTCTGGCTCGGGCTGGGCGGACCTCGGTAGCCCGCACCGCGTGCTCGGCCTGCTTGCCAAGAGCGCCAATCAGCCGGTCTGGTTTCGTCAAATGAATGGCTCTACGCTACAAGTCGGTGCGCTGAGAGAAGTCGTGTGATACCAGCAGAAATCCACGTCCGCGACTCCTTTCTGGCAGCTCTCATGCTTACCGGCACCATCGAAGCGGCTGAACAGTCGGTTTCGGGAGCAATCGCCATATTTGGATGCGGCGTTGCAGCGGACGAACTGCTGGTTGCGACGGCGAAGTGCGCGATTCAAATCGGCGATGGGTGTTTGCGGTGGGCGGAGATAGCTTCGAGTCTACCTCGCGAGCTTCAGCGGTTGTTCATGCTTTCTTCGGTAGGTCGCAAATGCTTCGTCTTACGTATATTGATGGGACTCACCCTGGAAGTGACTTCTGGAATTCTAAACTTGCCAAAAGATGAAGTCGATGAGGCGCTGTGTCGCGCACTAAGCGAACTTCCCGGTTTGGCGGCCATCCCGGGAGTGGTTCAAGAAGTCGATGGAGTGTGACTTGGTGGAAGACGCTAGAAAGTCTGCCCGCGGTGCCAATCGGCCGACATCAGATGTCGGGACGACTTCAGCAGATCAACTGGCGTTTACGCTAAGGCGCTTACACCACCGCATTTCCAGCATTTTGGGTCGAGCCGGGAGGTCTGGGCC
>Ga0302326_10020356_pt1 | contig 13666 bp, 8 predicted proteins | sample Palsa_T0_3_FD_202264 | JGI IMG/M metagenome (GOLD analysis project Ga0302326, IMG submission 202264) | Peat permafrost microbial communities from Stordalen Mire near Abisko, Sweden - Palsa_T0_3 | ecosystem: Environmental > Terrestrial > Soil > Palsa > Peat permafrost | place: Sweden: Abisko... | reverse complement strand
CGCCGAGCTGGATGGTGTGGAACTACCTGGTCTCCGGGCTGCTCGCGGGGGCCAGGATCGTCTGTTACGACGGGAGCCCGAGCTATCCGTCGTGGGACGCGCTGTGGGCGCTGGCCGCCGAGCACCAGGTGACGCTGCTGGGCACCAGCCCGGCGCACCTGCGGGCGTGTGCGCAGGCCGGGGTCGAGCCGGCGCGGGACCACGACCTGTCCGCGCTGCGGTCGCTGGGGTCTTCGGGGTCGGCGCTGCCCGGCGACGCCTATTTCTGGGTCGCCGATCACGTGGGGCGCCGGGTTCGGGTGAACTCGACGTCCGGCGGGACCGACGTCGTCAGCGCCTTCGCCGGCGGCTCGCCGGTCGTGCCGGTGTGGCCGGGTGAGCTGTCGGCGCCGGGCCTGGGGGTGGCGCTGGACTCGTGGGACGGCGACGGCAAGCCGGTCCGCGGCGCGGTCGGGGAACTCGTGGTGACCAAGCCGATGCCGTCGATGCCGGTGGCGTTCTGGAACGACCCGGACGGTACGCGATACCGGGAGGCCTATTTCGGCACCTACCCGGGCGTGTGGCGGCACGGCGACTGGATCACGATCACCGAACGAGACTCGGTGATCGTGCACGGGCGATCCGATGCCACCCTGAATCGCTCCGGCGTCCGGATGGGCAGCGCGGACATCTACCACGTGGTCGAGCGGCTCGACGAGATCACCGAGGCCCTCGTGGTCGGAGTGGAACGGCCGGAGGGAGAGTACTGGATGCCGCTGTTCGTGGTGCTCGAGCCGGGGCACGAACTCGACGACGCGCTCACCGGCACGATCCGGCGGGCCATCCGCGAGGGCGCCTCGCCCCGGCACGTGCCCGACGAGATCATCGCCGTGCCGGCCATCCCGCACACGCGCACCGGCAAGAAGCTCGAGATCCCGGTCAAGCGGATCCTGCTCGGCGGTGATCCGGCCCAGGTCATGGACGTGGGCGCCATTGACAACCCGGACGCCCTGCGGTGGTTCGCCGCTTACCAGAAAGGGACGCCGATCTCATGAAGACCAGCGTGCTGATCCCCACCACCGGCGACATCGCCACCGTCCGCGAGCACGCCGCGCTGGCCGATCAGCTCGGCTACGACTCGGTCAACTGCTCGCACATCGCCGCCCGGGATTCGTTCACCACCCTGGCCGGGCTGGCCCACCTCGCCCCGTCGGTCACCTTGGGGACCTCGGTGGCCCCGATCTACCACCGCTCCCCCGCCTCGATGGCCCAGACGGCGGCCACCATCGACGACCTGTCCGGCGGCCGCTTCCGGCTCGGCCTCGGCACCGGCCACCGGGCCACCATGGGCGGCTGGCACGGGCAGGACATCGGCAGCCCGGTGGCCGAGATGCGCGAGTACGTCGCGCTGGTCCGGGCCCTGCTGGCCGGCGGCGAGCCGCCCGCCGGCCAGCGCTGGAACTCGACCTTCGCGTTCAACGGCTTCGCGGCCCGGGCCGGCATCCCGATCTACCTGGCCGGGCTGTCCCCCGCCATGCTGCGGCTGGCGGGCGAGATCGCCGACGGGGTGGTGCTCTGGGCCTGTCCGGCCTCCTACGTTTCTGACGTGGTGATCCGAGAGATCGCGGCGGGCCGGGCGCGGGCCGGGCGGGAGCTGGCCGGCTTCGACATCTGCGCCGCCATCCCGAGCGCGGTCGTCGACGATCCGGCCGTGGCCTACACCGGGATACGAGCCGAACTGCACCGCTACTTCGGGCTGCCCTTCTACCGGGCGATGTTCGCCCAGGCCGGCTACGAAGCCGACATCGCGGCCTACGACGCGGCCGCGGACGTGGCGGCCCAGCGCGCCGTGATCAGCGACGCGTTCATCGAGGACCTGTGCGCCATCGGGAAACCGGCGGACGTGGCGGCGGGCGTGGCCCGCTATCGCGCGGCGGGCGCCACCAACCCGATGATCACCAACATCGCCGGGACCGACCTGCGCCCGACCCTGGCCGCGGCCGTCAGCGGGTAGGGACCAGGTCGCGTACGTAGAGCCCGGGTGCGGGCGACAGGACCGGGTACCGCTCGCTGCCCGGTGTCTTTGGTCCAGGCCGCCGGTCGCCGGACCGCGGCGTGACCCACTCGGCCCAGGCCTGCCACCAGCTGCCCGGCTGTTTCTCGGCGCCGGCCAGCCACTGGTCGGGGTCTTCACCGGGGACGCCGCCGGTCCAGTAGTGCGCCTTGGGGTTGCCCGGGGGGTTCACCAGGCTGGCGATGTGCCCGGAGTAGCTGAGCACGAAGGTGGACGGGCCGCCGAGCAGCTGGGTGGTCCGGTAGCAGCCCTTCCACGGGGTCAGGTGGTCGCTCACGGCTCCGGTGACGAAGGTCGGGACGGTGATGTCCCGCAGGTTCAGCGGGGTGCCGAGCACGCTGAGCTGCCCGGGCCGGGTGAGCAGGTTGTCCCGGAAGATGTCCAGGAACTGGCCGTGCAGCGCGCCGGGCAGGTTGGTGCCGTCCGCGTTCCAGGCCAGGATGTCGAAGGCCGGCGGCTTGTCGCCCATCAGGTAGTTGTTCACCCAGTAGTTGAAGACCAGGTCATCAGGGCGGAGCCAGGTGAAGGCGGCGCCCATCTGCCGGCTGGTGATGATGCCCTGGCGCCGCGACCGGTGGCCGGCGAAGGCGATCAGGCCCCGCCCGGAGAACGCGGTGATCGGGGCGCGCAGGCCGAAGTCCAGCAGGGTGACGGCGTAGGACGTGCTGTGCACGCGGTGGTCGTGCGCGGCGGCCAGGTGGTTGAGCAACGTGGTGGTGATGATGCCGCCCGCGCAGAAGCCGATCAGGTTGACATCCGGGCTGCCGGTGATGTCACGGACCGCGTCGATGGCGGAAGACACCGCGGCGGCGTAGCGGTCCAGGTCCCACTGGCCGTGGGCGGCCGTGGGGTTCCGCCAGCTGAGCATGAAGGTCTGCAGGCCGCGGCTCGTGGCGTACTCGACGAAGCTGCGCCCGGGCCGCAGGTCCAGGAAGTAGAACCGGCCGATGGGAGGCGGGACGACCAGGACCGGGCGGCCGAACACCTCGTCCGTGGCCGGGGTGTACTGGAGGATCTCCGCGACGTCGCCGCGGGCGACGACGGCGCCAGGGGTCATCGCCAGGTCCCGGCCCACCTCGAACGTGCCGGGTTCGGTCATGGACGGCATGGCGCCGTTGTGGCGGACGTCGTGGACGAAGTTGCGGGCGCCGCGGGCCAGGCTCGCGCCGCCGGTCTCGAAGGCGCGCTTGAGCGCGGCCGGGTTGGTCATCACGAAGTTCGTCGGCGCCGCGGCGCTGGTCACGATGTTGGCCGCGAACTGCGCCTGCTCCGCCGTGGTGCCGCCGCGTCCGTCGCCCATCGCGCCGACGATCCGGTCCAGCGCCTGGGCCGAGGCGAGATAGCCCTGCTCGACCATCCGGAACGCCGGGTTAGACGTCCACGCCGGATCGGTGAAGCGCCGGTCACCTCGGGCCGGGGCCACGTCGGACACCCCGCACGCGATGCGGGCAAGTTCCGCGCTCAGCCGGGTGGCCTCCCGGGCCACCGTCGCACCCTGGCTCAGGGCCGCGGCCAGGCCGCGGGCGGCTTGGCGCAGCGAGGGAACCCCGACCGCTTCACCGCCGCCGACCGATTCGGCCGTTCCGTCGGTGCTCTCGGTCCCGTCCGTTCGGTCCGTTTCGCCCTTTTTATACGCCCCGTCCGTACCGCCCGTCATCGTCGCGTCTGAACTGCTCACGCGCCACTCCTCGGATCGGCCAGCATCCTTGTCAGAGTATCGATATTTTTGGATACTGTCGATACTGACTTCAGGTGCCCGTCAGAGGGACTGGGGCTGGCCTTGCGGAACTCGCGGGGCTCGCGGGTTCAGGTCGTCCACACCGTGTTCACGGGCGTACGCGATCAGCAGGGACGGAGCGCGGTCGATGTGTTCGGTCAGCACCTCGATGGCCCGGCCGGCGTCGCGGGCCAGGGCGAACTCCTTGAGCTTGCGGTGCTCGGTGGCCAGGTCGCGCTGGTGGTCGTCGGCGAGCACCCAGTACCACCGGCGGTAGAGCTCGGAGCTGTCCCGCAGCGAGTTGACGACCGACTCGAGCCGGCGGTTGCCGCAGCCGGTCAGCAGGGCCTGATGGAAGTCGCGGTGCGACGTGGCCCAGTCCTCGCTGACCGTGCCGTCGTCCAGGGTGACCGGCGTCCGGTCGAGCCGGTGGTGCGCGGCCAGGATCCCGGTCTCCCACTGCAGGTCGCCGCGCTCGACCGCGAGGCGCAAGGCGAGCGATTCGACCTGGATCCGGGTCTCGGTCAGCTCGGCGATGTCCTCGATCGACAGATCGCGCACCCGGAAGCCGCGCTGCGGCGTGGCGATCAGCAAGCCCTGCTCGGTCAGGCGGGTGAGCGACTCCCTGACCACGGACTGGCTGACCCCGAACCGGTCGGTGAGGTCGACCATCTTCAGCTTCTGACCGGGATGCAGGCCGCCGTTGAGCAGCTCGCCCCGTAGAATCTCGTACACCTGTTCGGTACGAGTGGCGGGAGTGGTCGTCACGTCCACAGCATAGCCCACTCTCCTTGAATAACGCTTTCTGACAATAATCTCGATAAATTGTTGCTCTGTCGATTCTTTCTTGATTGACTTGGCTGACAGGAGTCCGGCACCACCCGGCGGGTGATGCCCCGAGGTGGAGGCGGCCCATGTCGAGTCCCGGTTCATCAACTGTCGAGGTCCCCGTGCTGATCGTCGGGGCCGGGCCGGCCGGGCTGGCCCTGTCGGCCGCCTTGTCGCGGTACGGCGTCGGGCATCTTCTCGTCGAGCGGCACCGGGGCACCGCCCACACGCCGCGCGCGCACATCATCAACCAGCGCACGGTCGAGATCCTCCGGCACCTGGGGATCAGCGACCGGTTCCACGCGGTCGCCACGCCGCAGCACCTGATGGCCAACAACCTGTGGGTGACCACGCTGGCGGGCCTGGAGGTGGCCCGGTCAGAAACGTGGGGAACCAGCGCCGAGCGGGCCGCCGACTACCGCGCGGCCAGTCCGGAGCCGATGGCGAACTGCCCGCAGACCGTGCTGGAGCCGATGCTGCTCGCGGCCGCCAGGGACATGGGCGCCGACATCAGGTTCGGGTGGGAGTTCAGCCAGCTCACCCAGGACGCCGGCGGCGTCACCAGCCTCGTCCGCGAGCGCGACGGGCAGGCCACGCTGACCGTGCGGTCCCAGTACGTGGTGGGCGCCGACGGCGCCCGCAGCCGGGTCCTCGGCCAGGCCGGGCTGACCGTCGAGGGGCCCGACGACCTGGCCCGGGCGGCGAACATCTGGTTCCGCGCCGACCTGTCCAGGTACCTGGCGCATCGCCCCGGCGTGCTGACCTGGAACGTGATGCCGGGGCCGCTGCCGCCGCTCCGGCTCGGCACGCTGATCTGCCACAAGCCGTTCACCGAGTTCGTGCTGGCCTTCATGTACGACCCGGCGCAGGTGTCGCTGGACGCGATGAGCGCCGACGAGCTGAGGGAGCGGATCGACGCCCTGGTGGGCGAGAAGGTCGACGCCGAGATCCTCGGCGTGGCCGGATGGCAGGTGCGGGCGCAGATCGCGCCGGCCTACTCCGCGGGGCGCGTGTTCGGCATGGGCGACGCGGTGCACCGGCACCCGCCGACCAACGGCCTCGGGCTCAACATGTCCATCGCGGACGCGTACAACCTCGGCTGGAAGCTGGCTCTCGTGCTGGCCGGGCGGGCCGGGGGCGCCCTGCTTGACAGCTACTCGGCGGAACGACAGCCGGTCGGGGCGCAGGGCGTCCAGCGCGCCATCACCAGCCTGCAGGAAGGAGCCGCGGTCGAGGCCGCCCTCGGGTTCGAGCCGGGCCAGGCCGCCTCCCCGGGCTGGGAAGCTCTCAACACCCTGTACGAGCCAGGGCCGGCCGGGGACGAGCGCCGGAACGCGCTGCGCAAGGCGATCGAGCTGAGCAACTACCAGTTCAACGCCCATGGCGTCGAGCTCGGGTACCGCTACCGGAGCAACGCCATCGTCGACGACGGCAGCCCGGATCCCATCCCGGCGCGCGACCCCCAGCTGTACTACCAGGCGACCACCCGGCCCGGCGCCCGCGTCCCGCACGCCCGGCTCGAACGCGACGGCGTCCCGGTCTCCTCGCTCGACCTCGTGGACGACCTGGGCTTCGCGCTGCTCACCGGGGTCGGTGGCGAGGCATGGGCCGGCCCGGCGGCGGAAGCCTCGGCGCGCGCGGGGGTGCCCGTCACGGTCCACGTCATCGGCGGCCAGGACGGCGTGACCGACCCCTACGGTGAGTGGGCTGGCCTGCGGGAAGTGGAGACCACCGGCGGTGTCCTGGTGCGTCCGGACCGCCACGTGGCCTGGCGCTCCGTGCGGTACACGCCGGACAGCGCGCGGCAGCTTCCGGCCGTGGTCGAGCAAGCACTCGGCCGTTAACCGTGCCCGGCGTCGCGATCGTGGGGGCGGGGCCCGCCGGGCTGGTGGTGGCCTATTTGCTGCAGCGCGAGGGCATCCCGTTCGTCCTGTTCGAGCGGCAGTCGCTCGCGGAGCTGGCCGGCCGGCCCAAGGCGGGGCTGGTGGAGTACCGCACCGTGCAGCAGCTGGCCGCCGAGGGCATCGCGGGCTCCGTCTTGGAGTTCAGGACCGAGAATCATCGCTCGGAGTTCCGCACGCCGGAGGAGTCGGTGCTGGTGGAGTACGCCGCCATGACCGGCGGGCGGCCGCACTACATCTACCCGCAGCATGAGCTGGTGCACCGGCTGTGCACGGCCCTGACCGCGGCGGGCGGCTCCGTCCGGTTCGGGCATTCCGTCCGGGCGGTGAGCCAGGACGCCGACGGAGTCGTGCTGACGGTCGTGGGGCCGGACGGCGAGCCGTCGCAGGTCCGGTGCGAAGCTGTGGTCGGGTGCGACGGATCGGGCAGCCTGGTCTCTTCGGCCATGACCGAAGCTCGGGTCAATGAGCAACTGCTGCCAGGACGGTTCCTGGTCATGGTGGCCGCGGGCGCGCCCCTGCAGCAGCACACCATCTACGCCGCGCATCCCCGCGGGTTCGCCGGGCAGATGCGGCGCGGCCCGGCTCAGACGCGTTATTACCTGGAGATCCCCGGTACCGAAAGCGCCGCGGACTGGCCGGAGCAGCGGGTCCGCGACGAGCTGGCGGCCCGCCTGGGTCTCGGCAGGCCGCTGGAGACGCCACTGGGCGAGATGGGACTTCTCGACCTGCGGGTCCGGGTGATCGAGCCGATGCAGCAGGGCCCGCTGTTCCTGGCGGGCGACGCGGCGCACCTGATCACGCCGGCCGGCGGCAAGGGCATGAACCTCGCCATCCAGGACGGCGTCGAGCTGGCCCACGGCCTGATCTCGCGGTTCGGGCCACGGCGGGACGGGGCGCGGCTGGCGGCCTACTCGCGGACCCGGCTTCCGGCGATCTGGCGGACCGAGGCGTTTTCCAACTGGTTCCTGCACGTACTGCTGACCAGCCTGCGCGACGGGCAAGAGCCGTCCGCCGCTGTGCCCGGAGGCTTCTCCGCCGGGCTGAGGCACGGCTGGATCGCCGCTTTGCAGAACGACCCGCTCTTCGCGCGCTGGTTCGCTCACGCCTACGCGGGAGTAGACCCCGATTAGGGCGGCGTGACTCGAAAACAAATCGTACCGATGGAGCATCGGGCCGGTTGTATGCGGCCCGATGTTCCATAGGGTCGACTGCGGCGGATCACACTGGTCACACGGGCCACGACAGGCCCTTCAGGCGCGGGACGGGGGCGGGGGCGACGTACGGGGGCGTACGGGGGCGACGTACGGGGGCGGGGGCCACGTTCGGGGGCGGGGGCGGAGCGGGCACGGGCTCACTGGTGGCGTCCGCGGGCGAATCACTGTGATCCGGTGATGCCTTTTCACCTTCCGGGTGGCGATGCTGGCCGTGGCCCGCCCTTCCGGGAGGGGGCTTATCGCAGCGGGAGCAAATATGCGCGCAGCAGTAGTCCGCCGGCCTGGCGACACGCCGGCCGTTGAGGAGTTCGCCGACCCGCAGCCCGGCCCGGGCCTGTCGGTAGGCACCCTGGTCGCGGCGGCCTTGAATCCGCTCGACGTGCTCCTCGTGAACAACCAGATCCCGAATCGGCCGTTCCAGCCCCCCGCCGTGGCGGGCTACGAGGCGGTCGTGCAACTCGGCGACGGTACCCGCTGGTACCTGGCCGGCCCGCCCGCTCCGTACGGCACGCTCGCCGAGCTGGTGCCGGTCCCGGATTCGGTCGGCTTCGATGTCCCGGCCGACGTCGATGCCGGCCTCGCCGCCGCCCTCGGGGTGGCCGGGCTGGTCGGATGGGTGTCGCTGGACTACCGCGCGCACCTGCAAACCGGTGAGACGGTGCTGGTCCTCGGGGCCGGCGGCTCGGCGGGCCAGCTGGCGATGCAATCCGCCCGGATCCTGGGGGCCGGCCGGGTCGTCGGAGCCGCCCGCGGGCAGGCCCTCCAGCAAGCCGCTGACCGCGGGGCCGACGCGGTCGTCGACCTCGCCGACGACCAGGCCATCGACGCCGGCCTGGCCGCCGCGGCGCCCGGCGGCTATGACGTGATCGTGGACTTCCTGTGGGGCGCGTCCGCCCCCGCGGCGATGAACCACGCGAACCTCGGCGGCCGGTACATCCAGGTCGGGAACGCCGCGGGCGCCACGTCCACGATCAACGCGGCCGCCATCCGCAACAAGCAGCTCACGATCGTGGGCCAGGGCACGGTCGGCACGCCCGCCGAGGTGCGCCGGGCCGCCTACGCGGAACTGATGCGGCACGCGATCGACGGGGAGTTCAGCCTGGACCTGGAGCAGACCCGGCTGGATGACATCAGCCAGACCTGGGAGCAGCTCAAGACCGGGGCGCTGCGCAAACTCGTGGTCACACCCTGAGCCCGATCTCCAGCCCCGCCGGTCACTGCGGCTTAGCGAGAAGCCGCAGTGACCGGTGCGCGAGACGGGCGTGCCGTCTAGGGGTCCTAGAACGGGTAGCTGGGACGGCCGCGGTGCTGGATCGTGACCCAGCGCGGCTCGGTGAACGACTCGATGCCGGCCGTGCCGCCGAACCGGCCGTAACCGGAGTTCTTCACGCCGCCGAAGGGGGCCATGGGCTCATCGCCGATGCCCTGATCGTTGATGTGGATGATCCCGGACCGGACGCGTGCGACGACATCAAGCGCGGCACTGAGGTCTCGGGAGATGACCCCGCCGGTCAGCCCGTACTCGCTGTTGTTGGCCAGGTCGATGGCGGCGTCGGCCGAGTCGACCGGGTGGATGACCGTGGCCGGGCCGAAGATCTCGGAGGCGAAGATGTCCATGTCGGGGGTCACGTCGGTGAGCACGACCGGCCTGATCAGCGTCCCGTTCGGCCCCTCGATCGTGCCGTCGCCGGTGAGCAGGGTGGCTCCCTTGGCGGCGGCGTCTTGGACGAGCTTCGAGACATGCTGGGCGCCACGGGAGTTGATGAGGGGCCCGACGATCGTCGCGGGATCGGCGGGGTCGCCGACGGGGAGCGCCTTGACCCGCTCCACGTACCTCGGGATGAAGCTGGAGACCAGGCTCTGGTGGATGATGATCCGGTCGGTGGACATGCAGATCTGCCCGGAGTTCATGAACGCCCCGAAGACGGCCGCGTCAACCGCGAGGTCCAGGTCGGCGTCCTCCAGGATGATCAGCGGGTTCTTCCCGCCGAGCTCGAGCACCGCCGGCTTGAGATGCTGGGCGGCCTGGACCCCGATGATGCGCCCGACGTTGGTCGAGCCGGTGAAGTTCACCACCCGCACGCGCGGGTCGGCGACCAGGGCCGCGACCACGTCGGCGGCGTCGGCCAGGTCGTTGGTGACGACGTTGAGGACCCCGGGCGGGAGCCCGGCTTCGGTCAGGACATCGGCCAGCAGCAGCCCGCACGTGATCGGAGCGTCCTCGCTCGGCTTCATCACCACGGTGTTGCCGACGGCCAGCGGGATGGCGATGGACCGGATGCCGAGGACGAGCGGCGCGTTCCACGGTGAGATCGCCCCGACCACCCCGAAGGGGATGCGCTGGGCTATCGAGTAGGCACCCGGGATCGAGGTCGGCAGCAGCTCGCCCATCGGGCGGGTGATCGCCGCGGCGGCCTCGCGCAGCACCTGGAGGCAAAACGCCAGGTTGAACTGCGAGAACACGCGGGACGCGCCGGTCTCCCGGGCCAGGGCGGTGATCGCTTCCTCGCCGCGCTTGGCCATCACGTCGGCGGCCCTCAGGAAGATCTCGCGTCGCTCGAACGCCCCGACGCTGGACCAGCCCGGGAACGCGGCCTCGGCCGCGTCGGCCGCCCGGGTGATGTCCATCGGCGTGCCCGCGGCGACGCGGGCGTAGACCCCGCCGTCCCACGGGGAGACGTCGTCGGTGAGCTGGCCGGAACTCGCGGGGACACTTTTCCCGCCGATCAGCAGGCCGCGCTCTTCGGCGTGGACGTTCGGTGCCTCAGACATAGCAATCTCCGTTCTGACCGGTGAACGCAACTGCGTTCACCGGTCCCAGGGTCGCCGTGAGGCAGGTGATACGTCATCACCGAAGGGTCACCGGATCTCGGTGATTCGGGACCGGCGGGCTGGCGCGACCGGCGGGCTAGCGCGCCCGGCTGTTCGCCAGCAGGCGCAGTTCCCGGGCGCGCTGCACCGCGGCGGAGCGGTCCCGGACCTGGAGCTTGGCGTAGATGCTGCGCAGGTGCGTGCTGACCGTGTTCAGCGACACGGACAGCTCGCCGGCGATCTCGGGCCGGGACAGGTTCGTCGGGAGATAGCGCAGCACCCGAAGCTCGCCCGGGCTGAGCTCTTCGGCGTCGAGCAGCGGCGGCGGCTGATCTCCGGCCGGCGCCGCTGAGCCGTGCAGGATGTCGAGGATGTCGGTGAGCAGCGCGGCGTGCGCGGTCTGGCGCCGCGGCAGGGCCTCGAGCAACTCCCGCGAGTACGTCATCGCGAACGGCAGCACGAGCCGGTCCGACTCGGCCAGGGCCAGGGCGCGCTCGGCGGCCTGGTTCGCCGCGCGCTGGTCGCCGAGTTCACGGTGGGCGAGCCCGGCGAGCAGGTGCGCTTCGACGACCGTGACGTAGCCGATGACCGGGGCCGTGCCGTCCAGAACCGGCTGCAGCGCGCCCAGGGCCCCGGCCGGATCGCCTTCGGCGAGGCAGATCACCGCGCGGGCATCGCGGATCTCACCGGAGCCGGCCCGCTCGTCATCGACCGCGGCGAGCGCCGCGCGGGCTTCGCCCGGCCGCCCCAGCCGGGCGAGCGTGGCCAGCAGCCAGCCGGTCACCTGGCTCGCCAGCGCGTGCGATCCCGCCAGCTCCGATCGCAGGTGCTCGGCCGCGCTGAACTCCTCGAGGGCCTCGTGGCGGCGGCCGCGGCAGGCGTGCAGGATCCCGGCCGTCTGGCGCAGCAGCAGCGTGATGTCCGGCCCGGTGTCGGTCTGCAGGGCCCGCGCGGCGCGCCGCAGCCACCGCTCGCCCTCGTCGAACTCACCCAGCCACACCATCGTGCCGGCCAGCGTCACCAGCGCCGGCGCGATCACCGGTTCGGTACCCCAGCCGTACCGCTCGGCGAGCGCTATGGCCTCACGGCAGCGCCGCTGGGCCTCGGCGAACGGGTGGACCTTCGACGCGAAACCGAGCTGGGCGAGACAGCCGACTTCCAGGTAAGGCCGGCCGATCTCGCGGGCCAGGACGGCGCCCTGGCGGAGATGGCGCTCGGCGTCGGGCAGCGCGAGCGTCCACGCCTCGACCGTCCCCAGGTTCATCAGCGCCACCGCGCGCAGGTCGCTGCCCAGGGCGATGTCCTCGTCGGACTGCCCGGTGACCGGCGAGGCGAGGAACCTGGCCTGCTCGATCACGCCGGCCAGGTGACCGCGCCGCCGGGCCAGCGACAGGTTCAGCGACGCGATCGCCACCCGGAGGCGACGCTGGCGATCCGGCGGTGCCGTCTCGGCGTACGTCTCGGCGACCGCCAGGTGGGCGGCCGTCTCGTCCAGGCGGCCCTGGACCAGGTCACCCGCCGCGCGCACCAGCGCCAGCTCGGGGTGATCGGCGTCCGGCGGGAAGGCCCGCACCAGCGCCTGCATGGTCTCCGCCTGCCCGTCCAGGGTCAGGCTGAACGAATGGTCGGCCAGCAGCCGGGCCGCCTCGGGCCAGTCCCCCGCCGCCTGGGTGTGCCGGATGGCGTCGACCACCCGGCCCTGCCGGAGGAACCATCCGGCGGCGCGCCGGTGCAGCGCCGGCACGTCCGCGGGCACCGTCCGGCGCAGCTCCAGCCGGAGCAGGTCCCCGAACAGCCGGTGGTAGCGGAACCACGCGCGCTCGGGGTCCAGCGGCACGACGAAGCTGTTCGCGTCCGCGAGCTCCAGCAGGATCCGGTCCGAGCCCACGCGGCCGGTCAGCACGTCCGCGAGCTCGCCGTTGACCCGGTCCAGCAGCGAGGTGCGCAGCAGCAGATCCTGAACGTCGGCGGGCTGGCGCTCCAGCATTTCCGCGATCAGGTACTCCGCGACCGTCCGGTCGCTGCCGGAGAACTCCGCGACGAACCGCTCCGGGTCGGGGTGACCGGCCAGCGAGATCGCCGCGAGCCGCAGGCCCGCGACCCACCCCTCCGTCCGCTGGTGCAGCAGGGCCACGCCGGCCTCGGACAGCGCGATACCCGAGGCGTCGAGCAGCAGGCGGGTCTCGCGCTCGGAAAAGCGCAGGTCGGCCGCGCGGATCTCGGCCAGCTCGCCGGCCAGCCGGAGCTGATGCAGGCGCAGCCGCAGATCGTGACGCGTGGTCAGGATCGCGTGCACCTGCGGCGGCAGGCTCGTCAGCAACCGGGTCAGCTGAGCGAAGGCCTCCGCTGAATTCAGCTCGTGCAGGTCATCGATGACCAGCGTGACGTCGGCACGAGCGCCGGCCAGCTCCGATAGCACCCGGTCAACCATCGCCGGCGCGTGGAAGTCAGGCGTCGCCGCCGACGGTCCCGCGCGGCCGGTCAGAGCGCAGGCGTGCCGGACCGCGTCGAGCAAGGCCCGCAAGAACTGCTGGGCGTCTTGCTCATCGCGCGGTACCTGCACCAGGGCGAGCCGGCGCCGCTGACCCGGACGGTCGGCCCAGGCGCGCAGCAGCGACGTCTTACCGCTGCCGGCCGGCGCCGAGATGATCGTCACCTTCCGGGTCGCCGCGCGATCCAGCGCAGCCAGAAGATCGCTCCGGTCGATCAGCCGGGGAGTTGCCCGCGCCACCGTCAAAAGGGCCTGCCTTGATCCTGTACGCCTGACACCTAGCACCGGTGACCCGGACCTGACACCTCTCCCCCTTCGGTACCAGGCCCGGGCCCGTCCTGTCAACGACGAGGCGCCCGGTGGCGAATCACCGGGATCCGGTGACGACGTCTCACCGGCCCGGCACCGAACCTGGGCATGAACTCCAGACCACAGAACCCAGGCAGGCGGCCGTGACCTTCACCGTGGACATCCACCACCACATCCTGCCCGATTTTTTCTGGCGGGCCACCAACGAGGGTGACCACCCGGTCGGCGGTATCGCGCCGCCGCCCTGGTCCCGGGCGAGCGCGCTGTCGTTCCTCGACGACGCCGGCATTGACGTCGCCGTGACCTCGGTCAGCACCCCCGGCGTGCACACCGGCGACG
>Ga0302326_10020354_pt1 | contig 13667 bp, 15 predicted proteins | sample Palsa_T0_3_FD_202264 | JGI IMG/M metagenome (GOLD analysis project Ga0302326, IMG submission 202264) | Peat permafrost microbial communities from Stordalen Mire near Abisko, Sweden - Palsa_T0_3 | ecosystem: Environmental > Terrestrial > Soil > Palsa > Peat permafrost | place: Sweden: Abisko... | reverse complement strand
CCATCCCTTCGAAGGTGACCTGCTCCTGGATCGGCGGCAACGCGGGCATGGGAGAGAGCCGCTCGCGTTCGAGCACGCCGGCGGGCACCGGGACGTCGTCGCGGTACGCGAGCCGCCAAACGGAGGCGGAGACGACCGCGCGTCCGCCACCCGAGAGGGTCACGCGCGCCAGTTCGATGCGCTTTCCGGGCCGGATGACCTCGACCGCCGCCGTCATGTCGTCGCGCGGAATCGCGCCGAGGAAATCAACGAGAACTTGCGCGACCCGAAGCTCGGGGCGCGGCATCGTTTGCCGCAGCACGTGCACCGCGAGAGCGCTCGGCGGGCCGCCGTGCTGCAGGCGATGATCCCACGGGCTCATCGTCGCGACGCTGGGGCGATAGACCATCTCGTCGACTTGCTCGTAGAAGGCGTCGGGCAGAGCCATACGCGCTTGTTGGCCGTCGCGCGTCCACGTCCATGCGAGCGTCCGCGTGCGGAGAGGGTCGCGGCCCACCGAGGTGCAAGCCAGGCGCCGTGAAAGTGCTTGCCATCGCGGCGTTCGCCATTGCAGCCGTCGCGGTCGCATCGACGTCCGCCGGCGCCGATGTCCTGGATACGCCCACGCCCGCGCCGGTGTGGACGAAGACCGTCGGCATCATGCGCGTCGAGCGGTTCGGGAGCGGCAACCCGGCACTGATTCTCGTCCCCGGGCTCGGTTGCGGGACTTGGGTGTGGCGCGACACGATCGCGCGCGAGGTGAAGCGGCATGCCGTGTATGCGGTGACGCTCGCGGGTTTCGACGGCGTGCCGCTCACCACGGACGCCGGGCTCGACGCCGCCGACACGAGCCTCGCAACGCTCATCGCGACGGAGAAGCTCGACCGGCCCGTCTTGATCGGACACAGCCTCGGAGGGTTCGCGACGCTTCGCTTCGGCACGGAGCATCCCGCACTGCTACGCGGCGTCGTCTCGGTTGACGGGTTGCCCGTGTTTCCAGCACTCGCGCAGTCGACGCCCGACCAGCGCGCGGCCGCCGCGAGCCGCATGGGGTCCGCGATCGCCGCGCAATCGCCCGGCGAGTACGAGGCGAGTCAAGGGCAGATCATGCGCGATTACGTCGTCGATCCGGCAATCGCGGCGCGCGCGACCACACTCGTGGAACGCAGCGACCAAAAGGCCATCGCGCTGTACGCCGGCCAACTCTTCGCACAAGATCTGCGGCCGCAGCTGCCCAAGTTGACGCTGCCCGGAATCATCGTTGCCCCGATCCCAGCCCTCCCGCTTCCCAGCTATCTGCCGCCGGAGCTGGCGCAGCTCACGCAGGACCAGCGCCACGCCGGGATGCTCGCGTTCTACGGCACCATCATTGCCGGCGCGCCGTCGCTGCAGATCGTTCCGATCGACGGTGCACGCCACTTCGCCATGCTCGACCAGCCGGACGCATTCGCGACCGCGCTGGACACCTTCATCGCGTCACTACACTAGCACCCACGGCGGTGCGATGCGCGAACGCCCGGGCCGGATGTGACCGGACACCCGCAGGCTAGGAAGGCCGTCGACCGCCGGGCGCCAAAGGCCCGCACACGCGATCGCACACTCGGAGGCGTAGGTGTATGTCTGCACGATCTCTTCTGTCATGCGTCGGTGCCGGGCTCGTCCTGGGCGTCGCACTGCCGGCGCTCGCACAGACGCCCACGCTCGCTCCGTCGCAGAGGGTGTCCCCCGGTGTGCTGGTGACCAGGATCGACACGAATTGCGCGGTGGTGCGCCATGCGATCACGACCGAGTCCGCGGTGGAGATCGTGCAGCGCGGGTCGACGTGGAGAGTCGCATCGGTGTCCGATGCGACCGTGGCCGAACGCACGCACGCCTCGGTGACGTACGCGAAGGTCTGGAAACAGGCCGGTCACTACGTCTGGGCGCAGTGGATCACGCGAGACGCGCAGGGCAACCAGCACGCCGACCAGTTCTGCTATCGGCCGGATGGATCGCTCGCGCGCGCGCGCCAGGCGACGACCGTCCCGGCGCTCGACGCGGTGTCCGTGAAGGTTGCGTACTTCAACACCGACGGGTCACTGATCCGCAAGAGCGCAACCTATGTCGTCGACGATCCGGCCGTCTACAAGCGCGTCAAGGACTTGCCGTTCTTCACGACGCTCCCGTAACGCTATCACGACGCTCCCGTAGCGCTACCACGACGCTCCCGTACGCTACGACGAGGCCTGCCTCCGGGCGACCGGTGCGGTCCAGGTCGTTCCGTCGGCGAACCGCGCGAAGATCGCCCGGCAGACGTTCGGGTGGATCCCAAGATACGCGAAGTTGACGAACTGATCGTACTGGTGCACGACCTTGACGCCGGACGCGAACGAGCCCACGTCGGTGATCGTCGCCTCTTCGCCACGATAGTTCGCGCGAAAGTGCACCTCGCTGACGCTCCTCTGGTCGCGGACCACAAATGCGATCGATAGCCCGCGGATCACGACGTACGGAACGTCGCTGCGGCCGAAGATGTAGTACGTGTTCGTCACGAGGTGACAGTCGACGATCGCGATGGGCGGGAGCGCCGGACTTTGCGCCCGTGCCGGCGACGTGAGGCAGGCAAGAACGGCTGCGACGAGCGTGAGGGTCGACTTCTTCATGGCACCTCCGGGGCAGCGACGGGAGCTAGAGAGCGCGGACGGCGACGAGCCGGACGAAGCCGGCGAGTCCTCCGGGAACGAATAGGACCAGCACGATGAAGAGCACCCCGAGGATGAACAGCGGCTCCGAGAGCGGAACGCGCAGGATCCCGGGCAGGGCCTGGATCGCGGGCGCACCCGAGAGCGCGACGAGCCGGAAGTCGAGGTACTCGTAGACGACGCCGCCGAGAACCGCTCCCCAGAGGGTCCCCACGCCGCCGAGCACGACCATGACGAGCAGCGCCAACGTGAAGTCGGCCGTGGCCACGGTCGGCGACGCGCCGCCTTGCAGCAGGAGATAGACGACGCCGGCGGCCGATGCCAGGAAACCCGAGAGCACGAACGCACCGAGCTTGTAGCGATACGGGTCGAGGCCGAGCACTTCGACGCGCCGCTCGTTCTCACGGATCGCCTGCCACACGCGCCCCGGCGGCGAGTTCACGGCCCACCAGCCCACGGCGTACGTCACCAGCAGGAGCGCGAGCGCGAGCCAGTACAGGTTGCGCGTGTTGACGACGCCGACGAGGGCCGCGGGCAGGCTCTCCGCGCCGAGCGGCAGGCCCTCTTCGCCGCCCGTCAGGCCGCCTGGGTTCTGCAGCACGAGGATCGACGCAGCTTGCGCGAACGCTAACGTGACCATCGCAAACGGAATGTCTCGTACGCGCAGGCAGATCGAGCCGAGGACGATCGGCAGCAGCAGCGAGACGACCACCGTGAGCGCGATGGCGTGCGGGAGATCCCAGTGCCAGCGAACCAGCGCGATCGCCGTGACGTAGACGCCGCTGGCGAAGTAGAGGGCGTGCCCGAACGACAGCAGCCCCGTATAGCCGAAAACGAGGTCGTACGTGAGGGCGAGCGCCCCGAAGACAAAACAGAGGCCGAGGAGGTTCAGCGTCCCCGGACTGCCGAGCGGATCGCCGAACACGCCGGGGAGGGACACGTGTGCCCACGGGAGCGCGACCAGGATCGCGAGGACGACCGCTACTGCGATCGCTCGGATCGGCGGCCTCACGTCGCGCTCCCGAACAGGCCGCCCGGCCTGCGCAACAGCACGACGGCGAGCAGGACGACGACGGCGAAATCGCCCGTCCCCGCCGCTGCGTAGAAGTTGAGGAATTGCTGCAGCAACCCCACGATCACCGCGGCGACCGCGGAGCCCGTCACCGAGCCGAGTCCGCCGATCACGACGACGATGAACGCGAACAGCAGCATCGCCGTACCCCGGAACGGGTCGATCGTTCCGTAGTACGCGCCCGCGAGCACGCCGGCGAGCCCGGCCGCCATGCCGCCGATCGCGAAGACCAGCGTGAAGGCGCGCTGCACGTCGATGCCGAGGGCCGAGACCATCGCGCGATTCTCGACGCCGGCGCGTACGATCAGGCCGTAGCGCGTGCGCTGCAGAAAGAACCGCAGCAGCACGAGCACGAGCGCGGCAGCCGCGATCGTCAACAGGCGCGAGTTCGGGATCGCCGCGAAGATCGTCGTCGTGCCGGTCAGCCATACGGGCAGTTCCAACTGCCGCGGGTCGGCGCCGAACCCACCCTGCACGAGCGCGGTCGTCGCGAGCGCGAGGCCGACGGTGACGAGCACCTGACCGACGTGGCGCTCGTAGAGGGGGCGCACCAGCACGACCTCGGTGAGCGCGGCAAACACGCCCCCGACGCCGACGCCGACCGCGACGGCGAACAGGAAATGCAGCCACGGTCCGCCGGCCGGCAGCGCTGCAGCGGCGATGAACGCGCAGTAGGAGGCGACCGTGAAGAACGCGCCGTGCGCGAAGTTCAACACGCGCATGAGCCCCCAAATCAGCGAGAGACCCGACGCGATCAGGAAGTAGAGCGCGCCGAGCGCGAGGCCGGTGATCACCAGGAGCGCAATCGTGCTCATGCTCGCGTCCGGCTCACGCGTGCCCTGCCGTCGCGAGGCCCAGGTGCTGTCGCGCGAGCTCGGGATCCGCGCTCAGCGTTGCGATCGTCCCGCGGAAGACGACGCGCCCTTGGTCCAGCACGATGGCGTCACCCACCAACCGGCTCGCGACGCCGAAATTCTGCTCGACCAGCAGGATCGTCGCGACCATGGCGGCGCGCTGCAGCGCGTCGGCCACGTTCTTCACGTAGAGCGGTGAGAGGCCTTTCGTCGGCTCGTCGATCAACAGGATGCGGTTGTCGGGCACCAGGAGGGCGCGTGCGAGCGAGACCATTTGCTGCTGCCCCCCGGACAGCGTGCCCGCCTTTTGCGCGGCGCGCTCGCGCAGCTCGGGGAAGAGCTCGTACACGAGGTCGTAGCGCGGGGGCGCGCTACCGCGCTCGGCCAGCCGCAGGTTTTCTGCCACGGTGAGCCCGGCGAATACGTCGCGATCCTCCGGGACGTAGCCGACCCCGCGCCGCACGACCTCGTGCACCGGCAGGCGCGTCAGTTCCTCGCCCGCCAAGCGGACGCTGCCGGTGCGCCGGACGAGCCCGAGGATGCCGCGCAGCGTCGTGGTCTTGCCGACGCCGTTGCGGCCGAGCAGGCCAGTGATGCCGCCTTCCCGCACCGCGAACGACACGTTCTGCAGGATATGCGACTCTCCGATGAACACGTCGAGTTCGCGCACGTCGAGCAGCGGTTCGTTCGTCACAGCGGGTCACCGAGATACGCGGACTGCACGGTCTCGTTCGCGACGATGCGCTCGGGCGTGTCGATCGCGAGGAGCGCTCCGTGATGCATCACGGCCATCCGGTCGGCGACGCCGAGGATCAGGTCCATGCGATGCTCGACCATCAGGACCGTCTTCTTCTCGTCGCCGTGGATGCGCCGGATCAGCGCGACCATGTCCGGCACGTCCTCGACCGCCATGCCGGCCGTCGGCTCGTCGAGCAGCACGATACGCGGCTCGCCGCACAGCAGGATCGCGAGGTCGAGCTTCCGCTTCTCGCCGTGCGAGAGCGACCCGGCCACGGCGTCGGCACGCCGCTCGAGGCCGACGAGCGCGAGCGCCCCGCGAGCCCGTTCCAGCGGCGCGCGCTCGCGGGCGGCCAAGCGCCACACCGCCGCGCTCCCGCCGAGATACGCCTCCGCTGCAACGCGCGCGTTCTCGAGGACGGGCAGCGCCGCGAAGATCGAGGACGTTTGGAACGTCCGCCCCAAGCCGCGCCGCGCGCGAACGTAGGCGGGCGCTCGCGTGACGTCCTCGCCGCCGATGAACACGCTCCCCGCGGATGCTCGCACGACACCGGAGAGCAGGTTGAACAGCGTCGTCTTGCCGGCACCGTTCGGACCGATGATGACGAGAAACTCGCCGGGCCGGACGTCGAGCGACACGTCCGAGACGATGTCGACGCCGCCGATGCGCAGCCCGAGCCCCTGCGTGCGCAGGATCGGCTCGGCATCGGCGGCGTTCACGCGCGTCTTACGGGAACGCGTGGACGGGGGGCGCGACCGCGTTCGGTTCCAGCGTCCGCACGAGGTGCGGCTCGACGTTCGCGCCCGAGCCGACGAGCCGGCAGATGAACATCGGCTGCAGCATGGCGTGGTCGGCGGCCCGGATCGTCTGCCCGCCCTTGGGCGCGCCGAACGTCCAGCCCTCGAGCGCGGGAACCGTCTTCGCGGGGTCGTCGCCGTCTGCGACCTGCACCGCATGCACGATCATCTGCGCGGCGACGAAACCGTCCGGATCGAAGAGGTCCGGCACCTTGCCGGTTTTCTTGAGCGCGGCCGTGAGGTAGTTATTCGCCGCGTTGTTCTTCGCCGGCGCCTGATAAAAGTAGTGCGAAAGGAACGTGAGCTTGCCGGCGACCGGAGCGAACACGGGGTACGACGCGCGCTGATCGAGGCCGGTCACGATCTTCGTCTGCGCGAGCACGCCCTGGTCGTCGAGCGCCTTCCACATCGCGCCTGCGGTCGCGCCCGCCCACGCGATGAAGATGAGGTCGGGATGCGCGTCCTTCGCCTTCTGGGCGAACGGCGTGAAATCGTTCGCCGTCAGCGGAACCAGCAGGCTGGAGACGTCGGCGCGACCGAGCGTCGCCTGCACCGCGCCGACGTTGGCCTTCCCGAACGCGCTGTCCTGAGCGAACACGAGGATCTTCTTTCCCTGCAATTCGCCGATGACTTGTGCCGCGGTTGCCACGTCCTGAAACGTCTGACGGCCGGACCGGAACGTGAAGCGATTGTTGCCGGTCACCGCATCCGCCGCCGCCGGTCCGGAGATGAAGAGCACCTGATTCTCTTTCGCGAGCGGCGCGAGCGTCAGCGCGACGGCCGAACTCGTCGAACCGGCGATGATCTTGTATCCCTGCCCGATCAGGCCTTTGGCTTCCGTGACCGCGGTTGCCGCGGTACCCGCATCGTCCATCTCGGTGACGTTGATCTTATGACCGTTGACCGCGCCGGTGCCGTGCGTCGCGTAGGCGAGCCCGATCTTGAACCCGGCCTCGTACTGCGCGCCGTAGCTCGCGAGCAACCCGGTGCTGGAGAAGATCAGCCCGACGTTGACGGGAGCTTTGTCGGCCCCCAAGACGGGTACGGGAGCGGCGCCGAACGTCGAGGTCAGCGCGATGATCGCGACCGACGCGGCGACGCGCGCGGGATGCTGCAGTCTTCTCAAATGATCTCTCCGCGTTCTGCGTGGATGCGTGACACGAAATGCGGCCGCCATCGACCGACGTATCGCGCGAATCGAGAGGAGGCGAACACGTTCCGGCGAACGCGCGGCCTTTCCCTGCAGCGGCGGTAGCTGATGCGAGACGTACACGAAGTCGACGACCTGCGCTCCTGCGCCGGCGTGTCGTACCTGCCCACGCGAGCGCTGCCGCCCGGCGCTTCGAGCCTGCACGGGCCGGGCGTTCCGTTCGGTTCTCCGGCCTATGCCGCCGCCGACGCGCGCGACATCACGCCCACATCGGTCCAATCGCCCGCGACCCCGATCCCGGGTTGGCTGGCAACGGGCTCACTCTGGACGGACGAACGCTTCGTGGTTCGCGTGCCCAAGGCATGGAACGGGCGGCTGATCGTCGCGGGGACTCCTGCGCAACGTTCCGAGTTCGCGTGCGACCGGCTGTTCGCGGATCCTCTCCTCGCGCGCGGCTACGCGTACGCTTCCGGCAACAAGGGACAAGGTGACGGCGCCGTGCTGCTCGAGGCGGGCGTGACGATGTCCGTCGAGGGAGCCGTGCTCCCACGGTTTCTTCTTCCCGATGGCCGCGGCATATCGTTCGTGCAGCATGCGCCGGGGCATACGATGGAGCGCTGGCTCGATGAGTTCCTTGCGGTCACCGAGGCGGCGCACGCCATCGCCGGCGAGGTGTCCGGCCGCGCGCCGCTCCTCACCTACGCCGTCGGCCTCTCGAACGGCGGATACGAAGTGCGCCGCGCGATCGAGGAGAGCGACCGGTTCGACGGCGCGCTGACGTGGAATGCCGTGCTGTGGACTCCGCAGCACAACCTCTTGCGCCAACTCCCCCAAGCGATCGCTGCGATGGAGGCGGGCAGGCCCGATCTCCTCGAGGGCCTCGGGCTTCCACCCGAGGTTGCGGCCGCGTCGGGTGCGGGCTCCCTATACGCAAAGAACCTCGCCGCCTACTGGTACGTCACGGTCTGGCTCCATGCGATGCATCTCGATCCGCAGGCGTCGCTGGCGTACGGCGACGTCGGCGACCCCGAGCGGGCCGAAGAGTGGAACGGCAGGATCGGCGCATGGCGCTTCGATCGTTCGCCGGTCGTCGAGCGGCGCGTTGCGGCCTTTGCAAACACGGGGGACATCCGCTGCAAGTTCGTCGACCTCGCGTCGCAGTTCGATCACCTGATCGCGCCGAGCGTGCACTTCGACGCCTACGAGCGCCTCGTCGAAGCCGCCGGGCGGAGCGACCGTTATCGGCGGCACATGCTGGCGAACGCGCAGCACGTGGACGCGTGGTCCGACGATCCCGACTACCCGGCGATGCAGTCCGCGCACGCGCGCGTCATGGCGGCATTCGACGAATTGGTGCGCTGGGTCGAAGGCTAGCCTCCGACGGGAATCGCCATCGAGACCGCAAAACCAGCCGGGCAAGCGAGCCTGCTGCGCTCGCCTGGGCCCCATTCGCGCGCCGAGCCGGCACGTGGCCGCCGCCACGCGCAAGGGTGATGTTGGCGTAGCGCGTAGAGTCTCTGCCAGAGCACGAGGACGAAGGAAGGAAGACGTTGGCCCAGGTCTCTGCGCCGCAACCGAAACAAGTCCGCTTCGCCGGCCTCGGGCCCGGCTTCTGGCCCGTGACGGCCGTGCTCACGGCGCTGAGCATCGCCTTCGCTCTGTGGATCCTGTACGCGCCGCTCGACGCGATCCTGCCGGGGGAGTCGCACGAGGTCACCGACCGGGCCGCCGACGTGGATGCGCTCTTCAAGTTCATGAGCGTCTTCGGCGGAGCGATCTTCTTCTACGTGTCCGGATACGTCGTCTACTTCGCCCTCGTGTTCCGTCACCGGGCCGGAGAGGCGACCGACGTCGTCGGCGTTCAAGTGCACGACTCCCCGCGGCTCGAGTTCTGGTGGACGCTCATCCCGGCGCTCCTGCTCATCGTCCTCTCGTGGCTGAGCATCAACGTCTGGTATAAGATTCAGTTCGGGACGACCGCCCCGGCCCTCACGATGGAGGTCGTGGGCCATCAGTTCTCGTTCGAGTACCGCTACCCGGGGCTCAAGGGCTCGATCTACTCGACGACCGATGCGATGCATCTCCCGATCGGACGGTCGGTGCGCATCCTGATCACGTCGGCCGACGTGATCCACCAGTTCTGGGCGCCGGAGATTCGTCTCAAAGCATCCGCGGTGCCGGGCCTCGTGCAGAACCTCAACTTCACGCCGACGGCGCCGGGGACGTTCGACATCGAATGCACGGAGTTTTGCGGCATCGACCACAGCTTGATGACCGGGAAGCTCGTGATCGAGTCGTCGGATGCGTTCGATCGCTGGCTCGCGAGCGAGAAGCTCAAGGTCGCCGCCGCACCCGCGACCATCGACTTCGCGAAGGGCGACGCGGCCGCCGGCAGGCAGGTCTTCACGCAGAAGTGCTCCGCGTGCCACGCCCTCGCGCCGTTTTCGCAAAGGGTCGTCGGGCCGGGTCTCCTCCACATCACCGACGACCCCGCTCATCCCAAGCTCGTCGACGGGAAACCCCCGACGCCGGAAAACATCGGAGAGATCCTCCAGAACGGATTCTCGGGTCCGATTGGTTCGATGCCGAACCGTACGGCCAACGGACTCTCGAATACCGCCATCGCGGACCTGGTCGCCTACCTCGTGAGCCTGAAGTAAGAGAAAGCGCAATGGAAGCCGGAACGACTACCAGCCACGCCGACCACGGCGCACACGATCACATCCATCCGCCGCCGGAAGGGTTCATCCGCAAGTACGTCTTCTCGCTCGACCACAAGGTGATCGCGTTCCAGTACTTCACGATGGGGCTGATCTTCATGATGGTCGCCGGCTCGTTCGGCGAGTTGATCCGCCTTCAGCTCACGTCGCCGACCGGTGCGATCATGAGCCACGCCACGTACAACACGATGTTTACGATGCACGGTACGGCGATGGTGTGGCTCGTCCTGATTCCACTCGTCACCGGCGCGGCCGGCAACTTCATCATGCCCTTGCAGATCGGTGCCCGCGACGTCGCGTTCCCGTGGCTCAACATGCTGAGCTTCTGGATCCTCCCGGTGGCCGCGATCGTGCTCTTCAGCACGTTCCTCTTCGGCGGAGCGCACGCCGGCTGGACGGAGTATCCACCCGTTTCGCTCGCCGACGGAACGGCCGGCGCCCTCTGGTGCGTGGCCATCTTCCTCGTCGGCATCAGCTCCACGATGACCGGCCTCAACTTCCTCGTCACCATCGTCAAGATGCGCGCGCCCGGAATGACCTGGACGCGGATGCCGCTCTTCGTGTGGGCGACCTTCGCCACGGCTCTGATGAACATGATCGCGACCGTCGCGCTGTCGGACGCGCTGGCGGCGCTGTTCTTCGAGCACGTCTGGAACGTGCCGTTCTTCGACGCGACGCGCGGCGGGAGCGCGGTCCTCTACCAGCACATGTTCTGGTTCTATTCGCACCCGGCCGTGTATATCTTCATCCTGCCGGCCTTCGGCGTGATCTCGGAAGTGCTGCCGACCTTCTCGCGCAAGCCGATCTTCGGCTACAAGCTCATCGCGTTCTCGTCGATGGCGATCGCGATCCTCGGATTCGCGGTCTGGGCCCACCACATGTTTCCCGGCGGACTTGCCCCCTGGCTCCAGTTGCCGTTCATGATCCTGACGTTTGCGATCGGAATCCCGACCGGCATCAAAATCTTCTCGTGGCTCGCCACGATCTGGGGCGGCCGCCTGTACTTGACGTCGCCGATGCTCTACGCGATGGGTTTCCTGATCACGTTCACCTTTGGCGGCATCACCGGCGTCTTTCTCGCCTCGGTCCCCGCCGATCTCCACGAGCACGGAACCGTGTACGTCGTCGCGCACTTCCACTACGTCGTTGCCGGCGGCGCCGTGCTCGGCTTCCTGGCGGCGATTCCCTACTGGTTCCCCAAGGCGACCGGCCGACTGATGGACGAGCGCCTCTCGAAGATCGGGTTCTGGCTCTTCTTCATCGGCTTCAACGGCACGTTCTTCCCGATGCACTGGCTCGGGCTCGAAGGTATGCCGCGCCGCTACGCCAGCTACGCGGCGTTCGCGGCGACGAACCCGGACGCCGTCTTCTGGAACCGGTTCGAGACCGCGTTTTCGTTCTTGATGGTCGCCTCGGTCGGTTTGCTCGCCTTCAACGTGATCTGGAGCGTGCGGCACGGCAAGCTCGCGGGCATCAACCCATGGGGCGCGCGGACGCTCGAGTGGATGATCAGCTCGCCGCCGCCGTACTACAACTTCAAGAAGATCCCGATCGTGCTCGACCGCCCATACGACTTCGACAAGCCGCTGCCGTACCGGAACCTCGACAACGACGTCGACCCCTATCCGTCCCCGATCGCCGCCGTGACCGGAGTCAAACCGGTCGGAGCGGGAGCGTAGCGGATGGCAGCGACGACCGTCGCTCAGTTCGATGGACACGACGCGGTCGCGGTTCGCTACCACGACGTCGACCCGGTCTACGCCGAGACCCGCGACATCCGGTTGCTCGGGTTCGTCCTCTTCCTGGTCAGCGACTGCGTCTTCTTCGGCGCGTTCATCTTTGCGTATCTGTATCTGCGCGTGTCGGCCCCGACGTGGCCCCCGGTCCTAAACGGCCATCAACTGCCATGGTTCGATACCGCGTTCGCCGCGCTGAACTCGGTCGTGCTGTTCGGGTCAGGCGTCACGATGCACTTCGCGCTCGAGAACTGGAAGCACCTGAACCGCCGCAAGTTTACCAGCTGGCTGATCGCCACGATCGTGCTCGGCATCGGCTTCCTGCTCGGTCAGGCGCACGAGTACTCGCTCGTGCTGAAGGACGTCTCGTGGTGGGGAACCACGATGGGCGCATCGTTCTTCACGCTGACCGGCCTGCACGGCTTTCACGTCTTCGTGGGCGTCATCTACCTCACGACGCTCCTCATCCAGACGAACCGCGGCGTGTACACCGGGTCGAAATACTTCGGGCTCACGGCGGGCACGCTGTACTGGCACTTCGTCGACGTGATCTGGGTCGCGCTCTTCTTCCTCTTCTATCTGTGGTGAATGATGACGCCGGAACTTCTTGAGAAAAGCCTCGCCTTCGTCGGCGCGATCATCGTCGGGGTGACCGCGATCGTCCAGTTGCGCAACGACTGGGCCGCAAAGGGCCTCGACGCGGTCGTCACCAAACTCCTACTCGGCTTGATGGCGGTGGGCTGCGTGCTCGCGCTGCTGGCCGCCATCAACGTCGTTGGAGTGCACCACGCATCATGAGCCACGATTTGGATTCCGCGCACCAAGACGCCGAGATCCCCGTCTCCGCCGGCACCCCGCTCTACGTGCAGATGCTGGTCTTGCTCGCGCTCCTGATCGTCTTCATGCAAGGCGCGTTCGTGGTGATCTCGTCGACGTTCGGACGAATCTGGCCCGCGGCCGACTCGGTCAAGATCCCGCTGTAGGCGCCTCGCCGCGCTTCGCGGCGTGCTGCGTCACGCCGATGCCGAGCGGCGCGATCTCCGCCGGGAGCACGCCGGTCGCGTGCCCGTCGATCCGATGGATGCCGCCGAATTCGGTGAATTCGACGAGGGCCGGCCAGACGTCGCGCTCGCCGATCGCGCGCGGCCATTCGCGCATCGGCCACTCGGCGAGCTGCACGCGGTCCGCGTCCAAGACCGCGACCGCGTACACCGGTTCGCCGTCCTGCAGGCCGCGCCGATAGCGGACGTATCCGTCGACGATCGTGATGGGCCCGAACGTTTCGATCAGGGCACGCGTCGATGGAACCATCAGGATGACCGCGTACGCGAGGAACGCGATTGCAGCGAAGCCGAAGATCGGCGCGAGCAGCAGCGCGCTCTCCTGGTGGCGTAGCAAGAGCCCGACCGGCAGGAGCGAGAAGAACACCGCGACGACCAGCGGCTCGATCGCAACGGTAGAGCGGCCGAGGAAGCCGCGCAGCACGACACGTCGTTCCGCGCGGGTCCACGGTCTGAAAGCGGCAACCTGGGACCACTCGCGCTGGCGCCGGCGCATAGTTCCGCGCTCGTTCCAACTGCGAACCGAGCGGTCCTGCGCCAGGGGAGACCTGGGCGCCAGGGTGTATCATCCGGCTATGGCTGCCTGCAGCTCCCCCGCGAGCCGCGGTCGTCGCGCAGAGAGTCCGCTGCATCGAACCGCACTCGTCGCGATCGTGGCGTGTCTCCTCGCGGTGGCCGCCGGTACGGTCGCGCCGGCTCACGCGAGCGAGCGCGTCCGCGGCATCGTCCTGTCCGTCCTGCCGGCCCGAGAGGATGTGGTGGTCCGGCACGACGCATTCGGTGCGATGCCGGCGATGACGATGGTGTTCCACCTCGCACCGAGCGCTGCGCGCGCCGAGCTGCGTGCGGGCGACCGAATCGACGCCCGCGTCGACCAG
>Ga0302326_10020353_pt1 | contig 13667 bp, 11 predicted proteins | sample Palsa_T0_3_FD_202264 | JGI IMG/M metagenome (GOLD analysis project Ga0302326, IMG submission 202264) | Peat permafrost microbial communities from Stordalen Mire near Abisko, Sweden - Palsa_T0_3 | ecosystem: Environmental > Terrestrial > Soil > Palsa > Peat permafrost | place: Sweden: Abisko... | reverse complement strand
CGGCGATCGCGTTGATCGTCAAATCACGCCGGGCGAGATCCTGTTCGATCGTTGCCCCCGCGAGCGCCATCAGGTCCAGCTGCCAGGAGCGGTCACGGGCGATCACCCGCCAGGCGCCGAACGCCTCGGAGAGCTCGAAGCCGTGCCCGCGGGCTCCGCGCGCGAGGGCGCGCGCCGCCGCCGCGACATCGCCGGCGACGACCACGTCGAAATCGGAGGTCGGGCGTCGCAGCAGCCGGTCGCGGACCGCGCCGCCGACCAGCCAGGCCGGAATCCCGAGCTCAGCCAGCGCTCGCAACGGCGTGCCGCCGCTCATGCGGTGACCACCTCGCCGTCGCGGTGGTACTGACGCGTCACCCGCGCGGAGATCCCGCAGATGACCTCGTAGGCGATCGTCCCAAGTCGATGGGACAGCTCCTCGGCGGTCTGGCGCTCAGCGCCGCTTGAGCCGATCAGGATCGCCGGTGCGCCGATCGCCACCGCCGGCTCGGCCCCGAGGTCGACGGTGATGTTGTCCATCGACACCGTCCCGGCCATCGGATACCGGCGCCCCCCGATCAGCACGTCGCAGTTGTTGGTCAGCGCGCGGTTGACCCCGTCGGCGTAGCCGATCGGGATCGTCGCCAGCCAGGTGTCGCGCTCGGCGATGAACCGCCTTCCGTACCCGGCGCTCTCCCCCACGCGGGCGAGCTTGACCGCGGCGACGTACGAGCTGAGCTCGAGCGCCGGCTCGAGCTCCCGTTCGGCGGGATCGACGTTGAACGGGTCACAGCCGTAGACCGCGATCCCGCAGCGCACCATGTCGTAATGGCTGGCGGGATCGCGCAGCGTCGCGGCGCTGTTGGCAGCGTGCGCGATGACCTCCCCACGCTCGCGCAGCGCTTGCGCGAACGGGGCGAACGCCGCCAGCTGCACCGCCAGGAACTCAGGGTCATTGTCGGCGGTCGCGAAGTGGGTCGTGGCCCCGGCCAGCCGCAGGCCCGCCGCACGGGCCGACGACGCCGCCACGCGCTCGGCGACCGCCACCGCGTCGGGCAGCGAGCGCGTGCCAAACCGGCCCATCCCCGAGTCCAGCTTGACGTGCACCCCGACCGGCCGGCCGGCAACCGCGATCAGCTCATCGACGAACCGCTCGTCCCACGCGACAACGTCGGCGCCGGCGTTCAGCGCGAGCGGCAGCTCGGCACCGCTGAGCGCGCCCAGCACCAGCAGCGGCGCCGTGATCCCGTCGTCGCGTAGTTGCTGGGCCTCGCCGGCGGTCGCGACCGCGAGCATTGTCGCGCCGCCACCCAGCGCAGCGCCTCCCGCTGCGGCGGCGCCGTGGCCGTAGCCGTCCGCCTTGACGACCGCGCACAGCCGCGCGCCGCCGGTCAGGCTCTCGGTCAGCCGCCGCGCGTTTCGTTCGATCGCTGCCAGGTTGACGCGCGCCAGCGCCCGCAGCGCCATCAGCGGGCGCCCTGTGGAGCGCCGCCTTCGGCCTCGCCGGCGCGCTCGCCCGCGCCGCTGGCCGTCACCCGGGCGCGCGGCAGCAGCCCGATCACGTCGCTGGCGATGACGCCCTCCTCGCCAATCTCCGCGGCGGCGAGCCGGCCCGCCGCGGCGTGGACGAACACCCCGGCGCACGCGGCCGTGAACGGGTCCATCCGTTTGGACAGGTACGCGCCGATCACACCCGACAGGACATCGCCGGTACCGGCGGTTGCCAGCGCCGCGGCGCCGCCGCGGCTGACCGCCGCGCGGCCGTCCGGGCAGCAGACGATCGTGTCGTCGCCCTTGAGCACGACGATCGCCTGCGCGGCCGTCGCCGCCTCACGGACCGCGCTCAGCCGGTGGGCCTCGATCTCCGCGGAGTCGCGCGCAAGCAACCGTCCGAGCTCGCCCGCGTGCGGGGTCAGGACGGTCACCGCTCCGCGGTTGGCAAGCTCGGGCAGTCGGCCGGAGTAGGTGAACAGACCGTCGGCGTCGAGCAGCAGCGGGATCGGGGCGCGGGCGGCGAGCGCGCGCACGAGCTCCTGCGTCGGCTCGGCACGCCCGATCCCGGGCCCGAGCACCAGCGCACCGGCCCGCGCGCAGCGGGTCAGGATCTCGTCCAGCCCATCCGGACCCAGCGCGCCCCCGTCGTCAGGCAGCGGCACCGACATCGCCTCCAGCAGCCGCTGCTCGAACACGAGGTTCAGCGACCCGGGGATCAGCGCGGTCACGTAGCCCGCCCCGGCACGCTGCGCGGACTCGCTGGCCAGGCACGGCGCGCCCGTCAGTCCGAGCGAGCCGCCGCAGACCAGCACCGCGCCGGCGGCGAACTTGGTCGACTCACGTCCGCGGCGGGGCACCTCGTCGAGCACCGCGGCGTCGATCAGCCCGAGCACAGGGACGACCGGCGCGTCCTCACCGATCCCGATCGGCACGACCACCAGCTCGCCGGCGTGGTCCTTGCCGGGCGCGATCCAGTGGCCGGGCTTGGCCGCGTGGAAGGTGACGGTCAGGTCGGCTCGTACGGCCGAGCCGATCACCTCGCCGCTTGACGCGTCGACGCCGGACGGCACGTCGCAGGCGACCACGACCGCGCCGGCGCGACCGGCCGCATTGATCGCCTCGATCGCCGAGCGTGCCGGCTCACGGGGCTCGCCGGCGAAGCCGGTGCCGAGGATCGCGTCGACGACTACGGCGACGCCGGCCAGCGGCGCGGCGCTGAACGGCACCGGTGCCGCGCCCGGCACCCGCTCGAAGTTCGTGCGCGCGTCTCCGCGCAGCTCGTCGCCGGGCGCCAGCATCAGCACGTCGACATCACGCCCCAGCTCACGCAGCCAGCGGGCGACGACCAGCCCGTCGCCGCCGTTGTTGCCCTTGCCGCAGACGACGGCGACGCGCCCGCGCGGCACGCGGGCGACGAGCTCTGAGAACATCCCGGCGCCGGCACGCTCCATCAGCCGGATCCCGGGCTCGCCGGACTCGATCGCCCAGGCGTCGGTGGCACGCTGCTGCTCGGCGTCGGGCAGCGGCGTCGTCCAGGCGGGGAGCGCTCGGTCAGTCATCGCGATCGATTATCGCGACCGCCCCCGCCTGCTCGTCGGTGTGGGTCAGCGAGATCCGCACGGCGCCGCCGAGCTCACGGGCGCGGCGCGCCACCGGCCCGTGCAAGGTCACCTCGGGCACGCCGCCGCCGGCGGGCGAGACGACCTCGACGTCGCGCAGCTCCCACGCGTCCATCCCCAGCGCCTTGCCGACCGCCTCCTTGGCGCAGAAACGCGCGGCCAGGTGCATGCCGGGCCGCGCCCGCGCCGCCGCGTAGGCGAGCTCCCCATCTCGGAACACCCGCTGCGCGAGCCCCGGATGGCGCGCCAGCGCCCGCTCGAGCCGGGCGATCTCAAGCAGATCGAGCCCGATCCCCCCGGTCACTCGACCGTGACCGTCTTGGCCAGGTTGCGGGGCTGATCGACGTTGAGCCCGCGCAGCCGCGCGATGTTGTAGGCCAGCAGTTGCAGGGGGATCACCGCGAGCAGCGGCGCAAGCATCCAGTCGGTGGCGGGGACGCGGATCACGTCGTCGGCGTGGGAGGCGATCATCTCGTCGGACTCGGTCGCGATCGCAATCACGTTGGCGCCGCGGGCGCTCACCTCCTGCATGTTGGAGATGACCTTCTCAAGCACCGGTGACTCGGTCGCGACGACCACCACCGGCGTGTCTTCGGACAGGAGCGCGATCGGGCCGTGCTTCATCTCCCCGGCCGCGTACGCGTCGGTTGCGATGTAGGAGATCTCCTTGAGCTTCAGCGCGCCTTCCAGGGCGACGGGGAGGCCGATGTGCCGGCCCAGGTACAGGAAGAAGTCCGACTCGTAGTAGCGCTGGGCGATCGCGCGGATCGGCGAGACGTCGCGCTGCATGAACTCGGCGATCATGTGCGGCAGTCGCTTCAGGTCGGAGATCACGGGCTTCAGCCGCGCGCGATCCATCGTGCCGCGAACCTCGGCCAGCCGCAGCGCGACCAGATACATCGCGGTGATCTGCGCGACGAAGGTCTTGGTCGCGGCGACGCCGATCTCCAGGCCGGCGCGCGTGTACAGGACGCCGTCGGCCTCACGCGTGGCCTGCGCGCCCATCACGTTCGTGATCGCCATCACCCGGGCGCCCCGCTCGCGGGCGATCCGCATCGCGGCGAGCGTGTCGGCGGTCTCCCCCGACTGCGAGATGCCGATCACCAGATCGCCCGGTCCGACGACCGGGTTGCGATAGCGATACTCGGACGCGACCTCGACCTCGACCGGCACCCGCGCCCACTGCTCGATCGCGTAGCGGCCGATCAGCCCGGCGTGGAAGGCGGTGCCGCAGGCGACGATCGTGACCCGACGCAGTGAGGCGAGGAACGCATCGTCGATCGGGTTGCCGGCCGGGACGAGCCCGAGGTCGATCCCCCAGCCACGCGCGGCGCGCTCGCCGATCGTCTCGGCGACCGCGTCGGCCTGCTCGTTGATCTCCTTGAGCATGAACGTCTCGTAGCCCTGCTTCTCGGCGGTGTCGGTGTCCCAGTCGATGTGGACGATCTCGCGCTGCACGGGCTCGCCGACGGACGACTGGAACTCGACGCCGTCCGGGCGCAGGATCACCAGCTCGTCATCCTCGATGTACTGGACCTCACGGGTCTCGTGCAGAAACGCCGGGATCGCGGAGGCGATGAACTGCTCGCCGTCGCCGCGGCCGATGATCAGCGGGCACTCACGCCGGACGCCGACCAGCTCGCCGGGGTCATGCGCGCTCATCGCGACGAACGCGTAGTGGCCGCGCATCTCGGCGTAGGCGGCGCGGACCGCGGCGGCGAGATCGCCGGCGTAGTGGTGGGCGACCAGGTGCGCGATCACCTCGGCGTCGGTCTCGGAGGTGAAGACGGCCCCTTCCTTCACGAGCTTGGCCTTCAGCGCGATGTAGTTCTCGACGATGCCGTTGACGACGATGTGCACCGAGTCCGTCGTGTCGAAGTGCGGGTGGGCGTTCTCCTCGGTGACGCGGCCGTGGGTCGCCCACCGGGTGTGGCCGATACCCGTCCCGGGTGCCGGGCGCTCCGCGAGCGCCACCGGCGCGGCCGCCGATGCACCCGCGGCCTTCGCGCGGTTGGCGTCGACGCCGGCGATCGCCGCCCGCAGCGCACTCAGGTTGCCAACCGCACGGATCGCGTCGATCCGGTCGCCGTCGAGCACCGAGATGCCGGCGCTGTCATAGCCGCGGTACTCGAGCTTCTCCAGACCTTCCAGCAGCAGCGTCCGGGCCTTTCGGGGTCCGACGTAGCCGACGATCCCGCACATGGCGTGTCCTCCTGGGCGATTGGTCTGACGACCTCAGCACGGGCGGTTGCCCCCGCCGCACCCGCTGGTCGTCACAGCAGGGCACAGCGGATGTTAACGGGTCAGATTCGCCCGTCGGCAGCGCCGTCCTGCCCCGAGTGCAGCTCTGAGTCAGCCGACGAGTCGGTCGCCGAGGACGGCCGCGACGACGTCGCCGAGCCGGGCACAGACCGCGTCGGTCTCGGTCATCGTCGGCGCCTCGACCATCACCCGGATCAGCGGCTCGGTCCCTGACGGGCGCACCAGCACACGTCCGCGGCCTTCCAGCTCGGACTGCTCGCGCCCGATCGCCTGAAGCACCGAGTCGGCGTCCATCGCCGCGCGCAGCGAGTCACGGTCGGCGGCGCGGAGGTTGACCAGCCGCTGCGGCAGCTTGTGCATCGCGCCGCGATCTCGCAGGTCTCGACCGTCGAGCGCTTCGAGCGTCAACAGCGCGCTCGCGATCCCGTCGCCCGACGGCCCGAAGTTCAGATCGATGATGTGACCGGACTGCTCGCCGCCCAGCGCCCAGCCGCGGCGACGCAGCTCGTCCAGCACGTAGCGGTCGCCGACGGCGGTGATCGCGACCTCCACGCCGGCCTCGCGCATCGCCGTGTGAAACCCGAAGTTGGTCATCACCGTGACCGCGACGCCGCCGCCCGGCAGCCGGCCCCGACCGTGGAGGTGGACTGCCGCCAGCGCCACCAGCTCATCGCCGTCGACCACGTTCCCGTCGCGGTCGACGGCGAGCACGCGGTCGCCGTCGCCGTCGAACGCGAACCCGAGCTCGAAGCCGTCACGAGCGACCCGCTCGACGATCGCCTCGACATGGGTGGAGCCGCACCCGTCGTTGATGTTGCGCCCATCGGGGCGATCGGCGATGACGGTCACCTCGGCGCCCAGCCGGCGGAAGATCTCCGGCGCCGCCTGGAAGGTGGCGCCGTTGGCGCAGTCCAGCAGCACCCGCCGGCCGCCGAGGTCCAGCCCCCCGAACCGGGAGTGCAGCTCACGCAGGTAATCCTCGAGCGCGCCGTGCAGCTGCCGGACGCGGCCGATCCGCTGCGGCGCCGGCGGCGTCTCGGTCAGCGCCGCCTCGATCTCGTGCTCGGTGTCGTCGTGCAGCTTGAAGCCGTCGGAGCCGAACAGCTTGATCCCGTTGTCCTCGTACGGGTTATGCGACGCCGAGATCACCGCCGCCAGCTGCAGGCCGTGGCGGCGCACCAGCATCGGCGCCGCCGGTGTCGGCAGCACGCCGGCCAGCAGGGCGTCGCCGCCCGCGGCGGTGACGCCGGCCGCGATCGCGGACTCGAGCATCTCGCCCGACTCACGCGTGTCGCGGACGATCAGGACCTGCGGGCGCTCGTGCGCGCCATGGACGACCGCGGCCCGGGCGAGTCTGAGCGCCAGCTCGGCGGTCAGAAAATCGCCGGCGCGGCCCCGAACTCCGTCGGTGCCGAACAGCTGCCGTGGCATCGGTTGCTAGTGGTCGCTCACGTAAATACGGTCGCACCGAGAGGTGGGGCTGGGGAATCGGACCCGCCCACCCCAGGACGCAGGAACCGCCGTGTGGCTCTGCCACATAAGGTTCCGAGGACGCCGCCAGGCGCCGCCAGACGCGCCTCGAATGCGAGCGTACTTGCGTGAGCGGCCACTCCTAACGCTTGGAGAACTGCGGCTTCTTGCGGGCCTTCTTCAGGCCGGCCTTCTTGCGCTCCTTGACGCGCGAATCACGCGTCAAGAAGCCGCGGCGCTTGAGCTCGGCACGCAGGTTCGGATCGGCCTCCAGCAGCGCGCGGGAGACGCCATGGCGCAGCGCGCCAGCCTGGGCGGAGACGCCACCGCCGTGGATCCGCGCGATCACGTCCATCCGCGACTCGTAGCCGACGGCCTCCAGCGGGTTGCGGATCACGCGACGCAGCGACTCACGGGGGAAGTAGTCGTCCAACTGCTTGGCGTTGATCGTGTAGATGCCGGTGCCGGGCTTGAGGATCACGCGCGCGACGGCCGACTTGCGCTTGCCGGTGGCGGTGTAGCGCGCGCCGGAGGCGAGGTCGATCGCCGCGTCAGCGATCGGCTGCGAATGCTCGTCGTGGTCGTCCTGCTCGAGCGCGCGGGCGGCGGCGGCCTCGGCTTCGGCCTCCGCGGCGGCGCGGGCCTCGGCGTCGAGGTACTCGTCGGCCTCGGGCGCGAGGTCGGGCACGAGGTCAGCGCCCGGGATCTCGGGACGCCGGCGCGGAGCGTCTTCCTCGGCGTCCTCCTCGACGACGGCGTCGGTCTCGATCGCGGGCTCGTCGGCGGGGGCCGGCGGCTCGGCGGGGGCCGGCGTCTCGGCGGGCGTCTGCGCGACCGGCTGGGCGGCGGGCTCGCTCGGGGCCTCGGGCTCGCTCGGGGCCTCGGGCTCGCTCGGGGCGGAAGCAGGCTCGCTCGGCGCGGGCGGCTCGCTCGAAGCGGGGGGCTCGCTCGCGGCAGCGGCGGGGTCCGGCTGCGTCGGTGCCTGGTCGGCGGCCGCGGGCTCCTCGCCGCGCGGCTCGTCCTCTGAGTGTTCGGTCACCTGGAGATCTCCATCGGTCGCGGCTGCTGGGCTGCGTGCGGATGCTCAGGACCGGCGTACACCTTCAGCTTGGTCAGCTGCTTGCGCGCCAGGCGGTTGCGCGGCAGCATCCCCTTGACGGCGATCCGGATGACCTCTTCGGGACGGCGCTCGAGCATCTCGCCCAGCGTCCGGGACTTCAACCCGCCCGGATATCCGGAGTGCCGGTAATAGCGCTTGTCACGGATCTTGTTGCCCGTCACCGAGATCTTCTCGGCGTTGACGACGATCACGAAGTCGCCCGTGTCGATGTGCGGCGTGTACGTCGGCTTGCGCTTGCCGCGCAGCGCGTTGGCGATCTGCGTTGCGAGCCGCCCGAGCGTCTGGCCGGTGGCATCGACGACGAGCCAGTCACGCTCGCGGTCTGTGGGTTTGGCGACGTAAGTCTTCATTGCATGCACGGGCCGCGCACTCGGCGCGGCCGGACGACGATGATAGCCGCCTTCAACGGGCGTCGTTCGGACCTGAGAGCGGCGCCTCCTCTCCTACTCTCAGCGGATGCCGATGACGATCCGCGCCCGCCGTCTCGCCTACCGCGTCGCGGCGCAACTGCTGCGGGTGCTGCGACCGCTGGTGCCGATCGACTGGGGCGGCGTCAAGTGCGTGCTGACCAGCTCCGGCCGGGTGCTGCTCGTCCGCCACACGTATGGGTCACGCGGGTGGGACCTGCCGGGCGGCGGACGCCGGCGCGGTGAGTCGCCGGTCGACGCGGCGCGCCGTGAGATGCGCGAGGAGCTCGGGCTCGACGGGCTCGACTGGCGGGCGCTCGGGCAGCTGCGCGCCCACGCCGAGCGCCATCTCCAGACGTTGCAGATCTACGGCGCAGAGGTGTCGGAGCCGGCGCTGACGCTGGACCTCGGCGAGCTGTCGGTCGCGCGCTGGTTCGAGCCCGAGCGGCTGCCGCCCGACACGGCCCGCTTCGTGGTGCCGATCCTGGAGGGCGCGGGGCTGCGCTGAGCTGGAATCGTGGGATATCGCTTTCACCTTCCGCAAGTGATCTCCCAGACCCCCCGGATCGCCCCGGACCTCGCCGCCCCGGACGGCCCCGGACCACCGCAGCACTCGCCCCCAACCGCCCCGGACCGCCCCGCTCCGCCCGGCACATCGGCCGGCTGGCTACTCCCACTCGATCGTGCCGGGCGGCTTGCTCGTGATGTCGAGCACGACCCGGCCGACCTGGCGGATCTCGTTGATCATCCGGTTGGAGATCCGCTCAAGCAGGTCGTAGGGAAGCCGCGCCCAGTCGGCGGTCATCGCGTCGTCGGAGGTCACCGCCCGGATCGCGATCACGTTGCCGTACGTGCGCTCGTCGCCCTGGACGCCGACCGTGCGGATATCGGGGAGCACGCAGAACGACTGCCAGAGCTCGCGGTACAGGCCCGCGGCGCGGATCTCCTCCTGGAGGATCGAGTCCGCGTCCCGCAGCACGTCGAGCCGCTCGCGCGTGACCTCGCCGCCGACGATTCGGATCGCCAGGCCGGGCCCCGGGAACGGCTGGCGCCAGACGAACCGCTCGGGCAGGCCGAGCTCGGCGCCGACCTGGCGAACCTCGTCCTTGAACAGCGTCCGCAGCGGCTCGACCAGCTCGAACTGAAGGTCCTCGGGCAGGCCACCGACGTTGTGGTGGGACTTGATCGTGGCGGCGCCGGTGCCGCCGCCCGACTCGATCACGTCGGAGTAGAGCGTCCCCTGCACGAGGAACCTCGCGTCCTGGAGCTTGGCCGCCTCCGCCTCGAATACGCGGATGAACTCCGCGCCGATCAGCTTGCGCTTGCGCTCGGGGTCGCTGACCCCGGCCAGTGCACCGAGGAACCGCTCCTCGGCATCGACGGCGATCAGCGGCACGTGGAAGTGGTCCCGGAACGCGGAGACGACCTGCTCGCCCTCGTTCTTGCGCATCAGGCCGCCGTCGACGAACACGCACGTCAGCCGTTCACCGATCGCCTGGTGCACGAGCAGCGCCGCGACCGTCGAGTCGACGCCGCCCGACAGCCCGCAGATCGCCCGACCGTCTGAGCCGACCTGCTCACGGATCCGGCGCACTTGCTCCTCGATCACCGAGCTGATCGACCACGACCCGTCGCAACGGCAGATCTCGGTCAGGAAGTTCTGCAGCACCTGATGCCCGTACGGCGTGTGCACGACCTCGGGATGAAACTGGATCCCGTAGATCTGGCGCTCGAGCGACTCGAACGCGGCCACCGGCGAGGCGGTCGATGAGGCCAGCGCGGTGAACCCGGGCGGCGCGTCGAACACCGTGTCGCGGTGTGACATCCAGCACGTCTGCTCCTCCGGCGTGTGCGCGAGCAGCCGGCCGCTGACGCCGACGCTCAGCTGCGAGCGCCCGAACTCACCGACCTCGGCGCCCTGTACCCGGCCCCCGAGCGCGAGCGCCAGCAGCTGCATCCCGTAACAGATCCCGAGCACGGGGATCCCGAGCTCGAGCAGCTCTCGCTCCAGCGGCGGCGCGCCGTCGGCGTAGACCGACGCGGGTCCGCCCGACAGGATCACGCCCTTCGGCTGCCGGCGCGCGACCTCCGCCGCGCCGACGTGGTGCGGCAACAGCTCGGAGAAGACCCCACACTCGCGCACGCGGCGGGCGATCAGCTGCGAGTACTGACCGCCGTAGTCGAGCACCACCACTTCATCGGTGACGCCCCGCAACTCGGCGAGCTCCTCATCCAACGGCGTCGAACTCGGCTCGACGCGGACGCGGTCCAGCCCATCGCCGGCCACCGCCGTGGCGATGGTGTCCTGATCGCTAATCGGCGACACCCACGGCCGCACCGCGGGCGCCCATGCCGACGCCCTGCGCGCGCTGGAGGTGCTTGCCCTCCGTCTGCAGCGCCGGCGCGACCATCAGTTCCGCGCGGTTGAACTCGGCGATGTCCCGGTAGCCACAGGTGGCCATCGAAGTGCACAGGCCGCCCATCAGGTTGAACGTGCCGTCGTTCTCACGGGCCGGGCCCTTGATGATCTCCTTCAGCGTGCCGTTCTGCTTGGTCGCAACCCGAGCGCCCCGTGGCAGGGTCGGATGGAACGTCGCCATCCCCCAGTTGTAGCCGCGGCCGGGTGCCTCATAGGAGCGCGCGAGCGCGGACCCGAGCATCACCGCGTCGGCGCCGCACGCGATCGCCTTGGCGATGTCGCCGCCGTTGCGCATGCCGCCGTCGGCGATCACCTTGACGTAGTCGCCGGTCTCGAGCATGTGCTGCGAGCGCGCCGCCGCGACGTCGGCGATCGCGGTTGCCTGCGGGACGCCGATTCCGAGCACGCCGCGGGTGGTGCAGATCGCCCCGGGGCCGACGCCGACCAGCACGCCGGCGGCGCCGGTCCGCATCAGGTGCAGACCCGTGTGGTACGAGGCGCAGCCGCCGACGATGACCGGGGTCGGCGCCAGCTCGCGGATGAACTCCTTGAGGTTCAGCGGCGGACGCGACTCGTCCCGAGAAACGTGCTCGGCCGAGACGACCGTGCCCTGGATCACGAGGATGTCGAGGCCTGCTTCGAGCGCGACCTCGTAGTGGCGGCGCACCTTCTGGGGCGTCAGCGACGCCGCGGCGACGACGCCGTGGGACTTGATCTCCGCGATCCGCCTGGCGATCAGCTCGTCCTTGACCGGCTCTGCGTAGATGTCCTGCAGCTCACGGGTGGCGATATCCGGCGAGAACGTCGCGATCCGCTCGAGCTGCTCCTCGGCGTCCTCGTAACGGCAGAAGATCCCCTCGAGGTTGAGCACCGCGAGCCCGCCGAGCTTGCCGATCACACCGGCGGTGTCGGGCGACACGACGCCGTCCAGCGCGGCCGCCAGCAGCGGCAGGTCGAACCGGTACGGACCGAGCGTCCACGAGATGTCGACGTCGTCGGGGTCCCGCGTCCGTCGCGAGGGGACGATCGCGATGTCGTCAAATCCGTAGGCCCTGCGGGCCTTCTTTCCGCGTCCGATCTCTACTTCCATTTCAGCAGCCTAGCCTTCGGGTCGGACGGGTCAGAGAGCTGATGGCGGCGACCATCGTGCCGTCCGACGATAGCAGCGGTACACACGCGTTCTGGCGCCCTAAACCGACGGATTGGCACGCACTTTGCGCGGTCCGCGGGGCCCGTCGCGGCGGGCCCGCGACGGGCCTCGGGGTGGGCCGCGACGCGCATGCCGGGGCGCCGCGCGGGCGCGCCGTCAGCCGATCTCGGCGCCGAGCTCGAGTCGCTCTGACTCGACCTCGGCCAGCAGCCGCTCGACCCGTGCCGGATCGATGATCCCGGCGCCGAAGTGGTGGGTCGACTCGGCACCGCAGGCGACCCCGAAGCGAAGGCACTCGACCGGGTCCTGGCCCGAATAGCGCGCGGCCACGAACCCGGCCAGGAACGCGTCCCCGGAGCCGACCGCCGAGCGCGCCTCCTGCTCTGCGATCAGGACCCGATAGGTGGCCGGCGAGCCGTCGGTCATGATCCGCGCGTAGCAGCCGTCAAGGACCGTCATGATCGACTCGTGGGCGCCCTGGCGAGCCATCTCCACGACCGCCTGGGCACGATCGTCTGAGTCGTTGAACTCATGGCCGACGAGCTCCTCGGCCTCGAGCTCGTTGGGCGAGACCAGGTCGGGCTCGGCGCGCATCGACATCCGCAGCGGCTCGCCGTCGGAGTCGATGATCGTCGAGGCCCCGACCCGACGGACATCGCGGATCAGCGACTGGTAGACGTCGTTGTCGACCCCGCGGGGCAGGCTGCCGGCGAACACGCAGATCGATGCGCCCTGAGCCAGGTACAGCAGCTTCTCACGGAACAGTTCCATCTCCTGCGCCGACACGGCCGGGCCGCGCTCGTTGATCTCCGTGTGCTGGCCGGTCGTCGGATCGAGCACCGCGGTGTTCGTCCGTGACTCGTCGTAGATCCGCACGAAGTCGTTGAGGATCGACTCGTCGTTGAGCGCCTCGACGATCCGCGTGCCGGTGGTGCCGCCCGCCAGCCCGGTCGCGATCACCGGTTGACCGAGCCGCTTGATCGCCCGCGCGATGTTGACGCCCTTGCCGCCGGGCATCGTCGTCTGGTCGACGGTCCGGTGCCGTCGCCCGACCGTGAAGCTCGGGACCTCGAGCGTCTTGTCCATCGCCGCGTTGAGCGTGACCGTGATGATCATGCGACCTCCCACTCCGAGTCCTGCGCGCGGCCGCGGCCGCCGGGACCCGAGCCGCCGCGGCGACGTGCGAGCAGCCCGAGCGCGAGCAGCCCCAGCACGATCGCGATCAGCGCGAGGGTCAGCGGCTTGGTGATGGTGCGCGCGGCCAGCGTCAGCCCGCTCACCGCCGGCAGCGTCCGCCGCAGCAGCACCGGAACGGAGCTGATCACGCGCCCGTCGTCGACGACCTTCGCCGAGCCGACGACCGACCCGCGGGGCAGCGGGCCGGCAAGCCGGTGGGGAACGTCGACCCTGATCCGGACGTGCGAGTGACGCGCCAGCACCCGGGTGAACGCTCGCGCGGTGTAGACCGGGACCCTGACGCCGGGTCGGTCCTTGACCGCCGGGCGGGCGATGACCTGATCGGCGCGGACCGGGGTCCAGCTGCGGAAGTTCCCGTAGCCGTAGTTCATCAGCGCCAGGGCGTTGGCGCTGCGCGCGCTCTCTGAGTCGGTGCCCAGCACGGCGCTGACCAGTGTCATGCCGTCCTTGTGCCCCGAGGCGACCAAGACGTAACCGGCGCCGTTGGTATGCCCCGTCTTGACCCCGGTGATCCACGGAACGGTCCCGACCAAGGTGTTGAGATTGGTGA
>Ga0302326_10020352_pt1 | contig 13669 bp, 12 predicted proteins | sample Palsa_T0_3_FD_202264 | JGI IMG/M metagenome (GOLD analysis project Ga0302326, IMG submission 202264) | Peat permafrost microbial communities from Stordalen Mire near Abisko, Sweden - Palsa_T0_3 | ecosystem: Environmental > Terrestrial > Soil > Palsa > Peat permafrost | place: Sweden: Abisko... | reverse complement strand
TTCCATTATGCTGGCGGCGAAGACCATGGCCGCGATCGAAGGGCGAGATTTCCTGATTCCCGACGACGTGAAGGCCGCTGCGCCGCCCATCCTGCGTCATCGTATCCTGCTAAAACCCGAAGCGGATCTCGAAGGCATTACCCCGGATCAAGTCATTGTCGAAATGCTCTCGAGCATCCCGGTTCCTAAATAATGTCCGTTGGCAAGCTCGTTCCTGCCACCGTCTCGGCGCGGGCGGAGAGCGCCGGACGCCTGCCCTTCGCGTTTGGCAGGCGATTTTTTCTGTTTCTGATGATCGGCTTGGTGTGGATTGCTCCGGCCTGGCGCGACCCGCGATTCTTATATGCGCTGATTTTCTGGGATGCACTCGCCCTCGCCTTGTGGGCTTGGGACTTGAGCCGCCTGGCGCGGCCGGGGGAAATCGAAGTTCGCCGCGTGTGGAGCAAGCCGGTGGGACTGGCGCAGCAAGCCGCGGTGACCATCGAACTGCGGAACCTTTCGCACCGGCCGATTTCCGCCAAGATTAACGACGAAGCGCCCCAAGCGTTTTCGCGCTCGCTCCCCAGCCTTGAAGTCACGGCGCCGGCGAACAGTTCGAGGAGCGCATCATACACAATCGAGCCTCGCATGCGCGGTGACGTTCGCTTCGGCAGCGCCTGGCTACGGTACCAAAGTCCGCTCCAGATGGCAGAGCGCCGGGCCCGGGCGCGTCTCGATCAAACCATCCGCGTCTATCCCGACCTTGCAGAAGCGCAGAAGCTGCGCATCTATTTAATTCGCAGCCGGCAGATCGAACTCGAGAAGCGGCTCAAGCGCCAGCGCGGATATGGGCGCGAGTTCGAAAGCTTGCGCGACTATCGCGAAGGCGACGAGTTCCGCGATATTTGCTGGAGCGCCACCGCGCGGCGCGGCAAGCTCATCACCAAGGTTCACCAAATCGAGCGCAGCCAGACGATTTGGATTCTGATCGATGCCGGCCGGCTGCTGCAGGCGCGCGTCGGGCGCTTGACCAAGCTCGACTACACGGTGAACGCGGCACTCAGCTTGGCTCAGGTGGCGTTCTATTCCGGCGATCGCGTAGCGCTGCTGGCCTACGGACGGCGCCCACAACAGCGCGTAGGGGCAGGCCGCGGCGTGCCCCATCTTCGCGTGCTGCTGGAGAGCCTGGCGCAGGTTCACAGCGAGCCCTTCGAAGCGGACCATCTACTTGCCGCCAAGCTGGTGCTCTCTTTGCAAAGCCGTCGCAGCTTGATCGTCTGGCTAACCGATTTGGCCGAGACCGCCGCCACGCCGGAAGCCATCGAATGTGCCGCCAAGATGGCCAAGCGCCATTTGGTACTTTTGGGAATTATCGGCCAGCCGGAAATCCGCGAGCTTACCGGCGCGCCACCGGCGAATGCCGACGCAATGTATCGCTACACGGCTGCGCTCGAAATCGTGCAGCGCCGCGATCTTCTCCTTCGGCGGCTGCGGCAACAGGGCGCGCTGACCATGGAGGTTGATCCCACACATTTGTCGACGGAGTTGGTGAACCGGTATCTCGAGGTAAAGGAACGCAGCCTGCTCTAAGCAGAGGCGGCCCGCTCGCCCTGCATCTCTTGCGGCGAGGGAACAGCTCTTGGATGTTTTCCTTTCACGTAGAGAAGCAGCAAGCAGAAGAGTCCGGCGGCCAGCGCGTATTTCAATCGCTGAGGAAGATTCGAGGGCGAGACAAATCCTTCAATGGTGCCGGCGACGATCAGCATGGGAATGATTCCCAGAACCAGGCGCACCGCGCGCCCGCCCTCAAGCGCGAGCGAAGCGCGGCGCGGCAGCAAGCCTGGAAATAGCAAACCCTTGGCGAGCAGCAACCCCGCGCCTCCGGCAATGAAAATCGCGGGCAGCTCCAGCACGCCGTGAGGTGCGACGAAACTCAGAAGCTGGTCGGCCATTCCCGCTTGCCAACAAGCGCCCAGCACCACGCCGAGAAGCAGGCCGTTTAGCGCCAACATCCAAACGGTGCCGATTCCCGCGGTCATGCCCAAGGCAAAGGTGGTAAAGGAGACGGAGAGGTTATTCGTCATGATGGTGCTCGAGGCCAGCGGCTTTATGGTAACCACCGAGTGCGTCCACATTTCACGCTTTTCGATGGTTGCCATCATCGAGTCGCCGAGCAAGTACCGCTGGAACGCCGGATCGGTGATAGCCATCATCATTCCAGCTGCCGCCAAGGCAAAAAAGATGGCCGCAGCCACCAGTGTGTAGGGCAGCGTGTCGTGAAACACCTGGGGAAACGTCTCGCGGTAGAAGGTGAGGATGCCGCCGGGGCGGGATCGGCGCCCCATATAGATGAAGTTGTGAGCGCGGCCAAGGAGTTGGTTCAGGTAGCGCGCCAGGTTCTGGCTGGACACGTCTTCGCGGATGGTCGCCAGATCGGAAGCAGTCTGACGATATAATAGGGCCAATTCCTGCAGTTCGGAGTGGCTCAGGGCGCGCACGCCCCCGCGGCCGGCGCGTGTTAACAGCTCATCGATGCGCGACCAATAGGGGCGCCGTTTCTCGATCCATCTTGCGGAGATCACCGATGTCCTCGGCCGACAAGCTTACCATTCAAACGCCGGAACAGACCTCGCTCGAGTTCCCGCTGGCCGGCATCGGCAGCCGCTTTCTCGCGCTGGCCATCGACTACCTTCTGCAAGCCGCGGGCTATTTTGTCTTGGTCGTAATCGCCATCGCCGCTTTTTCGCTCTCCGCTTTCGCCCAGCGCGCCAGTCTGTGGACCATGGCCGCTCTGGTATTTGTGTTTTTCTCGGTTCAGCTCGGCTACTTCGCGATCTTTGAATCGGTATGGAACGGCCAGACGCCGGGCAAGCGGTGGACGCATCTGCGGGTCATCAAGGATTCGGGGCGGCCGATTTCCGCCTACGATGCAATCCTGCGAAATCTGCTTCGCATTGTCGATGTGTTGCCTTCGCTCTACGCCACTGGACTGATTACCATGCTTATCAGCAGCGAAAACAAACGTGTTGGTGACTACGCCGCCGGCACGGTAGTGGTGCATGAGAAGCCGCTCGAAGGGCTCGATTCGCTGTGGGGCCATACCGCGGCTCGCGTGGAGGTTTTGCCGGTAACGCATGTGACGCAGCTGAACGTCGAAGAACTGCGGCTCGTCGAGACTTTTCTCGATCGGCGCCAGAGCCTGGCGCCGGAAGTGCGCTGGTCCATGGCCCGGCAGATTGCCACACAACTGGGGCAGCGCTTGAGCATTCCGGCCGAATCTCGCCCGGACTCGGAGAAATTTCTCGAGGCACTGGCGGAGCAACGCCGCAATAGCGCACGCTTCCGCTAGGGCTTCGACGCTTTTCGATCTGCCGGCGATGAGAGGAATACTGAGATGAGCAGACGCGTGTAAGCATGGCCGCTGTGATTTAGCGCCGCAAGGAAAGGAATCCAGGGCTCCGGCCCGTTCTTCAGTGAAGAGACTCGGCATTTTGCTGTTCCTTATTTCCGCTGCGCTTCCTGCGCAGACAAACACCGGCGAATTACGGTTGGCGGTCACCGACCCTTCGGGTGCCCCGGTGAAGGCTACCGTACATATTTCAAGCGCCGCCAACCAGTACCACAACACGCTGGTAACCGACGAGCAAGGCAGGCTCTCGGCCAAACGCCTCCCTTATGGTGTGTACTTGATCGAAATCAGCCAGCCAGGATTCGCTCCCGTTTCCGAATCGGTGGACATTCATTCGTTCCTCCCTACCGAGGACGACATTCAGTTGAAACTGCCATCAGTCAATCAATCGGTATCCGTGAGCGCTCCTAGCCCGCTGATCGATCCGGACCAAGCGGGCTCCATCAATCAAATCGGTTCCGCGCAGATCGAGGACCGGCTGAGTTCGCTGCCGGGGCGGTCGATGCAAGACTTGGTCAATTCGCAGCCTGGCTGGCTCTACGAGGGCAATGCCGTTCTGCATCCGCGCGGTTCTGAATACCAGACCCAATTCGTGCTCGATGGCATTCCGCTCACAGACAACCGTTCGCCAAGCTTCGGGCCGGAGGTCGAAGCCGATGACGTCGACTCGGTGGGCGTTTATACGGCGGGCATTCCGGCCGAGTATGGCAGAAAAATGGGCGGAGTTATTGAAGTCAACACACTGCGGGATACGGACCAGGGTTTTCACGGGCAAGCCGTGCTCTCGGGAGGAAGCTTGGATACTGCTGGAGCCTTTGTAGAGGCGCAATACGTGTGGGGCAAAAACACACTCGGCGGCAGCGCCAGCGGCGGCATGACCGATCATTATTTGAACCCAGTTGTTCCGCAGAATTTCACCAACGCGGGCACAACGGGCGACTTTTCGGTTCATTACGAACGCGACCTTACGCCCAACGACCGCCTGAACTTAATCGTGCGCCACGAACTTTCGCGCTACCAGATCCCGAACGAACAGGTGCAGCAAGCCTGGTGTCTTCCCTCCGGTCAAACCTCGGGGCCGCCGTGCCAGCGGCAGGACGCGGACAATTTCGAAACAATGGGCGTCATCTCCTACCAGCACATTTTTACATCCCATGTGGTGGCCGATCTTCGCGGGATGGTCCGGGAAAATGCCAACGACTTCAACTCCAATTCCGATTCAACTCCAATCCAAGTCTTCCAGCACAATTGGTTCCGCGAGGGATACTTCAAGGGCAGCATTACCGTCGACCACGGGCACCACGAAATCAAGGCTGGCGTGGAATCGGACAACATGTTTCTAAATGAAAAGTTCCGCTACAACATTCCGAACGTCCCCATGGATACGGACCAGTTCGATCCAGACACGCCCCTGACCTTTGCTTTCGCCGCGAATCGCCCGGACCTCGAACAGTCGGGCTACGTTCAGGATCTCATTCGTTTTGGAAATTGGACCATCAACGCCGGGCTACGCTGGGATCATTATCAGCTGTTGCTCAACCGTCAGGCAGTGGATCCCCGTTTCTCGATTGCGCGTTATTTCCCTTCAGCTGATCTCGTAGTGCATTTTTCCTACGACCGGGTTTTCCAAACGCCGTCTTTCGAAAACATCCTGCTTTCGAGTTCGACGGCAGCCACGACGCTCAATCCAACCTCCCTCCAATTGCCCGTGGAACCTTCGGAAGGAAACTACTACGAGGTGGGATTGACGAAGGCCTTCTCCAAGAAGTTCAAGCTGGACATCAACTATTTTCGGCGGTTGGTGAACAACTATGCCGATGACGACCAGATTGCCAATACAACCATCAGCTTCCCGATTGCGTTTCGGAAGTCGATTATTTACGGCGCGGAGGCGAAGCTCTGCTTGCCGGATTGGGAAGGTTTTTCCGGCTTCCTCAGCTACTCCTATACCGTCGGTAATGCATGGTTTCCCGTGACCGGCGGGCTATTTCTCGGTGACGACGCGGTGATACCGACCGCAGGTCATTTCCCCGATTCGCAGGATCAGCGCAACACGGTTCGAGGCCGAGTTCGCTATCAGGTGACTCCCCGTTTTTGGATCGCCGGAGGCATCGAATACGACACTGGCCTGCCCTTCGAGTTCGACGGCGATCCGGGCACGGTACTTGCCGAGTACGGCCAGAAGGTGCTGGATCGCATCAACTTTAACCGGGGGCGCATCCTTCCTTCGTTTCAGGTGAATGTGTCGGCGGGTGCGGAAGTCTACAAGTCCGATCGGCTGAAAATGCGCTTGCAGGTCGACGGGCAAAATCTCACGAACGTACTGGATGTCATCGATTTCGGCGGCCTATTTTCCGGCAACGCCATCGGTCCACCTCGCAGTTGGGACATGAGGCTTACCACCAGTTTCTAGCCGTCCTTCGATTCTCGCCGGCGGCCAGAGCTTTTGGGCCTTCTTCGGCGAATAATGTCCACCAGTCCCTGTGCCGCGGCCGTCAGCGGCCGGTCACCGCGGTATATAAGGTACAGCTGCCGGACGATGCGCATCTGGCGAATGCGCAGCTCGCGCAAATCGCCGCGCGCGATTTCCCGCTCGACGCACATGTGCGGCACGATGGCCACTCCCTTTTTCATCTCCACGCAGCGCTTGATGCTCTCGATCGTCGGCATCTCCAGATCCATGCGCAGCGGGGTGCGATAACGCGCGAACATCTGTTCCACGCGTTGTCGGTAGGGTGACTCGACGATGTGCGCGACGAACGTTTCCTCACCGAGATCCTTAACGCTTACCTCTCGCCGCTTCGCAAGCCGGTGTTCGGGCCACACGACGAGCACTAGGGAATCACGGTGGAACTCCACGGCCTCGAGTTCGCGTTCTTCCGGAAGGTAGGAAATTACGCCGATGTCCAAATGGTGGTTCAGTACCTCGCGCGGCACTTCCCGAGAAAACACGCGATGCACGCGCACGTGAATTCCGGGATACAGTTGGCGGTAGCGGTCGAGCGCCGGAAGCAGCGCGTGAATCGAGCTTTCGTTCACCCCCAGCGAGAGCTGGCCGCGCTGGAGCCCCCGCAATTCGTCCATGCCCTTGCGAATTTCCCCACGCAAATTAAGCATGCGCTCCGCATATTCCACGAGCAGGGTCCCGGCGTCGGTGAGCGTCGGCGCCCCCGACCCCCGAAGGAACAGCGGTTGGCCCACCCATTCTTCCAGCTTGCGCACGGAGATGCTGATGGCCGGCTGCGTTCGATAAAGCTTTTTGGCGGCTTGTGAGAAACTGCGTTCGCGCGCTACGGTTTGAAAAACCTGGAGAGATGCGAGATCCATGGCGGCGCTCCTTGGGGTGCGATATCATGTATAAGTCTATTTTATTGCGCATGCAATAAATATAAATTGGACTAACGGCACATGCCGGAGTCTACTGGAAGGGGTTAAGGAGCATCTATGGATACCGTTCAGATCTTCGACACTACGCTGCGTGACGGCGAGCAGTCCCCGGGCTTCTCCATGAACCGTGGGGAAAAGCTGCGGCTTGCCCATGCGCTTGAGGAACTGGGCGTCGACATTCTGGAGGCTGGTTTTCCTATTGCTTCGCCCGGCGATCTCGAAGCCACGCGCGCTGTAGCCGCCGAAATTAAGAGCTGCCGCGTAGCGGCGCTCGCTCGCGCCGTTCAGGGCGACGTAGAAGCGGCGCTGCGCGGACTCGAGCCTGCCGCTAAACCCCGCCTGCACCTCTTCCTGGCCACTTCCGATCTTCACCTGAAGTACAAGCTGCGCTCGACTCGCGAACAGGTGCTCGACCAGATCACCACGATGATCCGCTACGGGCGGCAGCACTGTGAAGACATCGAGTTTTCCGCCGAAGACGGCAGCCGCACCGATTTCGACTATCTGACCCAGGTAGTTTTAGCCGCCGTCGAGTGCGGAGCCACCGTCATTAATGTGCCCGATACGGTCGGATACGCGACCCCCGACGAATACGCGGAGCTGTTCCGTAAGCTGCGGTTGACGCTGGCCGCGCATCCCCATGTGATCCTGAGCGCCCATTGCCACGACGATTTGGGCCTGGCCGTCGCCAATTCACTTTCCGCGATTGAGGCTGGCGTGCGCCAGATCGAATGCACCATCAACGGCATCGGCGAGCGCGCCGGCAATGCGTCCCTGGAGGAGCTCGCGGTTGTGTTACACGTCCGGCAAAATCGTTACGGCGTGGCAACCAACATTAACCTCCAAAAACTCTATCCCACAAGCCGCATGCTTTCGGCGATTACCGGCGTATCCGTGCCGCCAAATAAGGCTGTCGTCGGCGCAAACGCTTTCGCCCACGAAGCCGGTATTCACCAGGATGGCATTCTGAAGAATCCGCTAACCTACGAGATCATGTTGCCCGAAAGCGTGGGTGTGCCGGCGCGGCGTCTGGTGCTCGGGAAACATTCCGGCAGAAACGCATTTCGAGCGCGACTGGCCGAGCTGGGCTTTGATACCACGGACGCCGAACTTGCGGACTGCTACCGACTGGCGATCGTGTGCGCCGATGCCAACAAAGAGATCACCGATCGCGACCTGATTACCTTCATTCATCAAGTGCGTCGAGGCCGTACCGCGGCCACGCCAGAACCCACACCGAGCGACGCGACAATCTCCAGCTAAACTAAAGCTGTTGGTTCCGGCCGAGGCGTTCGCTAAGATTGGGCGCTGCGCCACCCATAATTCTGCGAGGCCCCTTTGAAGAAGACTATCGCCCTATTGCCCGGAGACGGTATCGGCCCAGAAGTAACCAGCGCCGCCGTCGAAGTTCTGAAAGATTGCGGCTCAGCCTTCGGCCATCAGTTTGAATTTCACGAGTTTCCCTTTGGAGGAAGTGCCATCGATCGGTGCGGCGAGCCGCTGCCGCAAGAGACGCTCGCCGGTTGCCGTTCCGCCGACGCCGTTCTTCTGGGCGCCATTGGCGGCCCGAAGTGGGATGGCCTGCCGCTGGGGACGCGTCCTGAAGCGGGCCTGCTCGGAATTCGCAAGCAACTCGGTCTGTACATTAATCTCCGGCCCATCCGCTTGCGCCCTGCGCTGCGTGGCATTTCTCCGCTGCGTCCAGAACGCCTCGGCGACTGCGACTTCGACATCGTCCGGGAGCTTGCGGGCGACATCTATTTCGGAGCGCATGAAAGGCACGGGCAAGGGGCTTCCGCGAGCGCTACCGACGTGGCGCAATACAGCGTGCCGGAGGTGCTACGCATTGCGCGCTATGCATTTGAACGCGCCGGCACCCGCAAGAAGCATGTCACCAGTATCGACAAAGCTAACGTACTGGCCACGTCCACGCTCTGGCGGCAGACGGTCGTGGGCCTGGCCGGCGAATATCCCGACGTAACGCTTGACCATCTCCTGGTGGACAACGCGGCCATGCAGATCATGATGAACCCCAAGCAATTCGACGTCATGCTTACCGGAAACATGTTCGGAGATATTTTGAGCGATGAAGCCTCGGCGCTCGCGGGTTCGATCGGCTTAATTCCGTCGATGAGCCGTGGCGACGCCGGCCGCACCGCGCTCTACGAACCCATTCACGGATCGGCCCCTACACTGGCCGGGAAAGACGTCGCCTGCCCGTTGGGCGCTATTTTTTCCGCGGCCATGATGCTCGAAGAATCCTTCGGTCTTAAACGCGAGTCGCGGTGGATCGAAGCGGCAGTAGACCGCATGCTCGAGCAAGGCTATCGAACCGTAGATATAGCTGGGCCGGGCGAGCGTGTGGTGAGCGGGTCGGAATTCACGTCCAAGATTCGTAGCGAGCTGCGCGGCGCAAGTACCCAGGTTTCGAGTGGCAACAGCTCCGACTAGTTCAATCGTCCGAATTATGGACGCACCTCTTGGTGCACCGGTCATTCGTCTCTGGGCTGTACTGGAACCGCGTACATGATGTTACATGTAACCTGCATGCTTATTCCGTCACTCCCTCTTAGTTATTCATAACCAAAGCTTTGCGAGCTTGGCGCGGCAAGACATCCTGCTACATTCTTCAAATCGACGCCGTTGTGATAACTTGCACATTGGTGTCAGGAGGATCTTCATGGGCGACGCACAAACGGTAAAAGGTGCATTCACAGTGTCGGCATATCTGGTCGACTGTGAGATCGTCAGGCAACGTAAGGTTGAAGTTCAATTAAGCAGCCCGAGCGAACTTGCGACGATCTTGGGGCACTCTGCGCTTGACGAATCGCGAGCATCCATTCCGCTGAAACAATTGGTCGCGAACAAAGCCGGAGGGCGAAAACAGCTAGCCACAGAGCGGCAGCGCTTTTTCCAGATCGGCCTCTTTATAGACCAACACATTTCTCAATTCAAGTTGGGTTTTAAGCTTCTAAAACAACTTAAGGTTGATGGGATTCTGGAATCGAACGCACTAAGAAGAGAATTGGCGAGGCATCTTTTCAACGTAAAACAAATCGATGCATTGCTCATTTCTCGAACGCCCGTGGCCGCAGCAAAACGATATGCAACGCAATGTTTGCCGGGGAAAGAGATCAGTGTGCCGACAGTTCGCAGTTGTTATTCCCGCTATCTGAAGGCGAAATCCTAAAAGTCCACTTCCCCAGAAGCAGTCCTCTCCGCGGCCCCAATGTTGCCAGAAACTGTTCTTTGCAAGGTTTGAGTTTGCAACATTGCCAAAGACGCAGGTATTTCATTGCTGGTTCGCCCCGACAAAGCTTAGCTTGAGAAAGCCGCATAATTTCTGTAGGACGGGAGAATCCGATGAACCATGACGATACAAAGAAGGACATCGCAACGGACAATTCTGCAGCGCCTGTCGAAGACGACGAGGGTTGGCCTCTAGATACTGGAGTTGATAGCTCGGAGAATCCATCGCGAAAAGTGGGCGACCGTACCAAACCTCTCGCCGATCACCGCCAAGAAATGGTCGCTCAGTTTCTCGCTGCACCGACAGGTTGTGAAGGCTTCGCATCTGTCAAAGCACTCGCCGTGCATCTCAAGATTTCGCGAGCGACCTTTTATCGTTGGGCGAGGGACACCTACATCTTGCGACGCATCGAATATCTGTCGCTGCAAAACAAGGTCGCTGGCGACTTGCTCGTGCGTCGCGCGTGGCCAGCGATTATGCGGACGGTGGTCGACGAAGCGATAGCCGGCAACATGCAGGCTGTGAAGATTTGCAAAGATTGCGCTTGGCCGGAAAGTTCGGATATTGGCCAGGAGGGGCTCACGATAGAAGAGGCAGTGAGGTCGACCGAAAATACGGGTAGGGTCGACCTGTCGATGACGGAATTCGGATTCGGACTGACAGACGCGAACAGTGACGACTCGGAGCCCGAGCGCCTGCCCGAACCAACTACCTGAAATTGCCCGGTCTCGAAAACTCGCTCGACGCGAGAGGGAAAGATCTGGAAATTCGATGTCCTGATCTTGCTCTCAGAAAAGTCTCGCCGAACGAAGAATACGTCCGCAATTTCGGAGTTCGTCCCGTCAGGTACCTGGCTATACCATTGTATTCTTCGACAAAGAGTACTTACAATACCTCTAATATGCATCGAACACATCGATACACAAACGCGTTTCTCCTGTCAGCTGCCCTTACGGTAGGCGGATTCATTGCGCCGGCTGCATGCTCACAGGAGACTCACCTTCAGGCGCAGAATAATTCGCAGGACCAATCCGAGATCAGGACATTCAAGGGGAAAATCCTGTCACATGATGGTCAGCGGCTCATCTTGAAAGATGCCGTCAATGGAGTCTGGTACAACTTGGACGATCAACAGCAAGCCGGAAAATTTCTTGGCAAGAATGTATTGGTGATGGGCGTTCTAGACGAGCCCACAGAAACAATTCATGTTCGTAGTATCACCGAAGCTAAACCATAACTTCAGGTTAGTGAGCAGTTGAAATCGACGGCATGACGGGTCGCGACGGGCCACACGTCCGCGGTGCTCGCCATGTACGAACGTCTGGCGGCCAAAGCGGCCGTCGACGCCGCAGCCGACATTGTGGTTGGCAACCATGCGCACATTCTGCGAGGGACCGAACAAGGGTGGCACAATCTTCCACGTTCTCGGACACTTCGTCACGGTAACCCACGCCCTGAGCCTTCAGAAGAATGCCAGTCCGGAACAACTGTTGGGTTCGAACCCGATCCAGGTTATTCCGCATATCCATTTCACCCCGAGGCCAAGAACGCAATGATTGCGGTGTGCGAAGTCGACCGAGGTGGCGCGTGCTCTGCCGGTTTTATCCCCGGTCCACGGGCAGCCAGAAACTCTGAGGCACGACAAGCGCGGCGACGTTGTTGCAGAATACATCGAAAGGATCACGCGTCGCCGGTTCGAAAAATGTCAATTTCGCCTGGTGCCGAACAAGAAAACTCTCAGCCAGTGGACGCGTGTTTTTTCTTGACTCCCTTTATAGAACTACCTGGATACCGCCAGGATGCGATAATCTTCTCAAATGACTCGCCATTCCACTGATGCCGGATTGGATGAAGAGGACGTAAAGTTCCTCCAAACTCTGGAGAAATGGGGTTGGTTTGTAACTAAGGTCGGCGCCGGGGATGGTGAACCTGCGTTTGCGTACTCGATAGGGTTCTACGAAAACTTCCATCACCCCGAAATCGTTCTCCTTGGCCTCGACCTGGGCGTAATGCATCGGCTCATCAATGAGGCTGGCGCACGCATTCGAGAGGGTGACAAATTTCAAGACGGGCAAAAGTACCTGCTGCAGGGTTGTCCATGTGTATTTCGCCGAGTAAATCCCACGCGTTATGACGCTTTACTTCACTACGCTGTCTGGTACTACGACAGTTCGTATTTTCCAGTTCTCCAATTGGTTTGGCCTGACAAAGCCGGATTATTCCCGCGGGATGTTGGCTTCGACGAACGCTTTAGAAACGACCAGCCTTCGCTGGAATAACTGCTGCCCCTCTAGATTGCCGTGCGCGGGCGGTTCGAAACGATTCGCGATAATTCCTCCTCAACGTACTCCATCACGACGCGGAGAAGTAGATGTCGTCCAGGGGGGAAGGGTTTGACCGGCGTTGTTATCGCTAGCTCCGAAACAATCGGAAGAGGCTGGGTCCAAACCCGCCCAAGATTGTTAGCAGGTATGCGAAGCTTAGCTAGGTATTCGGACCTTGATCCTTGATATCCCTCACAGCAGCTTTTCGACGAGATGTCTTGGCTTTCCAGAGGTTGGCCAGCGTAGCCTCCAAGTAATTTGTCACAGAACGCTTTTCCTTCTTCGCTTCGTCCATTAGTCTCCGCTTGAACTCGGGCGATACTCGAAGGTTAAGCGTCTCAGTTTTTCGCATTCCATCCCCTACAGACGAAGCTGGATGCTATCCAACCTCCCTACCATCGTCAAGGGAGGCACACATTTAGCGCGCTTGACCTGTAACGCTATACGCGTTACAATAGCGTTACACACATGGATCTTGTAAACATAAGGCTGGGACAATCTGCAAGCTCCTTCTTGTGGCCGTGAAGAGAGGAAGCCATGAAGATAGACAATACGATTCGTTCAAATGTCAGGCGAGCTCAAGCCATTTGGGGTGAGCTTCCCAAGGTTGCTGTGGCCGGCTTGAAAGAACTCATTCGTAGATATGCACTTTCGGTGTCTTCTGGTGACCTGCAGCTCATAAACGGTCAATGGTATGTGACGCATTCGGGGCTGCTCGGGATCGCGAAGCGTCGCCGTTGCTCGGGAATAGCAACGTCGATTGATAGGTTCGCGTCTGACGTTCCCACCCGCAAATGGGTATTTAAAGCTGTCGTATACAAAGGGAGGGGAGCGAAAAGATTTGTTGGCTATGGAGACGCCGATCCGTCAAACGTTTCACCGCTTGTCCGCGGTGCCGAGATGCGTGTCGCCGAAACACGGGCCGTCAACCGGGCCTTGCGCAAGGCCTATGGAATCGGCCTTTGCTCTGTCGAAGAGCTGGGGTGGGTTTCCGAACCACCGAAGTCTAAAGCCAGCTCAAATTCAAACGGCTTTCACAGGTCGAACGGTTCGAACTGTAATCCTACCCGTCTCCGCGACCAACTGTGCGTCTTAATCCGCCAGCACAACCTCGACCCAACATTGGTCAAAGGCTACGCAGCCCATTTCTGCGGTACCGAGACGCTCAAAGAAGCAAGCCGGGATTTGGTCGAGTCCTTCATTTCCCACCTAGCAGCCTCGGCCAAAGAAGACAGGGACAGTCTGATCTGCAAACTCAATTCCTATGCCCAACCCGTGGAGGTGAAACAATGAAACGCCATATACCCGGTCTTCATTCCC
>Ga0302326_10020350_pt1 | contig 13669 bp, 14 predicted proteins | sample Palsa_T0_3_FD_202264 | JGI IMG/M metagenome (GOLD analysis project Ga0302326, IMG submission 202264) | Peat permafrost microbial communities from Stordalen Mire near Abisko, Sweden - Palsa_T0_3 | ecosystem: Environmental > Terrestrial > Soil > Palsa > Peat permafrost | place: Sweden: Abisko... | reverse complement strand
CTCCGGTTCCCTTCGTCGACATCAGCGACCAGGCCTGGTCGGACATGGTGGAGACAGACCTCACCGGCGTGTTCAAGTCGATCCGCGCCGTGGCCCCGCACATGATCGAGCGGCGCTCGGGCCGGATCATCGCGACCTCGTCGATGGTGGGCAAGACCGGCGTGCCGGGGCTGGCGCACTACGTCGCCGCCAAGTGGGGCGTCATCGGCCTGGTGAAGTCCGCGGCTCTGGAGTTCGGGCAATACGGCATCACCGTCAACGCCGTGTGCCCGACCAACGTGGACACCAAGATGATCCAAAACCCGGCCATGTACGCGCTGTTCGCGCCGGACATCAAGAACCCGACGCGCGAGGACGTGATCCCGGGTTTCACCTCTCTCAATGCTCTTCCCGTGCCGTGGGTCCAGGTGCAGGACATTTCCGAGGGCATGCTGTACCTCGCGGCGGAGTCGGGCCGCTACGTCACGGGAGAGACCCTGACCATCGCGGCGGGGTGGAATGCGAACAACGCGGCCTGACTTGCAGGCGCGGACCGGTCTCGGCATCTGGCCGACACCTCTGCAGAGTACGGACAACCGGGCTGGCAGCTACGTCAAGCGTGAGGACCTGTGCGGCTTTGCTTTCGGCGGCAGCAAGGTGCGGGCGCTTGAGGCGCTGCTCGGCGAGGCCCTCGGCCGCCAGGCCCTCCACACCGCGCCGGAGCCGGGCGCGCAGGCCGTCAATGCGGCTATCGCCGCCCTGGCGGGCGAGCTGGGACCATCGGCGTACCCGATCCCGCGGGCCGGCGCGGCGGCGGTCGGGGTAGCCGACTACCGGGCGACGGCCCGCGAGCTGCTGGACCAGTTGCCGGTCAGCCGGGCCGACGTGGTGGTCGCGCTGGGCAGCGGCGGCATGTGCGCCGGGCTGCTACTCGGCTCGGCGGAAGCGTCCCGGTCCGGCACCGACGTAAGAGTGATCGGCGTTCCGGTCAGCAAGACCGCCGACCAGGCCGCCGGGGCAGTGCGCGGACTGCTCGGCCAGGTCCGGCGCCAGCAGCTGAGCCAGGCCGAACCGGACGCGGTCCTCGCGCGGCTGCGCATCTGCGTGCGGCCAGATCCCGGCCGCGCCACCGTCCTGGGCTCCTCGGGCGGGCTGCCGGCCTACTTCGACGCGGCCGAACGGGATCGCTGATGGGCCGCGGCGACTACCTCGGCCTCGGCAGCCGATTCGGATCCGGGCCGAGCGAACTGCTGGTGCAGACCGGCTTCAGCACCGAGACCCGGCAGGCGGGTTACCTGCACTACTGGCTCGGCATCGCCGACCTCACGCACGTCCTGGCGCTGCGCGACTCGGGCGTGCCGCCGGCCGGACCCGGCCGGCGGCTGCTGACCGCGCTGCTAGACCTGCCCGGCAAGGATGCCGCCGAGGGCGGCTACGACCCGGCGTACGGAGACGCGTACAACAGCCGCGAGCACCTGCTACGCGGCGAGCTGGGGGATGACGCTGGCTGGCTGTCGCTAGGCCGCCCCGCCGCGAGGCAGGCCGGGTGAGCTACTACCTGGCCGCGCGCAAGGCGCTGCTTGAGCTGCACGAGGCGGTGGACGGGTTCGCCGCCACCCTGCACGGCCTGACCCTGGCGCACGTGGAGTCGTGGTGGCCTGATCTGACCTACTGGCAGCCAGCGCAGGTATCGTCGTTCGGCGATTACCTGCTGTCCTTCGGCCACGAAGCCGCCCGGCACCTGGACCGGATCCGGCAGGCCTGGAGCCGCTGCGGCCTGGTCCCGGTCGCGGCCGGCGGGGTCGCAGGGACGACCGTGCCGCTGTCCCGGACGGCGACCCTGCGGCGGCTCGGGCTAACCGGCCCGGCCACCACGTCACAAGACGCGATGCGGTCCGTGGACGGCCTCCTCGACGTGGTCTTCGCCGCCCAGCAGGCGACGCTGACCGCGAGCAGGCTCGCCGAGGACTACCTGCTGTTCGCGACCGAACCGTTCGGTTACTTGCGCCTGCACGACTCGTATTGCCGCGCGTCGGTCTACCTGCCGCAAAAGCGCAATCCCTACGCGCTGTCGGTCGTACGCGGCAGCTGCGCGGTGGTGACCGGCCGGGCCGCCGGGGTGGTCGCGGCGGTGGGCACCGGGTCCGCGCAGACGGACAACTGGATCTACAACTACGGCGAGACACTCGAGGCGGTCGAGCTAGCCAGCCAGATGTCGGCCCTGATCACCGAGGTGGCCGGCCGGGCCAGCTTCGACACCGCCCGGATGGCCGACCGGGCCCTGGACGGCTTCACCGAGCCGCCTGTCTGGCGAAGACCGGCAGTCGCTGGCCGGCCGACCCGGCGACGACCTCGCCGACGCGGACCCGCGCTCGCTGGTGCTGGGCCGCAGTCAGGACGGGGGCGCGGCGCCCAGACAGGTCTGCGGGTCTGCCCGCCGGCTGCACGGCCGCCTGGTCCGGCAGCGGACCTGGCGGCGGGACGCTCAGCGCGAGGCGGACGCGGCCACCGCGCAGCTCGTGGAACAGGCGCAGACAGCCAGCGCTCAGGCCGGCGCCTGGCCGACCGGGTTACGTCCCATCACACCGACAACGGAGGATCCGCTCATGAGCGTGCTCAGGACGCCTGACGATCGTTTCACCAACCTTCCTGACTTCGACTACGGCGCGCACTACCTGTCCGTGCACGACCCCGACATCGGCGAGCTGCGGATGCACTACGTCGGTGAAGGGGATCCGGGCGCCACTACCGTGCTGATCCTGCATGGAGAGCCGGCCTGGTCGTTCATGTTCCGGCGCACGATCCCGGTGCTGGTGGACGCTGGGCTGCGGGTGATCGTACCGGACCTCGTCGGCTTCGGCAGATCGGACAAGCCCACTAAGCCGACGGATTACAGCTACGAGTCGCATGTCCGCTGGCTCACCGAATTCGTCACCGCGCTCGGGCTGCGCGACGCGATCGTAGTCGGGCACGACTGGGGCGGCCTGCTTGGCCTGCGGCTGGTGACCGAGATCCCGAGTCTGGCCCAGGGCTACGTGGCCAGCAATCACGGCTACCCGACCGGGGACATGCCACCGAACGACGCGCTGCGCCAGTGGCAGGAGTACGCCGCGACCACGTCCGAGTTGGACGTGTCGGCGATCGTGGCCCGGGCCTGCCTCACCAGCTTGCCGCCGGAGACGCTGCGGGCCTACGACGCACCATACCCGGACGAGGAGTACAAGGCGGGCGCGCGGGTCTTCCCGGCCTTGATCCCGGTCCGCCCGGACGACCCCTCGTCCGGCGCCGTGCGCGCGTCACGGGCGGTTCTGGCCGCGTCGTCCATGCCGTTCCTCACCGTCTACGGCGAGCAGGACCCGATCGGCGGTGCCGCCGACGTGATGTTCCACGGACTCGTTCCCGGGGCGAGCGGCCAGCCGCACGTGCGGCTGGCCAACGCCGGGCACAACATGCCCGAGGACGCCGGCGAGACCCTGGGCACGGTGGTCGCCGACTTCGCCAAGTCGGTCGCCAGCTGACCCGGGCGGCGGCACAGCGAGGAGGATGACGTCAGATGTCGCGCAGGTTCCGGGCCTGTCTCCAGGCCCGGAACCTGCGCCTCGGCGCTGGCTACAGCGGTCCGCGGTCGCGCAGCCGCCCGAGGTCCAGGTCGGCCGGACATCCCGTCGCAGCCTTCGCGAGCGCGTCGCCGAGGTGGGCGAGCCGGCCGGCCTGCGTCGCGGCAGCGGCCTGGCGCACCGCCGCATACGCGCCGGCCCTTCCCAGACGCGGCTCGAGCAGCCGCACCGCGCGCTCGCTCATCGCCACGCCGCCGCGATCGCCGACGTTGGTATGCATCCGGTCGGCGTGTACCTCCAGGCTGGCCAGCAGCTTGACGCACAGGGACGACGCGCGGGTGACCGCGCAGCACACGTCGGGCGGCGCGACCCACTCTGCCTTCCACGCACGCCCGTCCCGTTCATGCTCGACCACGGCGCTCTCGAGCAGGACAAGCGCGTACGAGCGGAGCAGCCTGCCGAGCGTCACCAGCTGCTCGCTGCGTTCCGGATTCCGTTTCTGCGGCATCGTGACGCTGCCGATCTGGTCACCGGTCCACTCCTCGCCGAGCTCGCCGATCTCCGGGCGCTGGAGCTGGTAGATCTCGTTGCCGATCCTGGCGAGAGAGGCCCCGAGCAGGGCCGCGAAGACCCCGAACTCCGCGACGCAGTCGCGGGCCGACGCCCACGGCAGGACCGGGGCGGCCAGGCCGATCCGGCGGGCGAACGCGCCCATCAGCGCGGGGGCGTCGGCTCCCCAGAACGCCAGCGAGCCGACCGACCCGCCGAGTTGAGCCGTCTCCCAGCGCCGCCTGCCCTCATCGAGCCGGTCCCGGCTGCGGGCCAGTTCCTCACCCCACTGTGCCTGCTTGAACCCGAAGGTGATCGGCACGCCCGGCTGGCCGTGGGTGCGGCCGAGCATGACCGTGTCACGGTGCCGGAGGGCTCCCCGTGACAAGATCCGCGTCAAGGCACTCCGCGGTGAGCTTGATCGTCAATGCGGTCCAGGTATCGCTGATGTCCTGTACCGTCACGCCCAGGCCGACGTAGCGGGCGTGGCCGGCGCCCACCAGGTCGCTGACCACCTCGAGCAGGCCGGTAGTCGAGTGGCCCGTGGCATGGCTGCGCTCGGCGATCCGGTCCAGGTCGAACCGCTCGCTCGTGCACACGCGCTCGATGTCGTCCGCGGCAGCTCGCGGGACCGCCCCCAGGTCGGCCTGCGCATGGGTGATCGCGGCGAGAATCTCCAGCCAGGACGCGATGCGGCGGGATTCGGTGAACCACGACCGGACCGGTTCGACCGCTCAGTTCTGGCCGTACGGGCGAGCCTCGATCCCGCGCTCGAGCAGGCAGCATTTGGTCAGGCGCCGCGTACCGGCAGGCAGGCCGGCGCCGTACTGCTCGGGGCAGAAGCTGACCGTGTCCGGCTGATGGCCGTAGAACTGCTCGAAGATCTGCTCCGACCTGCGGCAGCCGATCAGCGTCCAGCCAGGCTGGTAGGCAGGGCCGCGGTCGAGGAACTGCCTCGCCTCACCGGTCGTGTCCTCTGCTGCCCCTCGGCACGGCAGCAGGCAGCTGCCGCACGGCCCGGACCGCGATAGCTGCGGGATCGAGATCAGGCGCTGGACGAGAGCGATCGGCGGCAGGTCCTCGTCGAAGGCGACGGCCTGCCGGGCCATGTCGACGAGCTCAGCGGGGTGAGGGGGGACGACCTCGTCGACGAATACCGTGACCTGCTGCGGCTGCCAGATGAAGTTGACGTGCCGGTACCGGCCGGTCACCACGTAGGCCTTGACGCCGGCACGGCGATGCCGGCCGGCCACCTCGGCCATGGCGCTCGCATTGCCGACGTCAGTCGCCGGGCTGTCCACCATTGCCACCTCGGCGGGCAGCGCCATCACACGCGCCTCGGTGACCGCGCCGAATAGCTCAGTGCTCTCTCGTTTCCCGAGGGCGATCAGCGCCCCGCGTCCCCCTTCTGCACCAGGATGAACTCGGTGCGGCGGTAGACGTTCCTGCCGGTAATCCACCCAAGGAGCGCGGTCTGGGTCAGCTCGAAGCTTACCTCCTGGACCGACAAACCCCGGTACGGCCGTGACATCAGGTTGGGCGCCGGGTCGGCGATCATCGTTCGGCCGTGTCGGCGAAGCACGGGGTGAAGGTGTCGGCTCGCAGGCCCAGCCGGAGGGTCTCGACCGACATCGCGTCCTCGATCCGGACATTGCCCAGGTTGGCGTCGGGGCCAATCCGGCGGATCAGCCACGCCTGCTGAGCTTTCCTTGGTGCCTCGAAGATCACCCGGTCCGGACCGATACGGTCCAAGATGGCGTCGAGGAGCCCGGTCCGCACGGAACCGTCCTGGTGGTACAGGCCGACCGTGCCCGACTCGCGTCCCTCGGCGATCGCCCAGGTCGCGCCCGACTCCAGATCCGACGCCATCTCGTCGGCCCAGTCCTGCGGGTCGGCGACCGCGTGCTCGTCCTTGCTGCCGGTCTCGGCCAGCACGACAAATCGCTCGCGCAGCCCGGCGATGATTCCGGATTTCTCCGATACGGTCAGCAGGCCCAGGCCGTTGGATACCTCGACGGCCCGGATGCCGCGCGCGTGCGCCCAGTCGGCGAACTCCGCGATCTTGCGCTGATGAGCGGCGATCTCCAGTAGTGTGCCGCCTGCCGACAAGATCACCCCGCGCCGACGGCACAGCTCAGCCCGCCGGCTGAGCTGCGGGTCGACGTAGCCGAGTCCCCAGCCCAGCTTCACGATGTCGACGAACGTGCCGGCGCTCGCCAGGTAGGCGGCGAGCAGTTCGGCGGGCATGGCCGTGTCCAGCGCATGGGTGACGCCACGGCGACGGGGTTTCGCCTCGCGCTCCGGCGTGAACAGGAATTCACCGAGGGCGCCGCTCACCGTACCGGCCTTTTCCTGAGCAGGTTGGCGGCCAGGCACAACCGGACGGCCAACTCGAGGTCAAAACGGGTGCTCTGATCTTCCAGCCGCGATCCCAGAAGTTCACGGATGACCCTGATCCGGTATTTCACCGTCGACGGGTGAAGATGCAGCAAGACCGCCGCTTCGCGGGGACTGCCGCTGGTCTGGAGATAGGCGTAGAGAGTCTCGATCAACTGGCCGCCGAACCGCTGGTCTTCCAGCAGATCACCGAGGATGCGCTCGACGAACGGCACAAGCTCCCGCCCCGGGGTCGTCCCGAGGACCTCAGCGAGCGGTCCCAGGTCATCGAGCATGGCAACCCTGGGCAGGTCGAAATATCGGGACCGGCTCTGCTGGATCTTCGCGACCTCCCGTACTAGGCGGTGCTGGGCGGGGAAATCCTCACTCTCTGACACGGCTGTGCCAACAGCTACCGTAAGCCGGCAATCGGCACCGACGGCACCGATTACCTCGGTCCAGGATCGTCTCTGCCGGTTCAGCGAAAGACCTGTATCGGGGTAGACACCAATCAGACAGCCCTGCGAGACGACCACGCACAGGCCCGGCAGGTCTTCTGTGTACGCCGCCGTCCTGACCAGGGCGTCCTTCAGCCGAGTCCCGGCGTGACCGTCGATCGCGGTAGCAGCGCGCACCACCACCAGGCGCCGCGCGGTACCCGAATACGCCTCGCCATCTCGCCGGAACAACCGCTCCGCGTCTTCGCCCGCCAGGCAGCTCAGCACGATGAGCTGGCTTTCCAAAGTTGCGCGCCGCCGGTCAGAGCAGATCGACTTGACGAGGGCGAGGCCAAGATCGCGAAGCAAGCCCTCGGGGCACACCGGTACCGACCGCCTGTTTATGAGCCTGACGGCACCCCACAGGCCAGATTCGTCGCGCAGCAGAATGTCACGCGAACTGGCGGACGGCTCGCATACCACGTCACGCCGGGACAGTTCCGGCTTGCCGCTTGAACCGATGAGCACACCGTCACCGTCAAGGACCATCACGACCGCATGCGTGAGCGCCGCCGCGGCGGTGGCGAAGGATCCCGCGTCGCCCTTCACCACGGCGTGGATTAGCTCGAGAACCGGGATCGGGTCAAGCGGCGCCTGGCCCGCGCGTCCGGGGTCCCTAAGCGCTTCAGCCAGGTCCGCCACAAGTTGATGATCAGACAAGGCTGCGGCAGCATCGTCGGGGAAGTCCTCCGGCACAACCAGAAACCAGCCCTCAAGCGATACACCGAGTGGGACCTGGCGTACCCAGCGGCCGTCGAACTGGAAGCGGGACATGCCTTCCAGGCCATCTCCCCATCTTCCACGGCCCGGCGGCGATATCCCGCGGACCGGCCGTCTGGCGAGCGTCACCGGGATGCCCGCGTTCCGGCTCAGTACCGCGCTGACCAGGTGGCAGCAGGACGACAGATCGGGGACGACGGACAGCAGGCACGCGACCACAGAAGCCAGCCAGGGATCGTCGGAGCACTCCGGCGGCCGCGGCCCCAGCAGTATCGGGTCAGGGTTCCCGCCGTGCTCGATCACCACGCTAGCGGACTGGGCAATACGCTCGATGAGACCGCCGTGATCCCGGGCACAATGAAGGACGTCACCGCCTGCGTGATCGCGGGCCACCTCTGCGATGCCGCCGCCGTTGTCAATGGTCAGGACCAGATCGCGTGATGCCGCAGGCGAAGCCGCCCGGAGGGCATCGGCGAACACGTCAGTGGACACGTACATGACCTTCCGCCGGACGACTCTGGCTTCTTATCGCGTGTGATCGCAACGTTAGGCCAGTAAAACCGCCCTAAACCGTCCGCGGATGACACACCGCCGAAACATTCGCGTGATCAGCCAGGCGGCCGAGGCTGCTGGCCTGCTTCACCAGAACGCCAGCCCCGGCATGCATGGAACGGTCTGCCGTTTCACCTCGCAACTGACGCAATAGCTTCCCGGTAGCCGGCTCTTCATGGCTGGCAGCCAGCTACCTCGCCGGATGCCGTGCGTCCGCGGACGACGGGTGCCTGGTGCGTCGCGTGCCGGCGTGCGGGCGAGGAGGCTAAGCGCCGCGACGATGTCGGCTAGGCCGCTGTCACCCGCTGCTGTCGCATCTGCTCATCCTGCTCAGAGAGCCGGGTTTCCGGAGTGGGCCAGATTGACCCACTCGGCGGATAGGTCGCGAGGGCAACATCTGGATTGCGGGCCGGCATCCGCACCCGATCACCGATGATCTGATGAGGAGTAACTATGGCTGACACGCGGTCAGAACGCCCGCTGTCGGTGTGCATCACCTTCGACTATGACGCGCTGTCGCTGTGGGTGGGCATGCTGGCTAGCACCAATCCGACCCAGGTCTCCCGGGGCGAGTTCGCTGCCGTCGCGATAGGCAGGATCCTGACCTACCTGCGCGAGCAGCAGATCCCCGCCAGCTTCGCCATCCCCGGGCATACGCTTCTTGCCTACCCCGACACCGCCAAGGCGATCGCCGCCGATGGCCACGAGTTCGTCCATCACGGCTGGGTTCACGAGCTGGTCAGCATGACGGACGAGGCGGGCGAGCGTGAAGTTTTCGACCGCGGCTTCGATGCCTTCGACAAGGTTCTCGGTGTCCGGCCAGCCGGCTATCGGGCACCAGGGTTCGACTTCAGTCCCCGCACCGTCTCCCTCCTGCAGGAGTACGGATTCGCCTATGACTCCAGTTTCATGGGCGACGACTTCAACGCCTACTACCTGCGCAAAGGCGACCAGGCCTCGCCTGCGGCGCCCTACCAATTCGGCCGGCCGATCGACATCGTCGAGTTGCCGGCCTCCTGGGTGCTGACCGACGTGCCGTGCTTCGAGTTCGTCTGGGGCTCGCTGCCCGGGCTGCGAGCTCCGTCTGCCGTCGAGGAAATGTGGCGCGGTGATTTCGATTTCGCCGTGGACCGCATCCCCGGTGGCGTCTACATCCTGACCCTGCACCCGCAGTCGATTGGCCGCGGCCACCGCTGGCTGATGCTCGAGAACCTGATCTCGCACTTCAAGCAGTCGGGCAGGGTCGTCTTCGAGACCCTTGGCTCTTACGCCGACCGTTGGCGCACGGAGAACGAGTACGACAAATGGTGCCTGACCCCGTCGGTCCACGCCCCAACGTCCTGAACATCCAGACCAGAAACTGAGGAGAAGAGATGGGAAAACTTGACGGGCGAGTGGCACTGATCACTGGCGGGGCCCGCGGCCAGGGCCGCAGTCACGCCCGCACGCTGGCGGCTGAGGGTGCCGACATTGTGATCGGAGACGCCTGCGTCACCTTCCCCCACGTTCCCTACTCCGGCTCGACCGAAGCCGATCTGCAGGAGACCGCCAAGCTGGTCGAGGAGCTAGATCGCCGCTGCCTGATCCGCCAGACTGACGTGACCAGGGCCGACCAGACCCGCGGGCTGGTCGAGGCCGCGATCTCCGAGTTCGGCAAGGTCGACATCCTGGTGATCAACCACGGGATCTTCGCCGGCGGCGTCCCGACCTGGGAGCTCGAGGAGGCCGAGTGGGATGAGCAGATCAACGTCAATCTCAAGGGGGTCTGGCTGACTTGCAAATACGCCATTCCTCACATGATCGAAAATGGTGGCGGCAGCGTCATCATGACCTCATCGATGGCCGGGATCAAGGGATTCACGGGCTTCACCCACTACGTCGCGGCGAAACACGGTGTCGTGGGAATCACCCGCGCGCTGGCCAACGAGACGGCCACGCTCGGTATCCGGGTCAACGCGATCTGCCCCACGGCGGTGAACACCGACATGATGAACAACCAGTGGGCCTACAGCCTGTTTGCCGGCGGGGACCCGAACGCCACCCGTGAACAGATGCTGGAAGGCACCGCAGGCCTGAACGCGTTGCCGGTAGCCCTGATCGAAGCTCAGGACCTGTCCAACATGGTGCTGTTCCTGGCCTCGGACGACTCCCGCTACATCACCGGGCTGGTCCATCCCGTCGACGCTGGCTCATTCAACAAGTTCCCGTAGCGGGCAGCGTGGTCGAACGGTCAGCGGGTCACCCTCGGAAGGGGCGGCCCGCCGACCGGGGCGTCATCGCGACGGGAGCCGGGTCCGGCATCGCCCGGCGGTAGCGGCCGCGTACGTCAACAATCTCTCGATCGCGGCCCTGGTTGCCAGGGACGGCATCGACATTCATGATCGACGGGGGATAGTCAGCTTGGTAGCCCGGTCCCGGCGAGGCCGATGGTCACCTGGTTGATCCGCCGGATCATTACTGCGCGGAAGGAACGGGCAATGGCCGTGACTACCGATGAAATGCGCACCCTGCGCCAGGCCCGGGCGACGTTCCTTGGCGGAAACTCCGCGGTGCCCGCCGCACGCCCGGAGATCGTGGCCTCCTGGCGGCGGAGTCAGCTCAGCCGAGTGTCAGTCGATCACCTGAATCTGCCATTCACTCCGGCGGCGATCGCTGACAGCAAGCTGCTCATGGCCGCCGAGCCGGTCCTCGACGAGTTCGCCGCCAGCCTGGCCGGGTCGCCGGTCTCGGTCCTGCTCGCCGACCGCAACGGCCGGGTCGTAGGCCAGTGGACCGGTGAGCGTGCGCTTGAGCGGCAGCTGGAAGCCGAGTCAATCGGCGTCGGCTTTACCCTGACGGAGGAATACGCGGGCACCAACGGCATCGGCACCGCGCTGGAGATGATGTGCCCGGTCAAGGTGTACGGCCCGGAGCACTACGCTCAGGCGCTGCACGGACTCACCTGCGCAGCGGCGCCGCTGCGCAACCCGCTGTCCCGCCATATCGAAGGGGTCGTCAACCTGGCCTGCCCTAACGCCGAGGTCAACGCGCTTCTCCTGCCAGCCGTCATTGACCTCGCCCGGCAGATCGGGCGCGAGATGCGTGCCCGCTCAACCCACCGGGAGCAGGCCGTCCTGGAAGCGTTTCTATTGGCAAACCGGACAACTCACGGGCCGATCGTCGCCATCAGCGACGTTTTCCTGATGGCGAACTCGGCTGCCGCCCCATTGCTGGATGGCGGCGAGCAGGCCGCCCTGTGGCAGCAGGTTCCCCTAGAACTAGGTGAAACGCCCGTATCGGGGCAGCTCCAGATTGACCGCGGAATGATGCAGGCGACCTTCCGTGGGGTCGTCGTCGGGGGCCGCACTGTCGGCTCCATCATCGAGCTCGATGCTGCCCGGCCAAGCCCACGCCGTGGCGACATCGGGTCCCGCGACGTCGCCGTAGCCACGCTGCGCAAGGCCGGCCTTGTTGGCCGCAGCCCGGCCTGGCAGCACGTCTGCGCCACTGCACTGGCCGTCTCCAGTGACCGTCCACTGGTGATCCTCGGCGAGACAGGCGTCGGCAAACGCGTGCTCGCCGAGTTTCTCCACCATGAGCTCAGCCAGGGAGCACTCCACATCTCCCCCGCCGGGCTTGCGCAGGTCCACGGCCCGCGGCGGTGGCTCCAGTCGCTCTATCAGGCCCTAGCTGACCCGAACACCGGCACCATCCTCATCACGCATGCTCAAGACCTCACGCCTGGCTGCGTGCGCACCGTCGCCGAGCTGATCGACGCCGGTGACCGTCCTCCCCTTGTCGTTGCGACTGTCACGACTGCGAGACCCGGCCTGGAGCCGTCCGCAATGACTCTGCTGAACCAGCTCAACGCCGGGACCATCACCATCCCGCCCCTGCGGGAGCGTCCCGCCGACGTGCGGTCGATCGCTGAACAGCTCCTGCGAGACACGACGTTCGGGCCAGCATCCGCCCGTCTGTCTGCCGATGCCCTGACTGCGCTTACTCATTACAACTGGCCTGGGAACGTCCGAGAGCTCGGCACGGTCCTCCGGGAAACGCTGACACATCGGCCTGGGGCCGTGATCACCAGTGTCGATCTCCCGGTACCCCTGCAATCGGCAACACCCACATCGATCCTGTCACGCATGGAGATCATCGAGCGCCACGCCATCCAGCAAGCACTGGCCGAAGCCAGTGGCAACAAGTCGGCTGCGGCTCTCGCGCTCGGCATATCCCGCAAGACTCTCCACCGTCGCATTCACCGCTACCGCCTCGACGGCAACGGCGCTTTCTAACTGCCTAGTCCTCGCATGAAGCCGGACGGGATAACAGGGTCTTCAGGTTTGAGGTCGTTGACGGAGGTCGGCCAAGGAGGGCTGAGTCGATGCCTGTGGCGTGCCAGAACTCGTGCAGAGCACCTGACCTTGGCTTCTATCCTCGGCGGTCGTGTTCATTCGCCTCCTCTACCTGCTCATGATCCGGTTGTTCGGCTGGGTGGCGCTGCTCGCCCGCAGCGATACCTCCAAGGATGCAGAGATCTTGGTGCTGCGGCATGAGATCGCAGTCCTGCGCCGCCAGGTCACCCGCCCGAAACCGGACTGGGCCGACCGCGCTGTGATCACCGCGCTCGCGCGGCTGCTCTCAAGGCACCTACGGCTGCACCGGATCGTGACGCCCGCTACGCTGCTCGCCTGGCACCGGCGCCTGGTGAGGAACAAGTGGACCTATCCGAATACCACCGGGCGCCCGCCGGTCCCGGAGGAGATCCGTGAGCTGGTCCGACGGGTGGCCAGGCAGAACCCGCGATGGGGACACCGCCGCATCCAAGGTGAGCTCCTCGGCCTCGGACACCGCATCGGCGCAGGAACCATCCGGCGGATCCTGGCCGAAGCCGGGCTCACGCTCGCGCCACGCCGGGCATCCCCGACCTGGCGGCAGTTCCTGGCCGCTCAGGCATCAGGGATCCTGGCGTGCGACTTCGTGCACGTTGACACCGTGTTCCTCCAACGCCTGTACGTGTTCTTCGCGATGGATCCAGACCCGCCGTGTGCACATCCTGGGCGTCACCGGCCGCCCCACCGGGGCATGGACCGCCCAGCAGGCCCGCAACCTGTTCATGGATCTGGGTGAACGCGCCGGCAAGTTCAGCTTCCTGATTCGCGATCGCGAAAGCAGGTTCACGGCGGCGTTCGACGACGTGTTCACCGGCAATGGCGCGCGGATCATCAAGGCGCCGGTCCGGTCGCCTCGGGCAAATTCCTTTGCGGAGCGGTATGTGGGAACACTTCGGCGCGAGTGCCTTGACCACCTGCTGATCCACGGCGAACGACACCTTCGGCGGATCCTGGCCGAGTACGCGCGGCACTACAACGAGCATCGGCCGCATCAGTCGCGGGAACAACGACCTCCGCTGCATGAATCTGGCCAGCCGATCGATATGACCACCCGGATCAAGCGCAG
>Ga0302326_10020349_pt1 | contig 13669 bp, 13 predicted proteins | sample Palsa_T0_3_FD_202264 | JGI IMG/M metagenome (GOLD analysis project Ga0302326, IMG submission 202264) | Peat permafrost microbial communities from Stordalen Mire near Abisko, Sweden - Palsa_T0_3 | ecosystem: Environmental > Terrestrial > Soil > Palsa > Peat permafrost | place: Sweden: Abisko... | reverse complement strand
AGTGTCGGCTCCGAGCTCGCCGTGCCGTCGAACGCGAGTTTGATCGGCGCCCCCGCCACCCGCAGTTTGATCCCCGAATGTTCGCCAGAAAGCGCCGCGAGAAAATCGCTGAGTGTCAAACTGGCATCGATCGTCTCGCCGCGCCACATAAAATGGCCGTTCGCACCAAAGCTGCGCGAGATCGACGGCCAGGCGACCTGGAATTCGACATTGCTGAGACGGTCGACAAAACCCTTGTCGATGTCGTGGATAACAATGACGCCGTCGCTGATCCCAATCTCCGAAAATGTCGCTCTACGATCAGGATTGGGCGTCAATGCGTGCGCCAGTGAATCGATCAAACCCGACCAATTCGACCGGCCGCCTGACTGAAAAGTCACCGTGATCGTCGGCCGCACCAGCGTCACGTCGGCGATTTCAATACGTCCCGCGAGCAACGGAAAATAGCGCAACCGCGCGGTCAGCTCGTCCGCCATCACGGCCGGCTCGCCGGTGCGATCATCGCCAAGCAGGACGTTATGAAAGCTCACGGTTCCGGACGGGAACAACGAGACATTGAAATCGCCGCGCAAGATCGGATCGAGGCCGGTCACGGCGTGGATTTCCTTCGCCACGGCATCACGCACCGTCGCGGCGGGCATCAAGAACGACAACGCGATCAGGGTAACGAATGCCACCACAATCATTGCGGCAACGGCAATCGCAACGCGTTTTAAGCCGGTAGCCGCGATCAAGGGGTGCTTTTCCGATGTTGCTTGAGCCGGCCAATATTACCGGGCGGTAGGACAGCTGCAAATTTGATCGCTATCTGTGTCGCTTTCGTGGCCGGCAACCGGCCTTCCCGGCGCAAGTGCTGGATTCAAAAGAAATAAAGGCTCGCAAAGCACCAGCCTCGCCACGTCTACTAGCGAGCCGCGGCTCGTACCGACTGAGCCGTGTGGGCCTGCGCCACCTCGGCGATCATCTTTTTGATGATCGCCTGACCGAAGGAACTGAAATTCTCGGCGACCATGACGAAGGCATTCGGACCGCCAACCACATTGGTTTTGTAGTAATTGGCAAGGCCTCCGGGTGGATTGGTATGGTCGGGATTCCATGACATCGGATTCTCGCTGAGAATGACGAGCCCGTTGATCGTAACGCCCGTGGCGACAGCTTCGTCCCGTGCGAGCGCAACGTCGCGGCCGGCATTGTTGGTCCCGTCGCCGGATACGTCGATGGTACGGCGCGTCGCCTCGAAGGGCGCCTTGTCGAACTGCCCCATGGCGAACTCGATTGCTCCGCTGATCGAGGTGCGGTCCGCGAAGGAACGTGGGGCTTCGAGCAGACGGTCGCCGAACCCTTTAGCCGAATTGGCATCTTCGATCGTAGTCCAGTCGATCACGACTTTCTGCGCGCCGACCCCGGACCACTCGACGAAGGTCAACCCAACGCGACCGGTGTGGCCCGACTTGATGGCATCAAGGACTCGCGGGTCGGCCACAGCAGCGGCGTAGCCTTCGCGCTGTAGCTGAAATTTCGCAGCATCGATGCTGCGCGACACGTCGACCGCAAGCACTAGCAGCAGGTCGACCTCGTCGGCCGCAACGGCAGCCACCGGCGCCAGCACAGCGCCCGCAAGCAGTAATGTCAGAAGGGTCCTGATCGTGCGCATCCCGCACCTCGTGGCCGCAGCCTAAGCCCAGCGAAACTCCCGACTGGGCAAGTCTAGCCGATTTCGCGGCGCGTGCAGCAACGGTTTGCAATGACTAGACAGCCTTCGCGTCGAAGGCGGGGCGCTCACAGGGCTAATTGGCGGCGACCCTGCCATGCGGAAATGCAATCTCAACCAGCGTTCCGGCGTTCGGTGCGCTCTTGATGCTGAAATTTGCGTGGTTGGCCTCGGCGAGCGCCTTGGTCAGTGGCAGCCCGAGTCCGGTGCCGCCGGAACCCCAACTGCCCGAGGTCGCGGACTGGCGAAACGGCTCAAGCGCCGCCTGGATATCTTTTTCAGTCATGCCGGCACCGGTATCGCGGACGCGCAATACAACCTCGCGACTGTCGGTGACCGCGGTGGAAACAATCACCTGCCCTCCGGGACCGGTGAAATGGATCGCATTCGCCAGCAGGTTGATCACGATCTGACGCAGTGACCTCTCGTCGGCGACAACGCGCGGTAACCCCGGAGTGATCGAGGTGCGAATAATGATCCGCGCGCGATTAGCTTGCGGCTGCATGACGCCGACGCACTGATGGGTCAGATCGTTGAGACTGATATCGAGAAACGTCGTCTCAAGCTTGCCGGTTTCGACCTTGGACAGGTCGACCATATCGTTAAGCAGCGAGACCAGATGGGCGCCGGCGGCGTGGATGTCCTTGAGATACTCGGTGTAGCGCTCGTTACCGATCGGCCCGAAACGCTCGCCCATCATTATTTCGGCAAAGCCGGTAATCGCGTTTAAAGGGGTACGGAATTCGTGGCTGACTTTACCAAGGAACTCTGCCTTCGCTGCAGCGGCCCGTTGGGTCTCGCGCTTGGCGTCGCGCAATTCCGTTTGTGTAGCTGAAAGTGCGTTTTCAGTGGCGCGCCGGCGCTCTGCTGCCGCGCCATTGGTGAGTACCAGCGCCAAGGCTGAAGCGCCGTTCCACGGCACCGTAAAAAGCCGCCCGTCGACGGGCAGCGTATCGCCCTGCCGTGTCATGATCGAGAGCGATTGAGTATTGGCACTGTCGGAGAAAACGTCCGCTGCAGCTTCGACGAACAGCGAATTCAAGCCTCCCGCCTCGGCAAGGGTGTTCAAGCTGTCGTAGCCGGTCCATTCAAGAAAATGTCGATTGGCATAGATCAGCTCATCGTGGCGATAGATCAAAACGCCGATCGGAATGCGGTCGAGTAATGAAGGGTCGATAACCGGGGTTGCCGCCAAGTCGACACCCGCCCCGTGACCCGCCGGCTCTCTCGTATGCGATGAGGCGTGCACGATTTCGGTTTCGCTTGGAACCTGGCTTGAGATCTCACCTGGCTTTTCCGTTTCCTGCGCCAGCGCGACCGCGTTGTCTGAGATTGCAGGTGCTTCAGGCGTTCCACGCAAGCGCGCCGTCAACTCCTGCGCCAATTCACGAAACGCTTTCCGTTCGCCGGCGCTTAAGGCAGGCGGCTTCGGTTCTTGCGCAGGCGCCTGCCGGAACGGCACAACATTCGCGGCCGGCGCAATGCTCAGCGCTGGACGTTCGGTGTGCCGCGACACACTTTCTGACGGCTTTTCCGATGTCACCGTATTTGCCGGAACAGATTCTGCCGGCGGATCGACAACGGCGGCGGGTGGTTCCTGCGTTGGCATGAAGCTTGAAGGTTGCTCACGCCGGATGCGCAGCAACTGATTGATACGGCCAATGTCGCGGCAAACACCAAAGCCGCGATAGCCGCGAAAGCTGCGATCGCGGTCGAACACCGGAAGACCTGACAATTCGACTGGCATTCGCTCGCTCGTCCCATCAACCGGCCAAGGAACGATGATCCCGCTCCAGGTTTCGTGCGTCGCAATAGCGCGCGCGAGCTGATTATCCTGATCAAGGTTGAGTTCGGTCGCGATATCGCTCCATTTTCGGCCGAAGGCCGACATGGTGCGTGGACCGACCAGATCGACGAACTCATCGGAAGCGACAATAAAGCGGCCGTCGGCATCCATTTGCCAGACGAAGCGCAGCGGGTGGCGCCGCTCCATCAATGGTTCTCTGAGCCCTTCGACTTGGGGCTGCAAAGCTAGCGGCTCAGCGACGCCAAGCCCCTCTACGCTCTTTCCGATCTCTGCTGCGGTGGGATGTTGTGTTGCGGTCGGCCCGTTCGCTGTAATGGGCGGAACAATGGCATCCGGCGGTGTTGCTTCCGCGGGCGGTTCGAGTTGGGTGAGCTTGCCGACTTGAGTGGGCACAGCCGCCGGTGCCGGCTCTGGCGCCAACGTGACCACCAGCACGCGGCTGGCGCCGTCGCCAAGACGCTCAATCAAGATGTCGAGATTGGTCTCATCACTGACGATCGTTCCGCGAGCACTGCCATTGGCGAGCGCTTTGGCGGCGGGTGCGTCTAGGCCCAGCGTCGACAGCGCGGCCACACCACCGAGCCGTGCACGGGCTGCTTCGGTGGCGTAAACAAACGAGCCCTCCGGAGTGAACACTGCCAGCCGTTGCCGGTCGTCGAAAAAGACACGCCGCACGCGCTCTGCAAGCGACAGCGTTGGCCCGGCCGGTTCAGTCGCGGCGACAAGAACTGCGGACGCGCTGTCGGCAAGCACGATGCGCGAACAGGCGCAGGTGAGCGCGCGGCCAAAACCCGCGCCAAAGCCACGCAATCGTTCGAGGCGCGCTGCGCCGCCCGGTGGCAACGTGCCTGAGAGACGAATGATTTGCGCGGCGACCTGTTTGTTCACATCGACGCGCTTCTGGACACACTCGCCAACATTGCTGGCGCCAAACAACGCCGCGCCGATGGCATTGGCCCACAGCATCCGTGATGCGTCGACACTCCAGAGCCATACGGGCCATGCGCTCGTCGCCAGCACCGCGAGCCGCGAATCACGCAATAGGCCGAGCTCTGACTCAACAGACGCCATGCAACGGAACTCAAATGACTAAAGAAATCTTAATAGGGCGGGCTTTGTGCCACGTCCATGGCGCGCCGGTCCCCGTTCACGGCCAAGCGACATAAACCTTAATCACGGCACAGCCTGGCGCTGGGCCCTAACAACTTGCGTCCCGACCGCGGTTTTAAGCTAGGATCGACGGCGGGCGTTTTCAGGGAGTGGACCATGGCCAAGGATCCGTTTGAGCAATTTGCGATTCCGAACGAAGTGCGGACATTTGCGGAGCAGAGCGTGGCGCAGGCTCGAAAGGCCTTCGAGGGCTTTATCCAGGCGGCCAATCAGGCCATGGGGCAGTTTCAGGGCCAAGCCCAGAACGCCCGCAGCACGGCAACCGAAATTGCGCAAAAGTCCATGTCTTACGCCGAACAGAATGTGGCGACGACTTTCGATTTCGCGCAAAAGCTGATGCACGCGAAAGACAGCGCCGAGGTAATGGCGCTCCAATCCGAATATCTTAGCCGACAAATGCAGACGATTTCGGCCCAGGTTCAGGATTTAGGCCAAAGTACCGCCAAAATGGTGGTCGACGCTGCAAAACCTAAGGCTTGACCTGCGACGCCACGAGTTTGGCGGGTCGTCTTAAATCTGTCGTAGTTCCAATTACTTGGAAATATTTGTGCAATGCAATAATTTCTATTGCGATGCACCAACCACAATGTTATATGGACGGTCGGACGGGATGCTGCGGACCCGAGGCGATTAGCTTCCGGCCGCGGTGTCAGAACCCGAGATCAAAGGCTCGCGCAATGGGCGGCGATGCCAGCAAGAATTCTCACGCGAGATAGCCCAATGAGTGATCAATCAATGATCGACATCGAAAACCAAGGATCCAGTGCCATGGCAGACACCACTGCAGCCCCGAAAATGAAGACGAGCAAGCCCTCCACCGGGGCTTTTGAAATGCCGAAATTCGAAATGCCGAAGTTCGACATCCCGAAGGTCGAAATGCCGGCCGCTTTCCGCGAGTTCGCGGAACGGGGTGTTGCGCAGGCGAAGGACACCTACGAGAAGATGAAGGCCGCTGCTGAAGAAGCGACCGACGTTCTCGAGACCACCTATTCGACCGCCACCAAGGGCGCGTCGGAGTACGGCCAGAAAGTGATCGACACGGCGCGCGTCAACACCAACGCGGCTTTCGATTTCGCCGCCGAGCTGATCACGGCGAAGTCGCTTTCGGAATGGATCGAACTGTCGAGCACTCATGCCCGGAAGCAGTTTGAAGCCTTCACGGCGCAGAGCAAGGAGCTCAGCGCGCTAGCTCAGAAGGTCGCGACCGATACCGCCGAGCCGATCAAGAGCGGCATGAACAAGGCGTTCAGCAAGGTCGCCTGAAGCATCCGATTTCGCGGTCCGGACGCTGATCAATCCGCGTCGAGGGGAAAGCCCGGGTTCGCCCGGGCTTTTTGCTTTTTAACGCTTGATTCCAGCCATATTGCCAAATTGGGGCGTTACTCATAGGTTCGCCGCGCTAACGGTGACCCCGTGCAGCTGTAGCTCAGTTGGTTAGAGCGCCTGACTGTGGATCAGGAGGTCGGTGGTTCGAGTCCACCCAGCTGTACCATCCAAGTTATTAAAAAACCTGGATTAATTTCGTTATATGTGCGGGCGCATTGTAATATTTGTTTATGCGGAACCACGGCGGAACCACGGGAGCGGTTTTCAGCGGCTCTACGAGAGCGATTGTGCTTGATGGCTTGGCACGGTGCTGCCGGTAGATGATTACGTGCCGAGATTGATCGCTACGCAATAGGCGACATTCAATTCCCGATGCTTTCACCTCTGAGCTTACTACAGCCCGCCCATGTAGAATACGAATGTCAACCTTGGGGGCAGCCGTGCTCGCGGGTTTTAGTCGAGGCTGAGCTTGAATAGCTTGATCGCATTGGTTCGCCCGATCTGAATTCGGTCGGTGTCCGACAGGGCGGTATTGTCAAACCACGTAGCCGCTGCTGCCATCTCCTCAAACGGGTAGTCGACGGAGAACATAATCCGCGCAGATCCCATCTCGGCCAGCGCACAATGGAATGGCGTGTCGTGAAACTGACCGCTGGTGGTCACGTGAAAATTATTCCGCATGTAGTACGACACTGGTTTCTTCGCGGAGTGCTTCACGGGCAAAATTTTCATAAGATTATCGATCCGCCTCATATCGAACGGAATGCGCTCGCCAAGATGGCCGAGCACAATTTGAAGGTTTGGGAATTCGTCGAATAATCCTGAACCGATAAGCCGCAGAGCCTGCAGCGCGGTCTCGCTTCCGAAGTCCCAGGCTGGACTGTAGAGCCAGTTGTGTCCTTCGTACGACTTTGCCCGCGATGGATGGTCAGCCGGGGATGGAGATAGACTGGCACGTCGAGTTCGGCCACTCTTGCCCAAAACGGTCGAAATTCCAGGAGGTCGAAGTACACAGCCGATTCGGGCACCTGTCTTTGAGTGAAGCAATTGACCATCGCACCCTTAAAACCCAGTTCGATCATGCAGCGTGTGAGTTCCCGCGCCGCCTCCTCCGGATTCTGCATAGGTAGACCGGCGAAGCCTGCGAAGCGGCCGGGGTTGCGCGCAATTTCGTCAGCCAAGATGTCGTTTGCCTTGCGGGCGACGTTGGCGGCCTCTGCCGGATCAAGAATAGCTTGCAACGCCGGTGAGTTCAGTCCGAGGATGGCGAGTTCAATACCATTCGTGTCCATATCGGTTATTCGTGACGTGTCACCGTACTGGCGAGACATACAAGTTTTCGATCGGAAGCGACGACGCGCTGACGCATCCAGAGGCGCATTCTGGTCAAAGCAGAGCACGACAGGTGGCTGTCGAATGGCTGGCTCAGCGAGTAGGAAGCAGAGAGCTAGAGTTCGCTTAGGAAGCCACGCCGGCGGAACGTCTGAGGATGCAGGGCGCGCTCCTCGTATGACGGGTGCCGGTCACCAATGGCGAAACTTACTGCGGCACCAGACCCCAGCGCTCCATGATCGCCTTTACTTTCGCCATGTCGGGCGGACCACCGGCGTTGACCGCCGCCGCGATCTCCTCGAAATAGCCCTTGCCGATCGAGCCGGGCGTGAGCGTCACCACAACGCGCGCTTCGCCTTCGTGCTCGTTCTTGAAACCGTGCACGATGCCGCGCGGCACGAACACCGCCTGTCCCGCCGTCACATGATGCACGATGCCGCCGACCGTCTGCGTCAGCGTGCCGGAAAGTCCGTAGAGCGCCTCGTCAACGTCGCGATGATAATGTGGCGCCGGCACTCTGGCCTGCGATGGCACGGTCATTTCGAACAACACAAGTTTGTTTGTGCTCGCGGTCTCATCCACCAGAAACTTCAGCGTCAGCGTGCCCATCTTCACCGTATCAGACATGACCGTTCCTTTGTTTGCTCCGCGCGCTCGTCGTCTGCGGCTCGCTCATCATGGATTGCCGAGGTGATTTTAGACGGTGCTCTGCGCCTATTATTCGGCAATGACGATCTTTCCCCCGCTCAAATGGGTTATTTGATTTCGACAGTTTTTGCTTCCATCACTTCGCACTTTGGGCACCTAAACATCCGCTCTTCGTAGGCTGGATTATTGCTGGGAGTAATTTGAGCGACTTCCATTGCGAGGCCACACCCTTTGCAAGGTGGAAACACGACATTACGGCCCATTTCGCCGGTGATCTTGTCAAACATTTCGGGCAAATGTTGCGCCGGATTGCTGATTGTTCCCGGTCTCTTTTTTCTGCTCTTCGCCCGATTTTCCCATACGACCCTCTCGCACTACTTGATGACTGCCTAAATTGCACCAGCGATCACTGGCAGGAACGCAGCCCCGCCGAACGATATCTCACGGGCTGCGTCAAATGACGCTCGCATCCATTCATAGCCGGTCTGTTTTCCATTTGGAAATTGCGCCCCGTTCACCGCCGCCGGCACGGCAACGAACAGGCGGGATTTCAGCCTAAGCAGCGCTCTGATTCTCAGGACAAGCGATTCGAGGGAACTTTAGCTCTTCGACAGAGTAAGCTCTCTGAAATTGGGCGCTTTTCCTAGAGCGGCCTTTATCTTATGCCGGCATCAATTGCGAAATTATCTGTTCGAACGCCCCGACGGACGGTTATTGCGGCGGATGTAGGAAATTCGGTCTCGGTGCATTCGTCGGATGTTATAAGGACAATCAATGAAAATCCGCGCCGGTTACGAGATCTCCTACGACTCGCCGCAGCCGACGCCGATGATCCTCCAGTTAAGTGTTCATCCATCCCGCACTCCTGACCTGATAAGCTGGGATCGACTGCAGCTCAGCGCGCCGATTCCCGCCAATACCTATCACGACGTCTTCGGTAATTTCTGCCATGTGATCCGCGCTCCCGCTGGGCGCCTGACCTTATCGACGAACTTCTTGGTGGAAGATAGCGGTCGGCCGGACGCCGTGGACTTGCAAGCCAAACAGCACGACCTCGAAGAACTGCCGGTGGACACGCTGGTGTTTCTCCTTGGCAGCCGATATTGCGAAACGGACCGTTTCACCGAAATCGCGTGGTCTACGTTCGGGAGTGTCTCCAAAGGGTGGCGCCTGGTTCAGACGATCTGCGACTACGTCCATGACCGCATCAAATTCGGTTACGAATATGCAAGCTCCACGAAAACAGCATGGGATGCGCATGCGCAAAGGCAAGGAGTGTGCCGGGACTTCGCCCATCTGGCGATCACGCTTTGCCGATGCATGAATATCCCGGCGCGCTACTGCACGGGGTATCTCGGCGACATTGGTGTCCCGCCCGATCCAGCCCCGATGGATTTCAGCGCCTGGTTCGAAGCCTATCTCGGCGGGCAGTGGTACACGTTCGATGCCCGCCACAACCACCCGCGCATCGGACGCATCCTGATGGCGCGCGGGCGCGACGCCACTGACGTGGCGATGGTAACCTCGTTCGGCCCGTGCACGCTCGCGTCATTCAAGGTTATGACAGACGAGGTCGCGTAAGCGGCCGAGCTCTGTCGGGATTAAACAGCGGAACCAATCGCTGATATTCTCCATTAGCGTCGGCCGGTCCCTCTGACTCTTGCGAAAGCAGAGCAGAATGCGCTTCTTCGAATGTCAGTTCTGCGGGCATCCGCTCTATTTCGAAAATTCTCTATGCGAGAGTTGCGGTCGGCGCCTTGGTTTCCTGCCGTCACTGATGACGATGACAGCTCTTGAGCCTGCCGGCGAGCACTGGACGGCGCTCGCGGAGCCGGGCTCTGAATATTCCTACTGCGCGAATTTGTCTTTCGACAGTTGTAATTGGCTCATTCCTGCCAGTAGCGGCCAGCAGTTTTGCGTGGCTTGCAACCATAACCGCACTGTCCCCGACTTGACGAATAAACAGAGCATCGTGCTGTGGCGACGGGTCGAGATTGCGAAACGACGGCTGTTTTACAGTTTGTTACGGCTCAAGCTTCCTTTGAGAACCAAGTCAGAAGATCCGACCGGACTGGCATTTGACTTTATCGCACCCACTACTGGGCCAGTCCTGACTGGGCATCTCGATGGTGTCATCACGATTAACCTTGCAGAAGCAGACGACGCTGACCGTGAGCGGCAGCGTGATGCCTTGGAAGAGCCCTATCGGACGTTGCTGGGGCATTTCCGACATGAAATTGCCCACTACTATTGGGATCGCCTCGTTCGTGACCATGGTACGATCAACGAATTCCGGGAGGTGCTTGGCGACGAGCGAGCCGATTATGGCGAAGCGCTCAGGCGGCATCACGCGCAGGGCGCGCCTGACAAGTGGTCTGATAATTTCGTCACAGCCTACGCGAGCTCTCACCCTTGGGAAGATTTTGCCGAAACTTGGGCGCATTATTTTCACATCATTGATACGCTTGAAACGGCACGGTCCTTCGGAGTTCACACGCGGCCAAGGTCAACGAGCGCGCAGGCTATGGGGGCATCGGTCGATTTCGATCCATATACAGCGCCGATCGACCGGCTCATCGATGCCTGGATACCGCTGACATTCACCTTCAACTCGATCAACCGTAGTATGGGTTTAGGTGACCTGTACCCCTTCGCACTTGGGATGCCCGCAATGGCCAAACTGACCCTTATCTACAATTTAATTCACCGCGTCGCTCCAACAGAACAACAGAGCGAGCGGGCCATGCTCAAAGCGGTCGTTGCAGGCCTAAAGAGAGGACTCAGTTCGCCTTAATCTGCTCGCTGGGTACGATAGTGAAATTTTTCGTACGTTAGAGTCGTCTAGCGGAACGGGAGTGGGGTTGCGAAGCTTGCGTACGCGAGTCTTGGCAGTCTCGTGTTGAGGGCTCGGTCATGCCGCACGGCAGTCCAAAGAAGCTGCCTAACGAAATTCGAGTTCAAGCCGCCGGTATCCCGCGGGTCCTCCGGACTGTCGAAGATGCCATAGCAATGATCGACGTATTGCCACGGGAAATTGCTCAGCTTTCTCGATGGACCTTCGCCAGGGCGCTCCTTCAAGAAGCGCTAAAGTCTCAAAAGTCACGGGATCTCAAAACTGCAACCCGACAGCTTCAACAGGCCATCAGCAACGAGAAGTGGTCGTGAATTACCGATATTTCCTTAGCTCCATTTTCAACCGCGAGGGCATTGTCTCGAAGCGGCTGGGGTCGCTTACTACTCGGGTCGCTCCCCGCACTGGTTCAAGATCAAAAATCCGCAAGCGCCGGCGGTGTGCCGCGAAACTGAGATCGAATGGCGCTAAACCACGAGGGCTGCGGAACTGGTTCCCCTCGGCGGTATTTAGCGGATGGTGAAGCACACAACCAGCCGATGGATCGCCACAGCGGAACGTAAGCCGCCAGTCGCAAAGCTCGTCCTGGGCCTGTGACCACACGTACACATTGGCGGCGGTAGCATGCATTTCAAAACGGTGAAACCTCAAGACGAAATTCTAGAATTCGCTATGGCTCTCGAAAACTGGTTGCCCCAAATAGGCGACACCAATCCTGTTCTCGAACGCGCTGCCGTCCTTTCCGAAGGGGATGTAATGCAGCAGCTATCTCAGGCGCTCAATTACGCCTTCGATCACAATCACACAGCGAGAAGCTTCGACGCCGACGTATGCAGAGGTGGTGCTACGATGCCGGATGGCTCTTATACCGGCATCACCGGGGGTAAGGTTCAGGTTACTCTTCACGACGACCGACAATTCGTATTTTCGACCAGAGAATTTATCAATTCATCAAGAAACATAACGAGCAGCCAACGCTTTTCTAATCTATGAAAAAACGCACATTCTCACTCGCCGAAAAGCAGATCGCCGCACTTCAGCGCCTCTCCAAAGAAACTGGGCTTGTCATCTCCGAACATGTGCGCCGGGCGATTGACGCCTATCTAAGAAACCGAGGGCGAAAGGGGTAGAGAAACGAACACGCCTGCTGCGCGTCCATTTCCTTCGTCTCCGCTCCGACACTTCCTATTGTCCCCAATCTATTCCTCCCGTAGCTTAATGAGTTTCGGGGGCGAGCAGATGTTAGCTAAGGACGCCGCAAACAAGCTGCAATCCGCGTTCGCGACTATTGATTTCTTTTCACGTCCGTCGTCCGGCGTGCCGGAGTTTCTAGTCGTCCGCAGCGAGGCGATGACCATTAAGATAAAGATGTACGAGGAGAACGGTCCACACAAAACCCCGCACGTCCATATTGACTACGGCAAGAAGAAACATGTTGCGAGCTATGCGATCAAAACCGGCAAACGAATAGTCGGGGGTCTGGATCGCAAATACGACGACGCAGTCACTGAATGGATACTGACCTATAAGGTTGACCTTCAGGAAGCGTGGGACCTAACGGCTGCCGGAAAAAAACCAGAACACATCATCGCGAAGCTAAAAGGTACGTTTGATTGACGACATCTTCCTGAACAATTCCCCCAGCCCGCTACCCGACAGCTTGGTCTACGAACGCGTTGAATCCGTTCGTGCCCCTCGGAAGCCGGGCGTATCCCGCCAGCACCTCGGCATCCTCGACCGTCGTGCCGGCTGCGACTTTTTCTTTCATCAACAGCACCGCCTGCCCAGCTTCTGCGGCAACTCCGCCAATGCGCCATGGAGCTGTGTGCAACGAGTGCCAAGGACGAGGATATCGCGTGTTCGTCAATGGCAAACAGGTTTCGGTTCAGCGGCGAAATCAGCAGCCTCGGCAACGCCCTCGCCCGTCCCAGAACCATCGGTACTGATTACGTACCGACATTTTCGTGACTGGCATGAAGCGGCAGTTAGCTCGCCCGATGTCGGCTTTGGTCCTGATATCGACCAAATAATGAGCGCCAATTGAAATGACGCTCAGGGCCATGTTCCGACATGTCTCACTACACGCAGCCTTAGAACTGGCGTATTTTCCAGTCCCGTCGCGTAAATTTTTGTCGAGGTGCGAAACGACTTTAGCAGCGTGATAGGGGCCGGATATAAAACGGCGTCCGCTCTGATGGGAGGCAGCAGTGAAAAGGAGACCAAATGGCCGATCTTCCGTTGATTGTCTTCGACGTAAACGAAACACTTCTCGATCTTGGAACGATGGAACCGACCTTCCAGCGCATCTTCAATGATAAGGGTGCCATGCGCTTATGGTTCGCTAATCTGATCTTATATTCCGCGGCGCTGACCGTGGCCGGCTGTTACGTCCCGTTCACCGATATCGGTTCGGCGGTGATGAAAATGCTGGCGGATACGCGCTGCATCAAAATCAATGACAATGACAAAAAGGAGCTGACGGAAAAATTCTCGACAATGCCGCCCCATCCTGAGGTTCCGGCGGCGTTGCGCAAGCTTCGCAATGCGGGTTTCCGGCTCTTCTGCCTCACCGACAATCTGCTTGAAGTGCAAACCCGCCAGCTCGAACATGGCGGCATCGTCGATCTGTTCGAACGGCGATTCAGCGCGGACGGCGTTAAGCACCATAAGCCGTCTCCGCAGGCTTACGCTTATGTTGAGAAAGAGCTTGGGGCCAAGCCTTCCCAGTTCTGTATGATCGCCTGTCACACCTGGGACACGCTGGGCGCCGTTGCCGCGGGCTGGGACGCGGCGCTGATTAAGCGCGTCGGCAATGATGTTCTTG
>Ga0302326_10020345_pt1 | contig 13670 bp, 11 predicted proteins | sample Palsa_T0_3_FD_202264 | JGI IMG/M metagenome (GOLD analysis project Ga0302326, IMG submission 202264) | Peat permafrost microbial communities from Stordalen Mire near Abisko, Sweden - Palsa_T0_3 | ecosystem: Environmental > Terrestrial > Soil > Palsa > Peat permafrost | place: Sweden: Abisko... | reverse complement strand
AAGCGGCTGACCGGCGACCGGAACTCTGCGGCGATTACCACGGTGGTGGTAGGAATGCACGAAGCACTGCCGGGCAGCAAAGGCATGAGCCACAGCATGTGCGATTCGCCGGCTGGAATTGAGAGCGGGCGCGAGGTGTACAACCGGCTTTGGGATGTGCGCCAAGGCGGCAAGAAGGTCTACCTGCTGGCCAGCCACTCTCACTATGTGATGGACGATGTGTACCGGACGGATTACTGGGGCGACCGGGTGCTGCCCGGATGGATCGTGGGGACGGCGGGAGCGGTGCGCTACAGGCTGCCTCCAGGGCAGAACGGCTCAACGGTGGCGCGCACGGATGTGTACGGGTATCTGTTGGCCACGGTGATGCGGGACGGGTCGATCCAGTTCGAGTTCAAGGAGATTAGCTTGGACGATTTGCGGTTGGCTAATGCGGGGAAGACGCCGGATTCGCTGGTCAACTGGTGCTACACGGAGAATAAGGAAGAAACTATTCCGGTGGCGGCGGCTTGCGGCGACGGGATGCATCGATGATGTTTAGCCGGGCTTCGCCCGGTGAGCACGCGAGCTTCGCTCGCGGGAAGAGCCGGCTGAAAAGCCGGCTGCGGGCAGAATTGCCCGCCCCACGGTGATAAGTAGAAACTCCAGAGCCGGGCTGGAGTGCCTGCGCCACATCGCCAGCGTACAATGGACGGAGACCGCCGTGCCCGATACGCATCGCTCGTTCGTCTTTCACGATCCCAGCGGCAAGCGATGGCTGCGCTTCCGCCGCAGCCTGCAGACCGCCGCCATATTTTTCGGCATCCTGATCGTGCTGTTCGTGCTGAGCATGGCGATCAACCCGCAGATCCCGGCGCTGGGACTGGAGCCGGTCGAACATCTGCCTAACTTGAGCGAAGTTCCCGCCATCATCCGCGGCGAGCGGCCCATGCGCAACGTCCCTTACAAGCTGCGGAAGGCGGCGCGCAATATCAAGTACGTGCGGTCGTCGTCGCCGGTGCTGCACCCCAAGACCGCGGCGCGCGTGGTGACCAACCAACCGATCGTGTTCGGGTTTTATGTGAACTGGGACCCGGGCAGCATGGTCTCGCTGCGCACGCACCTATCGCACCTGACGCACCTGGTGCCGGAGTGGCTGATTCTGGGGAATGCGCGGGGCGATCTGGACGACCAGAGCGACCCGACCGTGATGGCCATTGCGGCGCAGGCAAAACTGCCCATCCTGCCGCTGGTCACGAACTACCGGGATGGCTGGCAGCCCGGGGATGTGCGCAGGATTCTGCGCGATGCGGACGCGCGCGCGGACCTGGTCGATAACATCTACAACAATCTGACGGAGCACCAGTTCGCCGGCGTGAACATCGACTTCGAGGAACTGGGGCCACCGGACCGCGCGCCGCTGGTGGCCTTCATGCGGCAACTCAGCGCCAGGCTGAAGCCCGCCGGACTGCTGCTTACCGAGAGCGTTCCGATTGAAGATCCGGCGTACGACATCAAGCAACTGGCCGAGGTCTGCGACTATGTGGTGCCGATGGTTTACGACGAGCACTACCAGTCGGGCGAGCCGGGACCGATCGCCTCGCAGGCCTGGTTTCAGAAGCAGCTCGACCGGTTGGCGAACATCGCGCCGCCCGAGAAGATGGTAGCCGGGATGGGCAACTATGGCTATGACTGGACCATTGGCGGAGCGGGATCCGCCGAGACGGTGTTCGGCGAGGTGATGTCGCAGGCGGCGGCGAATCACGGCGGGGTGGAGTGGGATGCGAATTCGGGGAACCCGGTGCTGCGCTACCAGGCCGGCGGGAAGGCGCACGAAGTCTGGTTCCTGGATGCGGTGACCGCCTTGAACCAGGCGCGCGGCGTGGCGGAGGGCGGCTTCCGCGGCGTGGCTCTGTGGCGTTTGGGGGCCGAGGATCCGGACCTATGGAAGGTGCTGCACTCCGGGGTGTGGCCACCCAGCGACTACGATACGAGCCAGTTATCGGTACTTACCGCTCAGAAATCCGTGAATCAGTACGGCGACGGAGATGTGTTGCACATCGTGCAGACACCGCGCGACGGCAGCCGCACAGTGTCGCGCGGCGCCGATGGCGGCTACGGGGAGCAGTACAGACAGTTGCCGTCTTACTATGTGATCGAAGCCAGCGGCGGCGGATCCAAAGGCAAAGTCCTGTGCCTGACCTTCGACGATGGGCCCGACCCGCAGTACACACCCGCGATTCTGGACACGCTGAGGAGCCGCGGGGTGCGGGCAACGTTCTTCATCATCGGCGCGAATGCCGACCAGAACATCGGGCTGGTGAAGCGGGAATATGCGGAGGGCCACGACATCGGCAACCATACTTATACGCATCCTAATATCGCGCTGGTGTCCGAACAGCGCGCCGCGCTGGAACTGAGCACGACGCAGCGCATCATCGAAAACGCGCTGGGCGTTTCGACGGTGTTGTTCCGTCCGCCGTACAACGCCGACAGCCAGCCGCAGACTCCGGAAGAGATTCTGCCGGTGCTGCGCGCGCAGAGGGCCGGCTATGTGACAGTGGGCGAGCGCATCGACCCGCGCGACTGGGCGAAGGGGGTTACCGCGGACGAGATCGTGACGGAAATCCGGGACGAACTGGCGGCCGAAGAGAATCCCGGCCACGTGATCCTGCTGCACGATGCGGGCGGCGACCGTTCGGCCACGGTGACCGCATTGCCGCGCATCGTGGATGGCCTCCGGGCGCAAGGATACCGCTTCGTGCCGCTCAGCGAATTGCTGGGACAGACCCGCGCGCAACTTATGCCGGCGCCGTCGGTGATGGAGATGCGATGGGCGCGCATCGAGGGGGAAGCCTTCGATTCGCAAGGGGCGTTCAAGAAGATTATCGGCATCCTGTTCCTGTGGGCGATCTATCTGACTTTGGCGCGGTCGCTGTTCTTCGGCGCGCTGGCGGTGGTGCAGAAGGTGCGCGCGCGGTACGCGCATTTCGACCCGGATTTCCGGCCGCCGGTTTCCGTTATCATTGCGGCATACAACGAGGAGAAGGTGATCGTGCGCACGGTGGAGTCGATTCTGCGCAACGGTTACCAGGACCTGGAGCTGGTGGTGGTGGACGACGGCTCGAAGGATGCCACGCTGGAGGTGTTGCGGCAGAACTTCGGCGACGATCCGCGGGTGCGCATCCTCTCGCAGGCGAACGGCGGCAAGTCTTCCGCGCTGAACAACGCCATCGCGCACGCGCGGCACGATCTGCTGATCGCGCTGGATGCGGACACGATTTTCCGCGCGGGCACGATAGGGAAACTGGTGCGGCACTTCGCGGACGCGTCGGTGGGGGCGGTGTCGGGCAATGCGCGCGTGGGCAACCGGAACAGTTGGATTACGCGCTTCCAATCGATCGAATACATTTACGGCTTCAACCTGGACCGGCGCGCGCTGGATGTGCTGAACGCCATCACGGTGGTGCCCGGCGCTGCCGGCGCGTGGCGGAAGGATCTGGTCCTGAAACTGGGCGGATTCGGCAACGACACGCTGGCGGAGGATACCGACCTGACGGTAAAGATCCGGCGCGCGGGCTATAAGATCCGCTACGAACAGGAGGGCGTGGCGTTCACCGAGGCGCCGGAAGATACGCGCGGACTGGCCAAGCAGCGGTTCCGCTGGGCCTTCGGCACGCTGCAGGCCGCCTGGAAGCATCGCGATGCGCTGTTCGTGCCGCGCTACGGAGCGCTGGGTTTCGTGGCGTTGCCCAGCATCTGGATTTTCCAGGTGCTTCTGGCGGCATTGTCGCCGTTCGCGGAGTTGGCCATGATCATGGCGCTGTTCGCGGGGAATTGGCGCATCGTGCTGGCGTTTTATCTGGGTTTCTTCGTGCTGGAACTGCTTACGGGGCTGCTGGCCTACGGACTGGAAGGCGAGAAACCCTGGGACCTGGCGCTGCTGTTTTTTCAGCGGGTATATTATCGCGAGCTGATGTATTACGTCGTGGCCAAGTCGCTGATCTACGCGATGCGCGGGCGGGTGGTGGGATGGGGCAAGCTGGAGCGGCGCGCCACGGTGCAGGGGGTATAGCGGCCGGCTGCTTAGGTACGATCTCGTCCGCTCCGCCACCTCATGGGAGCACCACCAGTCCCTCGTGTGGGGCCGGGGTAAGGGCACCCGCCTCAAGTGGCATATCGTCCCATGTGCGCCCATCCAGAGCTCGGCCCGTTCGCGACTTCCAGACGCCTCCCCATTGCTTAAAGAAGAACGGGACTCGAGACCTTTCGCAGCGATCCCGGATTTCCCGAACCCATTCGGGGTCTATGGGTCTGGCCCCCGGCCCGGATTCGCCGCCGACAATGACCCAGTGAATGCCGCGAAGGTCCAGTCTGTGGAGCGGGCCGAGCAGCGGTTCTATGCTTAGGAATTTGACCCGCGCGCCAGTTCGGCGTAGGTCGCTCACTCGATAAAGGTAGTCTTCATTCTCGAGGCTGACGCCCATCCAGATATAAACTTTCCAGTCGAGCGTAGGACTTAGTTCCAGAAGTCGCGCAGAGCGTTTTGTGAGCACCTGATATTGATGCCAGGAGGCCCTGCGCATGACGTCGAACACCTGGCGGATAAATACGGCTGGGACATCGTCATGAAACAGATCGCTCATGCTATTCACAAATATTCGACGCGGCTGGCGCCAATGCAACGGATGCTCCAGCATGTGGGGGTGAATCGCTAGATCAAAGCCCTTTCGGTAGTTCTTCTGCCCCATGGCTTGGAGCCTATTCGCCAGCCGCTCCGCGTAACAGTGTTTACATCCTGGGCTGACCTTTGTACAGCCGGTCACGGGATTCCACGTTGCGTCGGTCCATTCTATGTGGGAACTGTTCGCCATGATTAGAAACCCTGTCTTACTCGATGCTTGTTAAAGATATCATCTACGATCTTGCCTCCCGTTGAGTTCGGCGAAGCAAAAAAGAGGTAATAAATCGTAGCTCCGAGGCTATTCAGAAACCGCAATGGCGGTGGTGCATAGGCGAACCCAGCGACATTGAGCAGTCGTTTGCGGTACGCTTCTGCGACCTTTTCGTTTGCATCCTCAACCTTGACCTGTTCGGATTCGACGAATAAATGTCCCTGGGGGTTTGTCTCGTACGCCGCTTCGTGCCAGGAACTGTCGCCCCAGAATCTATCCATCCGGGCTATTTGTGAAGGATCAGCCCTGGCAGGGTCCCGGAGTAGGATGTTCATATTCATGTCCATCACCATGAAGTTGACGAAGATCTCAATAGACTTCATGCCTCCGGCCTTCGCAACCACTTCCCAGGAGAGGTCGATATTATATGGATCGAGCAGGCATAAGGCTCGCCGTCGATTCTTGTACAGGGCGAGCGGGAAAACTTGTTGGATCAGGATCTCGTTGCAGTCGCCGGAATGCACGAATGTGTCCGGCCGATTTTCAGTATAGCGTCGAAGTTGAGCCACTCGAACAGAATCCGCATCGATGAAGTGGTATTCACGAAAGGGCGGGTCCGTCGCCAAGGCGATGAGTGGACTGCCTGGTACGACTTCGTTCGTTGTACGGGAAAGGTGCGAACCGCCCGCAGCGTAGGCGTCGACATATAGGTGATAGAACCCGTTGTTGGTTACGATCTTCGAGTACGGAGCAGCATACTGCCGCAGGATATCGAGCTTGACCTCAGTCCACGGACCGATCGCGTCGTACTCCCTCGACACCTTACGCCCCCAGAACAGAAGTTTACCAAAATGTTCAAGCTGTTTGAGCCGATACACCAGGACGGCGTGCCGCTTCCGGGAAAACTACCCACACCGCTTTGCTGCCGTTCTTGAGATAAAGTCCGATCTTGGTCCGTAAGCGGGCCGCTGTCTCGGAAGATACCACTTCAACGGCGAGGTCCGGCGCGCCGCGAAGCAGATCCGCGATACCCCGCTGCATCCGTTCGGCGCTCAGCAAGCTCAGATCGGCTAAAGGGCACGTCTGTTCGTCGAGAGAATACGACGTCCCGACGAGAGCCTGCCGATCGGGTGGTCGCTGAGCCAATCTAGAAATATCTCAAGCAAATTAGAAGCAAATTAGACTTGACAAACTCGTGCGCGGGTCCGCCTCTCGGCGCGTCGACTATCCCTCCCTGGACCAGCTCTAAGCGTTGCCCCTCCACATCGGGCAGGGTCAAGAATTCATCGACGGTCATGGCTATGATTGTACGCTATACCCCCTGCACCGTAGCGCGCCGCTCCAGCTTCCCCATCCCACCACCCGCCCGCGCACGCATAAATCAGCGACTTGGCTACGTGTCATCGAAATTCATAGCGCCAACGGCCAGATCGGGAAGTGCGAGCAGGATCAGGTACTCGAAGACGACGACGATTGCCCGGATTCAGCGTTCAGGTGGCTGAGGTTTTTGCGGGCCTTTAGCACTCTAGCGTACAATTATAGCCATGCGCACTGCCACGGCGCCGATGACCGTCGATGAATTCTTGACCCTGCCCGACGTGGAGGAACAGCATGTTGAGCTCATCCAAGGAGAAGTGGTTTACATGCCAAGCGGAGGGCCGGTATACGAGCTTGTGAAGTCCAACCTGATCGGGATATTACGAGACTGGCTTCGCGACCATCCATTCGGCAGGCTGTTCGTCGAGGCGGCTTATCGCCTGGACGACCACGACTCTGTGATCCCCGATCTGAGCTTGCTGAGCGCCGACCGGATGCAGCGAGGCATCGCGGATCTGCTTCGCGGCGCACCGGATCTTGCCGTTGAGGTGGTGTCGTCCGAGACAGCGGCCCGCTTGCGGACCAAGATCGGACTTTATCTCAAGAACGGCAGCCAAGCCGTTTGGGTAGTTTTTCCGGAAGCACGTGTCATCGAAATTCACAGCGCCAACGGCCAGATCGGGAAATGCGAGCAGGATCAGGTTCTCGAAGACCACGACGCCCTGCCGGGATTCAGCGTCCCGGTGGCTCAGATTTTTGCGGGTCTTTAGCGTCTGGCGCCGCGGGTACACTCTCGGGTATCTCCGGCGGCTTGCAAGTCCCGATGGACACCGAAAAAGAAGCCACGCCGCGCCATGCTTCGCCGGACCGGCGCTCGATGCGGTAGGCCTTGGTGGCGGCATCCGCGCGCAGGCGCCAGTCGGCATTTCCCGTCCCGCTGACGCGTTTCATGGGGATGGGCCGCTCGCTCGACTGGCGCAGCATCCAGGTCTCGCCCGCATTGGGAGTCTCATACAACTCGTAACGGCCGGATTCGCCGCCGCGGCCCCGATCGATTACCAGAGAGCCGCTGGTTCGCGAGCTGAATGAGAATTGCAGGATGGAACCGAACTGCGAGTCCCCGAAAACCGGTTGCTCGCGCCACGTTTGGCCGCCATCGAAGGTGACCAGCAGAAAAGGATCGTGCGGCAAGGGGTGCAGCCCTTCGCCGCCGATCCAGCCATTCTCGAAATCGATGAACTGGATGCGATCCAACCCCGACGCGCGGAGACGCTCATACGGCTCATGCCAGGTTTTGCCGGTATCGTCGCTGGCGAGCAGTACGGAGTAGAGCGTGGTGGTGGCGGTATGGATGTTGCCCACCGCAAAAATCCGATTCCCCACGGCTTCCACCGCGTCGAGTTCCAGGAACAGGGGGCAAGGATCGTCGATGGTGCAGCTTAAACCGGCTAATCGGATGTCTTCGTCGCTGCAATGGAAGTCCACGACCATGGGCTTACCGGTATTTCGAATGGGCGGTTTCTCCGCGGGCGGCTCCGCGGGCTTGTCTACCTGAGCTGCCGCGGCCCACACCAAGCCCGCCCCCAGAGCAATCACGGCCCTCATGCTTCCCCGATTGTATCCTTTTCTCAAAGTGTTAAAAGTTACAAATAGCGGAATGCAGTGTAACTATGCTTGGGAGGCCGTCGTCTTTTCGGGCAAATCCCCGTTACGACAAGGCGGGCGCACTCACCCCTTTTCACCCAAATTGCGCCCGCTTTTTTATTCTTCCGCGTTATCGAACAACGATGTGCTGAGGTAGCGCTCAGCCGAATCCGGCAGCACCACGACGAAGGTTTTACCCTTGAACTGTGGCTCGCGGGCCAGGCGGAGGGCCGCCGCCATGGCCGCGCCGCACGAGATGCCGCATAGGATACCCTCTTCGCGCGCCATCCTGCGCGCGATTTCCAAGGCTTCTTCATCGCTGACGGTCTCCACCCGGTCGACCACGGACAGATCGAGCGTGTCGGGGATGAAGCCCGCTCCGAGGCCCTGGATTTTGGAAGGGCCGGGGCGTGGCGACTCCTTCCTGAGGGTTTGGGTAATGACGGGGCTGCGCGCCGGTTCCACGCCCACGGAAAGTATCTTTTTCTTTTGCGACTGCTTGATGTAGCGCGAAATGCCGGTGATCGTTCCCCCTGTGCCGATGCCGGCCACCAGCACGTCGATGGCGCCGGCGGTATCGTTCCAGATTTCCGGACCGGTTGTCTCAAAATGAATGCGCGGATTGGCGGGGTTCTCGAACTGTTGCAGCAGTACATAATGGTCCGGGGCGGAGGAGACCATCTCCAGGGCTTTGGCGATGGAGCCAGCCATGCCCTGGTCACCGTCCGTAAGCAGGAGTTTGGCGCCCAAGGCTTGCAGAATTTTGCGGCGCTCGATGGACATGGTCTCCGGCATGGCAAGGGTGATGGCGTAGCCGCGAGCCGCCGCCACGTAAGCCAGTGCGATGCCGGTATTGCCGCTGGTAGGCTCAATCAGTTCGTTGCCCGGTTTCAGAATGCCGCGCTGTTCGGCATCCCACACCATGGCGGCCCCGATGCGGTCTTTCACCGAGCCGGCCGGATTGCGGCCTTCAATCTTGGCCAGGATGGTTACGGGAGCGCCATCCGTAATGCGATTGACGCGCACCAAGGGGGTGCGGCCAATGCTGAGTGAATTATCTGCGTAGAACAATGCCTAAATCTCCCAATTTGGAATGAACCTGGCGTTGCGCTCGGCCCAGGCGCGGCGCAACTCGGCGAAGGTGGTGTGGTCCAAAACGTCGGAGACGGCGAGGTCCACGCGGCTCCACATTGCGGCGAAGGGCGATTCGCTTTTGCGCCGCGAACGGGAGCGCCCCGGGTGCGGACCTTCCACAAAACGCAATACTTCGCCGGCGGTGAGGGTCTCCGGGGCACGCACCAACAGGTAGCCGCCTTCGGCGCCCCGGCGCGATTCCACGAAGCCGCCCTGCTTCAGACCGGCCAGAATCAGCTCGAGGAATTTCTGCGGAATCTTCTGCCGCTTGGCGATGTCGCCGATTTTGACGGGCGCTCCGGGCGCCTGCGAGGCAAGATCGAACAAGGCCTGCAACGCATATTCGCCTTTGACGGAAATGTTCATGCGGATGGAGTTGAAGCAATCTCCCTCATCTAAGTAGAGATTAAAGGAAAGCCCGACCGGAGTCAACTGAGGGAAGCAAACAGTGAGGAGAGGGGGGAAACGCACACAACTGGAGGGCCGCGTAGGTTTGCACCGAGCCGCTACGCGGCATTCCCAGTTATGGAAAGCAACGACTAGGCCTTGGGGGCTTCGGTCTTGGTGGTGTCCTTGGTCTTCTTCATCTTCTTGGCCTTCTTGGTGGTGGTCTTGGTGGTGTCCTTGGCGTCATCGGCAGCGAACATGGCGAAAGAACCCAGCGCGATGGACAGGCCCAACATCAGGCTCATTAATTTCTTCATTACGATAATCTCCTTTGTGTTTGACGATTCTGCCTCGTCTGCAACGTATCATAAACGACATCACATGAAATGGGTCTTAAGGCCCAATTAAAATCACTTCATTTCGGTAGACAAACTCTGGTTCACAAGCCTGTCTGGCAAGGATAATCCTTTATTATCAAAAGCTTACCCATGCCATACGGCCTTTTTTGGCGAAGCCGCCAACGGCCTACTGCTAGCATAGAGCCGGATGAGGAAACCAGAAGCGCCAAACGGCTGGCCCGGCAGTCTGGTGTTACCAATGCCGAAGCCGCCGATCAATTGGATCGCGTGGTCCACCAGATTCTTTCCAAGCTGCGCAAGGGCAAGACGGCTCCGCTCCCCGGACTCGGCCGGTTTACCCCTGGCCCCGCGGGGTCGTACCTCTTCGAGAATGAGAAACGAGGCGGACATGGGCGGAAATAGCTTGCAATCGAGCGCGGATGTGGCGCTTATGATCCGGCAATGCCTGGCCGAGGGCGTCAGCGTGGAGATCGATGGGCTGGGCACGTTTCTCCCCGACGCGCAACGCGGCTTCCGCTTCCAACCGCGCAACCGGCCGAAGGTTTTCGTGGCGTACGTGCAGGAAGACGGGCCAGCCGCCGACCGGCTTTTCGAGAACTTGGAGGCCGCCGGCTTCGACCCCTGGCTGGACCGCCGTAAGCTGTTGCCCGGCCAGAACTGGCCGCGCTCCATCGAAGGCGCCATCGACACCTCGGATTTCTTCCTGGCATGTTTCTCGCACCGCTCGGTGAAGAAGAAGGGCGGCTTCCAGGCGGAGATCCGCTACGCGCTGGATTGCACGCGGCGCATCCCACTGGACGAAATCTTCCTGATTCCGGCGCGCCTGGACGCCTGCCCCGTGCCGGTGCGCATCCAGCGTGAAGTGCAATACATCGACCTGTTTCCGGATTGGGATCGAGGCTTCCGCCGTATCGTAGCGGCCATGCGCCGCCAGTTGAAACGCCAGGCCGTGGCCTGAACGTAACCGCTGGGCGGCGGGGTGCGTCCATCCTTCCAACCACGTTTATGTCCGTTCTTCGCAACTGCCGGCTTGGCTTCGCGATCGTGCTGACGCTGGCTCCGCTGCCCGCCCAGATCGGCAACCCGGGCGGTTATCCCCCCGGCCAGTATCCTCCGGGCCAATACCCAGGGAGCACCGGCGGCGTAGGACTGCCCATTCCCCGGCGGAAGAAGAAAGACGAGAAAGTCCCGCTGCAGAGCACCTCGGGAATGCTGCGGCGCATCCAGAAAGAGCATGTGATTCTGGAAGCGGACGACCACCGCATTTTGAATTACAAGCGGACCAGCGACACCAAGTTCCTGAAGGAAGGAAGCGCCATCAAGCCGGCGGAATTGAAGCCCGGGGATCTTATCGAAATCGAGTCCAGCGAGGACGACGAAGGCTTTCTGACCGCGGTCAACGTGATGTGGCAGCAGGATGGCACCGCCAAGGATCGCGCGCATGCCATGGAGCCGGTAGAGACTTCCATCGCCAAGGGTTCCAAGGATAAAGAGAGCGACGCGAAGGAACCCGAGCAGGCCGCGGAATCGGCTGCCAAGCCCACGCAATCGCCGGCGAAGCCCTCGGCACCCGCGGCGCCGCCTGCGGAATCGGCAGCGGCCGCCGCCGTCGACGATCCCAGTCCAGCCGACCTGGACGCCCCCTCAAAAGACGAAGTGAAAGCCGTGCAAATCGATGCCGACGATCAGGGCCCGCCGGTGTTGAAGCGCGGCGGCAAGGCTGTCCATAGGGAGGCGGCACAGGCGCCCGCGACTGCCGCGCCCGCCGCCTCCGCGCCGGAGCTGTCGGCAAGAAACGAGCCGCCGGAAGCGGAATCCCAGCCAGCCGACCGCGGACCGCAGCGTCCCGAAGAGGTCGTCATCGAAAAGGCGCGGCAAGCCGCCGGGTCGTTCCTGGAAACTCTGCCCAACTACGTTTGCCAGGAGATCATGACCCGTTATCAGAGCGCATCGAGCAAATCGTGGCAGCCGCTGGATGTCGTTTCGATGGCCCTGGTCTATGAAAACGGGCAAGAGAGTTACCGCAACTTAGCCATCAATGGCAAGTCGACCAAGAAGAACATGGAGGATTTGTCGGGCGCCTGGTCCACTGGAGAGTTTGGCAGCGTGCTGGCGGATATCTTCTCGCCCGCCACGGCAGCGGATTTCGAATACCGCAAAGAGTCCCGATCGGGTGGGCGCGCTTCCCTGGTTTACGATTTCTCGGTGGAGCGGGAGCACTCGCACTGGAAGATCATGGTGGCCTCGCAACTGCTGCTGCCGCCATACCAAGGCTCCGTGTGGGTCGACAAAGCCACCAACCGGGTATTGCGCATTGAAATGCAGGCGACCCACATCCCCGACGCGTTCCCCACGGATAGAGTGGAGATGGCGACGGATTACGAATTCGTGCGCTTTGGGGACCGCGAGTTTCTGGTGCCGGTGCACGCCGAGACACTGGGCTGCCAGCGCGATACGGGGTACTGCAGCCGCAACGCCATCGACTTCAGGAATTACCACAAGTATTCCGGGGAAGCCAATATCACGTTTGATAAGTAAGTTCCCGAAGCTTTGAGGTTGCCTTTAAACCGGACTTTCCCTTGCTCTGAAGCAAGGAGCATCGGGAGCAGCAGGCCATGACGATCCATCTCACGCCTGAACAAGAGCGCCGCGTCCAGGCTGTCATCAGCCGCGGCGCCTACGAGTCCATTGAGCAAGTTGTCGATGCGGGTTTGGCCGCCGTGGAACAGCGCACTGTGCGGGGCTTCGCCGGAACACAAGAAGAACTCGACGCCTTGCTTGCCGAAGGCCTGGCATCGGAGGAGCTCACGGAAAACGAATTTTGGCGTTCAGTGAACACGCAAACCGACGCGGTCCTTGCCGAGCATAAGACCGGGCAGCGTTCGTGAAAGTTTCGTATCGGCAAGCGGCCGGCGACGACGCTATGCGCTCCCGGAGTGCCGTCCGGAGCACCGTTCAGTCATTGCTCCAGCAACCCGCATCTTGCAAATTTCCGCGCCTGGCCGGTTGCGGGATTTGAGGCCATCCGGATTTACTGCGTGGTGGATGAAGACACCCTCCGCGTCATTCGGATTCTACACGGCAAGCGAGAATAAGGGCATTCTCAAAACGTGACCAGACCCTTGACCCCTCTCAAGCCGCCATCTTCTCTTCACAAACCTGCGATTGAGGAGAAAGAAGCGGGTCCAGGGGACCCGCGCAGGCTGGGAGCCTGCCCCACTATTTATACAGAACCACCGACGAATCTAAACTCAGTGACATGGGGCATGGTGTGCCCGCCCCACATTAAACCTAGAATAGGGAGATGACTTCAACTTGGGTACGGCGCGCTCTGCTCCTCTTCGTCACTCTTATCCCCCTGGCCGGCGCGCAACAGTTCAGCTCCGACCTTTTTGCCAATCTGCACTGGCGCAATATCGGCCCTTTCCGCGGAGGCCGCACGCGGGCCGCGACCGGCGTACCCGGCCAGCCTAATTTGTTCTACATGGGGCAGGTTAATGGCGGCGTGTGGAAGTCGGACGATTACGGCCGCACCTGGACGCCGACCTTCGACAGCCAGCCGACCGGCTCCATCGGGGCTATCGCAGTGGCGCCGTCCGACGCGAACATCATCTATGTGGCCAGCGGCGAGGGATTGCAACGGCCCGATTTGTCGGTAGGCGACGGCATCTACAAATCCACCGACGCGGGCCAGACCTGGACGCATCTCGGCCTGCGCGACGGCCGCCAGATTCCCGCGCTGGCCGTGGATCCGCGCGACTCCAACCATCTGTTCGCGGCCGTGCTGGGGCATCCTTATGGTCCGAATGCGGAGCGAGGCGTGTTTGCCTCCACCGACGGTGGACAGACCTGGCAGAAGGCCTTGTACGTAGACGAGAATACGGGCGCCTCCGATATTGCCATGGACCCGTCGAATCCCGACGTTCTCTATGCGTCGCTGTGTGAGGCGCGGCAA
>Ga0302326_10020344_pt1 | contig 13670 bp, 12 predicted proteins | sample Palsa_T0_3_FD_202264 | JGI IMG/M metagenome (GOLD analysis project Ga0302326, IMG submission 202264) | Peat permafrost microbial communities from Stordalen Mire near Abisko, Sweden - Palsa_T0_3 | ecosystem: Environmental > Terrestrial > Soil > Palsa > Peat permafrost | place: Sweden: Abisko... | reverse complement strand
CCGCTTCTGCTTTTGCGACTCCGCGTAAATCCGTTCTCCCACCTGCTCAGGGCCGGCCGCCAGCACCTCATCCAGCATGCGCGTGTTCAGCGATCCCGGCGCGATGGCATTGACATCGATGTGGAATGCCGAATACTCCTCAGCGAGATTTTCCGTCAACCGCACAACGGCGGCCTTCGAAGCGGCATAGGCGCTCATACGAGGCCGCGGAGCGGTAGCTCCACCGCCCGACAGATTGACGATCTTGCCGTAGCCGGCGCGGCGCAGAATCGGCAGGATTGCGCGGCAACAGAGCATCGTGCCGAACAAGTTGATCTCGATGGTGCGGAGCCACTCGATCGGGTCCAGGTCCTGCAGCAAGCCCTTCGGACCCTGTACGCCGGCATTGTTCACTATGCCGGTCAGACCGGGCAATTCCCGTGAAGCGGCTTCCATCAGCGCATCCACGGAGGCCGGGTCCGACACGTCGGCTTGCATGGCAAAAACCCGCGGTTCGCCAATCTCGCGGAACAATTCCTCCCTCGTCTTCTCGATCGCTTCCGGATCGCGGGCGCAAATGTATACATAAGCGCCTTCTCGAAGACACGCGCGGGCGATAGCCTTGCCCAACCCGACGCTTGCGCCGGTCACGATCACGCCTTTTCCAGCTAATAGCATTGATACGGTGATCGAAATGACCCGCTTGTTCCATCGAAGCGCGCCAGGGCTGTTTCACACCGGCGCCTTTTCACAACGACGCCATGCCCTGTTGCACACCCACGCCCTTTTCGCGACGAGGTCGTTTTCACCACGGGGCTCTTTTCACCACGAGGCTCTTTCACAATGAAGCCGGGGCTGGTTCGATTTTATGAATGTTGTCGCGAAGATAGCACACCGTCTGGACCACCGATTCTTGAATGGTGAGCCGCGGCCGCCAACCCAAAGCCCGGATGCGGGAGCAATCGAGGAAAATGAACGGATTGTCCCCAATCCAACCGCGCGTGCCGCCAGTATATAGTACTTTTGGCGTACAGCCCAATTCCTTGCAGATCCAGCCGACCGAGGTATTGACCTGGCAGTATTCGTCGGCTCCTAAATTAAATATGTTGACGCTCTCTCGAGCCTGGTCGAGGGCCGTGAGAATCGCTTCGACGCAGTCCTGAACATAGAGATATGACTTGCGCTGGGTTCCATCTCCCAATACGTTCAGGGTTCCAGGATGTTCGGCAAGTTGCCGGTAGAAGTCGATGACATGCCCGTGCGTGTAGCGCTCCCCTAAGATGGACACGAAGCGGAAGATGAAAGCGCGAATACCAAATCCTTCCGCGTAAGCCTGGATCAGGCCCTCGGCCGCCAGTTTTGACGCCCCATAAAGCGACGTCTGAACTGGGAAGGGATGGTTCTCGGGAGTGGGGATCGTGGCTGCCTCGCCATAAACCGAGCCAGTGGATGCAAATGCAATGGTTGGAACCTTGCAGATCCGCATCGCCTCCAGCACGTTCAGAGTACCCTGCGCGTTCTGCCGGAAGTCCTTGGTAGGGTGGTCCACGCCAAAACGTACGTCCGCGTTAGCCGCCAGGTGACAGACCAATTCCACGTCGCGCATACAGGAGAGCAGCGGCTCTTGATCCAGAATGTCGCCGTGGACGAAGCGGAAACGGGAATTTGCTTCCGCTTGCTCGAGAAAATGACGGTGACCCGTCGAGGAATTATCAAACCCAATCACGCTATGCCCGGCTGCAAGCAGACGGTCAACAAGATTGCTGCCAATAAAGCCCGCAGCGCCAGTCACGAGTACATTCATAAGTTCTCCGCTAAAGGACACATCGTTCTTCGCAAGACGATCACTGTGCTCGGCCCTTTAACCTGGCAGGCGCGGCGCCGCATCAGAGCAAACCGTCGAACGGGAAAATCCGGAGGCGTTTTCGCTGTGTTCCAAAGCTGCTTGGGCGCAAGCTACCGCCCTTTGACTCCCAGCCGGCAGCCCCGTTCCGGGGTTCGGCAGAGATCTGGTTCGGTTCACAAACGCACGTCGCGCAGATCTCAGTTTACCATTTCCTTCGGTGAATTATGGGATTTGGCTTTATACATGCTAGTACGGTCCGCCCTATAAATACTTAGAGGATTCCGCGCATGGTCCCGAGTATTCTGCGCTCTGCAAGGCTTCCGATTAGACAAAACCTTCGAGGGCGCGCCGCCGGCAGTTGCGAACTCCGGTTCCGCTAAACATCGGGCAACTCATTGAAAACGCGTAATCTCGCATCAAGCTGGGCAAATGGCTCCAATATGCGCCGCATCCAGTCGACTCGTCAAATCGGAGGGTCGTGTTGAAAGCCGAGAGGCGAAAGACCTAGACGCTCAGCTGCAAGCTGCGATGTGCGCCGTATTGCGCATCGTAGTACGTGCAGTACTCGCCGCTTCGCACCCGCGCAACCCACGACGCATTCGCGCGATACCATTCGATGGTCCGGGCCAGCCCGGTCTCGAAATCCGTAACCGGGCGCCAGGGCGTTTCGCGCATCAGTTTTTCGCTGGAGAGTGCGTAGCGGCGGTCATGGCCGAGACGATCGGCCACGTACCGGATCAGGGATTCAGGCTTGCCCGTCAGCGTAAGGACCTGGCGCACCACTTCGAGATTGGGCAACGACCGGTTGCCTCCAATATTATAGATCTCGCCGTCGCGGCCTTGCTCCAGCACGGCTAAAATTCCGCGGCAATGATCGTCCACATAAAGCCAATCGCGCACTTGCATGCCATCGCCATAGATCGGCAGCTCCCGGCCCTCGAAGGCGTTAGCGATCATTAACGGAATCAGTTTTTCGGGGAATTGATACGGTCCGTAGTTGTTCGATGCGCGTGTGATAACGACCGGTAGACCGAAAGTGACGAAATAGGAGCGCGCCAGAAGATCCGAGCCGGCCTTCGACGCCGAATACGGGCTGCTGGGATTGAGTGGAAAGTCTTCCGTGGCCTCAACGGGCGATTCCAGGCTGCCGTAGACCTCGTCGGTGGAGACGTGTATGAAGCGCCCGAGCTTATGCCGCCGCGCGGCTTCGAGCATTGTAAACGCGCCGCGCAGGTTGGTCCGGATCACGGGCTCGGGGGAGAGAATGCTGCGGTCGACATGCGATTCCGCGGCGAAGTGGACAATGGCGTCGGGATTCTCTTCCACCATCAGCGATTCAACCAGGGAAGCGTCGCAGATATCGCCGTGAACGAAGCGATAGCGGGAGTCGCCGGCAACCGATGCGAGATTCTCCGGATTTCCGGCATAGGTGAGTTTGTCGAGATTGACGATACGCCAGCCCGTCTCCGCCATGACCAGCCGCACAAACGCCGATCCGATGAAACCGGCTCCGCCAGTGATGAGGACCTTCATTATTTGTACTGGATCTCCCAATCGTAATTGATCGATGGATCGTTGTAGGGGATGCGTCCTTCGTCCTGGGGGTCGTAGAATTTATCGGTCATGTAGACCAGCAGAGCGTCGTCCTTCCCGATGACTTTGTAGCCGTGACCGACGCCGGGCGGAATCAGGATCTGCCACGGACGCAGTGCTCCGGCGTAAATCGTATTACGGCGGCCGAGAGTCGGGGAGCCCTGCCGGAGGTCCACCAGCGCGATCTGAAACATACCCTTTACCGGCGTCCAGCAATCTGTCTGGTGTAGATGATAATGGAAGGCTTTAATGCTGCCGGCGAAACTGAGCGCGGCGGAAACCTGGCTGCTTCCGGCGGGAAATTCGGCCGCAAGTCCGCGGCCGAAGCGCTGTACTTCAAGAAAGTATCCGCGGTCGTCGGGATAAAGGGCGCGCGGCTCGATGCGTACGCCGGCGATGAGATCGGGCGAGTTGGCCGAAGTAATCAGTGCGCCTATGCCCTTGGGACATTCCGGGATGACCAGTTCCAGCTTCTCGGCCGAAGCCAGCCGCTTGGAGCGGGCGGCTACAGCAACCGTGGATGCCATCACGCGCCCACCGCCACTGCGTCAGCCATCGCCGCGGCCGGAGTTTCCGCTTGAGCGCGGGTTTGGGCCACCAGATTGGCGGCGCGCAGCAGGGAATCGAAAGTGCCGGCATCGGTCCACCAGCCTTCGAGCGGCGAAAATGTCATGCTGCCTTCGCGGATGTACGCGTTATTGACGTCCGTGATTTCGAGTTCGCCGCGGCGGGATGGCTCCAGCGTTTTGATTTTGTCGAAAACCGAAGCATCGTACATGTAGATGCCTGTCACCGCGTAATTCGACTTAGGATGCCTCGGCTTCTCTTCTATACCGGCGATTCTGCCCGCGACCACTTCCGCGACTCCGAAACGCTCTGCGTCCGGGACCTCCTTGAGGAGGACGTGCGCGCCCGCCGGCTGCTTGCGAAAACGGTCGGCGGCTTTCGAGATATTTCCCTCGATAATGTTATCCCCCAGGACCACGCAGATTTTCTCGCCGTCGGCGAAGTGCTCCGCCAGGGCCAGCGCATCCGCAATGCCGCCTTCACCCTCCTGATAGGTGTAATTGATGTGTTTGAGGCCGAATTGTTTGCCATTGGCAAGCAAGCGCAGGAAATCGCCGGAATTCCGTCCGCCCGTGACAATCATAATGTCCTGAATGCCCGCGTCGACCAACGTCTGGATAGGATAGAAGATCATTGGCCGATCATAGATCGGCAGCAGATGCTTGTTCGTTATTTTGGTGAGCGGGAAAAGCCGGCTCCCCGTTCCACCCGCAAGTACGACACCCTTCATAGTAAGATCGTCCTCATTCGCAACTCACTCGTGTCACATGTTTGAACTAATAGATACTACCGCTGGAGGCTAGTCTCTTCGCAGCATGCGAAAATTTGTGGGGCAGGTTGTTAACCGGTTGTTAACCTCCGGCCCGATTGGGGCGCCCTCCGGGCCCGGCCTGCTGGCATCACCTTCAATACCGGAGAAATGCCTGCACCATTTGCAGCTTGCCGCTATGTGGGGCAGGCCGCGGCGGTTGCCATCCGCCGCTGTCACCCGTATTCAGCCAGACTCGCTAGGCCTGTATTCTATAAGCCTGCAGATGCTGCCCCGCCCGAACGGAAACGCATCCATAAGCGGCCCGGCCGCCCGGTAGCCCTTTCCCTCCTCAATCCGCCACAGCGGCGTAGCTGGCCTTCTCTGCCTGAACCGTTATTACCGGCTCCGGCGCGAAGCGCAGGATCGCATCCACCACACGTTCCTGTTGTTCGGCCAGCAACTGTGGGTACATTGGCAGAGATAACACCTCAGAGGACACGGCTTCCGCTACTGGAAAATCGCCGGCCTTGTACCCCAGAGACATGTAGGCATTTTGCAGATGCAGCGGAACCGGATAGTGTATCCCCGTTCCGATATTCGCATCCGCCATCTGCTTCATCAGGGCCTCGCGATTCTGCACCCGGATCACATACAAGTGATACACGCTCCGCGACCATGCCGGTTCCTGACCGGCAAGCCAGCCCAGATTCGCATTGTCGAACAGCTCTGCATACCGCTGCGCCGCCGCTCTCCGCGCCTGGTTCCAGCTGGGAAGCCGTTTCAGCTTAATCTGCAGGATTCCTGCCTGAATCGCATCCAGGCGCCCGTTGTACCCTTCCACGTCATGGAAGTACTTCTTAGCCTGTCCATGATCGCGCAGCATACGAATCTTCTGCGCCACCGCGGCATCGTTGGTCGTCACTGCGCCGCCCTCTCCGCACGCGCCCAGATTCTTGCCCGGGTAGAAACTAAAAGCTGCCGCGACCCCCATCGAGCCGGCCTTCTTCCAGCGATCCTCTTTTTTCGAGAAGTACTCCGCTCCGTGCGCCTGGCACGCATCCTCGATCACCATCAGACGGAACCGGTCCGCAATCTCCTGGATCGCATCCATATCCGCCACCTGCCCGTACAGATGGACCGGAACCACGGCGGCCACCCGCCGGCCGAGTTTCCGGTCTCTCCAGCAGTTCGATTTCTCATCCCGGTAACATTCGCCCGCCAGGTATGCTTCGAGCTGCGCGGGGTCCATGTTATACGTTGCTTCGTCTATATCGACAAACACCGGCCGGGCGCCGGTTTGAGAGATCGCCTCGGTGGTCGCGATAAACGTGTTCGGAACCGTGATTACGATGTCGCCGTCGCCTATGCCCGCCGCCATGAGGGCGAATCGCAACGCGTCCGTTCCGCTGGCTACGCCCACGCAGTGCCGCGCGCCGCTGAAAGCTGCGAAATCCTGTTCAAACTTCTCGACCGCCGGACCGCCCACGAATCCGCCGGTCCGCAGAGCGTCTTTAAAGACGCTTACCAGTTCCTCTTCGAGCTCCGTATGGGGAGCGATTAAATCCAAAAATGGAATTTTGTCTGTATTAGTCATTCTTTAATCTCACTTAATTTGGGGTTTTTGCCTGGGATATTATTCGCTGGTATTGCCCGGTCGTATTATGCGTAAGACCCGCGCGGGATTTCCCGCGACAATTGCATTGGCGGGGACGCTCTTGGTCACCACGCTGCCCGCGCCCACCATGGCGTTCTCGCCGACAGTCACGTCCGCCAGGATGGTTGCGCCCGACCCTATAGAGGCGCCCTTCTTGATCAGCGTCGCCTGCACCTTCCAGTCGCTCTCCGTCTGGGTCTCGCCTGTAGCCGTCGCGGCCCGCGGATACATATCGTTGACAAAGGTGACTCCGTGCCCGATGAAAACCTCGTCTTCGATGGTGACTCCCTCACAGACGAAGGTATGGCTGGAAATCTTGCAGTTCTTACCCACCGTGGCATTCTTCTGGATCTCGACAAACGCCCCAATCTTGGTGTTATCGCCGATCTCGCAGCCGTACAGGTTGATGAACTTCGAGAGCTTGACGTTTTCGCCCAGCTTCACGTCCGGGGTGATGCACAGGTAGGGGTTCATACGTTGATGGCTTTTCCCCGGTCTTTCAACGACCGCTCGGCGGCCTCCAGCAGCCTCACCACCCGCAAACCCGCCGCTCCATCGTTGAAGGGAGTCTCCTGTTTCTCGATGCAGTCGATGAAATACCTGGCTTCGACGCGCAACGCTTCCGCCTGTTCGATCTTCGGCGCCCACATATCTCCCGATCGATAGCTCACCAGCAGGTCATACACGTTGTCGCCGCTCTTGATATCGACGCCCTTATCGTATACTTTTACTTTTTCGTCGGCTTCCAGATCGTTCCAGACCAGCATCTTTTTCTCGCCGCCCAGTAATGTCGTCCGCACTTTCACCGGCGAGAGCCAGTTTACGTTGATATGGGCAATCACCGAGTTCCCGAAGTAGATAGTAAGATACGCGACATCCTCGTGACAGTTGAGGTGGCTCTGGCCGGTGGCGATGACAACGTCAGGCTTGGCGCTGATCAGATGGTCCATGATCGACAGGTCGTGCGGCGCCAGGTCCCAAAGAACGTTGACATCATGTTGGAACAGGCCCAGATTAACCCGCGTCGAGTCGTAGTAATACAGTTTCCCGAGAGCGTCGGTATCGATCAGCTGGCGGATTTTTTTCACCGCTCCGGTGAAAAGGAACGTGTGATCCACCATGATCATGAGATTCTTTCGGGCAGCCAGCTCAATCAATTCCTCAGCTTGAGCCACAGTCGACGTGAACGGCTTCTCCACCAGCACATGTTTGCCGTTGAGAAGAGCGGTTTTTGCCAGCTCAAAATGGGTCCAGACCGGCGTGATTACTGCCACTGCATCTATGTTGGGTGAAGTTAGGACTGCATTGGCATCGCACGTCACCGTCAGCGCAGGATAGGCCTGCTTGGCCCGCCGCAGTGACTCCTCCGATTTGTCGCAAATCATTGAAACTTCACAACCGGGCAGGCCGTGAAAGTTTCTCGCAATGCTCGGGCCCCAATAGCCGTAACCGATAATGCCGACTCGAATCATAGTTTTCCTTAAGTAAATTTCGTAGCGGGAGACAGTTTCGCGAAAAAGAGGGGATTGAGGCCGGATCTACGCCCTGCGGCGTCCCGAAATTGGCAGTTGCAGCCCCTGTATGGACCGGCAGACCCAGACGAAACGGGTCTTGATTCCAGCCCGGGGGAACTTAGAGAAGAGGACTGGCGCTGTACCTGTAGTTATAGCTTCAGTTATAGCTTTAGTTATCCCTGTACTTATCCCTTGTTTAGCAGGCGCCACTGCCTGAAACCACAGCGCGTGGGGTCTGTACCAGTATCTTGATGTCCAGCCAGAGCGACCAGGATCTGGCATATCGGATATCCAAACGGACCATCTCGTCGAATTTAACCCTGCTGCGGCCGTCCACCTGCCATAGCCCGGTTATGCCGGGTTTCGCCGCCAGGAGGCGCTGCTTGTGCCACAGGTCGTAGCGTTTGAATTCGTAAATGACAGGCGGCCGCGGGCCCACCAGCGACATGTCTCCCAGCAGCACATTCAGAAACTGCGGGATTTCATCCAGGCTGGTGTTGCGCAGCAATCGCCCGACCGGCGTGATCCTCGGATCGGCCGTCAATTTGTACAGTTTCGCGTGGCCCCCGGCGGTCTGCCCGGCGCCCGGCGTTCCCAGAATGAATCGCGCGACGTAATCCTCATGGATCTTGTGATCGTTATTCACGTGCATGGAGCGGAACTTCAGAAACGTGAACTTCTTCCCGTATCGCCCCAGCCGCACTTGACGGAACAGTACAGGTCCCTTGGACGTCAACTTAACCGCCAGCGCGATGATCACGAAGACCGGCAGGCATAGAATCAACGCCACTACGCTGCCCACAATATCCATCAGGCGTTTCAAACCAAGCGAGACCCTCTTGCGATCGAGTCCGCCCGCGAGCGCTGTTTGTAAAGTCGATGTAACCGGACCATCCGGACCCTCATTGTCCCAGTCTTCCGGAAAGACGTGAAACGATAACCTGATCTCGTTGACGTCGGCGATACTGAGAGCGTCATACAACGAGTCCGTGATCTTAGTCGAAAGCGCCTGCACGATGCACTTGTCTTCGGCGCCGCCGACTTCGGTGAAAATCACTCCGATTACCGACCCGTCCCGGTACCAGCCCTTCAAGTCCGTGTCCCTGGTCGCCTGCGTGATTGCCGGCAACAGAGTCGCCAGCACTGGCGCTTTGCCGCCTTTCAGCAGGTTGCCGGTCTCGAGACACATCAGCACAAAACGCCGCCCGGAACGCTCTGTCCGCTTTCGTTCCAGGCACAGCAGTTTCAGAAAGAACTCCTGGGGTAGCATCCCGACGCCCGCGGGTTCCTCGTGCATGACGGAAAGCTGCTTCTCCGCTCGGGGCTTCGTCTTGAGGCCTAGCATCTTGTTCAGCACAGATTCATTCTCTCTTCCTGACCATTCACTCTTCCGTTATGTCGCCTTGCGGCGGCGGCGAATACCAGAGCCTCCTCGCGGCAACGCGGGCTGCTGGTTTGTCCACGAACCGGCTATCTACAGGGAGAGCTTTCGTTCAGGGATCGCCTGCCCTTCTATTGCCGGAGTCAGACCAACTACGTTCACAGGCGCTACCCAGTGACGCTCAATAGCTACTGCGACGGATCGCTTCAGCAGGGTTACCGAAACCACTACCCGTTGCCGTTTGGGCGTTTCGACCAAAATCCCTTCCAAACCCGCCAATGGCCCATCTTCAAGGCGTACCCGTTGTCCAACGTCAAGAAAAGGCCATGGCTCAGTCGAAATTCCGGATCCGACGGCGGTTTGGATCGCAGCAATCTCCGTGTCCTCGATCGGGCTCGGGGTCTTACCGACGCCCACGAAATGCAGTACGCCGGGAATCGTCAACAGCGGCAGGCGCCGTTGTGGATCTAACCGGCAGAATAGATACCCCGGAAACAACGGAAGCTCCATCGCTTTCAGGCGATCCGACCAGCGCCGCCGGCTCTTGTGGAGCGGCAGGAATTCTTCAAATCCCTTATTCCGTGCCACCATGGCCACTACTTTTTCGCAACGGGACTGCACCCTCAGAGCAAACCATCGCTCGCGAATCTCCCGGAAGGGTGCGACATTTACGGATACGTCAATCATGCATTAGTACAAGCTACCGCCCTTTGAGTCCCATATTCTTCTTCTTTTCTGGGGCTCCGCGGTTCAGTTCCGCGTCGATAAACGCAGTTCGACTGCCATATATCGCTTTCAGTTCGGCCGTTTATTTTCAGCACCTTGAGACTTTGGCTTTAAGCATGCTTGAGGATTGACCACTGGAATGTGAGGACGATTTGGACTTGCTCCCACTTTATGAGACAATCGCGGGCCATCGAAATGCGTTGTTCATACGGGCAACCCGGTCATTCGGCATCCGAACTGATGTCTAACTTGTAGCCGATTTGGAATACCGGAATACTGGGATTTGGCAGAAAATATGGAAAAAGTAGGTTATGCCCGGCAATGCCCGATTGTAACTAAACCAATAAACTCCAGGATTAAAATAGCTTAAAACCAGCGCAATCCGCCGAGGGGAATTCCACTGGCGTCGGGGAGACGGGCGGTCCGGCGGCCATTCCTACTCCCCAACCCCTTATACTTCGCGGGAAAATCGCTTACCCCGCGTCGGCGCTGTCACGCCGATTTGGTAGCGCCCGGCGAAGCCTTTATTGCCGCGCCGGCCGTTCCAAGGCGCCGTTAGGACTGGTCACTAAGTGACCTCGCGACTTCGACGTGGCGTACTCAGGCGATGCTCTCTTGCGTGGCTGCCGAGAGTCACCCCGACATGTGCTGGCGCGGAGTTCGAAGCGCGTTCGCACGAGCGGAGGCAAGCTGAAGCCTAATGCCGCTCGTTTTTTGCGTAGGTACGAAAACGCCTTCATCGATTGACTTTCTCAGCTTTTGTTGGGTGCGTCGACCTTGCGCTTCGGGAATTTGGGAGCATGCCCCCAGATGTGCCGTGGGGTAGCGGATCGTCGGCTGCGGTCGGGGAGTTTACAAGAAGCGACCCGCTTCAGCATCCGGGCTAGCCGGACTTGGTATTCAGCCTCCGTAGGCGCCGCGTCCAAGCCGGGCAGGGCCGCATTCACCACGTCTTGGCAGCGCGAGAAACTCAATCGTCGGGGATCGAGTTGATTTTGTTCCGCCGCCGCGCTCATCACGGCGCGCACTAGATTGTAGCCGACCACCCCCAAGATTAACTCTTTGGCGATCATATCTACACTGCGGCAGCGCAGCACCTGCAGTTTCACCGTCTGTTTCAGCGAGCGGAGGTCCGTCTCCACATTCCAGCGTTGACCGTACAAGTCTAGAAACTGCTCCACCGGCAGCGTCAGGGTAGTGAAGAAATACAGGGTCACGCTAGTGCCAGCGGAAGTCTTTACTTCCTGCACAATCAATCGGCCTCGCACGCAAGCGTCGGCGGGCAACTCGGGATGCTGTTTGCGGTCCCAGGCACTGGGACGCCAGCATACCTGCTGATCGGTTCCCGATGTCAGTGGCAAGCCGCGCCCCACCACTCCTGCCCGGTTGGGCTGCAACCGCAACAGCAGATCATGACCATGTTGCCTGCCCGCAAAAGCTACCGAGAACACGCCGAAGTTGATGTCGGCCATCAACACGGAAGGCTCCAGACGTTCCAGCAGTTGCTCGGTCAAACTTTGTTCACTGACTGCCCCAGGGCCGTACATCGGCCCCCAGCAGGGCCGTTCGGCTAGGCCTGTTGTCAACTCATGGGCTACCAACAAACGCATCACCGGCCAATGCGATGCCCCGTGCTGATTGGTTGCGGGAGGATACGCCTTGGCCAAGTCCGGAGTGTGCGGCATCTCCGCTGAGGAGCCGTCCAATATCCGCACGCGTCGATTCCAACCCGGCAACGCTTCGCGGCGGGCTGGCAGCAGCAAATGTTCCAACACGCGATCCGCCACTCTTTCGGCCACCTTCACCGGCATCGCCCGACGCGCATCACTATAAGCTCCCGTGGAGGAACTAACGGTCTTCTCTCGGATCCGCTTGTGATCCGTCAACAAGCTCTGTGGCCGCAGCTCTACTATCTGCTGCACAGCCGTCGACAGCGTAGCTTTGCCGTCGAGCCGTTGTGTGGTCATCATCCACACGACCAGGGGCAATTGGAAAATGCGCTTCCTTGTGGACAGGTTCAGCTCTTTCTCCAATTGCTGGAAAAACTCTTCCGGCACCGCCTGGCGGTAGAGATCTCCAACCCCGCTCAGGCAGGCCGGCGACAAACTCTCAATGCCAGGTAATGGTGTCGTTAGTACTTGAGAAACAGATCCATACATCAGAATATATAGCCACAACACGGCGGAAAAGTCCAGGGAAATCTTTGGAGGGAGTATGGGTGACCGGCTCGGCCCTCAGACCAAGCGTCGCCAAGCCGGAGTTTTAGTCCACAAGAAAAACGAGCGGCCTTAAGCTGAAGCCTGCGCTACCTGGAGCATTGCTGGCTGAGAAATCGACGGGCTTTGGTGAACAGACCCTGGATCTGCACCGACAGCTCCGACAAGTTATTTGTTTTCATCAAATCGGCCTCGCGCCCGCGAGCATTTAATGGTTTGTTACATCGCGCCTCGGGCGCGTCGAGATGCTGATAAGGCGGCTTCTGGCGCCGTGCGCGAGTCTTAACACTCGCGTGGGGGCGAAACCTTCAGGCTTCAATCCGGGTAGCCGCAGGCGGCGACTTCCCCCCGGGCCAGAACAGCATCCGCCGCTCGCCAGATTCCACCGGCTCGAAATATCAAAACGCCCGTCACACCCGCCGCGCCTTCTGGCTCTCGACTCCCATATCCCGTGGGGATATCAAGGGCGAAGCCCGGCCTCGTCCGTCCACACTCTGAAGCTCTCCAGCATGTTTGGTCCGAAGGTGGTCGCGATCGCGACGTCGGCCGCATCGCGGCCTCGAGCCAGCAGAACGCGGCCGATCCGCGGCATGTTGTTGCGCGCGTCGAAAGTGTACCAGCCGTCCCCGATGTAGACTTCAAACCAGGCGGCAAAATCCCCGGCGGCGTACGGCGGCGGCATCCCTATATCGCCCAGATAACCCGTGCAATAGCGCGCCGGAATATTCATGCAGCGGCAAAACGCGATCGCCAGGTGCGCATAGTCGCGGCAAACTCCCCTGCGCTCGTTCAAGGCTTCCCAAGCCGTCCGGGTGGCCCGCGCCTGCTGATAATCGAACGCGATCAGGTTGTGTACATAGTCGCAAATCGCCTGCACTCGGGCCCAGCCCGGCTGCGTCTCCCCGAACGTATTCCAAGCCGTTTGGGACAGCAGATCCGTCTCGCAATACCGGCTGCCCAGCAGAAAGACCAGAGTTTCTTCCGGCAAGTCTTGCACCGCGTGCTGCCGGGCATCGGGAACCACCCTGTCCGGTTGGCCGGAATCGCGGATCAGCGCATCGGTTTTGATGCGCATTCGCCCGCTGGGCGCCACAATCCGCGTGCACCAGTTGCCGAAACCATCGCGATACCCTCCGATCGGCACAGGCGGATCGGTGGTCAGATGGTCGGGAATGATCAGGTCCGACGCGCGCGAATAATGGATGCTCAACGCCAGGATCATCGGCGTAGGTTGGGGAAGATAGTAGTTCAATTCGTAGCCGAGCTGGATCTCCATGTAATCTCCTCTCTCGTGGGGTGGGCCCATGGCCTGCCCTGTCCCGAGCCGCTCTTAGCGCTCGGCCCTGGCGCGGCAAATCTGACCACCGAAGCTTGTCGGCTTAGCCGGGCCGCGCGCCGCAAGTTCACTTCACCACGATATTCACCAGCTTATCCGGCACGGCG
>Ga0302326_10020343_pt1 | contig 13671 bp, 11 predicted proteins | sample Palsa_T0_3_FD_202264 | JGI IMG/M metagenome (GOLD analysis project Ga0302326, IMG submission 202264) | Peat permafrost microbial communities from Stordalen Mire near Abisko, Sweden - Palsa_T0_3 | ecosystem: Environmental > Terrestrial > Soil > Palsa > Peat permafrost | place: Sweden: Abisko... | reverse complement strand
ATCAAGACCGAATCCGAACTCGACGAACTCGGCTTTGACGACGCGCTGGCGGGCGGCGCGGCGCTGATCGAATGGCCGGAACGCGCGCCACATCGCATCCCCGCCGACGCGCTGCATGTGCATCTGGCGGCATCCGGTGAAAGCACACGCCGCGCCATGCTGTCCGGACCACAGCGCTGGTCGGAAATCTTTGTGTCCGAGGCGGCTCATGTCCGCTGAGCGCGCCGACGCCATGCAGGCGTTCTTGAAGAGTGCCGGATGGTCAGGCGCGGTAGTCACACCGCTACCCGGCGACGCCTCGACGCGGCGCTATTTCCGCGTGGCCCATGGCAGCCGCAAGGCGATGCTGATGGACCAGCCGCAACATGCCGAAACACCCGTCGCAAGCGCGCAGGCAACGCCGGACGAACGCCGCGCGCTCGGCTACAACGCCGTCGCGCGATTGGCTGGCGCCGATACGGCGCGATTTGTCGCCGCATCCCATTTCCTGCGCGCGCAAGGCCTCAGCGCGCCCGACATCTACGCCGCCGATCCGGCACAGGGCTTCGTGCTGATCGAGGATCTGGGCGACGATCTCTATGCCGACGTTCTGGTCCGCGGCCGCGACGAGCACGAACTCTATGGCGCCGCGGTCGATGCACTGGCGCAATTGCATATCCAGGCAGCACCCGCTCTGCTGCCACCCGACAAGCCGCTCCACGCCTATGACGAGACCGCGCTGCTCGCCGAGACCGACCTGATGACGGACTGGTTCCTGCCCATTGCGCTCGGCCGAGCCGCGCGCGATGACGAAGTGGCCGAACATCGCGCGCGCTGGCGCGAGGTGCTGAAACCGGTGCTGGCCGCGCCGCCGGTGTTCGTGCATCGCGACTACCACGCGCAGAACCTGCTCTGGCTGCCGGAGCGCGACGGGCTGGCGCGCGTGGGCTTGATCGACTTCCAGGACGCGGTGGCCGGGACCAAAAGCTACGACCTGATCTCGTTGATCGAAGACGCGCGCCGCGACGTCTCGCCCGAACTGGCCGAAGCGATGACAAAACGTTATGTCGCCACCACGGGCGCCGATCCCGAGCGCATGCGCGCCGAGATGGCGGTGATGGCGGCCCAGCGCAACGCCAAGATCGCCGGCATCTTCGCCCGCCTCTCCAAGCGCGACGGCAAGCCGCGTTATCTCGACTATCTGCCGCGCGTCTGGGGCTATCTGAACCGCGACCTCGAACACCTCGCGCTTGCACCCCTCAAAGCATGGTATGACCGCACGATTCCGAATGCAGCGCGCGGGCGGCCGCGCGAAGGAGCGAAGGCTTGAGCGGCATCACGCGTGCAATGATCATGGCGGCGGGCCTGGGCACGCGCATGCGCCCGCTGACCAACGACCTGCCAAAGCCGCTGGTCAAGGTTCGCGGCCGTGCGCTGATCGACCACGTGATCGACCGGCTGGTCGCGGCCGGCGTGACGCTGATCGTCGTCAACACCCATTACAAAGCCGAGATGATCAAGGCGCATCTGGCCAAGCGCAAGGATGTCGAGATCCGCATCTCGGACGAGAGCGAGGCGTTGCTCGATTCCGGCGGCGGCATCTTCAAGGCGTTGCCGCATTTCGAGGGCCAGCCGTTCTTCCACGCCAATGCCGATACGGTGTGGGTGGAAGGCGCGAGCCACGCGCTGGACAAGATGCAGGCACGCTGGAACGGCGAGACCATGGACGCGCTGATGCTGCTGGCGCCGACCGTGAGCACCGTGTGTTACGAAGGCCGCGGCGATTTCATGATGGACAGCGACGGATTGCTCAGCCGCGTGCCCGAGGCGCGCCTCTCGCCCTTCGTCTGGATGAGCATGGAGATCGTCCATCCGCGATTGTTCGAAAGCGCAAGCGGCACCAAATTCTCGATCAATCCGCTGTGGGATCGCGCCATCGAAAAAGGCCGGCTGTTCGGCATGCGGCTCGACGGGGTGTGGATGCACATCGACAATCCCGAGGCGATCCGGCAGGCCGAAGCCTATCTCGCCGATCTCGCGCCGGTCTGATGCCCGCCAAAATCCTCACGATTGCGGCGGGCGCACCCTTCGCCGAGACGCTCGCGCGCGGCTTGATCGCGCGATTGGGCAGCGATCCGCTGGCGTTGGCGCAGGCCACGGTCTATCTGCCCACACGGCGGGCGGGCCGCACGCTATCGGAAACCTTCGCTCGCGTTTTGGGCGGTGCGGCTCTGCTGCCCAACATCCGCCCGCTTGGCGACGTCGATGAGGACGAGTTCCTGTTCGATCCGTCATCCGAAGACGTAACGCTGCCGCCCGTCATCGCGCCCGTCCGCCGCCGGCTCCTGCTCGCGACGCTGGTGCAGCGTTGGGATAGAGCGCAACGCGGCGGCACGTTCGGCTTCGCGCAGGCGTCTGCCTTGGCGCGCGCGCTGGCGCGCTTTCTCGACGAAGCGCAGACCCAGAATGCCGACCTCGCCAAGCTCGACGAACTGGCGCCCGCCGCTCTCGCCGAACATTGGGCGGAAGTTCGCGACTTTCTGGAATTGCTGCGCGACCAATGGCCCGGATTGCTCGAAGCCGAAGGCGCGCTCGATCCCGCCGACCATCGCAATCGCGCCCTGAGCGCATTGGCCCGCCGTCTCGCGAAGACACCGCCCGACGGACCGCTGATCGCGGCCGGTTCGACCGGCAGCATTCCCGCGACCGCGGAACTGCTCGGCGCCATCGCCCGGCTGCCGCAGGGCGCGATCGTTCTGCCGGGCCTCGACCGCGAGCTCGATGAAGAAAGCTGGAACAATCTCGATCCCGGCCATCCGCAATATGGCATGAAGCAATTGCTGGCGCGCATCGGCGTCGCGCGCGAGGAGGTCGGCGATTGGCAACCGGCGGCGTCCACCTCGCCCGCGCGGGAAACGCTATTGCGCGAAACCTTGCGGCCGGCGCCGACCACCGACGCCTGGCGCGCCATCGCGGAGCGCGGCGGCGGCGAGATCGCGCAGGGCCTGGAAAGCCTTTCGCTGATCGAAGCGGCTCACCCCGGCGAGGAAGCGACAACCATCGCGCTCATCCTGCGCGAAACGCTGGAAACCAAAGGCCGCACGGCCGCCCTCGTCACGCCCGACCGCAATCTGGCGCGCCGCGTCGCGGCCGAGATGGGCCGCTGGTCCGTGACAATCGACGATTCCGCCGGCCGGCCAATGGCGAAGACTCCGCCCGGCACATTCCTGTCGCTGCTGGCGGACGCGGCGGAAGGCGATTTCGCGCCGGTGCCGCTGCTGGCGCTGCTCAAGCATCCGCTGGCGGCGGGTGGCGAAGCGCAGGCGGAATTCCGCGCTCGCGCCCGCGACCTTGATCGCCTGGTGCTGCGCGGCCCGCGCCCCAACCCGGGATTGAACGGACTCGCCAACGCCATCGCGCGCGCCGGCACGAAAGAAAGACCGGGCGATGGCGACCGCAGGACGCTCGCCGCACTGGCGCCGTGGTTCGAGCGTCTCGCGGATTTGCTGCGTCCGCTCGAAGACGCGATGGCCGCGGATGAGATAGCCATCGCCGACGCGGCGGACATCCACGCGCAAGTGGCTGAAGCGCTCGCCGCGACCGAAGCACAGCCCGGCGCGGATCGGCTATGGCGCGGCGATGCGGGCGAAGCGGCGGCTTCACTGCTCGCCGAATTGCGCGAAGGCGCGGCCGGGATTCCGCCCATCGCGCCGCGCACCTATCCCGCGCTGTTCCATGAACTTGCCGAGGAACGCGCGGTGCGTCCGGCCTATGGCAGCCATCCGCGGCTCGCCATTCTCGGCCCGCTCGAAGCGCGGCTGCAACGCTTCGACGTGGTTGTGCTCGGCGGCTTGAACGAAGGCACATGGCCGGCGGTCGCCGCATCGGACCCGTGGCTGTCGCGGCCGATGCGCGAGAAGCTCGGCCTCGAAGCGCCGGAACGCCCCATCGGGCTTGCCGCGCATGATTTCGCCACGCTGGCCGCGGGCGCGCGCGTGTTCTTCACCCGCTCGGCGAAAGTCGACGGCACGCCGACGGTGCCGTCGCGCTGGCTGCAGCGCTTGCTGCAATTGACCAAAGGTTTGGGACTCGAAAAGAAGCTCGAAAGTCCGACGCACTACACGATGCTGGCAGGCTTGCTGAGCGAACCGGACAAGCCGGCCGAGCGCATAAAGCGTCCCGCCCCCCGGCCGCCGGTGGCGGCGCGGCCGCGCCGGCTATCCGTCACGGAGATCGAGAGATGGCTGCGCGATCCCTATGCGATCTATGCCAGGCATGTTCTGGACCTGCAGCCGCTCGATCCGCTCGACGCGGAGATCGGCGCGCTGGAGCGCGGCAACGCGGTTCATCTGGCGCTTGAAAAATTCCTCGCGAAATTCGCCGGCATATTGCCGGAGAATTCCGAGCAGCATCTGATTGCCATTGCCGACGGCGTTTTCCGCGAGGCCGGCATTTCCCAGGCCGCGCTGGCGTTGTGGCGGCCGCGTTTCGCGCGCGCGGCGCGCTGGTTCGTCGGTGTCGAGCGCGAGCGACGCACCGCGATCAAGCAGTCTTTCGTGGAATTGAAAGGACGGCGCGCATTCCCCGGCCCCGCCGGCGAGTTTGTGCTGCGCTGCCGGGCCGACCGCATCGATCTGCTGCAAGCAGGCGGCGCCGCGGTCATCGACTACAAGTCGGGCAATCCGCCGAGCAGGAAACAGGTACGCACCCTGCTCGCGCCGCAATTGCCGCTGGAGGGCGCGATCCTCGCCGAGGGCGGGTTTGCCGAAACCGGCAAGATCGCGGCGCGCGAACTTCTCTACATCCGCTTCAGCGGCGGCGCAGACGCGGGCGAATTGCGCGCCATCGACGGCGACATCGCCGCGCTGATCGCGGAAGCGGAAGAAAAGCTGATCGAACGCATCGCCGCTTTCGACAACGCCGAGACACCCTATCTGCCGCGGCTGATGCCGTTCCGCGCCAATGTCGCGGGCGATTACGATCATCTGGCGCGGGTGCGCGAATGGTCGCTGGCCGGCTGGGAGGAAGAAGAATGAGCGACGCGCTCGCCGCTTCCGATCCGCGCCGCTCGGCCTGGGTGTCGGCCAATGCCGGCGCCGGGAAGACGCATACGCTGGCCAACCGGGTGACGCGATTGCTGCTCGACGGCGCCAGGCCCGAGCGCATTCTCTGTCTCACCTATACCAAGGCCGCGGCGGCGGAGATGCAGGGACGGTTGTTCGACCAGCTCGGCTCCTGGGCGATGCTGGGCGATGGCGATCTCGCGCGTCACATCGCCGAGATCGGCGCGCCGTTGCCAGACGCGGAAGGCTTGCGCCAGGCGCGCCGTTTGTTCGCACAGGCGCTGGAGACGCCGGGCGGATTGAAGATCCAGACCATCCATTCCTTCTGCCAATATCTCTTGGCGCGCTTTCCGCTCGAGGCCGATGTGCCGCCGGGTTTCCGCGTGCTCGACGACCAGACCGCGCGCGAATTGCGCGGCGAGGCGCGCATGCGCGTGCTGGAGCGCGCCGGCCGCGGCGAGGAACCGCTTGCTGCCGCCGCGGCGCATCTGGTGACGCAGACCAGCGAAGCCCGGCTCCAGCTCGTGCTCGATGCCGCGCTGGGCGGCGACCGGCGCAAGCTCGAACGCTTCCTGACCTCGCTTCCGGAAGGCGCGCTTGCGGATGTCCTGCGCCATTCGCATGGTGCAGAACCAAACGATACGGTTGAAAACATCGCGGCCGATTTTTGCGCCGAGATGAAAGCCGAAGACGCGCAGCTTCGCGAAATCGTGGCGTGGCTTTCCGGCGGCGGCAAGAACGACAGCAAGCGCGCAACCGCGTTGGCCGAAGCACTTCAACATCCGACATTCGAATCCTTCCGCGAAGCGCTGCTGAACAAGGATGGCAGCCCGCCAGCCAACCTCGCAACCAAGGCGCTCGCCGCGGCGCGGCCCGATCTGCTCGAACATCTGGAAAGCACGGTCGAGCGGCTGTGGCGCGCGGAGGGACGGCGCCGCGCGGCGCATGCGGCCTCGCTCGCCGAAGCGGCGATCGTGCTGTCGCAAGCGGCGCAGCGGGAATATGCCAAAGCCAAGCGCGCGCGCGGCATGCTCGATTATGACGATCTGATCGCGGCGACGCTGGCGCTGCTCGACAAGCGCGAAGCCGCCGCCTGGGTGCTCTACAAGCTCGATGGCGGGCTCGATCACGTGCTGATCGACGAGGCGCAGGACACCAGCCCCGAACAATGGGCGATCGTGCGCCGATTGACGGAAGAATTCTTCGCCGGCGAAGGACGGCGCGACGCCGCGCGGCCGCCGCGCACGATCTTCGCGGTCGGCGACGAGAAGCAGTCGATCTTCAGTTTCCAGGGCGCCGATCCGCGCGAATTCGAGATCAACCGGCGCTTTTTCGCCGAGCGCGCGGTGGAAGGCACGCACGCTTTCGCCGACACGCGGCTTTCGACCTCGCGGCGCTCGGCGCCGGAGATACTCACCTTCGTCGATCAGGTGTTCGCCGATCCGGCGGCGCGCGAGGGCGTGACCTCCGACGGCAGCGTGATCGCGCATGACGCCCATCGCAAGGAGGCCAAAGGCCGCGTCGAATTCTGGCCGGCATTGTCGCCCACCAAAACACCGGAACCCGATCCTTGGCGGCCGGTGGATGTGCCGTCGGAAGTAAGCCCCGTCGTGCGGCTGGCAGAGCGCATCGCGCTGCAGATCAAATCCTGGACAGACGGCAAGACGCGCCTGCCCGGCCACGAGCATGCGATCAGGCCCGGCGACATTATGATTTTGATGCCGCGGCGCGAGCCCTTCGCCAGCGAAATCATCCGCCGGCTCAAGGAACGCGGCGTGCCGGTGGCTGGCGCCGACCGCATCAAGCTCAACGACCAGATCGCGGTGATGGATCTGGCGGCGCTCGGCCATTTCGCGCTGCTGCCGGAAGACGATCTCAATCTCGCGGCGCTGCTGCGTTCGCCGCTGATCGATGCGAGCGAGGAGGAATTGTTCGCCCTCGCCCATGGCCGTCGCGGAACATTGTGGAGCGAACTCGCGCGCCGCGCCGGGGAGACCGCGTCGTTCGCCTTCGCGCACGCGTTCCTCGCCGAATGCCGCGGCCGCGCGGATTTCATGCCGCCTTACGAATTCTTCGCCCGCGCGCTTTCCGCCGATGGCATGCGCACGCGGCTTTTGGCGCGGCTCGGGCCGGAAGCGAACGATGCGATCGACGAATTCCTGTCGCTGGCACTCGGCTACGAAGCGCTGAACGCGCCGTCGCTGGAAGGCTTCCTGCATTGGCTCGAGCGCGGCGATGCCGAGATCAAGCGCGACATGGAACGCGGCCGCGACGAAGTGCGGGTGATGACGGTGCATGGCGCCAAGGGATTGGAAGCCGATATCGTCATCCTGCCCGACACCACCACGCTGCCCGAAGGCGCCGGCCGCCATGGCGATCTTCTGTACACCGAAGACGGCGTGGTGTTCCCGGTGTCCAACGACATGGCGCCGCAGGCCGTGCGCGCGGCCAAGGAGGCCGCGAAGCTCGAGGCGCTGAAGGAGCATCGCCGCCTGCTCTACGTGGCCCTCACTCGTGCCCGCGACCGGCTCATCGTCTGCGGCTTCGAGAACAAGACCGGCATGCGCGACGGCTCGTGGTACGCGCTGGCCCAGGCCGCGGCGCAGGCGCTCGGCGTCGCGCTCGTGCGCGGCGACGAAACCTTGCGGGTGATCGGCGAGGCCGACACGGAAAGCCTGATTCCGAAGCAGCAAACGCAAACCGGAAAACCCGCGCTGCCGGGCTGGGCGCTGCGCCGTCCGGCTGTCGAGCGCGAGCGTCCGCGGCTCATCCGCCCGTCCGACGCCGCCGGATCGCAAGAGCCAGCGGTGCTGTCGCCGGCCGGCGCGCGCAACGCCGCACGCTTCCGGCGCGGACTGCTGGTGCATGCGATGCTGGCGCGGCTGCCCGAAATCGAACCGGCGCAGCGCCGCGCCATCGCGCTCGCTTTCCTGAAGGCGCGCGAGGCGGAGGCGGCAGAAAAGCTCGCCGACGAAACGCTCGCAGTGCTCGAAGATCCCGCATTCGCGGCAGCCTTCGCGCCGGGCTCGCGCGCAGAAGTTCCCATCGTCGCCGATCTGCCCGAGATCGGCGAAGGCGCGCGCATCAACGGGCGGATCGACCGCCTCGCGGTCGCCGGCGACGAAGTTCTGGCGGTGGACTTCAAGACCAACCGCCCGCCACCGGCGCGCGCCGAAGAGGTTTCCACACTCTATCTCGCGCAGATGGCGCTCTACCGCGCCGCGCTTGCCAAGGTCTTTCCGGGCAAGCGAATCGCCTGCGCGCTGGTCTGGACGCAGGGTCCACGCTTGATGCCGCTCTGCGATGCGCTCCTGGACGCCCAAATCGCCCGGATTCGCGCCCGCCTCGAAACGGCTTGATTAAGCGGCCGCGCGTTCCTAGATTCCTGATCAGCCTCGATATTCCAGCCAAAAAGGTCCGCCATGCCCCCGGTCAAAGTTTCCGACGCTTCGTTCCAGAACGACGTCCTCAATTCCAAGCTGCCGGTGGTGGTGGATTTCTGGGCGGAATGGTGCGGCCCCTGCAAGATGATCGCCCCGGCGCTGGAGGAACTTTCCAACGAGATGAGCGCCAGGGTCACCGTCGTCAAGATCAACATCGACGAGAACCCCGGCGTGCCGCAGAAATACGGCGTGCGCGGCATCCCCACGCTGATGATTTTCTCCCAGGGTCAGGTTGCCGCCACCAAGGTCGGCGCGCTGCCGAAATCCAAGATCAAGGAATGGATCGAGAGTTCGATACCGCCGGCGAGCGTTGCGACGGCGGCGAACTGACGCCTCGGTTGGCAAGCCAGCGCCGCATTGCATGGCCTGTTTGCTGTTTTGCAATGCGCTCAAACTAGTCCTCCCGGAATAGGCTCGCTGCGGTCCAAAGCAGGAGTCCTCTCATGGCTGCCATTTCCCGCATTCTCGCGCTCGCCGCTGCCGCAACACTCGCCGGCGGCGCCGCTCTCGCGCAGACCGCACTTCCCCTCGCACCATTTAATTCCGTCGAGCTGCGCGGCGGCGGGCATGTGGAGATCCGTCACGGCGACGCCCAGCGCGTGACGCTGCTCAAGGGCAGCACCGCGTTCACCACCGCCAGGATCGAGGACGGCAGGAAGCTCGTCATCGACGCCTGCAACCACGACTGCCCGTCCCATTACGATCTGGAAATCCAGATCGTCACGCCGGATATCGACGCGGCTTCGGTGTCTGGCGGCGGCCTGGTCGAAAGCGTCGGCGCCTTCCCGAACCAGCATAGCATCGCGGCGGCGGTCGATGGCGGCGGCACCGTCGACGTCCGCTCAATCGACGCGGCCAGCGCCAACGTGGCTGTCGACGGCGGCGGGAAGATTCTGGTGAAAGCCGAGCACGCCCTGACCGCGGCCATCGATGGCGGCGGCCGCATCCTCTATTGGGGCGATCCCGAGATCACCTCCGCGATCGACGGCGGCGGCAATGTCAGCAAGGGAAGCTGAATAGCCCTCAAACGGAAGGCTCCGTGCGCCCGGCCATCGCGGCAATTCGTCTGCGGTCGTTGGCGATCCGGACGATGAAATACAAGCCCGCCGCGAACATCAGCGTTTGCAGCCCCAGCAATATGACGGCGACCCAGGCCAGCATGCGCGTGCCGTCCTGCGCCGCCTGCAATTGCCGCACGAGCGCGTCGCTGGCCGCGTTGTTCTGAGCGCTGGGCGGATTGACCAGGCGCACCGCAAGCGGCTGCGCATCCGTGCCGCGCGGATCGACGATGCCATGCTGGATCGTGGCGTCCGCCGGCGGCCCGGGCTGGGCGACATAGGGCTGCGCGTTCGCCGGCGGCGGCGTCGCGTCGAGATTGGGATTGGGGGCGGACGTTGCAGCGTTCCCGAGCGCTGTCACCATCATCAGCGCGGCCGCGAGCTTGAGCATGTCTTCGTCTCCTCATTCTTCGCGAACCCGCGAAGCCTCATTTTGATACGATACTAAATTCTCTCGAACACCTTCGCATCGACCGCCTGTTCCTTGCCCACCGAGCGGATCATCAGGAATTTTCCGCTCCAATTGTGCGAGACCCTCCAGCGGCCTTCGATCTCGGTGGCATCGGCACTGAGGGCGCCTTCATAATCGACGCGCGAGTAGTTCGGGACCGATCCGTCATAGGTCTTGCGAAACGTGACGACGTGGCCGGCTCGCTCGCCCAACAGCGTGGCGTAGATCATCCGTCCCTTGAATGGTCCGGTACCGCAGATTTCATGCGTCGAGCCTGTGAGCCAGCGCCCACTCTCAATCAGAGTCGCGTCGAACAGCACGCGCATGAACCGGCTGGGATAGGTGTAGAGCCCGTGCCAGACGCCGGTCAGGTTGGCTTCGCTCACGAATTCTCCGACAGCACCTTGCCCGCCAGATACAGCGAGCCGCAAATCAGGATGCGCGGCGGGCCGTCGCCCGGGCGGCCGCGCGACCAGGCGTCGACCTGCATCATCGCATCCTCCAGATCGTCGGCCGGGCTGGCATCGAGGCCCGCGGCGCGGGCCAGATCGTATAGCTCCCCGGCGCCGCGGCTGGCGTCCTCGCCTTCGATGGCGACCGTGGTGACGTGACGCGCCAGTCCCAGGAACGGCATGAAGAAGCCTTCGGCGTCCTTCGTCTTCAGCATGCCGCAGACGAGATAAAGCGGCTTGGGCGAGCGCTCCTCGAGATCGGCCATGGCGCGCGCGATGGCCAACGCGGCGTGCGGGTTGTGGCCGCCGTCGAGCCAAATTTCGGATCCCCGCGGCGCCAACCCCACAAGTGGGCCCTGGGTCAGGCGCTGCAGCCGCGCCGGCCATTCGACGCTGCGCAGGCCGCGCTCCAGCCCCTGCTCCTGCGCCCAGCCGCGATTGGCATGGCGCAGCGCGGCGATGGCGCCGGCGGCGTTTTCGATCTGGTGCGGGCCGGGAAGTTTCGGCAGTGGCAGGTCGAGCAATCCGTCATTGTCCTGATAGACCATGCGGCCATGCTCGGCATGGGCGAAGAAATCCTGGCCGAAGAACCAGGCGGGGGCACTGAGCGCATCGGCGCGCCGCGCGATCACGTCGCGCGCGTCGTCGTCCTGCGGACCGACGACGACGGGCGCGCCGGGCTTGATGATTCCGGCCTTCTCCGCCGCGATGCCGGAAAGCTGCGTACCGAGGAATTCCTGGTGATCCAGGCCGACCGGCGTGATCACGCTCACCGCCGGCTTGGCGATCACATTGGTCGCGTCGTATTTGCCGCCCAATCCCACTTCGAGCACCAGCGCGTCGGCGGGATGGCGCGAGAAGGCAAGGAACGCCGCCGCCGTGGTGATCTCGAAAAAGGTGATCGGCGCGCCCGCATTGGCGCGCTCGCAATCGTCGAGCGTGGCGGCGAGCTCGTCCTCGCCGATGATTCCGCTAGCAAGCCGGATGCGCTCATGGAAGCGCACCAGATGGGGCGAAGTGTAGACATGGACCCGCAAGCCCTGCGCCTCCAGCATCGCGCGGGCGAAGGCGCAGGTCGAACCCTTGCCGTTGGTGCCCGCCACATGGATGACGGGCGGCAGCTTTTTTTCGGGCGAGCCCAGCGCGGTGAGCAATCGCTCGATTCGGTCGAGAACCAGATCGATCCGCTTGGGATGCAGCGTCAGAAGGCGTTGGAGGATCGCGTCGCTTAAGGGCGCGGCGACGCTCATGGAGCGCCGCTTTTATTGGCCACGACGCCGCCCGGTTTCGGCGCCGTCGGCCGCGTCGCGTTGGCGCTGATCACCGGCGGGGCGATGCGCGTCTTGGGCCGCGATTTGCGCATCATCAGATGCACGAGCTTGGAAAGCGTGTCGCGCAGGTCGTGGCGATGCACGACCATGTCGACCATGCCGTGGTCGAGCAGATATTCGGCGCGCTGGAAGCCTTCCGGCAGGCGCTCGCGGATGGTCTGCTCGATCACGCGCTGGCCGGTGAAGCCGATCAGCGCGCCGGGCTCGGCGATCTGCACGTCGCCCAGCATCGCATAGGACGCGCTGACGCCGCCAGTCGTCGGATCGGTGAGAACGACAATGTAAGGCAATCCCGCCTCGCGCAGCATGTCGACGCCGATGGTGACGCGCGGCATCTGCATCAGCGAGAGGATGCCTTCCTGCATGCGCGCGCCGCCGGAGGAGACGAAGAGGACGAATGGCCGCCGCTCCTCGACCGCCGCCTGCATCGCGGTGACGAGGGTTTCGCCCACCGCCATGCCGAGCGAACCGCCGAGGAAATCGAAGGGCTGCACCGCGATCATCACCGGCAAGCCGTCGATCGCGCCGCGCGCCGCCGAGATCGCCTCGTTGCGCCCGGTCTTGGAGCGGGCGTCCTTCATGCGGTCGGAATATTTGCGCTCGTCGCGAAAGTGCAGCGGGTCGGCGGGCACCACGGGCGGCGGCAACTCCTCGAACAGCCCGGCATCGAAGATCGCGGCGAAGCGCTCCTGCGGGCCGATGCGCATGTGATAGCCGCATTGCAAGCAGACGTTCTGGGCCGCGTCGAGGTCGCGGTGAAAGATCATCTCGCCGCAGGACGGGCATTTGCGCCAGAGGTTCTCCGGCGTCTCGCGGCCGGCCATCAGGCCTTTGATCTTGGGGCGGACGAAATTGGCGATCCAGTTCATGACTCTATCCTAGCACAGGCACGACCCGCGCCGCATGCACGGAATCGGCCAGGGATTTGCAGAAATTCACCACGTCGCCGATCTGGGCCTCGCGTTTGGCGCCTTTGGCGGCCCCGTCCGCCAGCAGCGAAACGATGGCCGAACCGACCACGGCTCCGTCCGCGAAACGCGCGATCTCGCGCGCCTGTTCCGGGGTCTTGATCCCGAAGCCGACGCAGCAGGGGATTTGCGTGCCGGCCTTGAGTCGCGCGACCGCCGCGCGAACGTCGCTTTCCGAGAAACTCTTGGTGCCCGTCACGCCGGCGACGGAGACATAATAAAGAAATCCGCTGGCGCCGGCGACGATGGTCGCCAACCGCTTGGCATCCGTCGTCGGCGTGGCGAGGCGCACGATGTCGATGCCCTGCGCCCCGGCCGGCGAACGCAGCACCTCGTCTTCCTCGGGCGGCAGATCGACGGTGATGAGGCCGTCGACGCCGGCCATCGCCGCGTCCTTGGCGAAACGCGCGGTGCCGTAATGGTGGATCGGATTGTAATAGCCCATCAGCACGATCGGCGTCTTCGCGTCCGCCTTGCGGAAGCGGCGCACCATGTCGAGCACCTTGGTCAGCGTCATACCGGATTTCAGCGCGCGCTGCGACGAAGCCTGGACCGCTGGACCATCGGCCATCGGATCGGAGAACGGCACGCCCAGCTCGATCAGATCGGCGCCGATGCCGGGAAGCTTCTCGAGGATCGCGAACGAAGTCTCGACATCCGGATCGCCGGCCGTGATGAACGGCACGAAGGCGGCGCGGTTCGAACGACGCAGTTCCTCAAATCTCGCGGCGATTCTGCTCATTATCCTCCCCCGCTTGCGGGGGAGGTGCCCTGAGCGAAGCGAAAGGGCGGAGGGGGGAAGTCGCAATGCGTCTAACTCAACTTCCGCAGAACCACACTGCCCGCCGTATAGCCCGCGCCGAACGAGCACAGATGGCCGAGGTCGCCCTTGGCGAGATCGGCGCTGTATTTGTGGAAGGCGATGA
>Ga0302326_10020341_pt1 | contig 13671 bp, 12 predicted proteins | sample Palsa_T0_3_FD_202264 | JGI IMG/M metagenome (GOLD analysis project Ga0302326, IMG submission 202264) | Peat permafrost microbial communities from Stordalen Mire near Abisko, Sweden - Palsa_T0_3 | ecosystem: Environmental > Terrestrial > Soil > Palsa > Peat permafrost | place: Sweden: Abisko... | reverse complement strand
ACCCCCGACCGACCACGACTGGACCGACCACGCCCGACCGACCACGGCCCGACCGGCTCCCGCCTGAGAGCTCGATGCCCCTGCGCCCTCGCATACCCTGGTGGGATGGCCCGGGCGTACGACGTCGTCGCGATCGAAGAGAAGTGGCAACGCCACTGGGAGGAGGAGGGGACCTACCGCATCGAGAACGACGATCCGCGGGAGAAGTTCTACGCACTGTGCATGTACCCCTACCCCTCGGGGTCGGCGCACCAGGGTCATGTGAGGAACTACACCTTCGGTGACCTGGCTGTTCGCTATCAGACCATGCAGGGCAAGGCCGTTCTCAGTCCCTTCGGGTTCGACTCGTTCGGGCTACCGGCGGAGAACGCCGCCATAAAGACAGGGATGCACCCCCGGACCTTCACCGAAGCCCGCATCGCCGAGCTCAAGTCGTCCATCATCAGGCTGGGGGCCGTCTACGACTGGCGGCGGGAGGTCCGCAGCCACGATCCGTCCTATATCCATTGGACACAGCTGATCTTCCTGAGGCTGTGGAAAGCGGGATTGGCCTACCGTGCCACGGCCCCGGTCAACTGGTGTCCGGGCTGCCAGACCGTGCTGGCCAATGAGCAGGTGTTGCCCGACGGCACCTGCGAGCGTTCGGGCGACCTCGTCTACAAGCGCGACCTGGAGCAGTGGTTCTTCCGCATCACCAACTACGCCGATCAACTGCTCGAAGGCCTGGACGACCTCGAGTGGCCCGAACGGGTAAAGACGATGCAGCGGTACTGGATCGGGCGATCGGAGGGTGCCGAGTTCGATCTCCCGGTCGTGGGCGACGAGCAGCTGAGCCTGCGTGTCTTCACCACCCGGCCGGACACAAGCTTCGGGATGACCTATGCGGTCGTCGCGCCCGAGCACCCCATGCTCGATCTGCTGACCACGGACGCCCAGCGGGGCGCCGTCGAGAAAGTGCTGCTTCGCGCCGCCACGACCAGCGACATCGAGCGCTCCGCCACCGGCGACGCGGCGGCGCTCGAGAGTCGAGGTGCGTTCACCGGCAGCGTGGTGATGAATCCCTTCACGGGTCGTCCGGTCCCGGTCTACGTGGCCGACTACGTCCTCATGGGGTACGGGACCGGCGCCATCATGGCCGTCCCGGCCGAGGACGAGCGGGACTGGGAGTTCGCCAAGCTGCACGACCTCGACATCGTGCGTACGGTGCAGCCACCACCCGGTTGGGACGAGAACGGCGGAGAGGCCTACACCGGCGACGGGGAGAAGATCAACAGCGACTTCCTGAACGGTCTTGACGTGGAAGCCGCCAAGGCGATTGCCATCCAATGGCTCGAGGACAAGGGCATCGGCGAGCGCAAGGTCAACTACCGCCTCCGGGACTGGTTGGTCTCACGGCAGCGGTTCTGGGGCTGCCCGATACCCGCCGTCTACTGCCCCGCACATGGCGTCGTGCCTGTGCCCGAGGACCAGCTGCCGATTGTGGCGCCCGACGACGTCGAGTTCCTGCCAACGGGCCAGTCACCCCTGGCTCTGCACGAGGGCTTCCTGCACACCACCTGCCCGATCTGTGGTGGCCCGGCCCGCCGTGAGACGGACACCATGGACACCTTCGTCGACTCCTCCTGGTACTTCCTGCGCTATTGCGATCCCTGGAGCACCGACCGGCCGTTCGACCCCGAGGCGGCCCGGCACTTCATGCCTGTGGACCAGTACATCGGGGGCATCGAGCACGCCATCCTGCATCTGCTGTACGCCCGTTTCTTCACGCGCGCCCTCATCGATGTCGGACTCGCCCCGGGTGTCCCCCCCGAACCGTTCCGTCGCTATCTGGCACAGGGGATGATTCGCATGGACGGCACCAAGATGTCCAAGTCGAAGGGCAACCTCATCGCCCCCGAGCACTACTACGAGTCCGTGGGAGCCGACGGTCTCCGGCTCTTCCACCTCTTCGTGGGGCCGCCCTTCGACGACATGGACTGGACCGATCAGACCGAGCAGCTCATTGAGGGATGCGGTCGCTTCCTCGATCGTCTCTGGCGCACCTTCGCACCGAGCGAGAACCACACACCGTCGCGATCGGGCCCCGAGTCCGAGGCAGACCGCGTTGTTCGCCGGGCCACCCATCGCGCCATTGCGGACGTCACCAACGACATTGAGCGGTGGTCCTACAACACCGCAGTGGCGCACTGCATGGAGCTCCTCAACGCCCTCAGGGACTACGCACGGAGCGAGGATGGTCCCCACGCAGTGGTGTGGAACGAGGCGGCCGACTCGCTCCTGTCACTTCTGGCTCCATTGGCCCCGCACATCACGGCGGAGATCTGGGAGCTGCGCCATCCCGCAGGTGAACCCTCCGTCCACCTGCAGCCGTGGCCCTCCTTCGATCCCGAGCTCATTCGGGAGGAGACGGTGACCATGGTGGTGCAGGTCAACGGAAAGGTGCGCGACAAGCTGGAGGTCGCACCCGACATCAGTGAGCCCGAGGCACAAGCCGCCGCACTCGCCTCGCCCAAGGTGCGCGAGGCACTGGCCGGACGAGAGCCCGGGCGTTTGGTGGTCAAGCCACCGCGATTGGTCAACGTCGTCGTGTGAGACAGAGGTCCGGGCCCCCGCCGCCCGGCCCCCCCGCCCGGCACCCCGCCGCCCGGGCCCCCGCCGCCGGGCCCCACCGTCGAACAGCTGCCTTAGCGGAACCCCGCCAGCACGGCTGACCACGCCTCGGCGTCCATCTCGTAGGGGATGTAGAAGCTGAAGCGATCGATGACGTCGCCGTAACGAGCCTTGATCCGGGTGCCCACCTCGTCGAGGGGGCACACCACGGCGAAGGCGTCGAGGACCTCGTCGTCAATGAGCTCACCCATCTTCACCCACTCGCTCTGCTTGGAGAGGGTGTTGAGCTCGGTCTGCAGGTCGCCCCAGCCGTGGAGCTCGAGCACCGGCCGGTAGGCCGGGGTTGAGCCGTAGAAGGCGATCTGCTGCCGGACCGCCTTGGCCGCCGCCGCCACGTCCGACTCGGTCGGCCCGGTGACCACGAAGCCTGGATACGACACGGTCAGGTCAGCCCGCGTCTTTCCGGCCTTGTCCGCACCGCGTTGGAGTGCGGGCAGGCTCACCTCGCGCAGGTAGCGCTCCGTCGAAAAGGCGTGCACGAGGAGCCCGTCTCCCGCCTCACCCGCCACCTCGGTCATCAGCTCCCCGACGGCGGCCAGCAGGATCTTCGGGCTGCCATAGGGGTTCTTCCCCGGATCGAAGAAGGGCGTCATGAGCGTGTGGGTGTAGAACTCGCCCCGGAAGTCGAGCTTCTCTCCGGTGTCCCACGTCGCCCAGATGGACCGTATGGCCATGATGAGCTCGCGCATCCGCGGCGCCGGATGCGACCAGGGCATGGAGAAACGTTTGGTGATGTGCGGCTTGATCTGGCTGCCCAGTCCCAGCATGAAACGGCCCTTGGACAGGAGCTGCAGATCGTTGGCGAGGGTGGCCAGGGTCATCGGGTTCCGGGCGAAGGCGACCGCGATGCCGGTCCCGAATTCGAGCTTCTCCGTGGCGGCGGCGCCAAGGGCGATGGGCAGGAACGGATCGTGTGACGTCTCGGACGACCACACGCCGTCGTAGCCGCTGGCTTCCGCCTTCCGTGCTTCTTCGCCTATCCCGCTCGGGTCGAACTCGATACCACCGTCTACCTTCATAGGCCCTGCACCCTACTGCTCTTCACCTCGGAGGAACTTTTCCAGCTCTGCCGCGATCTCATCGCCCGAAGGGACTCCCTCGACCCCCATCGCGTTGCCCTCCGAGGAGTCGATGCTCTCCTCGAGCTTGCGCACCATGGCCTGGTGCTCGACGTTCTCGGCGATGAGCTGGTCCACCTGGCGCCGTGAGCTGTCCGCCGCGTGGCGCAGCGCGGTGGAGTCGAAGGCCAGGCCGGATACCGCCGCCACCCCCTCGACCAGGGCGACGCTGGCTTCGGGGAAGGGCATACCCGCCACGTAGTGCGGCACCCGCGCCCACAGGGTGACCACGGGGATGCCCGCGTCGGCGAAGGAGATCTCGAGCGCGGACATCACCCCGGCCGGGACTTCGAGCTCGCCCTGCACGCTGCCCATCCGCTCGGTGAGGTAGGCCGACGCCGCCGGAGCCGTGGACGCCAGCTTGACGGGACGCGTGTGTGGCGCCGGTGCAGGGAACGCCCCTAGCCCGACGACCATCCGCACCCGCCAGGATTTGGACAGTCCGACCACGGCATCGGTGAAGGCCCGCCAGTGGAAGTCGGGCTCGGGGCCGACGAGGTACAGCACATCGGAACCCGCGGTGTCCTGCCCGTGCCGCACCACCGTGTGGGGCCACGTGAGCTCGGTCGTCACTCCATCGACGATGCGGGCGACCGGGCGGCGGGCTCGCTGGTCGAGGAAGTGATCCCCGCTGAAGGTGACCAGCGGCGCGGTCGAGCGTTGGCCGAGGAGGGCGGCGATGGCCGTGGTCGCACCCAGGCCGGCATCGACCCAACCTTCGAGGGCGACCACCATCACAGGCCGGTTGAGCTCGGGCTCGCCGTGAATCTCCATGATCTCTGTCAGCCCCGGCACGTCACCCGACGCTAATCGGTGCCGGGCTGCGGGAAACGGAGCCCCCGGCCACGGCACCCGATCCCCCGGGGCGCGGGAACCAGAGCGGTCACCGCTGGCGTGACCGCTGGCGTGACCGCTGGCGTGACCGCTCGCTAGCCTCAGGGGTGATGGACGTCACCGATGCAACTTTCCAGACTGCCGTACTGACCCGGAGCAGCGAGGTACCGGTCATCGTTGACCTGTGGGCTCCCTGGTGTGGCCCGTGCACCACGCTCGGTCCGATGCTCGAACGAGCGGTGTCAGCCACCGCGGGAGCGGTCGAGCTGGCCAAGGTCAACGTGGACGAAAACCCCCGTATCGCCCAGTCGTTCGGGGTGAGCTCCATTCCGGCGGTGTTCGCCATCTGGGACGGCAAGGTGGTGGACCAGTTCATCGGCGCTCTGCCCGAGCAGCAGGTCGTCGCCTTCGTCGAGAAGCTGTTGCCGGCGCGCAGCGAAGCCGACCTGCTCGCGGTCGCGGGCGACGAGACGTCCTTGCGCCGGGCGCTCGAGCTCGAGCCGGGTCACCAGGACGCCACGGAGGCCTTGGCCAGGATCCTGATCGACCGCGGGGAGGCCACCGAGGCGCTGGCGCTGCTGGCGCGTGTCCCCGAGACGGCGGCCGTCCGCACCTTGGCCGCCCAGGCCCGCCTGGCCGAGAACGGCGTGAACGTGTCGGGGACCGACGATGGAGCCGTCGATGCCCGTCTCAACGCGCTGCTCGAGCACGTACGGGATGATGACGGTGCGCGTCAGGAGTTCGTGGACCTTCTCGAGGCGCTGGGGGCCGAGGATCCCCGGACGAACTCGTTCCGGCGGGCATTGGCCGCTCGTCTCTACTGATGGCCGAACCCCGCCAGCTCGACCTGGGGGGACAGCGTCACGACCTCACCCACCGGGGCCTGGTGATGGGCATCCTGAACCGGACGCCGGACTCCTTCTACGACAAGGGAGCCACCTACGCCCTCGACGCCCTCTACGTCAGGGCCGAAGCGCTGGTGGCGGACGGCGCCGACATCCTCGATATCGGCGGAGTCAAGGCGGGACCGGGACCCGAGGTGACGGAGGCCGAGGAGATGGACCGGGTGGTCCCCGTCGTCGCCGGTCTGGTGGCCCGCTTCGCCACGCCGGTCTCCGTCGATACGTGGCGGGCCTCGGTGGCGCGTGCCTCGTACAAGGAGGGCGCCGTGATGGGCAACGACATCAGCGGGTTCGCCGATCCGGACTACCTTGCGGCCGCAGCCGAGTACGGAGCGGCAGTGGTGGCGACGCACATCCGCCTGGCGCCGCGGGTCGCCGATCCCGAGCCCCACTACGACGACGTGGTGGACGACGTGAGCCGGTTCCTCGAGGAGCGGGCCGGCCGGGCCCGCCACGCCGGCATCCCGCCGGAGCGCATCGTGCTCGATGCCGGCCTCGATCTGGGCAAGACCGCCGCCCAGTCGCTCACGCTCCTCCGGGCCTCATCGACACTGGCCTCCCTCGGCTACCCACTGCTGCTTTCGGCCTCCAACAAGACGTTCCTCGGCGTCACGCTGGGCCTCGAGTTGACCGAGCGGGGCCCCGCATCCCTCGGCGCGGCGGCACTCGGCCTCGCCTGGGGCTGCCGGATATTGAGGGTCCACGACGTCAAGGGCACCTGTCGCGTCCGTGACGCCCTGGCGGCCGTGAGTGCGGCCCAGTGAGCCGGCCGTGAGTGCGGCCCAGTGAACCGGCCGTGAGTGCGGCCCAGTGAACCGGTCGTGAGCGTGGCCACGTATCTCGTACGGGGTGACGACCCCTCGCTGGTGGCCCAGGAGGTGCGCACCCTGCTGGCCGAGGTGGTGGGCGACCGTGACCACTCGCTCGCGGTCGAGGAGATCGGCGGCGGGCCGGGCGACGACATCAACGTGGGCGCGGTGGTGGACGCCTGCCTGACGCCGCCCTTCCTGATCGATCAGCGCGTCGTGGTGGTGCGCGAAGCCGGCCGGCTGCTCACCGCGGACGCCCCTCGCCTGGTCGAGGTGGTCAAGGATCCCCTTCCCTCGACGGTGCTCATCCTGGTCGGCGGCGGGGGCACGGTGCCCGCCCCGCTGGTCAAGGCCATCTCGTCAGCGGGGAAGGTCATCGACGTGTCGGTGCAGCGCCCCGGGGACCGCAAGGCCTGGCTGCACGATCATCTACGCAGCGCGCCGGTCAAGCTCGAGCCGCAGGCGGCCCAGCTCCTCGGCCAGCACGTGGGGGAGGATCTCGGCCGGGTGGAGGGTCTGCTGGGGGCCCTGGCCGCCGCCTACGGCCCCGGATCGCGCATCACGGTGGCCGATCTGGAGCCCTACCTGGGCGAAGCCGGGGCGGTGGCCCGCTACGAGCTGACCGACGCCATCGATGCGGGGGATCCGGCCGCCGCCCTCGGTGTCCTGCACCGAATGACCGACGCGGGAGGGCTGAGCGCGGTGGAGGTCCTGTTCTCGCTGCAGCGGCACTACGCCAACCTGCTGGCCCTCGACGGGGCCATGATCTCGTCGGGCGAGGAGGCGGCGCAGCTGCTCTCGGTGAGCAGCGCGTTCGTGGGCAAGAAGGCCCTCGACCAGTCGCGCCGGCTCGGCAGCGCGCGCATCGCGCACGCCATTGCGCTGCTGTCCGACGCCGACTTGGACATGAAGGGGGCGACGGGGCTGCCCCCCGAGTTGGTGGTCGAGATCCTCGTGGCGCGACTCAGCCGCCAGACTCGCCAGACCCGCCCCGGCCGTCAGCGCAGCGGCGTCTCGCACCGCTGAGGGGCGTCGCACCCGAGCACCGTCACATCGAGCAATCGCGTGCTGAAATCTTTCCGTGCACGAGACACCCGAAGAACTGTCACGGCTGCAGCGGATCCTCGACGCCAGCGCCGCCGCCGCCGGGCCACACCTGCGGGCCATCCTCACCGAAGACCGGCGGGTGGATGCGGCGTCGCTGTGCGAGGAGCTGTCGGGCATGCGCCCGCTGGTCGTCGCCACGGGGACGGCCGATGGCCGTCCCCTGGCCGGCCCGGTGGACGGCTACTTCCTCCACGGATCGTTCTCCTTCAGCTCGGGCCGGAACTCGGTGCGCATGCGCCACCTGGCCTCCCGACCGGCGGTCAGCGCGACGTATCTCGCCGGAGACGCGTTCGCTGTGACCGTCCACGGGCGCGCCGAGCTCTTCGACGTTCTCGATCCGGCGCACGGAGATCTCCGGCAGGCGATGCTCGACTTCTACCTACCGAGGCAGGGGCCGGCCTTCGAGACGTGGCTGCGCCATGAGAACCCGATCGGCGCCCGGATCGCGCCCGAGAAGGTGTTCACATTCCAGATGAGCCAGTGACGTCCAGATGAGCCAGTGACGTCCAGATGAGCCAGTGACGGCGCTCGAGGGAGCCATGGCGCGCTGAGAGCAGCTACTCGCTCTCGTCGACCTCGTCGTCGACCTCGTAGTCCTCCTCGACCACGTTGCCCGCTTCGAGGGCGGCGACACGGCGGACCAGGCGCGACTTGTGGTTGGCCGCGGTGTTCTTGTGGATGACCCCCCGGGCGGCGGCCTTGTCGATCCGCTTGACGGCCAGGCGGAGCAGCTCTGCGCTTTCCTCGGCCCCGGCCGCGGCGGCGACGACGGCGCTCTTGGTGCGGGTGCGGAGCTCGGCGCGCACCGACTTGTTGCGCAGTCGGCGCTTCTCGTTCTGACGGTTCCGCTTTATCTGGCTGGCGATGTTGGCCACGTGGAGATCCTCGGTGCTTTCGACTGGACTGCGGGCAAATGGGCGGCGGGGGAGATGGGCTCCGGGTGGACAGGCTGCAGGCGAACGGTCGCCCGCCCCCGGTGCGGGAGGAAACCCTAGCAGGCCGCGGCCCCAATTCGCTCCCGTGGGGCCGGGCCGGCGTCGAGGGGGCGGTCCGGACCTGGGGCGCGGGCCGGTACGATCGACGGACCGTGCCACCCCCCCCTGTCGTCTATGTCCCTGTCGCCAGTGGCCCCGTCCCCATGGAGGACATCCGCAACTTTTCCATCATCAGCCACGTCGATCACGGCAAGTCGACGCTGTCCGACCGCATCTTGGAGATCACCGGGGCCGTCGATCCCCGGTTGATGCGCGAGCAGTACCTCGACTCCATGGACATCGAGCGGGAGCGGGGCATCACCATCAAGGCCCAGAACGTCCGGGTGCTCTTCAACGGCCACGTGCTCCACCTCATCGACACCCCGGGTCACGTCGACTTCGGGTACGAGGTGAGCCGCTCGCTGGCCGCCTGCGAGGGGGCCGTGCTGCTGGTCGATGCCTCGCAGGGGATACAGGCCCAGACCCTGGCCAACTGCTACCAGGCCATTGAGAACGACCTCGAGATCGTGGCCGTGCTCAACAAGATCGACCTCCCGGCGGCCGATCCCGAGCGGTGCGCGCTGGAGATCGAGCACGTGCTCGGGCTGGCGGCCGAAGACGTGCTGCAGATCTCGGCCAAGACCGGCGCCGGGGTGCCCGAGCTGCTGCAGGCGATCATCGACCGCATCCCCGCCCCGGTGGGGGACCCCGAGGCACCGTTGCGGGCGCTGATCTTCGACTCGTCGTACGACCAGTATCGAGGCGTCGTGAGCTCCATCCGGATCGTCGACGGCACCCTGCAAGCGGGTGCCCGTCTCCGTTTCATGCAGGCCAACGCCGTGCACGACATGGAGGAGGTGGGCGTGCGCACGCCGGTGGGAGTCCCGGTGGAGAGGCTCGGCCCAGGCGAGGTCGGCTACCTGATCGCGGGGATCAAGGACGTCGGCGAGGCCCGTTCGGGAGAGACGGTCACCACGTCCGTCCATGGCGCCACCGAGGCGCTGGCCGGGTATCAGGACCCCAAGCCGATGGTCTTCTGCGGGCTCTACCCCCTCGACGGCGACGAGCTGCCCGACCTTCGCGACGCCCTCGAGAAGCTGAAGCTCAACGACGCCAGCTTCACCTTCGAGCCCGAATCGTCCCATGCGTTGGGCATCGGCTTCCGCTGCGGCTTCCTCGGCCTGTTGCACATGGAGATCGTCCGCGAGCGCCTCGAACGCGAGTTCGATGTCTCCCTGATCGCCACGGCGCCGAGCGTGGCCTACCGGGCCTTTTTGACCGACGGCTCGGAGCTCGACGTGGACAACCCGACCGAGCTACCCGACGCCAGCCGGATCGACCATATCGACGAGCCCATGCTGACGGCCACCATCCTCACCCCCTCGGAGTACACCGGGACCGTGATGGAGCTCTGCCAGAGCAAGCGGGCCGAGATGACGCGCATGGAGTACCTCTCGCCCGAACGGGTCGAGCTGGTGTACTCCATTCCCCTGGCCGAGGTGGTGCTGGACTTCTTCGACCAGCTGAAGAGCCGGACCAAGGGCTATGCCAGCCTCGACTACGAACCCGACCGCTACGCCACGGGCAACCTGGTCCGGGTGGACATCCTGATCAACCACGCCCCCTGCGATGCCTTCTCGACCATCGTGCACCGCTCGTCGGCCGACAGCTACGGCCGGCGCATGGCCGAGAAGCTGCGCGAGCTCATCCCCCGGCAGCTCTTCGACGTCCCGATCCAAGCGGCGATCGGGGGGCGGATCGTGGCCCGGGAGACGGTCAAGGCCAAGCGCAAGGACGTGCTGGCCAAGTGCTACGGGGGTGACATAACCCGCAAGCGCAAGCTGCTCGAGAAGCAGAAGGAGGGCAAGAAGCGCATGAAGAACATCGGCCGGGTGGAGGTGCCCCAGGAGGCCTTCATCTCGGCCCTCAGGCTCGACGACTGAGCAGTGGGAGGGGTGTTCGGAAGGAGCGGACTAGCAGTCGGTACACTGGAGTGCCAGGCACGACATGACTACGAACGCATACCGAGCGACGAACGCCCACAGCAGTCCGGACGAACGCGCCCTGAACGACCGCCAGGCCGCCATTCTGGAGGCGGTGGTGACCGAGTACATCGGGAGCGCGGAGCCCGTCGGGTCCTCGCACGTGGCCAACGCCCCGGGCGTGCAGGTCTCCTCGGCCACGGTGCGCTCGGAGATGGTGGCGCTCGAGAGGGAGGGCTACCTGGTGCAGCCCCACACCAGTGCCGGGCGCATCCCCACCGACAAGGGCTACCGCTTCTTCGTGGACCATCTGACGCAGCCCGGTGTCCTCGGCCCCACCCAGCACAAGCAGGTGTGCAGCTTCTTCGACCAGGTGCACGGCGAGATGGAGGAGATGCTCGAGCGGGCGACCGGGTTGCTCTCGGAGCTGACGTCGTACGCCGCCGTCGTGGTGGGGCCGTCGCACGACACGGCGACCATCCGCTCGGTGCAGATGGTGGGACTAGCGCCGCGCCTGGCCCTGCTGGTCGTGGTGTTCTCCGACGGCGCGGTCGAGAAGCGCACGATCGAGTTCGACACCAACGTCGCTGAGGACGCGCTGGCCCAGAGCGGCAGCCTTTTGAACGCCAACCTGGTGGGGCGCACGGCGACCACGAGCTGGTCGATACCTCCGAGCGGCAACGCGGAGGTCGACCTGGTCGTCGTCGCAGCGGGGACGGCCTTCGGCCTCATCGAGCGCTCCCTGGTGGCCGACCAGGTCTTCGTGGGTGGGCCGTCCCGCCTGGCCCAGTCGTTCGACGCCGTCGAGACGGTGCGCTCGGTGCTGGGCATCCTCGAGCAGCAGCTGGTCGTCGTGACCCTGCTGCGCGACGTCCTCAATCGGGGGCTCTCGGTGGCCATCGGCACCGAGCACGGCTACGAGCCGCTGGCCTCGTGCGCCGTGGTGGTGTCCCCGGTGTCGATCGACGGGCACGAACTGGGAGCGGTGGGCCTCTTCGGCCCCACGCGGATGGACTATCCGCGGGCCCTGGCCGCCGCCCACGTGGTGGGCGAACGGCTGGGTGAACGGTTGGGGGAGTCAGGGCGGGCTGGGGCGCCTGCGGGATCGGGGAGTCACGATGGCGGGAACTGAAGGACTGGGCGATCTCTACGGGCTCTTGGGAGTCCAACCGGGCGCCAGCGACGAGGAGATCAAGAAGGCCTACCGCGCCCGAGCGCGGGAGCTGCATCCGGACACCAACCCCGGCGACGCCGTCGCCGAGGCGAGGTTCAAAGAGGTCAGCGTGGCCTACGAGGTGCTGCGTGATCCCGAGAAGAGGGCTCGCTACGACCGCTTCGGGCCCGAAGGCGTCTTCGGCAACGGCGCCGGGGCGGGCGGTTTCGGGTTCGAAGGCGGGCTCGGTGACATCTTCGAGGCCTTCTTCGGGCAGATGTCGGGCGGCGCCGGCCGGCGCCGGGGCCCGGCTCCGGGGTCCGACGCCGAGGTGCGGCTGAACCTGGAGTTCGCCGAGGCGGTGTTCGGCTGCCGCAAGGAGATCTCGGTTCGCCTTCCGGCCTCGTGTTCGGCGTGCGACGGGCAGGGCACGGCGCCGGGCACGGAGCCCGTCCGGTGCACCGACTGCCAGGGGACGGGTGAGCTGCGCCGCGTTCGCCAGTCCCTGCTGGGCCAGGTCGTCACCAGCGTGGCGTGCCCGCGCTGCGGGGGCCTGGGGGAGACCATCCCCCACCCGTGCCCGGAGTGCGCCGGCGAGGGCCGCCGGATGGAAGAGAGCACCTTCACGGTCGAGGTGCCGGCCGGGGTCGACGACGGCTCGACCTTACGCCTGGCCGACCGCGGGGCGGCGGGCCAGCGAGGCGGGCGGACCGGATCGCTGTTCGTGCACCTGGCGGTCGCTCCCGACCCCCGCTTCGAGCGGGAGGGCGACAACCTGCACACGACGCTGACCGTCGGCTTCGCCCAGGCCGCCCTGGGGACCGAGGTCGACGTGGCCACCCTGGAGGGAACCCATCACGTCTCGATACGCTCGGCCACCCAGCACGGGTTCGTCGAGCGGATCCGGGGCGAGGGCGTGCCCCACCTCCGCGGTCGGGGCCGTGGCGACCTCTTCGTGCACGTCGTGGTGGAGACGCCCTCCGCGCTGACCGATGCCGAAGAGGAACTCCTCCGTCAGTTCGCCGCGCTGCGTGGGGAGAACGTCGCCCCCCACGGTGGTGGTGGCGGCGAGGGCGTGTTCTCCCGCCTTCGCTCCGCGTTTGGATAGGCCTGTGACGGCCTATGCCGCCATCGCAGTGCGGGCCGCCGCGGCCACACAGGTGTTCGTGGAGGATCCCTCCCACCCGGTCCTCTCCCACGAGGACGCCCACCATTTAGGTCGCGTGCTCCGACTGCACCACGGCGAGGAGGTCGTCGTGAGCGACGGCGCGGGCCGGTGGGCCCGCACCCGCTGGACAGGGACCGGGACCGGGAGCGGACTGCTCGAGGCCCTCAGCGACGGGACCGGGCCGGGTGGCGACGGCAGCGTGCAGTTCGAAGAGGCGGCGTCCCCCGCCCTGACGGTGGCGTTCGCCCCGGTCAAGGGCGAGCGGCCCGAGTGGGTGGTGCAGAAGCTCACCGAGCTGGGCATCGACCGCGTGGTGCCGCTGGTCAGTGAGCGCAGCATCGTCCGTTGGGAGGGCGTGCGGGGCAAGCTGGCCGTGCAGCGACTGCGCCGGGTGGCCCGCGAGGCGGCGAGCCAGTGTCGGCGGGTCTGGTTGCCCGAGATCAGCGACGTGGCGACCTTCGCCGAGCTGGAGGGGCTGGGCGCGCCCGGCGAGGTGGTGCTCGCCCAACTCAGCGGCGACCGCCCGCGGGCGACCCAGCGGGTGGTTGCGGTGGGGCCCGAGGGTGGGTGGGGCGGGGCGGAGCTCTCGGCCGGCCTGCCCACCGTCGGCTTCGGCCTCAGCGTGCTGCGGGCCGAGACGGCGGCGGTGACCGCCGCCGCGCTGATGGTCTCCCTGCGGACCGGTTCGGTGGCCCCGGTGGCACCGCCGGCAGCCTCGGCGGCCCCGGCAGCCCCGGCACCGCAGGCAGCTGTGGCCCGGCCTGCCGCCGTGGGAGAATCCTCGTAGTGGCCGAGGAGATGGGATGGCTGGGGACGAAGGAGGCCGCCGCCCGGTTGGGCATGACGCTGCGGACGCTCTACCGGTTCATAGACGAGGGGGACCTGGCGGCCTATAAGTTCGGGCGGGTGATCCGGGTCAGGGAAGAGGACGTGGACCGGTTCATGGAGGCGTGC
>Ga0302326_10020340_pt1 | contig 13671 bp, 9 predicted proteins | sample Palsa_T0_3_FD_202264 | JGI IMG/M metagenome (GOLD analysis project Ga0302326, IMG submission 202264) | Peat permafrost microbial communities from Stordalen Mire near Abisko, Sweden - Palsa_T0_3 | ecosystem: Environmental > Terrestrial > Soil > Palsa > Peat permafrost | place: Sweden: Abisko... | reverse complement strand
CCGGCGTGGAATGTTGCACCCACCTCAGAATTGTCGTGTGGGCCATGCCTACGCCCCGTGCGCTCATCATAGCGACCAAGTCTCGATAACTGAGCTTAAAGCTCAAATACGAGCGCCGCAGTGCATGTCACCGAATAGAGCGATCTGTGCGTCATCCGGGATCGTTTGCGGGACCGGCGCGGGTTCGATCCATGCGGCTCGCGGCGGCTTAAAAATCGATTCCGGCGACATTCTCAACCAACCCGCGATGTCATCGTTGTCGAACTTCACGAACAGTACTCCGGGTGCGAAACTGTCTCCGTCGGGCGTCTTGACGGTCTGCGCCGGTTGGAGAGAGCCCACCTGACCGGCGGCGGTGGCCTGCTTCACCAGAAGCGTCTGCAATCGGGCCGCCAGTTCATTTTGCGGCGTGTGCAGGATGGTTGTACCTGCGAGGCCCATCTGCATTACCGGCTTCGCGCTCTTGGATAGTTCGCCCAAAGCGGTGTGCCAGGCAGCAACCATTTGCTGTTGCGCGACCGGATCACCTGCCGCCGCTACGGCAGTGGCTGCCTGGACCGCGTCGTGCACTTGCCCGGGGTCCTTCTGGAACGCTTCTTAAAAAGTGGCATACGGCAGGACCGTCTGCCCAACGCCGGCGTGCGGGGCGATCGGTTGTCCAACACCCATGTCCTCCTCCTTACCCGGCACTCGGAGATCGTTTAACGTATTCGCACCGCTGTGGACCAAAACCCGCGTAAAAAAAGGTCCTCATATTCCGCGGATAGCGCTATGCTGACTAGGAGCCTGAATCATGCCCTCAATCAATCTCACTAATAACACCGACTTGAACCTCACCGCCTCGTCGGCTGACGATAATGCGACCCTCAACCGGTATTTGACGAGCCTGCTCACGTTCCAGACGCCTCCAAGCTTCGATAAGATTGCCGACTTGCTGGTGAAGGATCAGCATGAATTGGACTTTCCGATTGAGCTCTCCGCGACCGGCGAAGGGCAATTCGCGGTCAAGAAAACCACCCTCGATATTCAGCTCGGGGCATCCGCTTCCCTGGGGCTTCTGCAGGATAGCGACGAGGCAGATTTCCTCTCTACGGTAAACGTCGCCGGCGACGCCTCCAGTTCAGGTCTCGTTTCGTTCGCGCTGCAGGGAACGCTGAGTGCGGGAGACTCCGCAACCGTAAGCGACTTCACCTTCGGAATAACCGACAATGCCACGGTTACCCTGACGAGCTACTACGCGGCGGGGGCGAACGATACGCTGGGAAATGCAGTCGAAAGAGCGGTCGCGGCGCTCACCGTTCCGCACGATATCGCCGACCTTAGAAGCCTGCCTGCCGGCGCTATTTGCCAACTCGACGCAGCCAGTTCGCTACAGTTTACAGCCAGCGTCACCTACAGCTTCCTAAACGATCCGCTGGCGGCGGCATCCATCGGCAGCCTGCCTACGCTCGCCATCAACGCGACAGCTTCAGCGACCCTCGTGGGCACGGCCACACACACCTCTGACCATACCCTCACGATCGCCAAACTGCCGAACGGGCGCCTTCACCTGGCCGTTAGCCTGACGAAAACCGGCGATTTCGAAACCAGCCTGACCGTATCGGCAGGGGTGGGGGTAAATATCGGAAGTCAGGATGCACTGGCCTTTTTACTCGACAAGATTAATCCCAACTCTGCGGCGGAAGCGGACGCGATCGCGGAGCAAATGAAGGACGCGGCGCAGTTTAAGTCCGATTTCAAATCGGCCATCGACGCTGCCCTGTCGACCTCGCTCGGGGTATCGCTGAAGGCGGCTTTGGACAAAAGCAAAAGCCGAAACCGCGCTTTTCTCTATGAGATCGATCTCGGCGGATTGGACGAGGGTAGCGAAGCGGCTCTGCAGGCGGCCCTGATCGGGGATTTTACGACTGTCACCAAACCGGGGAGTCAGTTTAAGGGCATCGAACTGCTGGATTCGGCGCTTACCATTACGGCGACCGATACGCACACACTCGCGCTGCATTTCCTGGGGATCTTTAACGCTGCGAGCATCAATCAATTCATCGCGGAATCGACGGTTGATTTCACGAGCGATACGCACGAAATTGTCTTTTCCGACGAGACTCTTCAGGTCGTGGATAACAATCTCGATGCTGAAAAATTGCGTAAGCTCGTGCTGAAGGATATTACGCTAACGTTGCCCGCGTCCGCAAACACCAAGGATGTCAAGACCCCCATCACCATCTCTTTTTTGGATCGCGAGGGATCGACCAGTCCCTCAAAGATGCGCCAGTTCGTGAACGTGCTCCAGAGCCTGGACGCACCGAGCGCCGGAGCCGCCCAGGCGCTGCTCGCCCACGATTCTAAGCATTACGGGGTCTGCTCGTTGTTCCTCGCATTGAACCTCGACCCTGCTCAATGCCGGCGGCTCTTTATCGACCCGAGTGACAAAGGCTACGACTGGGCTTGCTACATAGGGCAAATCTGCTCCGCTGAGAAAACAATACTTGCCGGCCTTGCCGAAGATCCAGAGAGCGCCTATCGTTTGAGATTGTTCAATGCGGATCAGGATGCTTGGAAGAATCTGCAAACCGCCGGCGCCGCTTCGAACATGATTCCGATATTGAAGAGCCTGGGTATGTCGGACGCGGAATCAGAACTGGCGGTTACCGATGCGCTTACGGCTATCTGGTGGGCTGATGCCATGGCAAGTTACGCGACTACTCTGGCGAAGGGCAAATCGCCCGAAGCTGTAGGAAAAGAAGTCGTCACGGACTCCAATCGAGGCTATAGCGAGCCTTGGATGGTGCTCGCCGCATGGAATTTGGGGGGTAAGCCCATGATCGAATCAGCCTTTTCTTCGTCGCTTTTGGAATCGGCAATGGCTGCACATTAACGGAACGATCCCCGTCGGTTTGGACGGAGGATTTGTGAGGAGCATTGACGGAGGTCTTAAGTCCGGCGCGAGGTAGTTAACCTCCCCGACAAAATGCCGAGCTATTCCTGGTTGGCCGGCTAACTCCCAGACCTGACCAAGCCTCCTCACATGGCCAGGGCCAATTTTGACGATGAAACCAGGCTGTAAACTATTGATTGCACGGAAGATCGTCTACAAATCAAAGATAGTTCGACCCCACTCCGCCACACTCCAAAAGCAGGGGCTGATCCGCCCTGGTGAGCAAGGGCGTTAACCGACGAATCTCTTCCGACCAGCCAATCGCCAGGGGGCGCGAACTCAGCCCACCGGCGCAAGGATTCTTATTAGAAGTTTCCGCCCGGCGCTGCACTATCCATTCAGTGATCCAATGCAACCACGACAGCAGGGAGCGAGCGGATCCGCTAGGCACGTACGTGGCCGCCAAGGGCGCCCGCGGACCGGGGGATGCGAGGAACGGACCCGAAGGCTGAATCCTACGGGCCCCATAGACGTAAAGCCCTCGAATCAAGCGATTCCCGTCGAGAAATTGATCGAAAGCTGGCAGCCTGTAACGACGCCTACTCAGCACAGCATGCCACGCGCGGCGGCATTATCTCCGTCCCGTTACCCACCCTGGTGACTATGGAACGAAGAGAAACGACACAAATCGAATCGAGCATACCGGCCGGAAGTCAGGCCAGCCGAATCACGAATCGGCCGGACGGCATTCTTGGGCGCTATATGAGAGTGAAAAGGTCACTCAGGAACAGTTCCATCCGGGTCAAGCTTTTGCTTCTGGTGGCATTAAACAGCAGTTTCGCGCTGCTGCTGGCCGGCATGAGCTTCTTAAGCTATCAGGCTTTCCAGTATCGGAACACGGCGACGCGCGAGTTGACTACGTTAGCCGACATCGTGGGTGCCAGCAACACCGCCGCTTTGAGCTTCGTGGATGAGAAGGCGGCGAATGAAACGTTGACAGCTCTTCGTGGTGATCGGCGGATAGTCGGGGCGGCCGTCTATGACAAACGTGACCGCCTCTTCGCGACGTATCGGAGCACCGACGCGCTCACCGTTCCCGCTCCGGCGCGGCCCAGGCCGAACGGTGCGTATTTCGAGGCTGGCCATTTGCTGATTTTTCATCCGATCATATTTCAGGGCGAGCGCATCGGCACGATCTATTTGCGATCGAACATGACTGACGCATATGCCCGCTTGCTTCGCTATGTCGGAATTGTTTGCGTTGTCCTGCTGGCTTCGCTTGGATCGGCGCTGCTGCTTAGTTCCAGGCTTCAGGGCATAATATCCGGACCCATTGCGGCGCTGGCAGGGATAGCCCGTCTAGTCTCCGTCGATAAGAACTATTCCATCCGGGCGACTAAAGTTGCAGACGATGAAATCGGAGTGCTGATCGACTCGTTCAACGGGATGCTGTCGCAAATCGAGATACGCGAGCGGGATCGCAAGATAGCGGAAGACGCGCTTCGTGAGAGCGAAGAGCGTTATGCACTCGCCGCGCATGGGGCGAACGACGGGCTCTGGGATTGGAAACTCGCCACCAATGAGATCTATTTTTCGCCGCGCTGGACCCGCATGCTCGGCTATTCGGATAACGAGATATGGTCCGATCCGGAGGAGTGGTTCAGCCGCATTCACCCCGCGGACCGGGAGCGGGTGAAGGCCCAGCTTGCCGCCCACTGCCAGGGGTCCACACCGGAGTTTTCAAGTGAATACCGGATCCGCCACAAAAATGGTCAGTATATCTGGATGTTGAGCCGGGGAATCGCCGTCCGCGATGAAGATGGCGCAGCGGTTCGCATAGCGGGCTCTCAAACCGATATCACCGAAGGTAAAATCGCCGACCCGTTAACGGAACTGCCCAATCGTATTTATTTCATGGATAAGCTCGAGAGTGCTTTCACGGCTAAAGGGAATCCCAGTGCCAGTTCCTTCGCGGTTTTGTTTCTCGATCTGGACCGGTTCAAGGTGGTCAACGATAGCCTCGGGCACGCGGCAGGCGACCAGTTACTGGTAGGCGTTGCCCAGCGTCTCCGTTCGAGTGTCCGTCTACAGGGCCCTTCCGGAAGACTCGCTGGATCTGCTTCAATCGTGGCCCGGTTGGGCGGCGATGAGTTCGCAATTCTGGTCGAAGGCATTCGCGATCAGGCCGATGCCGCTGCTGTCGCCGAGCGGATTCTCAAACACCTTGGGGCGGCCTTTAGTCTCGACGGCCGTCAGGTGTTCGCGATTGGGAGCATCGGTATCGCTATGAGTTCTTCAGGCGACACACCCGAGGACCTGCTGCGGAATGCCGACACCGCGATGTACTATGCCAAGGCTCACGGTAGAGGGCGATTCGAAGTATTTGACCAGGGCATGCGCGAACGGGCCGTTGCGCGCATGGAAATCGAAGCGGATCTGAAAAAGGCGGTCAAGGCTCACGAATTCGTACTACACTATCAGCCGAAAGTATCGCTGGTCGACCAGAGTATCACGGGCTTCGAGGCGCTGGTCCGTTGGAACCACCCGAGGCGCGGTCTGCTCTACCCAAGCGAATTCATTCCAGTTGCCGAGGATACCGGCCTTATCGTCCCCCTCGGCCTCTGGATTTTGCACGAAGCCAGCCGTCAGATGGCCGCCTGGCACAAGAGCATGATCCATGAATTCCCGCTGTCGATCAGCGTAAATATCTCATTCAAACAATTGGCCGAAGCCAGTCTTGCTGACGATGTCGAGCGCATTCTCGGCGAAACGGGCTTGGATCCAAGGTCTTTAAAACTCGAAATTACCGAGAGCTCCATCATGGAAAACGCCGACCTGGTAATGGCTACGCTTCGGCGATTCAAGGATCTGAATATAAGCCTCGAGATTGACGATTTCGGCACAGGATATTCCTCTTTAAGCTACCTGCGCCAACTCCCGTTCGATACAGTCAAAATCGATCGCTCGTTCGTGAAGGAGATCGGGACCTGTGACGACACTACCGAAATCATTGGTACGATTTTGCAGCTAGCCCGGTCTTTAGGTATGGATGTGGTAGCGGAAGGTGTAGAAACAAAGGATCAGCTAACCAGGCTGGCGGCGATGGGTTGCGCTACCGCGCAAGGTTATTACTTCTCGAAACCGGTTGATGCGGAACGAGCGCAGCGGTTGATCCGCGACAAGGACTCAATGCAGCGGGGCGTCCAGCTGAAGCCCGTACCCGAGATCGGAAGTTTACAGCAGACTGAGATTGATGGTCTGGAGCCGGTTCTCGCGGACGTGACGACGGGCGAGACTGGTGGAATGGTCAGGAGATAAGGCGACGGCTTGTGTTCCCGGCATCCTGGGCCATGATAACTGTGAGAACTTACGTTGAAACGAGCAGGCTCTGGAGAAAGCTCGCGGCGATTCTAATTATCCTGGCCGCTTCTATCCCCGCGCGGCAGGCCTTAGCCCAACAGCCCGGCAACCTCGCCGACGTCAGTCTGGAGGCCCTGATGAACATGGAAGTCAGCTCCCCCGGCAGGAAGGAACAGAAGCTGAGCCGAACCGCCGGGGCGGTCTACGTGATCACCCAGGAGGACATCCGGCGGTCGGGCCTGAACTCAATCCCCGAACTGCTGCGCATGGTGCCCGGGCTGCAGGTGGCGCGCATCAATGCGAGTATGTGGGCCATCACTTCTCGCGGGTTCAACGGGCGATTCGCGGACAAGATGCTGGTATTGATCGATGGCAGGAGCATCTACAACAACCTATATTCGGGTGTGTATTGGGAACAAAATGACGTTCCGCTCGACGACGTCGAGCGCGTCGAGGTGATTCGCGGCCCGGGCGCCACCATGTGGGGCGCCAACGCGGTGAACGGCGTTATCAATATCATCACCAAGCCGGCACGCGAAACTCGCGGTCTCATGATCTCGAGCGGCGCCGGCAATGTAGATCATGGTTTTGCCTCCGTACGCTACGGTGGCGAGTTGGGCGATGACGTTTTTTACCGCGTCTACGCGAAGTACTTCAACGAAGGGCCGTTTTCGACCGGCGACGGACCGGCTCACGACCAATGGGACTCCGGACAGGGTGGCGGACGCCTGGATTGGAAGATCTCCGAACGGGATTCGCTCAGCGTCGAAGGGGACGTATACAGCGGGGGAGCGCAGCAGACCATATATCCGGATTACTCTAATACCGCTCTGGGACTGCCGGTTTCAGGCCCGGTCGCGTTTTCGGGAGGCTACGGATTGCTCCGTTGGTCGCGGCGTTACTCGGATCGCTCCGACCTTGCGGTGCAGGTTTCCTTTACCGAAGAGAATCGCAACGAGGATTTTGGGCGGTTTAGGACGCGGGTGGTGGATTTTGATTTTCAACATCATTACACGCTGTCCTCCCGGCACAACCTGATGTGGGGCTTCGGTTTTCGGATTTATAACGATGACACGACCAGCCAGCAGATATTTGCCGCGCCGAGTGCCACCGTCCGGTTCGTCCCGGCCGACAGCACACAGCCGCTCGCCAGTTTCTTTGCGCAGGATCAGATCGCCATCGTCCCGGAGCGTGTCGCGCTGACGGTTGGAACCAAGATAGAGCACAACGTTTTCACGGGCTTTGACATCCAACCAAGCGCCCAGTTGATCTGGACTCCAACATCGCGCCAGAGCCTTTGGACCTCAGTTTCACGTGCCGTGCATACGCCGTCGTTGAGCGATCGCGATCTGCTCCTCCAGTACCAGCTCAGCGCAACTCCGGGCCTGTATGGACTGCTGACCGGAAGTCCCGACTTCCAGTCAGAGACGGTTCTCTCCTATGAAGCCGGCTATCGGAATCAGCCGGCTCGCTGGGTCACCGTGGATCTGGCTACCTTCTTCTCCAACTACAGCAACTTGACCAGCGTCGACATAGGCACGCCCTTCATCGAATCCGGATCCCAGCCGGGTCTGGTGATTCCGATGCAGTTTGGCAACCTGGCTGCGGGCCATACGTATGGAGTCGAGATTGCCACTAACTGGAGCCTCACCCAGAAATGGCGCTTGACGGGCAACTATAGCTGGTTCCGCTATGGGCTGAATCGTTCCAACCTGGGGCCGTACGATACGGCTCAAGATGTCGAAGGCAGTTCCCCTGCTCACCAGGTACAGTTCCGATCGCAATGGGACGTTAGCCGGAAGCTGGCCTTAGACACGAGCGTTTACTATGTGTCCGCTCTGACCGGTATCGGAGTTCCGGGCTACGTGCGCTCGGACGCCCGGATCGGTTGGACTCTGAACCGCATGATGGAAATCAGCCTGGCTGGCCAGAATCTGCTCAATGGCCGTCATCTGGAATTCCCATCCGCCGAGTACGTTCTGGCGAGTGAGCCGGGTAGAGAGGTGTACCTCAAGGTCACATGGTCGTTCTAATGAGCCAGCTGCTGGCTAATGAGCCACCTGCTGGCCTCCGGCAGGACCACATGGAGACCGTAAACTACAAGTGGAGCTTAAGCCCTTTGCGCCGAGGATGGGTAATCGGCCGCGCTGTCGCGCTTGGTCTCGCGGCAGTGCTAGGCGCCACCGGATCACCGGAACAACCGGCCGATGAATATCAGGTTAAGGCCGCCTTCCTCTACAATTTTGCTAAGTTCGTACAATGGCCCTCCGAGGCCTTTCAGAGCTCGAAAGAACCGATTGCGATCTGTGTTCTGGGCCAGGATCCTTTCGGTCGCTCGCTGGAAGATACGGTTGCCGGCCGCGAAATAGATGGTCGATCCCTCGTCCTCCGTCATATCTCCAGCCTCAAACAGGCGGCCGGGTGCCATGTCTTGTTTATCAGTTCCTCCGAGAACAACCGCCCGCTTCCCAACCTTGCCGAGATCAAGACATCCGGCATCCTGACGATTGGGGACTCGGATGCTGCCGGCGCGGATGGGGTTGTCATCAACTTCAAGATTGAGCTCGGCAAAGTTCGTTTCGAAATTAACCTGGAGGCAGCCGAGCGCCAGAAGCTTCGGATCAGTTCACGGCTCCTTAATTTGGCTCACATCGTGGAATCCGATCGGAAGAAATGATCGGTAGTTCAGCAATTCCATTAGCCAAGCCAAACGTACTATCCTCGCCCAGGTGGCGCATAATTCAGGTGGCTGTACGAATGATCTACCTGCTCCATCGCCTCTACCAGGCTCTTTTCGATCAGGCCGCACATCTCGTCAAGCTCGGATTCAGTCGCGATCAAAGCCGGCGCCACCGCAAACCAGCACGGGTCGACGCGGAGGATCAGGCCGTTCTTCAAAGCGGTCTTCTTCAGCGCGGTACCGAGTTTGGGGAAAGGCTCCTGTGTCTTAGTATCTTTAACCAGCTCGACCCCTAAAAGAATACCCTTTCCACGGACTTCCCGAACGACACCGTACTTCTTCAGGCCCTCCAGTCGCTTCAGCAGATATTCGCCCATGATGCGCGCCTTCGCATCGAGGCGATTCTCGACAATCTCGTCGATCACTGCCATGCCAACCGCGCAAGCCAGTGGATTGCCGGCAAAGGTGTGGCCGTGAGCGAACTGGACATCGTCAGCCGAAGTGCCCCAAAAGGCCGCGGCCATTTCTTCCCGTGCGACCATCGCTCCAATCGGAAGCACACCGCTCGAGAGGCCTTTGCCGCAGCAAATGATGTCTGGGGTAACGCCGTAAGTCTGGGCGGCAAACATGGCGCCCGTCTTGCCGAAGCCCGTGATCACTTCATCGAAAATCAGGATGACGTTGTAGCGGTCGCAGATCTCCCGAAGGATTTGGAAGTACTCCGCGGTGGGTGTGATGATCCCGCCCGTGTTACCGACCGGCTCCACGATCACGCCGGCTACCGTCTCGGGATCTTCATTGACCACCACGTCCTCTACCACCCTTGCGGCGAAGCGGTTGCACTCTTCCCAGGTGGCGAACTGATCACGGTAGTGAGTCGGCGGAAAGACCTTCAGGAAGCCCGCCATCTGCGGCTCGAACTTGGTCTTGCGCGGGCCGGTGCCGCTGGCCGCCATGGCGCCGGCCGTGCCGCCATGGTAACCGTGGTAACGACTGATGAACTTGTATTTGCCCGGGTGACCCGTCTGCTTGAAATATTGGCGGGCGAACTTCATGGCGGATTCGGTAGATTCCGAGCCCCCGCTGAACGCTTTGACGTAGTTGAGGTTGCCGGGCGTCACCATGCCCAGGCGTTCGATGAACTCAAGCGTTACGTCCGCAATCGCGTGCAGGGGCGGCGCGAACGTCATCTTTTCCATTTGCTGCCGCATCGCCGCGAGCAGGCGTGGATGGCCGTGGCCGAGAGTGGCGACGAAGATGCCGCCGATCGCATCGAAGTATCGTTTGCCCTCGATGTCCCAGTAATAGACACCTTGAGCCCGCTCGATAATCAACGGGTCGAGCGCGAATTCCGCCATCGGCTGATAATCTATGAACGTGCGCTTGAGCAGCGCACGCTGACGAGGACTGATGTTCATAGTGTCACCTCAATACATCCCAGCTATTCCGTCCGGTCCGGCGCCGCCCAAATATATGGCGAGTACGCCAGGTTGTCGAACATAAGAGACGGCAGCGCGTCGGATTCCAAAGAAACCGATGACACTCGATCCACCCACCCGGTCTTGATGCGCTGCAGCTGCTGGGGTTTCAGCGTGAACGTAACCTCAGGTGTCTCGGGTGTGTGGATGGTCAGCTTGGATTCCCTGTCCAATGGATTGTAGACATCGAGCCGCAGGAATAGGCGCTCATACGCGAAGCGAAACTGCGCTTTCTTCTCGTGTCCCGCGGCACAAAGCGAAAAAGTGCTCATGCGACCCTGTGGAGCGCATACCTTCCATTGGCCTTCGCCCCAATCGATCACCCCGGCGGGATACTGCCCGCGCAACGCGGCGTTTGCGCCGACGTGCGGGTTGTCGAAATCGACGATCAGCGGAATGGGCTCGGACGCGGGGCCCTGTATATCCAGATCGCGGGCGTGGTCGTGCCGGATGCGAAGAACGCGCGTGTGGTCATCGAAAGTATAGCCCTCCTGCTTCAGATCGCTGCCGCGAGCCAGTTTGCGGCCGCCCGAGAATACCGCATCGGGCACAAAGTCCAGACGCAGGACGTCGGTCGAGGACGGGTCAAAAGTCGAATAAGTAACCGAGCCCTTCCCGTATGCGATCTTAGTGACTACCGAATGCGACCCCACCAGGTGTGACTCGTCTGCCGGAGACCACTCGGGAACCGCCCACAGCCCATCCATCAGTCGCCTCGGGCCGTCCGCAAACTCATCGGTAAACCACCATTGGTTAGCGCCCCATGGTGCATGCGCGCCCGCGGGCATACCTTGAAAGTAAGTTACCCAATTATACGATCGGAAGGCCTGTTCCTTATAAGCCGCGTCGCCAGTGCGCGCATAATACAGGGCCTCGACGGCGGCCAGACGCGACGTATGGCTGTCGCAGCACTGGTTGGGCAGATTGCAACAGAAGCTCTTTCCATCGCCCTGCTCGTTGGTGATGGTAGCGCCGTGGACAATATGCTTGGGCCACTTCGGCGTGGTCTTGACCCACTCAATCAGTTTGCGGACATTGTCTCGCCACTCCAGGTCCTTATCCGGATTGAGAAGAACATAGCGCGCGTATTCCAGCGGGATGACCTGGTTCATGTTCGCCATGCTGGGAGTGACATCCTCAAAGTAGCCGACCCAGACGTTATTCTTCATGGGGTACTTATGCAGCCATTCCCAGGCCGCCTGCCGCACCTGCCGGTATTGCGTCACGTCGCCCTGATCCAGCCGGATCAGCTCGTCGAAGAGCATGACAGGCTCGACCACGTTGGCGGTATAAGGACCCATGCCGCGCCCTTCGACCTTGCCGTCGCGCGCATAACAGCGCACCGGCCAAGGCGAGTTCTGCGCATCGCCGGTCTTATAGTTCTTTACCAGGGCGGCGGCGCACCGCACGGCAGCCTGCAGATATTTGGTGTTGCCGGTCATTTCATAAAGACGCAGGTAAGCATAGCCGTCTTCGCCGACCACATGCGGTTCCAGATAATCTTCGCCGTGATGACTCCAGCCGGTGTAGCGGCGATCGCCTGGATTAGCCGAAGTGTAAGGTACGCGCCCCCACGCGTAGTTCTCAGGGGTGAGACCGTATTCTAGCTCATAGTCGATGAAATCCTGAAGAAAGGTAATGGTATTCGGATCGCCGGTGTAAGGATACAACCGCTCGATGAAACCCTGCATCATGGCGCGCAGGTAGGCAGTGGAGTTGACCCAGTGCCAGTCCGGCTGCATTTCGAAGGTGGTGCGGTCAAAGTCGAAGCAGCAAAAGAAGTAGTGGGTGCGCTGCCGGTTGTACTGGTCCCAAAGAACGCTCCACTGCGTGAGGATGTGTGAGTTGTAAGAGTACCCGATGTCCTCGGGCATAGGCCACGGGAGCAGCTTGCCCTCGGCATCCAGTTGGACGGGGCGGCCCGCAATGTCGGTGGCATCCACCTTGGAAATGACCGGGAACGGCTTATCGTCGCCCCATACCGCAGCGGTGCAGAGCAGCAGCCCGCACAGACTTAGTTTCATGAGAGATCCTTTAATAACTGGTGTCATACTTCATGATCAGAACCGTAGCTACCAGCACGATTCCGGAGCCCGCCATGGCTAGCGTGCTGAGGCGCTCGCCTAGCACTAGCGCCGCCAGAAGCACTCCGAAAATCGGGACCAGGTACAGCGATACGGACGCTACAGTCACGTCCAGGTGCTCTAACGCCGCAAAGAAGAGCAGCATAGACGCTCCGTACATTAGGATCGCCAGGAACGCGAATGCGGCCCACGACTTCCAGTCGAAAGTGGCGAATAAACTCCAATGAAAGGGCTCCGCCCAAATCAGCAGCGGCACGCTGGCCAGCGAAGCCGTGATATAGCTGAAGATCAGAATCTCGATTTCCTGAAAACGCCGCATCAGCCCCTTGCAATAAGTATTGTAAAAAGACGATCCGAAGCAGCCGACCAGGATGAGGCCGTTGCCCACAATATACTTCATATCCAAGAACGAACTTTCGCGAAGATCCTGAACCGACATCAGCAATACGCCCACCAGTCCGACCGCCAGAGAAACGATGCGAAGCCTGGTAAGCTTCTCGCGCAGCATGAAGGACGCCAGCACGGCGGTTATCACGGGGATCATCAGGTTCAGGACGGCGCCGTTGGATGCCAGTGACTTGGAGATACCCCAAGTCATTCCTAACTGGGCCAGCACCTGCCCCAGGACGCCTGCCAAAGTGAACTTGCCCCAGTCGGACCAGGTGGGCCGCGAGGCCTGAGGATTGGCGCGCCGCTTGCGAACGAGCAGCGGCACGAACAACAGCGTGGTGATGTAGAAGGGTACAAAAGTGATGGCGATAGGGCCCATGTGCCGGTCCAGAAATTTCACGGCCGTGCCCTGGGCGGACCAGATGAGCGAGGCCATTGCCAGCAGGGTGAAGTACCCCAGCATCCGTCCCTTGTGAGTCGCGGTACCGGGTTCAGCGGCGCTCGCCATTATCCCTCCTGCACAACCACGCCGAAACGATCGGTTCCCATGGAACTGCCCTCGAACACATAAGGTCGCATTTGCCGCAGTTCGCCATAGCGACTCACTAACTCGCCGAAACCTTCATACGCATCGCTACGGCCGAACACCGCCACGGTAACGCCTGCTCCGCCGCCCATTACCTTCGCGCGGTAGAGCAGATTTCCGACGACACCGGCAGGGCTGGCACATAAGCGGAAAGACACCCTTCGTCGCCCATCACAGCCGTAGCCTGATCCATGATGCCACAGGCGGATTCCGCAACG
>Ga0302326_10020338_pt1 | contig 13672 bp, 12 predicted proteins | sample Palsa_T0_3_FD_202264 | JGI IMG/M metagenome (GOLD analysis project Ga0302326, IMG submission 202264) | Peat permafrost microbial communities from Stordalen Mire near Abisko, Sweden - Palsa_T0_3 | ecosystem: Environmental > Terrestrial > Soil > Palsa > Peat permafrost | place: Sweden: Abisko... | reverse complement strand
CTGGCGCTGAAGGTCGGGCAATTCAAGGACCCCGCGTGGCACGAGGATAACCTGCTGGAAAGCCGGCTGATGGCGGTGGATCGCTCGCTGGTGAGCGCGCTGGTCGGCGGAGGCGAGCTGGATCGCGTGCAGGGCGCGGCCATCGTCTACGACGAGAATAATTTGCGCGGCCAGCTCGCCGTTCATGATGGATATGACGGGCTGAATACGCCGTTCTATGGCCCCAGCGGACTGGGCACATCCGTCAACGCCGGTGGTGGGCTGGCTCCCACCAACTGGGGCGCCAGCGGCCGGGCCGAATATCTGGCCATCGGCGACCGCGAGCCGGCTTTCAATCCATTCTCGGAATATGACCAGTTCACAGCACGCGGGGACAAGCAGAACATCCTGGTTTTCGGCGGTGGATTTGATTATTCAGAATCCGGCTCCAATAAGCTCCTCTACCACACGGTCGATGCCCAGTACAACACGACCAACGGCTGGTCGTTCTACGCCGCGTATCTGGGCGCCTATCGAAATCTCTACGCGAATCCCGACCGCGGCGTCACGCACGGAAGTTATTACGACAGCGGTGTGCTGATCCAGGCGGCATATCTGCTCACGCCAAAAATCGAGCCGTTCATCCGCTACGATTACACACACCTCGACGGCGACGCCCAGCCCGGCATCGTGCAGGACAACATCGACGAGATCACGCTGGGGGGGAATTACTATCTCTACGACCAGCACGCCAAGTTCACGCTTGACGGCACCTGGCTGCCCAACGGCTCACCGCTGGACGATCTCTATCTGGACATCCTGCAGAACAATTCGCACAACGAGTTCATCGTGCGTGCGCAGTTTCAGCTTGCGCTTTAGCGATCAACAGGAATAATTCTTAAGCATCGGCGCGCGAGTGCTGCCGTTCCATCTGCCGCAGGACATTCAGCAGCCCGTGCATGTGGAGCGGTTTGAGGAACACGTGAACGCGCGAGGGGGAGAGCTTTCGCCATTCGCGGAGTTGGCCGTCGATCGATTCGCTGAAGACGGCCACCTGCTCGGGCCGCTTGGACTCGGGCAGTTCCATCAGCGCATCGAACAAATCGCGGTTGGCATTGTTGGTGATGTCCACCACCAGCAGATCGGTGTGGTCGGCGCAGATAAGCTCCATGGCGTGGTCTGCCGAAGCAGCACGCGTTACATCATGTCCAAGCTCGCCGAGGAGTCGCCGGGTGGGGGTGTCTTGAGAGTATGCATCTGGTGAGGGTAGAACCACTGCCCTCAGTGCCGCGGGTACTTGCGCTGTCATAGTCGAACCTTCCTTGAGCCGGGAGTTTATATCCCCCAACCGGCCGGGACAAACATTTGGACTGAACTAACACAATCTTAATATCCCGCTGTCACCAACCGCTTTTCTGGCAGACTTTTGCTTAGTTGTTGCTCGGCCAGCGCCAGCACTGGTTCGATTTCAATCCACTTCATGCAACTGATATGGCTGCAAGTGCGGGAATAGCAGGGACTGCAGGGCAGATCGAGGCGAATGACGCTGTCTTGCCGCCCAAACGGGCCCGTACGCACCGGATCCGTTGGCCCATAAGGAGATACCAGCGGAATTCCCAGCCCGGCGGCCATGTGCATCGGACCGGTATCATTCCCAATGACGAGGCTTGCCCCTTCCAGCAATGCGACGATTTGCCGCAGGTTGGTTTTGCCGATCAGATCGAATTTCGAGGGAATCAATTTGCTCAAGCCCGCATCCGCGGCGGATCCTGTCAGCACCGTTTCCAGTCCAAACCGTTCTTTCAGGGGCTTCACCAATGCCGCAAATCGATCCACCGGCCAGCGCTTGGTTTCCCAGATGGTCCCGGGCATTAAAACGGCGTAGCGCGTTCCCGGCGGAATCAGGCCGCGGATATACGCCCTGTCCTGGTCGTCCACGGCGAAATGGAATTCGACCGGCCCATCGCCGCATCCCAGGGCCGCGGCGATTTTAAGATAGCGCTGTACCGCATGGTCGAGCTTCCACGAGCAGTCCACCTGCTCGGAATAAAACAGGGGCGCAAACTCGCGGGCGTTGGAAAAACCGATCCGCCGCCGAGCGCCGCTGGCTCGCGCGATCCATGCGCTGCGCAGCAGTCCCTGGAGATCGATGGCCAGATCGAATTCCCGCCGGCGCAGGTCCCGCACGAAATCCGCCAGGTCGAGCAGCTCCCACGGACGATACCAGCTTCGCCCCCAGCGTTTTCGCTGGAAAAAAATCACCTCGTCGATCAGCGGATGCCTTTCCACCAGTCCCGCGCACGCGGGGGTGATCATCCACGTCAACGCCGCCTGCGGCCAGAGCTTTTTCAGGCGAGGCAGCACCGGCAGCGCGTGCACGACATCCCCGATGGCGCTGGGTTTAATGATCAGCACCCGTCGCGGCGGGGCGTGCGCGATGACCGTCGGCGTGGCGCTCATGCCGGCTCCTCAGCCGGGATCGGCGAAAAAGGCGCATATCCCTGGCACAATGCCAGCGAATCGGGCCCTGTGTACTGCGGATGATCGCGCATCGCCCGCAGCAGGCGCGAAATCCCCAGCGCCGCCCAGCGCCTGAAGCGAATGCCGTCCACATCCACCAGGATCGGGCGCGGACCCAGCTTCTCATCGGGCTGAACGATCCAGTTGGATGCCTTGGCGTCGAAGTGCCCCATCCCGAGCTGGTCGATCCGCCGAAGAATTTTACCCGTGCGGCGAAAGAGCATCTCGCGATCGCCGGACGGCATCGCGTCGAGATTAACGCTCGCCAGCGTCTCGCCGGGCACGCGCTCGAAAATGATCGCGCTGTCGGTGATGTATCCGAAAGTGCGTTTCTGTATAACCGCCAGCGGCCACGCGGTGGGAATGTCGCGCGCGATCAGGGCCCACGCTTTGTTCCATGCCCGCCATGCCCGGCTTCCCCGGCCGATCTCGTTGAAATAGCGATACCAATACCGCTTGAAAGACCGCTTGACGATGATCGGCACGGATCGACCGCCGACTTCGATCTCGCCGCCCAGCACATCTCCGCTGGCGCCGCGTTTAATCACCTCAAGCTGATCGCGCTGAATTGTTTCCAGCAGCACCGGCCATTGCCGCTGCCAGTCTTCTGCTGAAATCATGAGCGTGCTTGCCGGTGCCCATCGTCTTGGATATTTGAACTTGCGGAAGAAAATTCCTTTCCAGTCTCCGAAGTTCAGATGTCCGAAATACTCGTTATTCCCGCGTGTCTGCCGGGAAAACTTTTTCCACAGCCGCGCGCTCACCGGATTCTGCGCCGGCATATAGCCGCCCGGGCCAAGAACAGTCCATCCGCGCTGGAGTTCCATCCGGGTTGCCGTGCCCTGCGCGCTGTGGGCCAATTTGAAGAGGTCATCCATTTTCAGTCCGCCCATGCGCACGGCGTAGCCGTCGAGCAGGTAGATTTTCCCTTCGCGCAGCAGCAGGTTGCCCAGGTGCAGATCGTCGTGTCCAAGCCCGGCCGAGCCGAGCCTATGCACCAGTCCAATCAGTTCTTGCGCCAGCCGTCGCCGATCGGGAATTTCCTCGCCGCACAGCGCGGCCTGGTTAATGTACTGGTCGAGCGCCACGGCCGGCTCGATCGCTTCAAGAATCACGGCATCGCCCGTTTCATCGAGAAGCTTGAATCCCGAAAGCTGCGCCACCGCGCGCGGCGCCGGCACCTGCGCCCGCTGCAGCGCCTGAAGGCGGAGAAACTCGCGCATCGCCGGGCTGCCGCGGAAAAATCGCTTCAACCGCAATCCCCGACGCGGATAAAATTTGAGGTAATATGCGTTGCCTTCAAACTCAAACCGCCAGACCTGCCGGTATCCGCGATCTTTGATCCGCTGCCCATTTCGCGGCAAATCCCGCAGCAGTTTTTCCAGCGCCTCAGGCGACACGAGGGAATTTATATGCGCGGCGGCGCGATTTGTCTCGCCCATCAGGTTTCGGTCGGCGCCGGCGCCCCGGCGATTTGCAAGCCGGTGGCGATCTGCGGAAGGATTCCACGGCTCACGTAAATCGGACGCACGTACTTCCGGATGCGCGCGAGGTTCATCCAGTATCGGATTGATGCCAGCAGGCACACGCCCGACATGATCAGCATCGTTCTTTCCGCGCCGACAAACGGATTCCCCGGCGAGAGATGCGACGCCAGCCCGCCGACCAGCAGCACGCCAAACGGCGTCATCCCCATGAACGACATGGCCAGAAAGCTCATCACCCGTCCGCGTTTGTCATCATCCACGATGGTTTGAAGGATCGTGTTAGCGGCGGCGAAGTTGGTGATCATCCCCCAGCCGGCGAACGGCATGATCAGCAGCGAGAGCGGTAACCACTGGCTGGTTGCAAACGCCGCGATCGCCAGCGCGTACAGGATCGATGACATGGCGATCACCCGCCCCAGCCCCAGCACGGTTCTTCGCATGGCGAGTCGGATCGCGCCGAGCAGCGCCCCGAATCCCGAGGCGGCACTGAGGAATCCATACACCAGATCGCCCCGATGAGCGCCACCGAAATGCAGGCCAAACAGCGGCATCAGCACCATGACCGCCGGAACGCCCGAGAGGCTGAAGAGGGCCATCAGCAGCAGAAGCTCTCGCGCCGGTGGAAATCCGGCGACGTATCGCAGGCCTTCGTACAGTTCGTGCAGCACGGGTTTTCGCGGGCGCGGGGGAATGGGTTTGATGTTCATCGCGAGCAGCGCGGCGATGACGGCCAGGTAACTGAACCCGTCGAACAAAAAGCAGTATCCCATTCCCACCCAGTGGATGAGCAGTCCCGCCGCGGCCGGGCCGATCAGGCGGGCGCCGTGCACCATCGTCGAGTTGAGCGCGATGGCGTTGCCCAGATCCTGCCGGTCTTCGACCATTTCAATCACAAATGCCTGCCGGCCCGGAATATCGATCGCGTTGATCAGCCCCTGTACCAGCGCCAGTCCCACCGCCCAGTACATATTGATGTGGTGGCTCAGCGACAGCGCAGCCAGCGCGAACGATTGCAGCATGGAAAGCGACTGCGTCGCAACCAGCAGCTTTCGGCGATTCAGCCGATCCACCCAGACGCCGCCGATGGGCCCGATCACAAACAGCGGAATCTGTGAAGCGAAGAGCACAAGACTGATAAACAGCGCCTTTTTATGCGGGTCGCTGGTGAGTGTGCTGGCCAGCCAGCCCATCGCGGTATTGGTGAGGAAAGTGCCGATGACGGAGATGAGTTGGCCGCCGAAAAACAGGCGGTAATTGGGGTGGCGCAATGCGCGCATCGCCTGCCATGCCCGTCCGTGGGATTCGTCTTCGAGGGTCGGATTAGCTGCGGATTCCGCCACTGCCACGATAATAGACGGAAAAATGGCAAATCGCCCGCCTTCAATTCAAATTGGTTCAGGTTGCGGGTGATTCGTCACGCCGAGTGTATTGTGAGGTGCACGATTTCCGCCGGTGCGTTGATCCGCAGGGGAAACCAGTCTCCCACGCCGTTGGAAACGATGAGCTTCGACCCCGAGTCGGGATCTTCATAGAGCCCCGACCAATAGCGATATCGCAGCGGCCCCGCGCCGATCGTTTTGGTGAGCATGATCTGCCCGCCATGCGTATGGCCGGCGAGCACGAGGGGGATTCGGTTCTCGGCGGCGATGTCCCACGCATGGGGATGATGGCTCATGAAAATCGGAAAAAGCTCGGGATCGCGTTTCAAAAGTGTTCTGCGGACGGCGACGTGCTGCTCGTAGCCGCGCTGTTCCCAGATAGTGCCGAGCAATTGAATGGGAATCCCGCGCGGGCGGAGCGTGACCGCGTCATCCAGCAGTAGCGGCACGCCGCGCGCGGCGCAGGCGCGGTTGAACTTTTCCGCGCCGTCGATCACATCATGATTTCCCTGCACCATGTAAATGCCGTTGGGACAATCGAGTCGGCAAACCATGTCCAGCGCACTGGATAAATCGGAATGCGAGATATTCACGAGGTCGCCGCCCAGAAGGATCAACTCTGCCCTGAGATTGTTGGTGGCGGCCGCGATTTCATCGAGAATTTTCTGCGATGAGAAGACGCCGGCGTGAACATCGGCGACGAACGCGATGGTGAGCCCGTCGAGCCCCGCGGGCCAGCCGGGAAACTGCAGGTTGTATCGTTTGATGCGGAACGATCCGAGCTGGTAAACGCCGAATTCCGCCATCGACAGGCACGCCAGGGGCGGAATCGCCATCGCGGTCCCGGTGAGAAAACGGCGGCGTGAGGAAACGAAATGCGATGGCGCTGCCGGGGCGACCATTCGCCGGACATGCACCCAGATCCACTGGACCGTGATCGCGATGATGGTGATCGGCAGCACCAGGAAATGCCAGATGAAGATCGCCGCTGGAATCCACTGCGGGATGATCCGATGCGAGCGGAACACGGTGGGATTGGAAACGCCCAGCACGACCGCGAAAAGAACCGCGCAGAACATGACCGCCGCCAGAATTCCACGCCAGAGCTGCGCCCGGCGCATTCGGCCGATCAGATAATGAAACCGCAGCCAGACCACGGCATCCAGCGCGATAAAACTCGTGAGGATGAGAACAACCAGATCCATTGAAGGAGGGAATTTTACGATGCGCGCCGGGGCAATAGTTTGCTGAACGCCATCTGTCCGGTGGAAATGACCCAGCCCAGATGGAATTTCATCAGTTCCGCCGGCTCCAGCCATCGGCTGGCGTGCAAATAATGCACGAAGCGGGGGCGAACTGGGCGAAACCGCCCGGGGTCCCACGGCTTTTTCCGCCCGGCGTAATGCATGATGCGCGGATGGTAGAGAAGTTCCATCCTGCGACGATGAATCTCCAGGTCCAGCGGCCGGTCGCCGAGATTGGCGGGATGGATCAGCTCATCGGTTTGCGCGTTCCAGGTGGGATCAAGCAGTTTCCATTTGCCGAAGAGGACGGCGTTGAGTCCATCCTGATCGGGAAATCGAACGATGGATTTATTTTCGCGCACATATTCCAGAACCGCGTGGCCGATGCGCTGCTCGCGCCACGGCTTCATGTTGATCAGCAGGACGCCGGAATTGAAATAGGGCGTTTCTTTTTTCACGGATGGATCGACGCCCGGCATGGGCAATTCATCGCGAATCGTGGTTCCGCCGTAATCGCACACCGCACCGAGCACCGCATCGCCGATGTCCTGCTGGTAAAGCTCCGAAAGATCGCCTTCCACAATCAGATCGCCGTCGAGATAAATAATGCGCGGCAAATCCATCGGCAGGATATCGTCCATGAGAAGCCGCATGTACATCGTGCTGTTGATGCGGCGGAGGATGGGCAATTCGCTGAAGGCGCTGCGATCGATGACATGCCAGTGAAGATCGACGTTTTTGAACGCGGCGATTTTTTCTTCCATGCGGCGGCGCGATTCGGGCGTGATGCCGCCGTCCATGAGATACACGCCCAGCCGCCATCCGGGCGAAAGATTCACCGATGCCGAGCAGAGCATGACCATCAGCGGCATCGCGTACTTGTCATCCCCGCAGCACAGGATTGGGACTTCACGCTGAGAGTGGGGGGACGTTTGATCCATATTTCTGCCAGGCGCTGGGAGATTGTTGGGAAGATTGTGGGGGTGATTGTAGCTGCGTCGATTGGCCGGAAATCTGCGGCCCGCCGGCTCTCTCGGCAGGTTGGGAGGCCTCCAGCTTTTGGAGCCACGCCTTCGCCTCGCGAGGGCTGCGGAGCTGAATAAATCGAATATGTTTGAACTTTTTTTGCCGCATGATTTTCGGATAATCCCGGCGGCGTTTTCGCCAGCTCTGGATCACCCACAATAGCTGCGAATTGCGGGAAAAGAACGTTCTCCGCCAGGTTTCGACGTTGTGATCCCCCAGCTTTTCATGGGTCATGCAGCGCTTGATGGTCCGCCGCAGCGCGCGGGTGAAGACGATGGCCGCCGGATAATTCAGCCAGACCACGGTGTCCGCGGCCGACCAGACCATTTCGCGATGCTCGGGGAACACGCCGTCAATCACCCACGCTTCGGGCGCGATCACATTTTTCATCTGCGCCAGAAGCTCCCCATCGGATGGCAGCGACCAGTCGTCCAGCCAGACCATCGCATCGATTTCCACATGCGGCAAACGAAGAATGCGCGCGATGGATTTCGCCATCACGGTTTTGCCCGAGCAACTGGAGCCAACCACTACAACGCGCCGCATCGAGAAACCCATCCTTTTATCGTCCCGGGGCTCTCCAACGCTTACCGTTTATATGATATGGAAAAAAGAAGGAAAGGGCGCAACGCAACTCGACCGTTATGGGACGCGGTTGAACTGGTTCAGCGAATCAGGCGTCCATATCCGGCGGACAATATGCCGCCAGCTCCGACAGGAATTCATAGAGGGCGGTGGCAGAGTTGTGCTGATTGTCTTCTGACTGATGCAGCAGGGTGATGTCTTCGCGCATCGCCGCACAGGCCAATTGCTGAAGCGCGGGTAGATAGGGACTTTTGTTGAGCCATTCATGGTACCGGCCGCGGAAGTAAGAGTATCCTTCGGGATGCTCGATAAACCAATCCCACAACTCTCGGGGCGGGGCGACGTGGCACAGAGTATGATTGACCTTGCACCAGCACTTGAGGTCGGTGGTCAACCCGATCGGTTCCACCCAGATGCGGTTCCCATCCTGCTTCTCAACGGGGTCCATAAAATGCTTGATCGTGATCATAGATTTTTCTGCTCCAGCGTAGCTGATGCACCACAATTTCCGGGCCGTTCCATTCGCTCTATCTAATAAAACGATCAAAAGATTGTGAAGTTAATCACGGGCTATTTTTTTGATCCGTGCCCGCGCCGGTTCATTTAGAAGTACTTCAGGAAGTGCTTTCTGGACTTATCGAGGATTTTTGCGAAGATGCCCGCGGGCCCGAATCAACCAAATCGAGGCTTGGGAAATTTCCTAGCGATTTCATTTATATGCCTGTATGGGCCGAAAACGGATATATGCTGGCCGGACCCCACCGCGCGGAGAATGACCTCCGCCGCGAAGTCATTCTCGTTGCCCTGGAAGATCGCTTCAGCATTGCCCGGATCCCCTCGCTGCTTCATCAGGCGGGGTGCCGGGTCACTGTTCTGGGCGATCCACGGGCGCCGGTCTGTTATTCCCGGTTCGTTGAGCGGATGATTCCCTGTCCCATCGATCCTCCCTCCGCCGCCCAAGCGCTGCGGGATTTGGTCAGCACCTGCGGTGCGAATCTGCCGTGGGTGGTTTTCGGCGACGAACTGGCGCTGCAGGCCGGTATTCTCTGCCGGGACGAAAAGTGGCTCAGCGAGGTTTTTCCCGTCGATCCATTCAAATCCGCCGATATGATTTTTCGCAAGGCGGCGTTCATGGAGGCCGCGGCGGCGGCGAACATTCCCATCCCGCCGATGCGCGTCTGCCGCACCGTGGCCGACGCGCTCCGCGCGGCCGAGGAACTGCAGTTTCCGCTCTTCCTAAAGCGAGATGTTGACTGCGCCGGCGCGGGCGTCATGCAGGTGAAAGATAAATCCAGGATCGTTTCCGCTTATCAGAAACTGGCCGATACCGGACCGGTCGTGATCCAGGAAACGGTCCACGGCGCCGTCGGTAAGACCAACACGCTCTACTATCGCGGCCGGCTCATGTGCCACACCAGCGCCTATGCCACGCGCACCTGGCCGGGTGAATTCGGCCCTTCGTGCATCCGGCAATATTTCTACGATCAGGGCCTCGAGCAAATCGCGGCCGATATCGGCAAGATCACCGGTTTCCACGGCCTGTGCGGTTTTGATTGGATTCACGATGCTCGCACGGGAAAGTTCGTCGTCATCGAATTCAATGGCCGAGTGATCGCAACCTATCATCTCGGGAAACATGTGCACGTCAGCTACGAGCGGGCGGTGGAGGATTTCCTGCACGATCGGGTCAGCGTTCAGCGCCCGCATCTTCGCAGCGGCGATTTTCCGATCGTTCACATGTTCCCGCAGGACATACGCCGCTGCATCAGCGAGAAGGATCTGGTGGGCCTGACAAAGTGGTTCACCGGTTTCATCACCACGGACATACCCTGGAGCGATGCGAACCTGATCGTGTTTTTCTTACTGGATTTCGCTCGCCTGGGCCGAAAGCGGATCAGCAGTTATTTTCGCCGACTCTGGCCGGCTCCGAACTTCTCCACCCCGGCCGGTTCACAGCCGCCCCTCAATTCCTCGCGAGCGGCAGCCGGGTAAAATCTCCCTCCTCGCTTTATTTTAGAATTTTCATCTTCATTTCATGTCTTTCTGCAATATTAATGGGACTAGGGATATTTCCTACCCCGGAGAACCACTACTTGATTCGTCGCACAACCAAGCGTCTGTTGGGAAAGGTGGGGGTATCGATCCATCGAATGTCCCGATTCGAGCGGCTTTTGCAGCGCGAATTGGAAAAAGATGAGCCGTTCGTCTTCGTTCAGGTGGGCGCCAACGACGGCGTCAGCTTTGACAACCTTTTCCAGTTCAATCGCAAGCACCGCACCAGCGGGCTGGTGATCGAGCCGCTTTCCGACATGTTCGAGCGACTGCGCTACAACTATCGCAGCCGGCCTTCAATCACGCCTATTCGCGTCGCGGTGCATCCCACGGCGGCGTCAGTGACCATGTACCGCGCGCATTCCGACAAACTCTATGATTTGCCGCATTGGGCCTCGGGAATTGGATCGCTTCATCCCGATTGGCACGACAAGACCGGCATCGCCTCCGACGCCATCGTCAAAGAGGAAGTCCCCGCCGTGCATCTCATGGAATTGCTTCGCCAGCACTCCATCGACCGGCTGAATTTACTCCAGGTGGATGTCGAGGGTTTCGACGCGGAAGTGATTCAAATGATCGATTTTGACGTTCTCCGGCCGGCGATCATCAAATACGAATGCGTTCACTGCGGCGGAGACGATTCGCTGATCCCTCTTCTGCAAAAACACGCGTACCAACTCGAGCGCGACGGCGACGACATGATCGCCTGGCAGAAATAATTCATAAGATCAGCCCAGATCGCGATGACTGCCAAGAAAATCTCGATTTCCCCGCCATTTTTCATACTGCCTTAATATTCCTTCACGATTTTGCTATTGCATAAAGGAAGCGCCGGTTTTGACCGATGCGAAGCTCATCAGTTTCCGTCAGGCTTGCCGGTCGTTCCAATAAAAAGTGGGAAGACCATCGCCTGACCGAGGTTTGTTTTACTCCGAGCATCGATGCGTCTGAATTTGCTTGTTGTCGGTTCCGAAAACCCGCGCATTCGCGACTTCTTTGGTGAAGTGGCGCGGGATGCGAACGTTTCGTATCTGGATACTTCGCCGATCACGCGACTGCCCAGCCTAGACAAGCTGTGCCGATCCTGGCGCTGGCGAAAGCGCGGCACCGATACCGCCGAGGCACATCTGCTGGTTCCCAAGCGTTACCAGGAATTGTCCACCAGTCTCACGCACTGGTTTTGCCGGCGAAGTTTTGCCCAGTTCGGCAAGGCCGATGCGGTGATCTTCACCTGGCCGCAGCTTTGCTTTCTAGCGGAAAAATTTACCGACATCACCCGCGTCTACTACTGCAAGGATCCGTTCGAGCTGTGGATGTGGGGGCCCGAATTTATTCGTCCGCTGGAAACGCGATTGCTGAACAATGTGGATGCCGTGTTCGCCGTTTCGCGCCTGCTCACGTGGGACCTGGCGCCGCGCACCACCGCCAAAACTTTTTATCTGCCTAATGGATTCTGCGACTGGTTTGTCCCCGAAGCGGATTCACCGCGCCCGCGCGATCTCCCGCCGGGGAAACCCGTCATCGGCAGCGTCGGGCAAATCAACGATGATTATGATTGGGATTACGTTCAATACATCGCCGAGGAACTTCCCGATGTGAATATCGCTTTCCTTGGCAACCTCAAGGAGCCCGATCCCACGGCCGAGCGGCGCATCCATCGCATCCTCACGCGAACGCCGAACATTCTCTGGCTCGGGTGGCGCAAGTACGACCGGGTCCCGGTTTACATGCACCACTGCGATATCCTGATGAATTTCCTGAAGGCGGATGACCTGGGCAATCGCCGTTCGCCGCTGCGGCTATACGATTACCTGACGACCAGCCGCCCGATTATTTCCACGGGCGTCGCCGAGGCGTACCCGCACAAGCCGCATATTCACGTTGCCGCCGATGGCCCCCAGGCGGTGCAGGCGATCCGCGAAATTCTTGCCGGCCGGCATCCGCTGGACCTGGAAGCGCGCCGCCAGTACGCGAGCAATCAATCGTGGCAGGTTCGCGCCCGCCAGTTCCTTGATGAATTAACGCCGATTATTGCCGCCCGACAAAACCCCGCGAAACCCCCGCACCCCGCGCATGGCGCCGATCGCGCTTCGCTAATTGGCGCTTAGTCGATGCCGGATGAATTCCGCCCGCGCCGCCTGCCGGGCGGTTCCTTCCAGCTTTTTCCCCAGAATCTTCTGCAGATGCGCTTCCTGCGTGAGCAGGAACAGCTCATTGACCTTGTTGATGTCCAGGTCTTTGACTCGCTTGAGATTTACACCGAGGCGCACGTGGCTCAACGCCGTCAGGGTTTCCTCCGTCTCGATCAGCCGCGCCGATCGCAGCAGCCCCAGCGCCCGCCAGACCTTGTTGTCCAGCGCCAGCGGCTGCTCGCTGAGCAGCGCGCGCCGCGCGTGGTGCTCGTAATCGATGATCTTGGGGATCACCACGTGCTTGAAATCGCCGATGATCTCCTCTTCGCTTTTGCCGAGCGTTGACTGGTTGGAGATCTGGTAGAAATCGCCCGTGGCTTCGGTCCCTTCACCGTACAGTCCCCGCACCGCCAGGCGCAACTCCTTGGCCGCACGGAACACCTTTTCAATTTCACTCGTCAGTTTCAGGGCCGGGAGGTGCAGCATCACGCTGACGCGGATGCCCGTTCCCACGTTGGTGGGGCACGCAGTCAAATATCCAAACCTGGGGCTGAAGGCGAAATCCAGCGAACTTTCAAGCTGATCGTCCACCGTGTTGATCTGCTCCCACGCCTCTTCAAGCTGAAGCCCGCTGCGCAGAACCTGGATGCGAAGGTGATCCTCCTCGTTGACCATGATGGCCAGCGTTTCGTTCTCGCCCACCGCAACGCCGCGCGCGCCTGCTGCATCCTTGTGCGGCCGGCTGATCAGGTGGCGTTCCACCAGCAATTGGCGGTCGATTTCCGGGGCCGTTTCCAGATCGACGTAAAAAGTTTTGGAGGAAGAGAATTTCGAATCGAGAATGGTATCGCGGATTTTTTCTTCCAGAGACTTGCGCGCGCTCTTGGAGCATCGCGTCAGAAACGGAAAGCCCGCTACATTGCGCGCCAGGCGGATCCGGGAGGAAATCACGATCTCGCTCATCGGCCCGCTGCCGCGTAGCCACTCACCCGCCTGGCTTGTCAAATCGCTCAACTTCATATTTTTGGCCGTCCCGCTCGCGGGGCGTTGTGTCAGACCTGGCTCTCCGCCTCGCGAATCTGGTCGCGCAGCTTTGCCGCTTTCTCGTAGTCTTCCGCTTCCACCGCGCGCGTCAATTCCTTGCGAAGACGATTCAAATCCAGTTGCCGTTTGACCGGTACCGTCGTCCCGCCGCGGCGGGTCGGCACCTTTCCGAGGTGATGCGTCGCCCCATCGTGCGCCCGCTGAAGCAGGGGGGTCAGATCCTT
>Ga0302326_10020335_pt1 | contig 13673 bp, 11 predicted proteins | sample Palsa_T0_3_FD_202264 | JGI IMG/M metagenome (GOLD analysis project Ga0302326, IMG submission 202264) | Peat permafrost microbial communities from Stordalen Mire near Abisko, Sweden - Palsa_T0_3 | ecosystem: Environmental > Terrestrial > Soil > Palsa > Peat permafrost | place: Sweden: Abisko... | reverse complement strand
GAACGGATCGTGTTTGCCCCAGATCGCAAGCAAGGGCGGCTTCGACTTGCGGAAATACTCCTGGAATGCCGGGTAGAGCTTCACATTGTTGGCGTAATCCAGAAACAGATCGAGTTGAATATCCGTGTTACCGGGCCGCGCAATCAGCGCTTCGTCCAGAGTGTAACCCTCGGGCGCAATTCGCTCGGGGTGAGGAACGCCCTCCAGGTATTGATAGCGAATCCCCTCCGGGCTCAAAGCCGCTTTGCGAACAACTTCGCGGTTGGCCGCATTTGGCTCGCTCCAGTAGCGCCGAATTGGCGCCCATGCGTCGCCCAGGCCATCTTCGTATGCGTTGCCATTCTGCGACACGATCGCAGTAACACGCTCCGGACGCGCCATCGCCAGGCGGAAACCCGTCGGCGCGCCGTAGTCGAAGACATACAGGGCATAGCGCTTCAAGTACAGAGCATCGGTAAAGGCCTGCACCGTCTTGGCCAACGCCTCGAAGGAATATTTGTAATTTCGTTTCTCGGGAACTTCCGTAAAGCCGAAGCCGGGCAGATCTGGCGCGATGACTCGATAGCGATCCGCAAGGCGCGGAATCAACTCGCGATACTGAAACGACGAGGTCGGGAAGCCATGCAGCAACAGGACCACCGGCGCGTCCGAAGGGCCAGCCTCCCGATAGAAGACGGTGACTCCATCCGCTTCAATGCGCCGGATGAAAGTTAGCGGAACATGTGTGTTCTCAGCCACAAATTTCCTTTTCTTCGCGTGCTCAACCTTTGCATTATTGGATTGTGCAACCGCTTCGGGAACTGCGGCCCCGAATGCGAGTGAGATGCTGCTTTGGCGTATGAAGTTTCGTCGATTCACCCGGTTCTCCCATCCGTATTTCAGACTGGCGTCATTTCTGGCTTAGAAAAAAGACGGAAGCTTGCGGCTGAGACATGGCCCCTGAGGAATGATTGCTTCTTCTGTTCGTCCTCAACCGAATTGAGCGAGGTTCATGCCAAGCTCGTAGGTTTCTCCGTGAGCGAGCAACTCTTCCCAGGTGACCTCGCGATGCGTGTACCCTGCCATACGGCCCAACATGCAGCTGAGCGCCGTTTCCACGCCCGCTGCAATCTCATTGCGCGACTGACCTGAGGTGATGCTCTCGATAAAGGAGCGCTCCTTGTCGCGATCGGCGAATTCAAGATTGTCTGAGAAGCTGCCGTTGGCCGCGAAGGTTCCGGAGCCGGGTGCTGTCGCGGCTGACCCCTGCCACTCCCAGGCCTGCGCACCGAGAATCTTGACCGGACCCGAATAAGGCATGGTCGCAGAACCGCTTGCGCCGAAGAACTTGAGGCCTGCATCGAAGCCACCATAATCGCCAAACTGCGTGGAAGCGAAGGACAGATGCACATCGCCGGGATAGAGGTACTCGACTTGGTAATTGTCCCAGCAGTCGCCGGCGTGAGTGAGCACGTTGCGGCCGCCGGTGGCCGAGGCCTTGAGCGGATGCGCGCCCAGCGTCCAGTTGCAGAGGTCGATGATGTGGATGTTCTGCTCGACGAGAATGTCACCGGAGATAGCGCGGTCCCAGAGCCAGTTGCGCAGCCGGTACTCGTCTTTCGACTCGCCCTCGCGTTTCTTTTCAAGCGATGCAGGCGCGTTGTAATTGGCCGTCACGGTGGCGATTTTGCCCAGCGCTCCACCGCGTATGCGCTCGGCGACTGCCGCGATAGGCGGAGCGTTGCGGCACTGGAAGCCTACTGCGACGCTTTGCGAGGGCTTCACTCGCTTGGCGATCTCGAGCGCATGGCGCGCCTGCTTTACGTCAATGCCTACGGGCTTTTCGCAATAAACATGCTTGCCCGATGCGACTGCCGCTTCCAGATGCTGGACGTGGAAGAACGGCGGCGTTGAGATTTGGATCAGGTCTACGTCGGATGAGGCAACAAGTTGCTCAAACGCACTCGGCCCATGAAACAGCAGCTTTGCGTCAATGGGCTGCTGGCCCAAGCCACTGTTGATCTGGTTGAAGTGCTCACGGCCTGCGGCGAGATTGTCGGGAAAGATATCGGCAAGCGCCACTACATGAGCCGAGGTGTTCTTGGCAAAAGATGTAGCCACGCTGGTTCCGCGTGAACCGCAGCCAAGCAAGCCGAGGCGCACGGCTGAGTTGGCCTGATAGCCGAAGGCTGTGGACGGCTTGACTAGCAATAGGCCGGAAGCTGCGCCGGCCGTTGAGTAGAGAAATTCGCGGCGATTCATCGCTTTTTCCAATCTGAATTTGAAATATGTATCATGCCATCACCTCATGCAGGATACGTTCCAGGTAGATCTTCTCTTGACGAACATCTTCTATCTGCTGCGGGCCTGAGGTTTCGCGCTCAATGGTGACTGCGCCGGTGTATCCGATGCGATGCAATTTGGTGAAGACTTCGCGGAAGTTGACCAGTCCCTTGCCGATGAGCACCTCTTCGCCGAGATCGCTGGGGTCGGTGGGCCAGCGGCCATCCTTGGCGTGAATGCTGCGAATATGCGGACCCAGAATATCGACTGCGTCGACCGGGTTGGCCTTGCCGTAGAGGATCAGGTTCGCTGTATCGAGGCCGACGGCCAGGTTGGGCAGGGCTGCATCGCGGATCATGCGCGACATGGTCGTAGGCGTCTCCTGGCCTGTCTCCATGAGGAAATGCTGGCCGTTGCCGTGGCAGTGCAGCGCAACCGTGCGAATGGCTTCAACGGCTTGCGGGTAGAGAGGGTCGGCGGGATCTTCGGGGATGAATCCGCAATGTGTCTGCACCTGGCCGATACCCAGCTCCTTGGCAAAATCGGAAACCTGGCGCAGGGCGTCGATGCGGGCGGCGCGCGTTTTGGGAGGGATCAGCCCGATGGTCGATGGTCCGCGCAGGAAGTTCCATTCGAGCGTTCCAGGTCCGACCACTTCAACAGTGGTGACGGTGATGTTGTACTTCGCGATGAGGTCGCGATATTGGCTCACCACCTCGGGCGTGAATTTGCCGATGTAGCCGTCGAGCGAGAGAAAGCAGTTGGTGAGGCCGAGGTCGCGCAGAACGCGAAACTTCTCTTCAGCTGCGGAAAACGGAACGATGAGCAGGCCGAGTTCCATTGGCTTGGCTGGCACGGTAGGTTCGGCAGGTTCGGGAGATGTAGTTGCAAAGGCCGTTGCTGAGCTTAGTCCGTGCGCGGCTATGGTGGCGGTAGCAGCGCCGAGAAACTTTCTGCGGTCCATCGTGAGTCCTCGCGTGATCCAGAGTACCAAACGCCGGAGCAACAGCTGGCCGGCTTACGAATTTGCACAATTTGGTTTATGAGAGAGCAGTCTGCTCCTCGAGAGCCATCATCAGCTCCTCCCACTCGGCGGTGTAGTCACTGAGTTGGCTGCGCAACTCGTCCAGGAGCGTGGACTGCCGCTGGGTTTCTTCGACCGAAACATAATTGCCCAGTGCTCCCTCAGTGTGGGCGATGGACGCCTCGATGCGCGGGACTTCTTCCTCCAGGAATGCGCAGCGCTCCTCCATTTGCTTGAGCTTGATGGGATTGAGCTTTTTGACCTTGTCTTTGGAGGCGGAATCGCTGATTTCTTCCTGTTTTAAAGCGCCATTGAGTAATGCTGTCGCGGCATGATGCACTGACGCTATAGCAGGCACTGGCGCTGGCTGCCCTGCATTCTCTTTCGCAGACTGCTCTTCCTGATCGCGAACATATTCGGCAAAGGTGCCGGGGTAGATGACCACACTACCGTCTTTGACTTCGAGCACCTTGGTGGCCAGGCGGTCGAGAAAATAGCGGTCGTGAGAGACAAAGATCACTGTGCCGGAGAAGGATTCGATGGCTTCGAGCAGCACGTCTTTGGCGCGCATGTCGAGGTGGTTGGTGGGCTCATCCAGCAGCAGGAAGTTGGATGGCGAGACGAGGATTCGCGCCAGCGCGAAGCGGTTTCGTTCGCCCCCTGAAAGCACGCCGAGCGGCTTGAAAACATCGTCACCGGAGAAGAGAAAACAGCCCAGCAGCGAACGCAGCGCCAGTTCAGGAACCTTGATCGCGGCTTTACTTATGTCATCCAACATGCGCGCCTCTGGGTCGAGGACTTTGTACTGGTCCTGGGCGAAGTATTCGGCGAGCACGTTGTGTCCAAGCTGCACTGAGCCTGAGGTCGGCTCTTCCACGCCGGTCAAGAGGCGGATCAGAGTGGATTTGCCAGCTCCGTTATGGCCTATGAGAGCTACGCGGTCGCCACGCTCGATGGTGAAGTTGACGCCTTTGAGGACTTCTTTCGGGCCGTAAGACTTGCTGAGATTTTGGACTGTTACTACGGTTTTGCCTGAAGGCGGAGGTTGAGGAAAGCTGAAGTGGATGACCGGCTCTTCTTCTGGAATCTCAATACGCTCGATCTTTTCGAGTTCCTTGATGCGGCTCTGTACTTGCTTGGCTTTTGTAGCCTGGGCGCGGAAGCGGGTGATGAAGGCTTCCAAGTGCTCGATCTGTTCGCGCTGGTTCTTGTACGCGGCGATGAGCTGGGCGCGGCGGTCTTCTTTCTGTTTCAGATATTTGGTGTAGTTGCCGGCGTAGATTTGCAGGCGCTTGTTCCAGATTTCGACGGTGCGGTCGACAGTGACGTCGAGAAAATAGCGGTCGTGCGAGATGAGGATGTAGCCGAAGGGGTAGGTGCGGAGGTAGCCTTCCAGCCAGTTGCGGGTTTCGAGATCGAGGTGGTTGGTGGGCTCGTCGAGCAGCAGTAGATTGGGCCGTGCGAGCAGCAATTTGGCCAGCGCTATGCGCATCTGCCAGCCGCCGCTGAACTCCTCTGTGAGGCGCGCCCAGTCTTCTTTGCCAAATCCCAGGCCGGTGAGGACGGAGCCTACCTGGGCGTCGAGCGCATAGCCGTCGAGGGCGTGGAAGCGGCCTTGCAGACTCGAATATCGTTCCGCTGCGGCGGCATACTCTGAGCTTTGGTGATCGAGGATCGCCATTTGGCCGGCGAGGCGCTCGATTTCGGTTTCCATGTCGCGGAGCTCATCGAAGACGCTTAGGCACTCTTCGAAGACTGAGCGGCCGCTGAGCTTGAGGCCCTCCTGAGGCAGGTAGCCGATGGACATGCCGCGAGTGAGCTGCATAGAGCCGTAGTCGAGGGTTTCGAGTCCGGCGAGGACTTTCATCAGCGTGGACTTGCCGGTGCCGTTAGCTCCGACGAGGGCGGTTTTTTCCTGCGCCGTGATGAGCCAGTTGGCGTCCTGGAAGAGGATGCGCGGGCCGAAGCGCTTGCCGGCATTTTGAAGTGAGAGCATTCTCTTTCAGGGTATCGTCTTTGGCTGTGGCACGCACTCGCGCTGTGCGGACAATCTGACCGGCTGGAAATTCAGAAGCCCGACGTTTTTTGGTTTTGCCGGCTCGATGCGCGTGTAGTTGATCCCATCCGGAGGGGCCTTTTTTTGGCGGAAATATCGGCTAAAAGGGTGGGGGGTGTACTTTCTCCTGCATCCTTCTGATTCCATAAGACTTGAGCCTGTTTTTGTGGCGTTTAGGCGCGTTTAAGAGCACTTTGAGCGCTAGTTTCTCGCGCACCTGCGGTCCCTGTTTGCAGCATTGCTTGAAGCTACTCTCTCTTATTGTGCCTGAATGGATGATAATTCCACGCAAAATCAGCTTTAGCTAGCCGCAACGCATTCCAATGGGAAGTCTTATCCCTTCTTTACGCTTCTCGGAGTGTAGTAACAGGAGAAGTGAGTCCCTGGCCAAGGTTGGATAGGCTTAGATAAAGTGGCGATACGCGAACCAATCCTTCGGACGGCAATTGCAGGTACATCCCTCCAAATAGCTCAGAGCAGCACCGCCAGCGAGGGCGACGACACGTCCGACGAGTCGAAATGCGTGGTGCGCCCAGCGACCCCGGCGGATATGCGCGATGTCACCGCCATCTATGCCCTCTTCGTCGAAACGAGCACGGCGACCTTTGAGATTGTGGCTCCTGATGAGGCTGAGATGCTGCGCAGGCGGCAAGCTGTGCTCGACTTCGGATTGCCGTATCTGGTCGCCGAGCTGGAGGGGTTTATTGTCGGCTTCTGTTACGCCTCACAGTTTCGTCCACGGGAAGGCTATCGCTTCACGGTCGAAGACTCGATCTATGTGCGCCCTGACTGCATCGGACACGGAGTCGGCAAGCTGCTTCTGGGGGAGCTGATCGAACAATGCGAGGCGAATGGCTGTCACTCGATGGTCGCCTGCATCTGCGGTGTGAATGTACTTTCGGTCGCCCTCCATGCCTCGCTCGGATTTGCGGAGGTTGGCCTGCTTCCGGAAGCGGGGAGCAAGTTCGGCGAATGGCTGCGGCTTACGATCATGCAGCGCCAGCTGAATGTACGAAAATAGAGAAATGGACTCCGGTTCCGCTACCTTTCACGCTTCAGATCGCGCTTCTGGCCGCGCTTCCGTCCGGATCGATAAGTGGCTCTGGGCTGCGCGGTTTTTCAAGACGCGGGCGCTGGCGCAGAAGTCGTGCGAGATGGGGAGGGTTGAGTCGAATGGCCATCTGGCCAAGCCAGCGCGGGATGCGAGGGTGGGGGACCGGCTGAAAATCAGGAATGAGGCTGGGGAGTTCGAGGTCGAGGTGCTTGCGCTGAGCGAGATGCGCGGGCCCGCGGCACATGCCCAGACCCTCTATCGCGAGACGGAGGCTAGCCGGGAGCAGCGGATGAAGCTGGCGGCGGAGCTGAAGGCGATGCAGCAGGTCGAGGGTTATTTACCGGCTGCGAAACCTTCAAAACGGGACAGGCGGCAGATCAACCGCTTTCGTGGCAGGAGCTAGTCTCCTGAATTTGAAATTCGCGGCCTATTTCGAGCGGCAGGTCTGGTTATCGAGCGAAAGAAGAAGCAGATTCCCTGTTGGAATGACAGACAAGAAAAGCAAAGACAACAGCAATACATCCAAGTATCCAGATATCGGATGGGGGCGCCGGCTCGCGCTATTCTGTTCAAGGTGTTCTTTGGGAATTGAATTTTTGCGCAATTGGAGTCAGCTGTGAGCAAGTCGATCTTTGATCTATCGGGAAAGACCGCCGTTGTGGTGGGCGGCACCACTGGCATTGGCCACTCCCTGTCGCTCGGTTTGGCCGACGCTGGAGCGGACGTTGTCGCTTCATCGCGGCGGCTGGAAGAAGTGGAAAAGACTGCTGCTGAGATTGAGGCCATGGGACGGCGCACGCTGAGTGTTGCCTCGGATGTGAAGGACCGCGATTCTCTGGTCAGGCTGCGCGAGGCGGTGCTGGAGTTCTTTGGCAAGATCGACATCCTCATCAACTGCGCCGGCACGACCAAGCGCGGACCTACGCTGAGTTTTGCCGAGGCGGACTGGGACCATATTGTGGAGACCAACCTTACCGGCACGCTGCGGGGATGCCAGGTTTTTGGCGAGCCGATGCTGGCGGCGGGATATGGCCGCATCATCAACATTGCTTCCCTCTCGACCTTTGTGGCGCTAAACGAAGTGGCTGCCTATGCTGCCAGCAAGGCTGCAGTGGGGTCGTTGACGCAGTCGCTGGCTGTGGAATGGTCGAAGCATGGCGTGCTGGTCAACGCAATCGCTCCGGGCGTCTTCCGCACGGCGCTGAATTCGAATCTGCTGGACAGCACGCCGCGCGGCAAGGAATTTTTGACGCGGACGCCGATGGGCCGATTCGGCAATACCGACGAGTTGATCGGGGCGGCCGTTTATCTCGCTTCGGATGCGGCGTCTTTTGTGGCCGGGCAGATTATTGCTGTCGATGGCGGATTCCTGGCTAGCGGCGTCAACCAGTAAAGGAGAGATCGCGTGGGTGGGAACGACCTCAGTCTTAAGCCTAAAGAGTCTACAAAATGGGATCTGGTCAGCCTTGGCGAAGTGATGCTGCGCTTCGATCCCGGGGTGGGACGCATTACGACCAGTCGCAGCTTCCAGGTGTGGGAAGGCGGCGGTGAATACAACGTGGCGCGCGGGCTCAAGCGCTGCTTTGCCTTGCGCACGGCGGTGGTTACGGCGCTGGCTGATAATCCCATTGGCCGTCTGGTTGAGGATCTAATTTACCAGGGTGGGGTGGACCAGTCGCATTTGAAGTGGGTGAAGTATGACGGCGTAGGGCGCACGGTGCGCAATGGGCTTAACTTTACTGAGCGCGGATTTGGCGTGCGCGCCGCTCTGGGCTGTTCGGATCGCGGCCATACGGCTGTCTCGCAGTTGAAGCCGGGTGAGATTGATTGGGATGAGATTTTTGTGCGTGAAGGAACGCGGTGGTTCCATACCGGCGGTATCTTTGCTGCGCTTTCGGATTCGACTCCGCTGGTGGCCAAGGAAGCCATCGAAGCGGCGCATCGCAATGGGGTCGTCGTCTCCTACGATCTGAATTACCGCGATTCGCTTTGGAAGTCGATTGGCGGCAAAGCGCGCGCGCTTGAGGTGAACAGCGAGCTGGCTCCGCTGGTGGATGTAATGCTGGGCAACGAGGAGGATTTTACCGCTTCGCTGGGCTTTGACGTCGAGGGCGTGGACGAGCATATGGCCGAGCTTGACACGGGCAATTTCCGCCGCATGATTGAGAAGGCTGTGGCTAAATTCCCGAACTTCAAGGTGGTCGCCACGACGCTGCGAAATGCGCGAACCGCGACAGTCAACGATTGGGGCGCTGTGTGCTATGCGGCGGGTGATTTTTACGAGGCGCGACCTATGCCTGGGCTTGAGATTCTGGACCGTGTGGGCGGCGGCGATTCCTTCGCATCGGGACTGATCTACGGCTTCCTGGCGGAAAAAGGGCCGCAGTGGGCGGTGGATTGTGGCTGCGCTCATGGGGCGCTGGCGATGACTACTCCTGGCGATACTACTATGGTTACGCTGCCGGAGGTAGAGCGCGTGATGAAGGGCGGCACGGCGCGGGTCCTACGCTAACTCATTCGTAAGATACGGAGATATAAGTGCATAAGTCAGAAGTTATACAGAAAATTCGCGAGGTCGGACTGGTTCCTGTACTGCGCGCCGACTCGGAAGAAGAAGCACTTGCGATCGCCTACGCTCTTGAAGCAGGCGGCGTGACGATACTCGAAGTCACTATGACTGTGCCCGGCGCGGTGGATGCTATTCGCCGCCTGTCGCGGGAAGCTGGAGACCGGATCCTGGTGGGCGCGGGCACTGTGCTTGATCCGGAAACGGCGCGGGTTTGCATGCTGGCTGGGGCGCAGTTCATCGTGAGTCCGGCGCTGAATCTGCGCACCATTGAGATATGCCGGCGCTATAGCGTTGCTGTCTTTCCCGGTGGCCTTACGCCGACAGAGGTTGTGACGGCATGGGAAGCTGGCGCGGACGCGGTGAAGGTGTTTCCGTGCTCGGCGCTTGGCGGGGCTAAGTATCTCAAGGCTCTGAAGGCTCCGTTGCCGCAGATCGAACTGATTCCTACGGGCGGCGTTTCGCTCTCTACTGCTGCGGAGTTTCTCGAAGCCGGAGCTATTGCGCTGGGAGTTGGCGGAGACTTGGTGGACAACAAGGCTATCCGTGCGGGGAAACCGGAAGTTATCACTGAAAACGCGCGGAAGTATCTGGAAATCGTGGCCGCGCATCACGCGCGGAAGAGTTAGTCTGATTGGGCGGATGAACCGATCTTTCCGATCATCCGCCGTCTAACTTAGCTGCCGATTAATACAGAGCGCAGCTGGCGTACGGCACGCGGCATCTGCTCCACTGCCGTGCTACCGAAGCCAAGGACAAATCCCTGGCGCACATTGTCTGCCATGTAGGAGCGGGACAGCGGCCATAGCCAGAGTCTTTCGCGCGCGGCTCTCGCGGCAATTTCGGTGTCGCGCAGGCCTGACGGCAGGGTGACGGCCAGGTGCATTCCCGCATCGGCTCCGTGGACTTCCAATCCCCAATCCGCTGGGAATTCGAAGGCAAGACTCTCTATCAGAGCTGCGCGTCGTTGCGCGTAAATCTGGCGCATTTTGCGCAGGTGGCGCGCGAAGTGTCCTTCGTTGATGAACTCAGTCAGGACCTCCTGATAGAGATAGGGAGGGAAGATATCCATGGCGTGGCGAATGGCGACAAACTTACTGACGAGGTCGCGCGGAATGACGATGTAGCCGAGGCGCAGCGAGGGGAATAAGACTTTGCTGAAAGTTCCGATGTAGATGACTCGGGCATTTACATCCAGTCCGTGGAGTGAGGCGATGGGAAGGCTCTCGTAGCGATACTCACTGTCGTAGTCGTCTTCGATGATCCATGCGCCCGACTCCTGCGCCCAGTTGAGCAGCTGAATGCGGCGGGTCGCACTCATCGTCGAGCCGAGCGGATATTGATGCGATGGAGTTACAAAGGCGGCGCGCGCTTTGCGAGAGCGATGCAGGCCGCTGGCTACAACGAGGCCTTCGTTATCCACCGGAACAGGCACCAAGCGGCAGCCGGCGGCGGTTAGGACTGTCCGCTGCAGGGAGTAGCCTGGCTCTTCGACCCAGACAGAGTTTCCGGGGTCGAGCAGCACGCGGGCGGTGAGGTCGAGAGCTTGCTGGGAGCCGGATACGATCATGATCTGGTCCGGCTCGGATTTAACTCCGCGCGCGGCGCGCAGGTAAGCGCAGATTGTTTCCCGGAAGCGCTCCGTGCCGAGCGGATCGATGTGATGAATGGCGTTGGCGTGAGGGTTTTGGCTGTAGCGGCTTACCAGGCTAGACCATACAGGGAAAGGAAATTGATCCAGAGCTGGCTGATGAACGCCGAATGAGCCCCATCCGCGCAACGTGGGCGAAGGGTGAAATTGCGGATACAGGGAGTTGCGGCGCGCGACTGGGCGAACGCCGGAGATCGTCTGCGCTGCGTCGCCTGACGCCTGGGCAACCGACATCTGCTGCTCCGGTAAAGACCGCGATACAAAGGTGCCTGAGCCTTCGCGGGTTTCAAAATAGCCCTCGGCGAGTAGCTGAGCATAGGCGTTTAGCACCGGAAAGCGAGACACTGCTAAGTCGCGGGCCAGCTCCCGGCTGGACGGGAGCCGATCGCCGGGATGCAGATCGTTTCGAAGGATCGCCGTGCGGTAGCCGTCGTATATCTGCTGATGGAGGGGGATATGGGCTCCCCGATTCACAGCGATCATTGGCAGTATTCGCGGGAAGGCAGATCTCACCTCTGCATTATAGTGGTTAGCTACTACAGAGCGCTATGACTATATTTGCCGACCACTTGATTCGGGTGCATCTTAGCCTACAGGCACAAGATTGAGGTCGGGAAGTTTGTCCTGCACGGCGTTAGTGAGCTTCATCGGCGCCGGAGCGGGCGAGAGATGCATGACCGGGCGAGTGCCGGCAAAGCGGACCAGAGAGTGTTTCTGGTCAAATGTGAGGGTGAAATTCTCCATGGGACATCCGCCGAAGTTGGCCAGAGGAAACGCTGGATTGAGCTCTACGAATGGACGCTCGAATGTGTATGCGCCCAAATGTATATCGGCGGCGAGCGTGGCTGCTCTGACTTGAAAGCGCGTCGAAATTGAATGCGAATCGCTGAAGGCGACCGGATCTGAAAGGAATTGGAGTTGCGACGCGAACCCTTCCGGCAGGCTGAGACCAGTACCTCCGGAGTCGATGAGGGCGTCGATCCGTGTGGCTCCGATGGCCAGTGAGACGATCGGTATGCCATCCGGCATGCGGAACGGAAGCACCGATTGCTCATTGTCAGGCGCCAGCTCGCCGGACGAGATTTTCATGCGCCGATTTGGATAATCGAGAGTGAGCAGATAGTCGCGGAAAAGCGTAAATCCGAGCAGTCCCTGGCAGGGGCCGTCTGCATCGCTGAGGCTGTGCACGGCCGCCTTGACGCCGGCGAATTCAACGCCGGCAATTTGCAGAGAGTTGATCAGGACGGTCGGCACGGTCTGGCTGCCCTTGCCGCTGGGATCGGTTAGGTGGAGGTGGCCAGTTTGCGGAAAGGCAAGCTGCGCCGCCAGTTCCGGGCTTACGATTGCGTCCCCACCGGTTCCGGTGTCGATCACGAAGCGGAAAGGACCTTGCCCATTGACCGATACCATCACAAAGGGCTTGCCGTGGCTTATGTCCAGGTGCGCGCTGTGCTCGTCGGCCTGCTGAGTTTCTGGATCATGAATTTGGTCACGAATCTGGGCCCAGGCACTTCCGGTTGCGACGAAGATCGACAGAACCGATGCAAGAGTGCGACTGCGGACCTTTAGCATGACAGATGCCCCGCCAAATAGCCGTCCAGGTAAGACGGCATCGTGAGCAAGTATGTCGGCTCAATTGGTCACAGGCAATAGCCACTCTTGCGCTCCTGTCCATAGCCACCTGTTCGGCCGAGGCGGAAATGCAATTGTGAAACTTGGCCATATTGGTGGTTTCAGGTTGCCGGGTTCGGCGCTGGACATATGAAGGCTGCTTTGACTTGAGATTCAAAGGCTCCAAAACAAAAGCCGCAGAAGCCAATTCCAGGGATAGCTTGAAAGCTGCTACCCGGGACCGGCTCCTGCGGCTACTTGAATCTAAATAGGCTAATTTAGCGTTGCCGGAATGCTGATGGATTGACTCAGTGTTCCGGAGGTTGCATTGACCGTGACAGTGAAGCTGCCAGTGATCGTCTGCTCCAATACATCAGAGCTTGCGCTGGCGGTGTCGTCGCCATCACCGGAATACTTTGCGGTGATTGCGTGAGTACCGACGCTGAGGGTGGAAGTCGACGTCGCGGCAACTCCATTGACCGGTCCAACCGGATTGCCAATTGCCGTAGTGCCATCGTAGAAGGTGACAGTTCCTTTGAGTTTGTTACTGGATTGAATCGCTGCCTGAAGGATCACGATAGATCCGGAGGCAGCTTTGGTGCCCGAAGAACTGATCACCATCGTTGTGGGTTTGACGCTGTTTCCGCCGCAGCCTGCAAAACCGCCGACAACACTCAAAGCCAGAAGCGTGATGGAGAGTTGATAGAACCGGCGCCGATTCGGAATGCAGATGAGGAAGAGCCCTGCAACTGCAACCGTGCCGGATAACTTCCACAGTGAATGGCTGCGCACGGATGCTGTTGCACTCGAAATTCCGGGTGCAGTTGTCGTGAGGCTTAGAGTTCCGGAAGCTCCAGGAACCACGGTCGCGGAATTACATGTGACACCAACTGGAAGTGTTCCTCCACAAGCCAGTGCAATCTGCGAAGTGAAACCGAGAATGCTCTGAGTGCTTACCGTAATGGATGCGGTTTCCCCGGCAGACAGTGACAACGGATTCGGTGTCGCGGAGTCCGTGAAGCCCGCAGTTGTTACGACGATAGGTGCAGACGGAGCTGAGGTCACCGTCTTCCAGTTAGTGTCGCCGGAGTAGACCGCCGTGATGACGTTGGAGCCGGCAAGCAGGCTGGGCGCAAGGGTGGCAAGCAGCGAGCCTCCGTTGCCTGTGGCAATGCCTTGCGCAGTGCCGATGGCCTGCGCCGGCGCGCCATTCAGCGAATCGAAGAACTGAATCGATCCGGTGGGAGCGGGGACATTGGACGAGGACAGCGGGCTGGTGAGCAATGCTGTAACGCTGGTCTGGCCGCCAACCGCAACATAGCCGGCGAGGGGCTGCACAGTCAGGGCGGGCTGGGCCTGCGTAACGTTCACAGTGGAGACCGGGCTGTTGCTTACGGCAAAGTGTACGTCTCCGGAGTACATGGCGTATACCTGCTGCGCGCCAGCGAG
>Ga0302326_10020333_pt1 | contig 13674 bp, 12 predicted proteins | sample Palsa_T0_3_FD_202264 | JGI IMG/M metagenome (GOLD analysis project Ga0302326, IMG submission 202264) | Peat permafrost microbial communities from Stordalen Mire near Abisko, Sweden - Palsa_T0_3 | ecosystem: Environmental > Terrestrial > Soil > Palsa > Peat permafrost | place: Sweden: Abisko... | reverse complement strand
ACAACCAACACAATGGCAGAAGATCGTATCATAACCAAAGCGGAGCTCGATAAGCACTCATACGAAGATGATTACTGGGTAGCAGTAAATGGCAAAGTCTACGATATGACGAATTTCATGCATCCTGGCGGACCATGGAGTAAGCTATCCTTTTCCTGTTCCTCTCCGTCGTCGCCACTAACACTTATCTCAGAGATCCAAAAACACGCCGGCCGCGATGCTTCAGAACCATACAACGCAGAACACAAAGATAACCGCATCGTAGAAGGCAACCCAGAAGGGACCGACGGCCCACCCCAAGTAGGCGTCCTGGAAGTCCCTCTACCACCAGCAGCAAAGAAACCTCGCGCGAAAGCTGCACCCAAAAAAGCTAGCAAGCCCACCAAAATTGTACCAAGGCGCAACGCAATCGCGAAGCCAAATGCCTCCCCAAAACCAAAAGCTGCACCAAAAGCCAACGCTCCCGCAAAGCTCAAAGCTGCTCCCAAAGCAAAGGCCCCTACGAAACCAAAGGCAGCACCAAAACCAAAACCAGCTTCCAAGCCGAAAGCCACCGTTGAACCCAAAGCAGCACCGAAGCCGCGAGCACCTCCCAAGCCTAGGACTGTTCCGACGAAGAAGTCAGGTAAAGGTGCTCTGCCTGCGAAGGAGAAAGCTGAGCCTGCGAAGCCGAAGGGAAGACCGAAAGGTGTGGTGAAGAAGACGCCAGAGCCGAAGAAGAGAAATCTCCCCACTAAGAAGGTGTTGCCTTCTGAGTAAGAAGTAGAATGATCAGCCGGGTAAGTGTTGAGAAGTTGTTGTCTTGATTAGTTAGGGATGTTGATTCCGGTGGACGCGTTAACGTGGGTTTGTTTATTGGTTGAGACATGAAAGTAAGTGGTTCTTGGAATTTCCAAGTAGGGTTCATGTTCTAGGTTGCGGAGTACGGGGTATGGGTGGAGTGACATTATTCTTTCAACTAGCAAGCCACTTGATCCCTCGCCGCTACTGATTCTAAGTTTCATTACATATGTTTAAATTAGCTGCAGTATTTTTAATATAGCGTCCTTTTCCATCATTCCAGATCCAAGCGCGCAACAACCAAGTTATAAATCAACGAGTAGGAACGACTCCAACTTCCGTCTCCCTGGGGTATAATATCCTTTTCGTCTTACCAAACGCCATCCCAGAAGCAATTTCACCCCCAAGTCTATAAAAACCAAGTGAAGACGAACGCCACGCCAATCAGCGTTATACCACTACCTTGAATAATGCCCGCGCCGCTCGTCCCCAACGACGTGCTCCCAACACTTGGCTTCGTCGCTGTAGGTTTTCCACTTGAAGTTGAGATCGAAGTTTGGGTGTTCGATGTCACGCTCCGCAGTATCGGTGTACCAGTTCCTGAAGCTGCAATAACTGTTTCCGTCGCTGTCCCAACTGGAAAGGTATTCTTATTCCAGTATGCCCCGCAGTCTGCGTCTATGCTACCCGATTCCCATATCGAGTGGTTGTTCATTGCACCTATCAAAGCATGATTAACTTTTGGTTTTCGTGTATAGGGTGCGGTAGGGTGGACTTACAAGATTTTATTAAGCTTCCATAGTTAGTAATACAATGGTTTAGACCATGTTTTGTCGTACCAAGCGCGGGCATGGGACCGAACGATCTGACAGGAGGTACCCCGTATACTTCTTGATTGTTATTGAAAGCTTCTTTTGCCAAGTGTGCGCGAAAAGTCTGGCATAGAGTGCCGAGTGTCTCTTGGTATCCCCCTGTTGACGGCACGCAGATTGGAGTTGAAGATGCTGCCATTAGAGGAAGGAGAAGACCCGCCGTAAATGCGAGGAGAGACGAAGGGAGCATGACAAATAGCATTGTAAAGAGAAATAGTAGGGAAGAGGATTCGGCGAGTGGTAATTGACATCCTTTGTTTTATCCTCTCAAGCAGAACGTACGTGAAAGGAATTTAAAAAGTGGGCATCTTGCCATTATATATGCATTAAACACTTATCCAATACGGACGGGAGCCTTGACGGAGGTGACGACGATTTTTCTTTGGAAGGATCGGGGTGGTGGGGTCAAGCAAGGCTGCGGCCCTGCGGTCCGCTCATGCAATGCAATGCGACCACTCTGCCACGAAACGAGGCTGGCTCCCAAGCGCTTTAAATAGAGGGGTTTCCGCCACGAGGAAAATGATGACTCTTGCAACAAATAACTGGCGAAAATATGTTAAAACGAAGATTCAAGGCTCTTTTCTAAACGTGAAAAGTATCAAGCAATTATTTTGGAAATTTTACAAAGCAGCGAGCACGAAGTTTGAGGATTGGAAATGGTGCGCAGCCCCCTAGAGCAGCGTCTGTGAAACACAGCATGTCATCCCTGCAGCTGAAGCCTTGGGGGCTGCCTCGGCTGGATCCGACGATTGGTAGAAGAGAAGGCATATAACTGGATTTGGAGAATGGCAAACATGAACGCAGCGCTTGCCGTTGTCCGAGCCACGTCTGCGAAGGCACTCTTTCTCCTAAACTCTGCATGAATGTTTCCTTTCCATTCGGCACATAAGAGTTTTGCAGTTGGAGGGATTTCAAATCAAGACTTTTCTATTGATGCTTCTACTTGAGTATCTAACCTGAAAGGTAGCCCGCCCTCCTTGCGGCGAACACCATATTTCGCTGGTAATATGGCTTGCTCCCTCGAACCCAAGCAGAAAGATGACTTAACAAACACCGATGGGATAAACACTTGGTATGTTGCCCGTATTCGGAGTGACTGTTGGCACCGAGGAGTATGAGCGCACCTCCACGGACATATTTGCAAATGCTGGCATACGCCTAACATGCGTGAGGCTTGAAATGTGGGAAGCAATGTTGATGAGCATGCTCTCACTCCAAGGTCTGCCCAAGATCTCCATTCCGATTGGAACACCAATTGGCGCATCAACAGTCGAAGGCGAGAAACCTGCCGGTACGGTAACAACCGGAGAGCCTGTCAGAGCTGCAAGAATTCCATTCCGACCAGATTGAGAGGGGGATCCAATCTTCACGACGAGATTCTTCTGCTCTGGGTAGATTATAGCATCCAACCTATTACTTGAAAACGTGGTCCTCAGAACTGTGGTGAGATTCTGAATTGCGAGCTTTGTCGGTGCATAAGAGGCGTTGCTTGTAGATGATATGAGAGCAGTTTGGACGTAGTCATATTGACTTGGGATGACAAGATATTTCCCACTGTTGTAGAGGCGGTTGAGAGTTGAGGGCTGTGAGCCACCGAGAGATTGCATCTGGAGATAGGCATTCACATCTTCTCGATATTCAGAAGTCTGAACATCTAGAAATGCGATTGAAGTGGCATTATACACGCTTTCGGTAATCGGGACGACTATAGCTCCAGCATTCTGAAGCACCGAAACAATATGATCCATCACAGCATTGACAGGTGTCGTCTCATTGCTAATTGTGCGGTTGAAGAATCCTTCGAGCAGCCCAAATCTAAGATCTCGTAGACTTCCGCCAAATACATCCTCGGAATAGTCGATTCCAAATGACGATGAAGGGCGCAAGGCAGTGGTGTTGTCCATAGGATCATATCCAATGTGAGCCATGACAGTCAACGCAGCTGCCAAATCTTTCATGTTCCTTGCAATTGGGCCAATGGCATCTTGTGTGTAGGATATCGGAATAACACCAGCACGTGAGATGAGACCTCTCGTGGGCCGGATGCTGAAGAGGCTATTTGCACTTGCTGGACTTCGTAGGGAGTTGACAGTATCCGTGCCTAGACTTTATCAGCGATTGAGATCACCATAACAATAATACGGTCGTTCTTACCTGTTCCGAAAACTGCGAATGAGCTAGCAATTGCGGCCCCAGTTCCTCCACTGCTTCCCCCTGGAGTCCGAGTGTGATCGTACGGATTTATCGTTTGCCCACCTAGAGATGACACTGTCAGGCCTTCGAGAGCCATCTCATGAAGATTTGTCTTCCCCAGGATGATTGCCCCCGCATTCTTCAATACGGTCACCACAGTGGCGTCGACTGTAGGCTTGTTTCCGGACAGGTCCAGACAACCTCCTGTCGTATTCATCTCGACAGCATCATAGTTGTCCTTCAACAAAACCGGGATGCAAAATAAGGATCCAGTAACATTGCCAGTAGCAATCCATGAATCCATCTTATCTGCGATTGCTTTCATGCTGTCAGCCGCTTTCAAAGGAGTTAAGCATCACGAAGCAAAAGGTATACAAACTCAAGGCATCAGGATTAAGGCTAATAATGCTATTGATGGTTGGGTTGAAGGCTTCGATGCGGGAAATGAAGGAAGAGACAACATCGTGACAGGAGGCAATACCAGAGAACAATGCGTTGTGAACGCCGTCAATGGTGGCCTCCCGGCCGTCGAAGGGTTCAGATTTGATAGTTGAGCCATTGACAGCAAGCTGGTGCAAGGTGACACTCGCCAAAGCGAGGAAGAAGGATTTCATGCTTGCCAGCTGGAATGAAACAAGGTAGCCGTAAAAACTTATTCTTGTGCATGCTGGGCGAATATTTATCGAAGATTTGTGTACCGGATCCCGATAACCGCAGCATTCACTGTAGTATGAAGTGAAGATGAAGTCGGGATGGGATGCATGTCGGATGCAACTTAACCTTAAGCGGCAATTGGTACTCGTGCTCTTCCGAGCAACGTCATTGGGATGGCTTCATGTCGGAATTCCGAATCGTGGTAGTGCAACTTTGGGTCTGACGAACCGCTTCCTAGGATATGATAATTAATTGTCAAACTTTTATTATTTGTTCAAGAGAGCTTCATTTGTCCCCACCCCCTTTCTGGAAGTTCTCCCTTCTAAAGGTGGAAAGTTTCTCCCGCCTAGGACTTTGAGCCATTTAAAAGTCTTTACATATGAGTTCAGAATCAGAATGGTAAAGTCCACTTTAAGAACTGTACAGTCTTGCTGGGTGGTGGGGCTCCTCTTTTCTGTACTCAAGCAATTCGAAACTTACCAACCGCTCTTGGCCACACCAAAGCTCCCTCTTGTTTTAATACCTTTCTAGGAACCAACTCGTTATCAACTATAACTCTTATAAAGTCGTTTCCCGAATCAAGTTGAATTTCCGTATATTTACTTCCTGTTTTCATTCGCAGCATCTGCCTTGTTTAGGCTTCATTCAGCCTTGGTCTTGGCCTTGTCTGTTGGCTGATTAGGAGAATTAGAGAAGCAAATGCTCTTAGCAGACTCGGAGATAAGGTCAAACATTGCCCTTGTTTTATGCGCTGATAGGCCTTAAATTGTTCTTAGCTAGATATCTTGCGGCATTGCTCCTATTTACATCCAAACGTTATGATTATTTCGCTGGCACTATCTCCACAATCCTCCCGTTCCCCAGAGTGTTTATGGGATAGTCGAAGATGCGAGGTCTGCCGATTGGGAAGTTGTCTGAAGTCATAACTCAACCTTCTTCTAGCTGTTTGTCAACCATTTGCCATCAGAGGGGTGGCTTTAAGTCCAACAATCCATCCTTTTCGTTTCCGGATTTCGGAGGCGGTTCTGGGATTGCTGGTAGTGGAATTCTCGGTGTCCAACCAGAAGTTTGACATTAAGAGTGCTTGTCTGAGGAAACCCTATGTACTGTCAGCTCTACGCAAGGACTGGAGTCGATCTAGCAGACCATTATTTTCGTGTAAATTCTTTCTTTCGCATACCAAGCCGCCGAAACAAGCGTGGTATTCTCCTTCAACTTCCTCTGCTCTTTCGTCCCATGAGCTTTCGCAGTTGCTTCGATCAAAGCCTTGATATCTGCGAGCTCTCTCTTCATATCTTGCTTTAGAATTATAGTCTTTTGCTGCGTTCGGAGCAGTGCTTCTTGCATTTTAATATGCTCTTTAGTAGTATGCCCGTTAGAGGTCTGCGCCGTTTCCGCCAAAGTCTTGATGATCTCGATATGCTAGGATTCTGAGTCCGCTCGAATCGAAGCTAGTGTAGTAGTGTTGGCTACAATGGACGCATTAATCTTCTTTCCTTCGTGAATATCGAAATGATGATATCCTGAGTGCTGGTCTCAAGACTCTTAAAACTTTCAGCATTGGTGACAGTAGCGATATCAATTCAGTCACTAATATGTAACACCAGCTCTCATCCCTTCGAATCGACGCATTGCAACCCTACCTAATGTTCCCGTAAAGATGTTGAGGGCTAGAGGTGTAAGGTGCACCAATTCCAATTTGAGCATTACTTGGTGGTTGCGAGCCACCCTCTATTCCAATGATGGCTCCTGAGGCAACTTCCTTTTTAAACTTCAAGTGTCTGTCGAATTTCCCTAGGTATCGGTGTCTAGCAGAAATTTCCAAGAAATTTCTCCAAAATTGCACTGGACGTCGTCTCGAGGAGCCCACAACTTCACACAAAGGGACCTGACAAAGCTTCACATGAAACATCAACCTTTGTGTTCTGGGCCTCAGCCACGCATGATTCTCGGTAACACTTGATAATCATGCAACAGGCAATGCCAAAATCCCTGAACTTTGTTGTTGTCGTCATTGACTAGGGTAAGAAAAAACTTGCATTGCACTGTGGCAAAATGAACCTCACATATCCAATGAAAGATCTGTAACGACTTGTTGAGACCACTCCGCGGACATAAGGTGAGTAAAGGAAACGAAGAATTCGGCCAACCTGCATACAGAAGACGGCACAAACGACTATCATACCACCACTTTCAGACCCTGAGCTTTTGATAGATCAAGTGGGGGGAGGGGAAATTCATTCAGGGGAACTTCCCGGAATCGCCTTCCCGGGGTTTTGAGTGAAAATAACCATGATCGGCTAGATCAATACCCCCCTAGTGCACAGGAGCTTGGCCTCGAGTGAATCTGTTCGGTGATCTTGGATCAAAGGTGGGCATTATCTTGGAGAATGGAGCGTCGAAGTCATCGGTACGAGCTTCATATCCCTTCGGTTCGCTCTCGTTCTAGCCAAGTGGCAATGAATCTCACCCGATGGCGCATTGTTGAGGAACGAGCCACGACAACAACTACACTAGTAGAGAACAACAAACATGACTTGGAAGAAGCAGTTGATGGATGTCATGGATAATTGACACCGCAGAGCCTCGTACACCTCGACTAGTCAAACTGTGACTAAATCCTCGAAATCTAGTCCAGACCACATCACAAGAACCCTGTAATTTCAAAGAGACTGGAAGTGTAGAGAAAAAAGAGCAACGCGTGTCGGAAGAAAGCTTCCTGTGTGGAGTATCTGATTTTTCGTGATGAGTAGTATAGTTGCACAAGGATTATGAAGAAGCTTGCTTGAGGGGTTTTCTCTCTTAATATTGAGGGGATTATTGTCCTCTATCATATGCATGTTTGCCATCTCGATGTCGTGTCACTTAGCTGCTTACTTTTCAGTCGAATAGTGAAGTCTCGGAGTAATACGCAAGTGTCGGAATTGGGCAAATGTGCCAAGCTTTCTTTGACGCTTGCTCCCAACAACTTCTGGCACAGATAAAAGGAGGCACGACAGGCCTACATAGGCAGAAACGTAGCCCCCACGCTATCTGATAAGTCAAAAGTTACAACAGATACTTGTGTTGCAGCTTCTCCACACTTCTCCGCAATTCTAGAAGGAGTCTGAGGTGCAGATGGCTGACGATCTAGTCAAGGGATATCATTCCGAGAGACGCATGTCGTGCCACGATCGGTCAATCGGTCCTATAAAAATGCACGAATATGAGCTGCAGGAATCAGGGAGGGGGTTTCCCATGTGCAACGCCAAAGATTTGAGAGGAGGGGTAAGATGCTCGTGTGTGTTAAAATTAGTTCCGTTGGGGGTTTGGCCACTGTGAGCAATGACTCGTACATGCCCACCCCCTTTAAGTGAGGTTGGAGCAGGTTGGCCGAAGTGGCTTGCTATTCTTCTTTTCAAAGGGTCCAGACGTATCGGGATCTCTTGAATAGTCCCTTCCGGAACGTTTTAAGGATTTCCATATTCGGACGGGCAGAGAGGGAAATAAAAGACCGGTGACCTTTTCAACGCCCAATGTGTCAAGAGATGCCTTGCATTGCATAGACGAGCTAATGTTAACGCTGGAAGATATTATTGCTCACTAAAGGGGGTGGTGATGATATGCCTTCGCTTGGCTGACTGCGATGGGCAAGGAAGCAAGAAAAGGAGGGGTACGCACCTCATGCGAGAAATGACTAGAATGGAAGAGGAGTGAAATTGCGAGAATGTTTTCGACTGGAGCGGAGCTTAGCCGCTGCCAATGAAGCTCCACTATGTGGCCAAAAGCCCAAAGGCCATGGTCAGGAACATGAACCTGAACTTTGACATTGCCGTAGGGTGGCCGGATTTCGTGTTGAAGTTGGCGTTGCACGGTAAGTAAGCAGAGTCACCCGCATTGCGCCTCCTTACTGTACTGCAGACGGCGGTGCGGCAATTGAACAGCGAGGCAAACACGTGGGACTTTGCCTTTTCCAATAGCCGGTCTCACAATGCTCGGAAAATATTCGTTGGAACGTGTTTTTCGGGAGGTTGAGGTCATCGTCGTCGGGAACTTGTCGTGGGAAGGGTCGGCATGCATCGGTAACGTTCGTGGGGGTGTGAACGGCCCTCTTGAACCAAAGACGTTTCAGGAACACCGGATCTTGCATGTGGAGAAAACAAGATTGGTTCAAGTGAGGGCAGCTGTGCGCAGATCTGATCGGTGAACCGCTTTTTTTAAACTTTGGGCCCTTCCTCACTGTTCCAGAACCTGGGAGATAGGAGTGCCTTCGTATTTCACTGACATGTTGAAACTGGACAGCAGAGAAACCCAACCCCACCCCCACGGATGGCCGTTTTCATCTTTTCCCACAGATACACACGCACTCGCAAGTTTTCCCAGTATCATATCTCGGAAACGAGAAGGGACGGTGAGGCCAGGGCCTGTCACACCGCGGAAATCTTCAACGGGGGAATGACCAACGTACATCGGATTTTCCTCGATAATTGAAGAGTCTGTAACAGAATTGGGTATCCCTACATGACGTGGAATGAAGCAGCGACCACAATTGGCGAAATGGCATGTTGTCCGCAGCCCTTCTGCACCGTGTGCAGGCTTGTTATGTAAAACCCACCCAGTCTGGCAGTCTCTTCCCCTCCTCGCGGATATCCGAAAAACCTCGTGATCGCCGTGACTATGAAGATCCTGGCTGCCGCCTTCGCCGTGGTTCTGCTTCTGCGATGCTGCATTGCTGAGATCCAGCGACGCAGCGCAGACGGCAACTTGCAAGGTCCTCAGCCTTCTCCGCCTGATGCCACCCCTGCTCAGATGTAGTCCAGATGTCCCAGGCCCAGGGTGTTTGGGGATGCCATTGGGCTTTTGCTTTTTCCCACCCCCACGCAGCTTAGACAGCGCCAATTGTTACCAAGAGCCACGATCCTGGAAGCCCTAAACCGCAAGGAGGACGATCAGCAGGCTCGAGGCTCAAGCTTTCTCCCAATAAGGGAAGGTTGACTGACCGCTGTAAGCGACCTTCGACTCCACAATCTGGTCATCATCCATTTTGCATCAGCCGACTACACATTTCTCCTTTGCGCCAACCAAGGGCCTTCAGACGACTCACGACTGTCTCTCCTCAGCACTGCTCCCCCGCCTAACACGAGGCCGGCGTTGCGATGCAGCCAGTGACCGGGCGCCTGGGGTGGACACCGGCAAAACCCCTCAGCTGGCGTCGGTGTGGTGATATGAACGGCGAGGGCAGATGAAGCCTTGAGCCTCTCTTTTGCTTTTCCGGCCAGGGTTCCACACCCTGGCCCTGCTGCGTTGCTTCCTTCGCCGTTCCAGGTGCCTGGGAATAAACAAGCTCCCAGAATCCCAGATCGCCAGCAGAGGGTCTCGATGTGTGAGTTGCTGGAGAAAGGGGTACGGCGCCACGAAACGCTTTGATGAGGTCATATTTGGCCTGATGATCTCCTCACCACTGGAACAGGAGCGGCCACGCAGAAGCAGACTGCCTTCTGCGTACTTGGCGTGTCAAGTATTGCCTTTGCTCTGGCAAAGACAACTCTGCTGCGAGTATGCACTTGCAACGCTGCTGATAATCCCACTCTGATGTCCAGAGTCTGCAGCTGTTGACCTATTTTCAGCGAGCCCAGCGAATCTCACGATACTTGTTACTCACGAATATAGCATCAACTCCACATCGCCAGGGCTATATCCAGCACGAGTTGGCCGACGCCCGTTGAGATCCCGGGTAGGCTGAACCAGGTCCAGGCTGGCAAAGCAAGCCGAGCCACGAGGCCAAGAGCTGGTCACTCGGTCCCACCCCCACACTACTCGCCGTCCCCAACTACGCAACTAGTAAATTTGTACTTCGTACTTGGTACAAGTTCGTCGCCGTCACCGTATACAGCACGCGGACCACACCTGAATATCCCATCCCCGGTTTCATCAAATCACAGTGCCGGGGTGGGAAATCTGCCATGCGCCACCTCAGGAACAAACAAAATAATACTTAACGCAACCCCCCGTCCAGACTTCTCCTTGAAAAAAAATTGGTCTAAGACACATGCCACCGTCTCAACCTTGACATTATCTCCCCCTTTGCCTTTTCTCAATTCCCACCCTTTGCTTTATCTTCCTCCAATCTTGATTCAGACATTGATCAACGTAAAAGTCAGCACAAGCCTCAATCGTCCTTTACTATCTCACCATCGCTCCTGTCACTACTTTGCCCTGGGGATCCTCCGACTATTTTATATTCCCGGACCTCTCACTTTTCCTCTCCAACATGTCTCCTCACAACGACGCACCCTCCCCTGTTGGCAGCTTCACTCACGGCTTTAACATGGCCTTCCGTCCAACAGCTAGTTCCGGCCTACGTAACTCGAGTAGCAACACTAGCAGCATCTACTCCTCGTCACCTTTGAACGACTCCTACTCCTCGTCCTACTCGAGCACCTCATTGGACACTGACGACCACATCTCCCGGCCATTGGTACCTGGGGTCTACGTCCCAACTGTGTGTTTCTTCGATCTGGTGACAGAAGATCTCGATACTGTCACAATTGCCACTCATGCAGTGCGCCTAGCACAGGCCGGCATCACCGGGATTACTACGCAAGGCTCCAATGGCGAGGCGGTGCACCTCACCCACGCCGAGCGCCAAACCGTCACCGCCATCACCCGTTCGGCACTCAACTCAGCCGGGTTCTCCCACATTCCCGTCCTCGTTGGATGCGGCGCCCAATCTGTTCGAGAAACGATCCTATACTGTCGAGAGGCGTATGAGGCTGGCGGTGACTATGCACTTGTCCTCCCACCTTCCTATTACGCACCACTCTTCTCACCCGCGGCTGCGAGTGTCATCGAATTCTTCCATACTATTGCCGACCAATCGCCAATCCCTCTCGTGATATACAACTACCCAGGGGCAGTTTCCGGTATGGACCTGTCTTCTGATGTCATCATTCAGTTGTCAGCGCATCCGAACATTGCGGGCGTGAAGTTGACGTGCGGAAACACTGGCAAGTTGAACAGAATTGTGGCAGCTACCAAATCTGCCAAACCTCAGTCGTCAAGTACTGCGCCTCCGTTCCTTGTTCTGGGCGGTAGTGCAGATTTCGCGCTGCAGAGTCTGGTGGGTGGTGGTCACGGTATCTTGGCTGGGCTGGCCAATATTGCACCGAAGGCCTGCATTGAGATTTTTCGTTTGTACCGTGAAGGCAAACTTTCCGAAGCACAGAAGATTCAGGAGATTGTCGCGAAAGGTGATTGGACCGCCATCCAGGGTGGTATTGTGAGCACCAAGGCGGGTATGGAAAGCTGGCTCGGCTATGGAGGATATGGCCGCAGCCCCTTGCCACGGCCCACCGACGACCAAAGCGCGAGATGGAAGGAGGGATTCAGGGAGTTGTTCATGCTGGAGAAGAGCTTGTAATTGGACCTGGATTGACAGAATTAATACGACATATGTGAATCTGGACGATCGGTAATCGAAGCGGACAGGAGGTTGTTCATACCCCAAAAGTCCTTTGACGGCCATTTTGCTTTGAATGCGTCGGAACGATGCCGACAGTAACGAGGCGACGTGACTGCAGCGATGGCGATGCGATGTGAGTGCGGAGACACCAGTTGCACATCTCCTTGCGTTTGTTGGGTGGAATATCTGTAATAAAGCTGGCATGATTTTCTTTTTCTTTTTTCCTTCGCTTTCGTTAATCCTTCAGCACCACAAAAGATACGCTGCACGCAAGGCACGAAAAGCCAGTCGGACAAAGTCAAAAGTCTTATTCGATGAAAATATTAGAATACTTAGATAAGAATCAAGGCTTCACAGCTGCATATTACTACTATATGTTTTTCGCTCTTGCAATTCCACATTTTTCCCGCTTGAGCCGTCACTGAGCGAGGCTGCGTGACCTACGCAACGTGGCACGACGGCCCCCTCTCCCACCCCCCTTTAAATAATACTAGACGAGAATGACATCCCTGAACGGCAGTCCGATCCAATTGAACGAACAGAGAAAAAGTTTTTCGTGCCTGTCCGCACCACGTTGTCTAGTGAGATATTCTAGAATGATCCTCAGATGTTTTTTTGGGAAGCATCGGTAGGTAGAGGCTGCATCACGTGATAACCCCCTTCTTTCCCCCCCTCCCCCTTAAACCTGGATTTGAAAAGCAGATATTCACCAGCGACTTGTTTGCCAATCTGTAGCTTGGTTGTGCATCATCAGTGGGCAGGTCTTCTATTCTCCTCAAGATATAGTCGTATGTTGCAGACAATTCTCCATTTAAGTTTATATGTCCCCGGGTTAAAGGCATTTCGAAGTCGGCAAGTGGCGATATAGAACCTGCTTTTTTTCAACAATAGTTTTACAATTCTTCCCCAGGCAGTCTGAGGGCTATTATAGCAAGACATTAGACTAATTTGCACAAGTCGTGGTCGTCTGTCAAATCCTATGAAAAACTTACAGAATATGATTTAGTATGCTCCCAGGGTTAAGCTCCACACCCAGATATGAACTTTGCCCGCGGACGGAATTTTACATCGACTCTGCGCCGAATTATCATTCCTTCTTCGAATATTTCCATCCCAGGAGTATGTTCAGCAGCTTGACCTTAGCCAGGTAGCCTGCCTTGACGGAGTGTAACAGGTACCGGGTACATTATATCTATGAAATTTGTTCAATGCTTACGTGGGGGGTTGCTTGGTCCCCTGACGCTAAATCATTTTCGGAAGCAGGTACCACCCCCCAACCGGCAATTTATGTACTTGTACCTGCATCCAGGCGATTTGCTCATTCAAGGGTCTGCGTTCTGTTGACCTTGTGATCTTGAGACTTAAGCGAATGATCGACATGTCTGCTGCTGAGAATCTGCTCGTCTTGGAGAATGAAATCTGCTCTCACACTCTAAAACTAAAGTACGGCGGATCATAAAAGCCGGTGAAATTTTTTTCATAACAATCTTGTCATGTCTATTTCTACCAACACCAGAAAAGAACCTGCTATCCTCGCAATGCAAACATGAATCGCTTCATAAATCATATCTTTTCATTAACTCAATATCTCTCATCACCACCCGGGACACTGAAGCTTGTCGGAGGAGCCATGAAGGCATCGTAGGCTGCACCGCTCCCTCCACTCGAGCTAACACTTGTACTAGGACTCGCAAGTCCGCTCCTAATCCCCAACCCAGCATCTTGCTCGCCGTC
>Ga0302326_10020332_pt1 | contig 13675 bp, 8 predicted proteins | sample Palsa_T0_3_FD_202264 | JGI IMG/M metagenome (GOLD analysis project Ga0302326, IMG submission 202264) | Peat permafrost microbial communities from Stordalen Mire near Abisko, Sweden - Palsa_T0_3 | ecosystem: Environmental > Terrestrial > Soil > Palsa > Peat permafrost | place: Sweden: Abisko... | reverse complement strand
TCCAAGTGAAATCGACGGCCTGCCCGTTCGGGGCGGCAGCCGCGGGCGGTGGTGGTGGCGCGGCCTGACTTGCCTGAGGCGCAGCGGACGGGCCGCTGCTCGGCTTCGTGGTGACGCCCACCTCGGATGCAGTCTTTTCCGCGACATTGGCGGCGGTTTCCACGCTGGACTTCGCGGCCGTCGTCACATAACTAATGGTCGGCATCAGGATGTCGTTCACGAGAGAATTGATCACCCCACTGAACGCCGCTCCGATCACAACGGCGATCGCCAGATCGATCATGTTGCCCTTAAATGCGAACGACTTGAATTCCTGCCAGATCGATCCCATTAACGGGTTCCTTTCATTGAATGATCACATCTTCATCCGATGCATATTATTTCGCAAATGCGTTGGGGTTGGCAAGCATCTTCCGGCGGATAGGATGATAGAGTCGGAGGATATCAATGAGTTGTGCCGAATTACTTTAGGTTGGACTGACAATGTTTATGGCTTTGCCGCTCGGAATCAGTAAAACCGCCTCCGATCCCGTGACGGCGCCAGCGGAACATTCCATGCGCTTGTGGGAGTACGACGCACCGGGTGCCCAGGGGTGCGCGGAGGCGGACATCCCCACGCTGAAACCATTTTTCGCCCCGGACCAGAAAAATGCTTCTGCGCCAGCGTTCATCGTCTGCCCCGGCGGCGGCTACGAAAACCTGGCCGCCCACGAAGGCGCGCCGTTCGCGGAATGGCTCAATACGCTCGGCATTCATGCGTTCGTCCTCAAATACCGACTCGGTCCCAAATATCATCATCCCGTCGAAATGCAGGACATCCAACGCGCGATCCGCCAGGTCCGATCGCGCGCCGATGAATGGCATATTGATCCAAAGCGAATCGGCGTCATCGGGTCCTCCGCCGGTGGACACCTTGCTTCGACGGCAGCGACACATTTTGACGATGGCAACCATTTGGCGTCCGATCCGGTCGACCGCGCCGGCTGCCGACCCGATCTGGCGATTCTCCTTTACCCCGTAATTTCGATGATGCACATCTATCCTCACTCTGGATCGCGTTTGAATCTTCTTGGCAATAGTCCCGATCCAGTTTTGCTGGAGTTCCTGTCCAATGAGTTGCAGGTAACTTCGGCAACGCCGCCCTGTTTCATCATTCATGCCGCGGATGACCGGACCGTTCCGGTGCAAAACAGCCTGTTATTCGCGATGGCCTGCAAGGAAAAACAGGTCCCCTTTGAGTTACATGTTTTTGAGAATGGCGACCACGGATTCGGGCTCGGCGGAGATAATCCGATTTTAAATATCTGGCCCGGCGTGGCCGCCAAATGGTTGCGCACGCGAGGGTTTGCAGAGAACTGAAGGACCAGGAGGCTCTATGCGAGTTTTTCTTACGGGAGCGGCCGGGTTCATCGGCAGCCGGCTTGCCAAGTCGCTTCTGCAGCGCGGCGACGAAGTCACCGGCTTCGACAACATGAACACATACTATGCGCTGGAGCATAAACAGCGCCATCTCGCCGACCTGCTGCCGGAGAAGCGATTCACTTTCATCCAAGGCGATCTGTGCGATGCCCCACGCCTTCGCGAACTGGTCTCCACCCACCGTCCCGACGCCATCGCCCATCTCGCCGCCATGGCTGCAGTGCGATACAGCGTCGAGCATCCGCTGATCTACGGGCAGGTGAACGTGCAGGGCGCCATGAATCTTCTCGACGCCGCCCGACATTTGGGAACGCCGCGGTTCGTACTCGCCTCGACGGGATCAACGTACGGCCAGGACACGCCTGTCCCCTTTAAGGAATCGGCCCCCGCCGATCATCCGCTGGCCCCCTATCCAGCCAGCAAACGCGCGATGGAAATGTTCGCCCATGGATACCATCATCTTTGGAAACTGCCCATCACGATCCTGCGGTTCTTCAACGTCTACGGCCCCCACGGCCGCCCCGACATGATGCCCTGGATGTGGTCGCGGATGATCCACCGGGGCGAGCCGATCACTCTATATGCCGGCGGAAAAATGAAACGCGACTGGACTTACATCGACGACATTGTCGCCGGTTTCATTTCCGCTCTGGACAAGGGATTGGACTACGAAGTCATCAACCTCGGCTGCTCGCAGCCCGTGGAGAATCTCGAATTTATCCAGATTCTGGAAGAACTGGTTGGCCGCAAGGCCAACATCGTCGATACGCCAACGCCCTTGTCGGAACTGATGATCTCCTATGCTGACATCAGCAAGGCGCGACGCCTCCTCGGATACGACCCGAAAGTAAACGTCCGCGAAGGTCTGACGCGATTCGTGGATTGGATGCGGCAGGAAAAATTGCTGTGACGAACGTCTTTCCGCTGTCTATACTTTCCCCCATGAACCAGGCGATATCCCCTCAATTGATCGACGAAGAAACGATCTCCATTTTGCGCTGTCCGGTAACCCATAGTAAGCTCCGGCTGGAAGATGGATTTTTAGTCGCCGAAGTCGGCGGCCTCCGCTATCCCGTCCGCAACGGCATCCCCGTCATGCTTCCGGAAGAGGCGAGGCTGCCCGCCGGAATCGAATCGCTGGATATCTTTCGCCAGCGTTTCGGCGGCGCCACGATTTAATCCCGAAGCTTCTGTAATTCCTTGAGCCGATCACCCGTCGGTGGCTTCTTCGTCTTCATCATCTCCACGAACGCATCGAAAAGATAAGCCGCGTCGTGGGGGCCGGGGCTGGCTTCGGGGTGGTACTGCACGCAAAACACCGGCAGTGTCTTGTGCCGGAACCCTTCCACGGTTTGATCGTTCAGATTGATATGCGTCACGACGCCGCCGTGGGATTCCAGCGACTCGCGATCGACCGCGAAGCCGTGGTTCTGGCTGGTGATCTCCACCCGGCCCGTATCGAGATTCTTGACGGGCTGATTGCCGCCGCGGTGTCCGAATTTCAGCTTGTAAGTCGCGGCCCCGATCGCCCGGCCAAGGAGCTGATGCCCCAGACAGATTCCAAAAATCGGCACTTTGCCGAGCGCCCCCTGAATCGGCTTGACAGCGTAATCAAGAACCGCGGGATCGCCCGGGCCGTTGCTCACGAACAGCCCATCGGGACGATGCTTGAGAATCTCATCTGTGGTCACATCCGGGGGCAGGACGGTCACCTTGATCCCGCGTTCGCTGAGATTGCGCAAGATGTTCTCTTTCGCGCCACAATCCAGAGCAACGACATGAAGCCCATCGCCGCGCTCTACCTTGCCCAGCCGCCAGTCGCCCTGGTCCTGATCCCACGGATATTCACATTTCGGCTTCACCGCCTGCACCCAATCCGCGCCTTCCATCGCCGCCGACTTGCGGGCACGAGCGATCAATGCGCCGTCGTCCAGCATTTCGGTGCTGAGAATTCCCCGCATCGCCCCGCCGATCCGCAGCCGGCGTGTCTGCGCGCGTGTATCGATCCCCTCGATTCCGACAATGTTGTTCGATCTGAGATACTCATCCAGCGACAAATCGGCGCGGTAATTTGAATAGACGGGCGAAAGCTCCTTGACCACGAACCCGGCCACATGCGGCCGCCGGCTTTCTACGTCACGTCGATTGACGCCGTAGTTCCCGATCAGCGGATAGGTCATCGTAACGATCTGGCCCTTGTAAGAGGGATCGGTCAGGATTTCCTGATAGCCCGACATGGACGTGTTGAACACCACTTCCCCCTCGCTGGTCCCGACCGAGCCGAACCCCCGGCCCGTGAAAACGGTTCCATCCTCCAGCGCGAGCTTGGCCACGGGTTGCTTCATTGGCCGCGGATTATAGGAGAAACGCCGCCCATCGCCCACGCTGCGCTAAATCCCGGTAAAGATTTTTTGGGTGCTTCTCCGATAATAACGCTGAGGCTGTGGGTCTCCGACCTCAAAAGGTCGGGCAGCCTGATTGAGGAGGCCGGTGTTACGGCGAGCACCGGCCTCTTTTTTGCGCGCTTACGGTTGTGTCGTCGCGGGCGGAAGCGTTCGCAGCAGCGCTGGATCGAGCCATACGAATCGGTCCTCCATCGCGTAGTTTTCCCCGTAATCCACCTCCAGCGAAATCGTCTTCGCCCCATTCAGCGGGACCACCACGACGGGATAGATTCGACCCGCCTTCACGTTCTTCCGCTCAAACGCCGGCTTGTCGTCCAGATAGATCCGCACGGTCACATCCGCCAGCGGGGAATCCGAATCGATCCGAAATTGCGTCCGAAACCCGGCCCATCCCCCATCCAGATCGTACACCAGCTTTGAATAGGAATGGCACCCGATCCCGTGATGAAAGCCGGGATACTTCTCATGAATCGGCGTTCCATCCGCGACCGTTCGATCGAATCGCGTTGGAAAATTCTCCGAAAAAAATGGTTTGTAAATGTTCTCCAATGGCTCGCGGGAGCTTAGCCACTGAATCGGACCGTTGAGCTGTTCGATCCCCGCGACGATCCCCGGGTCAAGCCGCCTCGTGGTTTTGTCCTCAAGCGTAATCGTCAGTTGGTCCGCGGCCAGCGACACATCCGCAACATCGACGGCTTCATCCCCCGCCAGCCGCACCCGGAACATTCGCCGCTGCGATTCCGCCGGGTTACCCGGCGCGGTGGCAAACAGCACGGCGCTGATCGAATCCCAGCCCAGCGTCGGCGTTGCATCGCCGATCTGGATCGTCACGCCCGCCGGCGCGATCCCGCTGATGATGCCGTGCATCGTATCCCCGTTGGCCAAGTGAACGACGTCATCCGTCCGCGCCTGATCCAGATCTCCTCCGCCGTATCCGCTTTGCAGAATGCCCAGCAACGAATCCAGGGAAAAGCCGATCGGCCCCAGGCGTGCGCTGCTCCATTGCAGCGTATCGCCAGTGAACGAAATGGGCGCGCCATTCAGTTTGTCCCCGCCGCGGAAAACCAGCGATAGACGCCCGTTTGCCTCCGGCGATGGATTGGTTGTTTGCGAAATCTCGAGCACATCGTTCCACGCCAGTAAATCCGAGCCGCTGTGAATCCCCGCGGCGTCGATGGAGTCGATGGAAATCGTGCGCGAATTGAATTCGGCATCCGTCAGATTCCATGTTGTGCCGGCGCGGGATTGCGAAATGAACAGCGCCAGCCAGCAAAATGCCCCGAGTCCTCGGCTGAAATGACGAATCAAATCTGGGGTTCCCATTTTTTTTAGCTTCCCGGTCCCTTGCCGTTGAACACGGGCAGATACCGATTCGGCATTTGCAGGATAATTAGCGCCATCGCCGTGCAATAGTCGGGATCGACTTCGCCCTCCCAGTCCCCCGTTGACTTGTTCTGCCGCGACACGAGCAGTTCGCGGATCGCCGGATACCAGTCGGCCCAATATTTGCCCCCGGCGAGGAACATAGCCTGCACGGCATAATACTGGCCGTAATAGAAATGGCCCTGCTCGTCCACCTGATCGCGCCCGGGAAGAAATCGCGACAGATAGTCCAGCCCGCGCGCCACACCGTTGTCCTCAAACTTGCCGGCGTAGTACAGGGATGCCGTTCCGGCCGCCGTGCGGGCGAAACCGCTTTCACCCCCGTTCGCCTGATAGCTGAAACCTCCATCGCCGTTCTGGCATTTCTTCACATACGCCAGCGCTCTGTCCATCACCCCCGCATCGGTTTTAATTCCCGCATCCCGCGCTGAGCGGAGGGCCATGATCTGGCAAATCGTCACGGAAATGTCCGCATCGACCGGGGCGGGCTGATAGCGCCAGCCGCCTTCGCTGTTCTGGCACCGCTCGATCAGCCGAACGGCCTTTTGCAGATTCTCCTTGATCTGATCGTCGCCGCTCATTCCATAGACTTCGCCGATGAACAGCGTCGCAAAGCCGTGTGAATACATCTCGCCCTGCGAAGCGCTGGTGGTGAAGAGGCCGGATTCCTGTTGATTGCGAACGATGAAATCCACCGCCTTTCGCACGTTGTCCCCATATTTCCCGCGGCCCGGAAGATTCCCATCGGCCATGAATGCGATGCCCGACAGCGCCGTGATCGCGGCAGTCGCCCCGTATGAAACCGAACTCCCGAACGACCCATCCGCCGTCTGCCGCGAGGCAAGAAATTCCAGGCCCTTTTCCACCGCGGCCTGCTGTTCGGGCGTGATCTCATTCACCGGCTGATCGGACCGATGCGGCGGATTCGCCGAATCCGCCGCGGCATACGGGACCGCCGGCAATAACAATGCAACCGCCAGCGACAAAACGCCCAGACGCCGAGACTGCCGCTGAGAAAAATGGTTTTCCTTCTTCTCCCACATCATTTGGACTGCTGATTCCCCAGCGCCTGGTAATATTCGTCGATAAATTCCTTGAATTTCTGCACCGGCTTTTCGGTGCCGGCCTCGATGATCGCCGCTCGCTGACGCGGCGAAAGATCGCCCCATTCCTTCATGCTCTGGGTGATGTCCGTCGTCGGCGTGCCGTCCGTGTTCACATCGTGGCCTGCAACGCTCACGGCCGCGGGAGTGTGTCCCGCATTACGGGCCTGTTTGCCATTCGGATCACTGTTTTGGGTCTGCACGCCCGGCTGTGTCTGCCCGGAATTGGCCTGCTGCGGCTTCTGCTGACTTTGCTGCGATTTGCTCTCCGCCTCCTGCGTTCGGGCCTGGTCAATCAGCGCATCAAGGTTCTTCAGGATTCTGCTCTGGATATCCTGCGTGACCTGGCCCCCATCCTTGTCCAGCGATAGTCGCTGATGGGACCGGCCCATGCGCTGCCCGACGAGATCGAGATCGTTCTTCATCGGATCAGGCTTGGGTGAGCCATCACCCTTCAAGAGATCTTGCATCATCTCCTGGTCGTCCATCGAATCGGTCGATGCCTCCTCCGGCAGCCTGTCTTTCGGATCAGGCTCGGGGCCGAGTTTCGCCTGTCCGTGGCTGGCCTTTCGGAGAAGCTGATCCAAAACATTGCGAAGCTGTTCCTGCCTCTCGCCCAGTGCAACCATCGCGGCATCTTGGTTGCCGGTTCGCCGGCTGATCGTTGTCGTTGCTTTGTTCAGCGCCTGCTGCAGCGCTTTTTCCAGCCGAAGTTCCGCTTCCGTCGGCAAGTTGGGTTTAGGCTGCCCGCTGCCGCCGCCCCCGCCACCCTTGTTGGCAAAGGGAATTTCCTTTGGCTTGACCGAAAGGCTCTCGATCATTGCTTGAAGCTGATCCTCAATCCGCGTCTGCTCCGCCTGTGTCACCGCATCGGTTTGCGGCTTGGACAACAAATCCTTCACCGAGTTCATGGAATCCACGATGTCGTGATTGGCCCACGCGAATACCACGCTGTTCAGGGCGGCCAGATCATCGTCCAGCTTCGCCGCGGTGTCCGCCAGCACACCTTGCCGCGGCGGAAGCTGATCCAGCAAAATGGCTTCGCGATGGCCAAGCTGACCATCCGGCGAGCGCGGGGCCTGGTCGACCGCCAGCGTATCGGCATCGATCTTCTTCTGTGCGGCCAGAATCTTCTGGTAAGCCGCGCGAATCGCATCTTTTTTCTGTTGCTCGATCGCCTGATTCGCCTTGGCGGCCTGCTGATCGATCAGTTCCCTGGCCTGCTCCAGAGCCGCCAGGGCTTCCACCTGCGGCGGTTCATACGCGGCCGCCAGATGTTGCTGGTCGGTGCCATCGTCTTCACGCAGGGCGCTGATCGCACGACCCATCCGGTCGGCGGCGCGGTTCAAATCTGAAACAATCGCCGATCCTTCCGGGAGCGCCTCCGCCGATTTCGAAACGCCGCGCGTGTTCCTTTCGGTCTGCCCCTGGAGACGGGTCTGCGTATCCACATCCGGCGTCGGCGGAAGATGATCCTTGACGCGCTGTGCCAACTCCAGCAAATGATCGAGCAGCTTGGTGTCCACCTGCTTCAAAGCCGGATCGCCCTGCAATGCCAGGTTGTCATAATTCAATCCCGATTGCTGGCGAAGAAGATTTGCGATTTGCTCCTGCATGTCCGCCAGTTGCCGGGCGAGTTCCTCCAGCTTGCGTCGCTGGGCCTCTTCCAACTGGTGAATCATCGTTTGCAATCCCACCTCGACCTGGGCCTGCGACTGCTGGGCATTCGCCTGCTGGTTTTGCCGCTGGGCATTGGCGCTGGCCTGCATTTGCGCGGAGACATTCTGCTGCTCGCCGGTCTGCGCCGCCTGGCGCATCGCCTGCGACGCATCCGGGTCCGTCTTGGCAAGCTGCTCAGCCGTTTGCCGCATCTTATCCAGCGTCTGGGCGGTACGGTCCGCCAGCGCCGCCTGCGCATCCGCGTTCGCCTGCTGCGCCTTCTGATCGACCTGATCCATCTGGTCCGGTTGCTTCCCCAGATTCCGCAAGCCGATGTCGTTGCTGGTCTGGCTTACTTGCCGCTGCTGATTCAAAATCGACTTGAGTTGTTCGATCGTTTGCGAAAGTCCGCCGGCATCACCCATGCGCGCGATCATCTGATCCAGCCGATCGGCCGCATCCTGCTGATTCGTCTGCGCTGACGCCAGCTCACCATTGCGCGCGTTCGCGCCCTGCATGGCACTGCGCGCCTGGTCAATCTCTCCGGCGGCATCCTTCATCGGATGCTCCGCAACCTGATTCAAAGCATCCCGCACGCTCCCGGCCGTCTCCATCAGTTCCCGCGCGGTCGATTGGTTTTCCTCCATTCGCGAGACCAGATCGTCCAGCTTCTGGGCGGCCTGTTTGGCCTGGGACGCCGCCGTTGCCTGCCGAGCCACCAATTCCTGGGCCTGTTGCCTGTCGGCGCGAGTCAACTGCGACTGCCTGGCAGTCTGCTGCTGCAGGTCTTCGGTTTCGCCCCTTATGCTGCGCTGGCTGTTCCGAATGTCCTTGATCTGCTCGCGCACCTGCGCCACCAGATCGTTCATGAGTGACGTAAATTGGTCCTGGCTCATCAGCGTGATGCGGTATTTCCCGCTTGATACGACATCGTGATATTTCCCCTCAAACGCAAAGTTGTCCTGCGCTTCCAGATGATATTCCAGCACATCCCCCGGTTTCAGCGCTGGAATCTGCGATAGATTCCACGGAAAGTCCAATTGCCACCGGCGCAGGTCCCCCGACCCCTCCTGCCGGTTCCAAACCACCGCGGCCGCGGCAGCGTTGCCATCGACGATCAAATTCACCACCGAAAGCGGCACCGGCCTTTCGGCCATTTTGTAAACTACCAGTCTCAGAGTTTTGATCCCATAGTCGTCTTCCGCCACGGCTCGCAACGGAATCACCGCCTCCGCTGTGCATTCCTCGTTGCGGGCCGGTCGCGTGATCTGCACGGATGGCATCTGGTCCGGACGAACGATCATCTGGTAATTCGCCCCGTCGTCGCTGCCAAAACCATCGCGGTCGAATGCCTGGACCTGGAACGAAGCCGAGTCGCGCGCTATCCAGCGGCCGGTGATCGTATTCCCCACCGCGCCATCCCACGCGATGACAGGAAGCGGTCCCCCCTGCTCTCCCGCCGAAACCACCGGCGACCGCGCCGAATCCAAATCCTTGTTAAACGTCAGCTTGATCGTCAGGCTCGAGCCGTACGTCACTGTCGCCGGGGTGGAATCAATCGCCATCGGCGTCGGCGGCTCATTCACGTAGGGCGGCGGTTGAACCATCAATTCCGCGGCTGTTACGGAAAGCCGCTGCACGATCGCGATCGTCTTGTGCTCCGTCGCATCGTCCCCGGATTCTGTCCAGACGATCATCTGTCCGTTTCCATTGGCGGCATCCACGCGCGCATCCAGACTTGCCGAATAGACGCCGTCAGCCCCCCGGGTCATGATTTCGGTTTGAGTCCGCCCATCTCCGTACTGATAATAAATCCGCGCTTCGCGCGAAGCCCTGTCGCCTTTGATCAACCGAATGCGCACATCGACCGGTCGACCTACCGGCACGCGGGACGGCAGACCGCTGACCATCTCGATTTCCACGCGTTTCGGCCACGGTTGGTTTTCGAACGGCATGATCAGCCGCGAAATTGCCGGAGACAAATAATCCCGTCCAGCCATCGCTGCCAGGAGAATCAAAACCAGAATCGCCCCACCGCCGGCAGCGAAGGATTCCCAAACCGGCTTGGCCCGGACCGCCGCGGAAAGATCGAATCGCCCCGCCAGTTCCGCCGCTTCGGCAATGACGCGTTTCTTCATCGCCTCCGAACCGGGCGTCCCCTTTGTCAAAAAATCCACGCTGCTTCGCAGCCGATCCTTGAAATCGGGAAACGCGTGTTCCAGTTTGCCCGCCAAATCCGAAAGCCGCAGCCCGGTCATCGCTGGTCGAATCACCCACCGAGCCAGACAAAACGCCAGACATCCCAGCGCCCCAAGCATCAGCACAATGCGCGGAATCGGCAGAAGGTTCAGCAAATAATCCAGCAGCACCGTGCCCAGCAAAAGCCCGGCCCCGATGGCGACAAGAAGGCCGGCCCCATACATCACGCTCAGCAGCCGCACCCGGCGCCGCAGCGATTCCAGCGTCCCAATCAGCGCACTCGGCGGCATAACAACTCCGTATCGGTCCCCCTCCACCCTTCGTTTCTCCCTGCCCGCGTGCGACTCTTAAACCAACCCGACCATCTTACGCACAATCCATTCTACCGTAATCAGAGACACAAAAATGACCAAAACCAGCGGAGCGTTCCAAAGCGGTTGGGTGGTATCCACGGGAATGATCCTCGCCGCGGAGCGAATGGCCAAGAGCCGTGCGGCCACATCCGCCAGTGGGATCGGCGCCCCAGCGCCCAGCCGGCTTAGAAATGCCGTATCCACCTGCGGCTGGCGTAGTTCCATCTGCGGTTCGGCCACCTTGAATGAAATAGACGGATCACGATCCGTCAAATGGGGCAATTTCATGCTGAATTGTCCTATTTTGTCGGCTGTAAAAGACCCACTGTATATGGCGCTTGCCGAATCCTGCCGCTGCAAATCCAGTCGCCGCACCGGCTGCCCGGTGGCATCATCGACTATTTGGACGGACACCGGCGGTGAAAGTTGCTGCATCAAATCCGGCGACAGCGGCTCAAGCCGCACATTCACCTGTCCCCCCAGCTCGTAAACGTCCCGGTCGGCGGTAAATGTCATCTTACGCTGTCCGATTTTCCGGCCCCGCGCCAGATACCTCAATTGCTGCACCCAATAAGTGTTGAATATCGACTCGCCGGTGTAGAAACGCCATCGCCATGAATCATCAATCGCGGAAAAGATAGTGCGGCCGGTGCCGTACGTCCCGATCACCAGGATCGGCGCTTTCCGCCCGTCGGGGCCCAGGTCGCTCGGATGCTCGGCCAGCGTGATCCCAACCCCGGGCTTTACCATGATTCCCCGGCAATACCAGAACAGCGGCGGCAGATGATTTTGCACAAGTTCTTCGTCATCCGCCCATTCGGGGAAAAACCGGAAGATCGGAGAGTTCGCCGCCGCTCGCGTCAATATCAGATGGAAACCTTCTGTGATGCTCGTCGAATCATCATCCGTTTCAACATGCGTGATGATGACCGGCAGGACCGATTCAATCGGAGTGTTGCGATACCCCTGCGGCGACCAGCGCGGACCCGACACCATCGCCAGACCGCCGCCTTTTTTGCTCACATAATCCGAAATCAGTTGAAGCTGCGCATCCGTGAATTGCCGCGGATCGACATCACCAAGGATCACCACATCGTAATCCAGCAACCGCTCCATCGTGTCGGGAAACGCCGTGATGCGCCACGAGTTTTGATACTGCGGTCGGTCGGGGTCATCGCTCCCCTCCTGCCGAAAGTCCGGATCGGCACTGGTCAGCAGGCAACTCAACTTCACCGTCTTGTCCCGCAGCAAACTGTTTTTGAGATACCGGTAATCCCAGCGCGGATATCCGTCGACGTACAGGACAGAAATGTTGTCATCCAGCACGTCGATCCGCGCCGGATGAAAATTATCCGATTCGTCCAGTTCGCCCGGCTGGGGTCTGGCCTCGACAACCAGATTCGCCACGGGAATATCCGCGGCGGTCGGCTTGAATTGCAGATCGACATCGAACGGCTTTCCATCGGCCGCTTCCACGGTTTTGGTAATTTCGTTGCCGGAGTCGTCCAGCACCGGGACGTTTATGATGTGCCCCCCTTCCGTCACCTGACGCAAAAGCGCCAGTGTCACCGGATGATTCGGTTCATACCCCGAGGCCTGAAGCGTCACATGCAAATTCGTATAATCATCCACGAAAGCCGTGTCCTCAAACGTCACCGATTGCACCGCGATGTTGCGCGGCATTCGATCCGATCCCGTCACCACCGGGAAAATATTCACGCCGTACGATCTCAACGCCGCCACCGCCTCGGGCGGAGACTCGCTGGGTGTCTCCCGGCCATCGGTGAAGACCACAACCCCCGCCACGCGCTGTCCCTGAACATCCTGCAGCACCGAGGTCAGTGCGTTTACAATTTGTGTGCCGTCACCCTCCGGCTTCAAGCCCTGCACGGCCGAGATCGCATCGTCAATCGCGGGGCTGGAGCCTTGCGTCGTCGCCACGCTTCGCGAATCGCCGGACCCGGCGATCGTGCCGATTTGTTTCGCCCCTCGGCTGAAATCGTATATCCGCACATCGTGCACCGATGACAGCCGACGAAGCAATTGGCCATCCGATCCGGTAAGAAGATCGATCACCGCATCAAGACGCTGGCCCGGCTTTCCATCGGCCGCAACCGCGTCGGGAACCTTCATACTCAGGCTGTCGTCGATCAGAACCGCCAGAACCGATGGATCGCGACGCTCCTGCCCCAATGTCAGCACGGGCCGATTCAGCAGCAGCAACACCAATGCCAGAATTGCAGCGCGTAATCCGCCCAGCAGCAGCCGCAGATTTCGCGTCCGCGCTTCGCGGCGATAGACATAAACCACCAGCCCCATCGCCAATCCCGCGAGAACGAAGTTCCACACTGCCGCCCCGCCGACATATTGCTGCAGCGGCCAGGTCGGATTGAACTGAACCGTCAACTGTCCCGGGCGGCTCAAAAATCCGCCGGGCAAACCGAGGAGGATTTCGAGAAATCGTTGGATCATTTATTTCCGCCGATGATGGCCAAAACGCATCGCCATTACACATTCCATCGCCAGCAGTGCAAAGACCCCACACATGACCGCCCAGCCCAGGTCTTTCCCCTGTTCGGCCAGCTCAGCCGGCGCGGGTACCGAATCGCCCTGCATGTCCATCTCGATATCGCCCAGCGATTTTCTTACCTCGGCATCGCCGATCGTCCGCACATCCGCTTCCTGGGCCGCCGGAACATTCACCACAATTTTGTAATTGTCCGCTCCGGTGGAGATGGAATAGATGCCCGGCCTCGCCAGCGGCTTGCTTATGTAGGCCGATTGTCCGAAATAAATCGACTTGGGATCGGAAACCGTTTGAAGTTCCATCGGATATTCTGTTTCTCCGGAATCCTTAAGAACCGGCGTTGCCGTCATTTGGATCGAGGGTGGAATCATCAGCGGATGATTGACCGTGATGTTCATCCATGAATCGTTGCCACTGGTCGTCCCCAGCACCAGCATGTGCATCAGCGCCGGATACGCCGGATGCGGCATGAACGTTGTCCACTCCGCGTTGGGATCGGCGCTTGTGGCGTAAAACACCACCTCTCCGGCTCCGAGCGAATGAACCGTGATCGCGGGATCCTCGGGTTGACCGGCGGCCCCGTCGGCGGGTAAAAAATTCAGCACGCGCTCCGCGGGTGAATCCGCT
>Ga0302326_10020330_pt1 | contig 13675 bp, 8 predicted proteins | sample Palsa_T0_3_FD_202264 | JGI IMG/M metagenome (GOLD analysis project Ga0302326, IMG submission 202264) | Peat permafrost microbial communities from Stordalen Mire near Abisko, Sweden - Palsa_T0_3 | ecosystem: Environmental > Terrestrial > Soil > Palsa > Peat permafrost | place: Sweden: Abisko... | reverse complement strand
ATTTTGGTGTCCAGAGCTTCGGCGATCTTCGTAGCTCCGGGATTGTTGTACACAGCTAAGAGACTGGCCATTCGGTCGTAGGAGATGTGGACCTTGCCGTCCCGTTCGTCGATCAGGATGGTGACGGGAGCGTAGGCCGCGGCGTCCGGCACAAGCTCGGTCATCTGCTTCATGATCAGCGGATTTCCGATCAGCAGACGCAGAGCTTGCGGTGTCCCCGCGCCTCGATCCTTGCGGATGAAACCGCCATCATCGAATTCTCCGAATTGCATCAGGCCGGTGGGGCCAAGCGCGGCGGTGACGAGCGCTTCGACTCCTTGAAAAGAGGCGGCGCTCCAAATCTGTTCCCAAAGCTGAGTCATGTCAGGGTCTCCGATTCCGCCCTTGATTACAGCCAGCGCAGATTCAAACGGTTTGTCCGAGACCAACGAAAGGCGATCGACTTTGAGCTGGGTGATGGGCATCATTCTCCTTGTGCTTTCCGTGAACTGTGCTCTTGGCCGATCCAGTCGCTGATATACGGCGAACAATGGACGAGGCGGACGCCCGCTGCCTGACAAGTTCCGAGGAAGCGAATCGCCTCAACGTCCACGAGAGTTACTTCCTTCAAATCCAAGGCGACCCTTGCGCCCCCGGTTTTGATCTGCGCTTTCAATTCGTCCAGGAGCTCCGCTTGCAATCGGCCGATCAGCCGAATAGTCGTACCGCGCTCGTCCGAAGCTCTGTCGATTCTTAGCGTCATTTCCGTCGTTTCACGCAAGGACCGAGTGCATCGCGAGCACCATCTGTAATCCGATGAGTTAATTGGCGGCGGGATATGGGAGACGAGCCGCTTTATCAGCGTTCGCTGAAAAATCAGCTCGGACGCTTCGGCGGGTGGGCCGGTATCAAGCAGTCTTGAAACTGTGTTTGTTGATTCCTAGCTTCTTTATCTTCGATTCAAGAGTCTGCCGGGGGATGCCCAGCCTGGCAGCGGCGCCGGTTGGACCTCCGACTGCGCCTTCAGCTTCTCGTAAGGCGGCTTCGACCATTTCTCTTTCGCGTTCTTTTCCGCGCTCGACGAAGTTAGCAACCAGCGGAACAGCTGCGGCAGCGGACTGCGGAGGTACACGCGTAAGCCAGGCTTCATCCACGGAAAAAGTGTCGCCTTCACACAGAATCACGGCCCGCTCAACGACGTTTTGCAACTCGCGGATATTTCCCGGCCAATTGTAGGCGTGCAAGAGGTCCATCGTTTGCTTGTCTATGTTTCGAATGTCCTTGCCGGCCTTTTTTGCATAACGATCAATCAGGTATCCGACCAACAGCGAAATATCGCCAACGCGCTCACGCAATGCCGGTACTCGAATCGGGAAAACGTTGAGACGGTAGAACAGGTCCTGACGGAAGGTGCCTTCCTCTACCGCCGCGTTCAGGTCTCCGTTTGTGGCTGCGATCACTCGTACGTCAACCGAGATCGTCTGTCTGCCACCTACTCGTTCGAATTCCCTCTCTTGCAGAACGCGTAGCAATGCAACCTGCGTCTCTGACGGGAGTTCGCCTACTTCATCGAGGAATAGGGTTCCGCCATCGGCAGATTCAAAACGTCCAAGGTGTCGCTGAAGGGCTCCTGTGAAGGAGCCTTTTTCGTGCCCAAATAGCTCGGATGCGATGAGTGAGGGCGGAATCGCCGCGCAGTTCACACGAATAAAAGCACGGGTTGAACGCTTGGACCGATTATGAATGGCGCGAGCAATAAGTTCCTTTCCTGTTCCGGTCTCGCCTAAGATCAAGACCGTGGAATCGGTCGGAGCCACTTTCGAGACTTCCAGTAATACTTTGCGCAGTGCCTCAGAGGAGCCAACGATTTCCTCAAACATCGAGGATCGCTCGATTTCCTCGCGGAGGGCAAGGCTCTCGTTGCGAGTCCTGTCCTCGTTCCGCTTGCGGTCGTCGATGTCTGTTGCCGTCGCATACCAACGAAGTACGCTCCCGTTTTCATCAAGGAGTGGATTGTATCGAATCAGAAACCAACGATACTGTCCATCTTTTCTGCGGGCTCGTTGCTCGTTTTCGAAAGGCACTCCTCGCGAGAGCGCCAACTGATGCTCGCTTCTTAATGCCCCTATGTCCTCCGGATGAATAACGAAGGAACGAAAATCCCCGGCTTTCACTTCCTCAGGAGTAAGACCCGTGTAGTCGAGCGCAACCCTGTTGGCGTAAATCGCCCTCCCGTCGGGATCTAGGACAATAATCGGATTTGATATAGCGTCCGTGATTTGCCGGAGTTCGCTCTGGTCTCGACGAAGTTGTTCTTCGGTCCGCTTTCGATCATCAATATCTACGTTCGCTCCATACCAGTTAACGATGTTGCCAGTTTCGTCGCGTAGCGGGTGCGCCCGAAACAAGAACCATCGATACTCTCCGTCGAAGCGCCGCAGACGCCCTTCAACTTCGCCAGGCTGACCGGAAGCCAGAAACCCGAGCCATTTGTCGGTGATTTCTTTTAAGTCATCCGGGTGAATGGCCGACTGCCACCCCCAGCCCCGAACAGTATCCGGCGAGAGACCCGTATAGTCGTGCCACCGCTGGTTCCAGAATTCGCCGTATCCCTCCGGCGAACTGCACCAAGCCAATGTCGGGATCGTGTCGATTATCTTACGAAGGCGCACTTCTGATTCTTTGATCTTGTCGAGGGCGGTCGTGAGAGCATCTCGGGATCGTTGGCGTTCGATTGCGATCTGCGCAATGTGACGAGCACCCTCGATGAGTTCGATTTCGGTGTTCGTCGGTATCCGCGGCTCGGAAGAGTATAGCGCGAAGGTACCAAGCACTTCGTCATCCTTCGTCAAGATTGGCTCGGACCATGCCGCCCGAATTCCGTTCCTGATGGCAAGGTCTCGATATTCATCAAGCCAGTTTATGTCGGTCGCGACGTCAGCGACGATGACTCGCTCCTTCGATAGCGTGGCGGCTCCGCAGCAACCTGCGTGCGGAGAAAGGAGCAGTGGGCTGATTGCTGGGAGCCAATCGCCAGGGACGCGCGGGCCGGCAGTATGCCAAAGGCGTTTCCCGTCCGGATCTAACAATAGGACTGTTGAGACGACTGGCGCAGCCTCAACGTCAATGGAGCGGCACAGATTGTTCAGTGTGTCCGTTAAGCTTGCGCCATCGGCGATCATCTCGAGGGTGCGTTTCTCAGCAGCGTGCAGCAATTCGGTCCGTTTGAGCTGGTTGATGTCGGTGGCTGAGCCGTACCATCTCACAGCCTCTCCTGTTTCGTCGCCAAGGGGCTCGATCCTGAACAGGAACCAACGAAACACGCCGTCGGAACGCCGCAAGCGGACCTCGTACTCACGCGGCTCCGGGTTGCGAACTGTTCCCCATTTGGCCGTCAGTCTGGGGAGGTCTTCGGGGTGAATCGCGACCTTCCATCCCTCGCCATGTGCCTCTTGCGGGGAGAGACCGGTGTAGTCGTACCATCGCCGGTTCAGGAATTCATTGGCACCGTCCGCAAGATTGCACCACGCGAGCGCGGGTATGTTGTCGATGATCTGCTGGAGCCCCGGCCCCGCCGTTCTCGACTCGTTGAGCACTTTCAGTTCGTCTTGCCCACCATTGTGCTCGGGAATTGCGTCGTTCTTCCGTGCTCGGGAAGTGGACGCAGCTACTTCCGATGCTTCGTCCGTGATCGATCCGAGCGCCAAGTCCGTTTCGCGAGCTGAGTCCGGAACACGCATGATCACTCCACGACGAACGCTTTCCGAAGCTCTGGCACGTTCGCCAGCACGGTTTACTCAAGACCTCGCCAGTAAGGATGTGCACCCGATGCTCGACGCGGATCTCGGGACGTTCCCATTGTCCCTCTTTGCGGACTAGGTCCGTTGGAGTACGGAATATATAGAAATCGTTCTGGCGACCAGGTACCCCTCAATCTTCAGCGGTGCCACTAAATCCCGAAGCCTAGGAACATCGCTACCATTGTCCAATCGCTGACCGGCTTTGCAATTTGGCTAGAAACCCAGGGGGAACTGCGGAGAGAGTTCTCTATTTTGCTTAACTCCTTTAGAATCAAATAAGGGGAGACTGAGGAGAGAGATCCTAAAAGCGAGCCACAATTCCACAGAAGCTGTTTACTTTCAATAGTTTGGCGGATAGAGAGGGATTCAGACACTTTAGGCATCAATAGAAGCTGTAAGTTACGGATTCGTCATTGCAAGGAGTGCCCGAAAGGTCAAATAACCCATGCGGCGCGGCCATAGTACTTCAGCAGACCTCCGAGCCGGTGGCGACACTCAACGGTGCGACCGCGCTGTTTGGGTTCATCGCCAGGCTCGGGGAAAAGCAATTGGTTGCCTTTCCCTTGATGGTTTCTCTCGCCGTGATAATGAGCGCTGAATTCGGCCAGAGCCCGCGACAGAGGGCGCTCGCCGAACAGAATCAACCTCGACAGGCACTCCTGCTTTACGGAGCGGACCCAACGTTCCGCAAAAGCGTTCAGATTTGGGCTTCTGGCCGGAAGCGGAATGGTTCTCACCGCGCCCGCCGCCAGCACCGACCGAAACGATGCGCAGAACTTCGTATCGCGATCATGCAGAACATAGCGGCAGGGATGAAGATAGCCCCAAGTCTCCTGAGTCGCGCTGCGGGCGATCTGCTCCATCCACTCTTGATCCGGATGTCTGGTGATACCCGCCACGCTGACGCGGCGGCTTTCCAGTTGAATGAAAAACCAAACGTAGTACGTCACCAAGCCCCGCCAACTCAGCACCTCCACGGTGAAGAAGTCTGCGCCGGCCATCACGTTCACGTGAGCGGCGATAAAATCCCTCCACGAAGTCGTCTGGCTTCGCTTCGGAGCCGGAGCAATGCCGTGGCGTCGCAGAATGTTTCCCACCGTCTGATCGGACAAGCAGTGACCCAGATTGGCCAGTGTAGCGAGAAGTTCTGAACGACTCATCGGCGGGTTGTAAGGGTGAGGAAAGTGACAGGCGTCGCACCTTGAAACTGAATCACGACGAGAAAATCACCCTCGGGTAGGTTTCGGACAACGATATTTGCCCCAACGACGCCCGGATGGAGGCGATGGCCAGCAGAAGTGCCCAGCCCTGCAGAACGTGTTCAAGATCTGCATGCGTGTCTGCATAAGAAGTCCATAATAGCCTAGCGTAATTTAGAGCCTGATAAGGATGGACATTTTGAATTGTGGGCGCGCCCTATCAGTTCACCGTTTGAACCAGCACGGCCGACGTACTACCGGTAATGTTGCTTGTGCCTGTGTAAACGGCAGTGATGTTATGTGTGCCCGCCGCGAGCGCTGATGTACTATAGGTCGCTTTTCCTCCGGCTAGGGTTACTGTCGCCAGTACGGTGGAACCGTCGAGAAAATTGACCGAACCCACGGGCGTCGTTGTGGTAGAAGTTACTACCACGCTGAATCGTACGGTTTGGCCCGCCTTTGAGGGATTCACCGACGAACTAACGACGGTGCTCGTCGACGCCTTGCTCACCTTTTCCGTTGTGGTTGTCGTGCTCGTAGCCGATAGGCCGTCGCCACTGTACACCGATGTGATGGTCAGGGGATCGGCCGGCAACTTGGCAATCGTCAGCGCCGCCGTTCCGCCGCTCAGCGCGACCGTTCCTAGTGTTGTGCTCCCAATCGAGAATTTCACAGTGCCGGTTGGGCCGCCGGGCGCGGCGGACGTCACATTCGCGGTGAACGTAACCGACTGCCCATAAGTGGAAGCACTCGGATTGGCCGTGGTTGTGATGGTTGAGCTGTAGAGTTCGATGGCTTGAGTTAAACTTCCCGAACTGGTCGCATACATGGTATTGCCGGCAAAAGTAGCGTTGATGGTGTGAGAGCCTACGACCAGCGCCGAACTGGTTAGCTGTGCCACACCGCCAGTTGTCGTACCGGTCCCAATCTGGGTGGAACCGTCGTAAAAAGTGACCGTCACGCCATTGGTGACCGTTCCGTCGGTCGAGGTGGTTGTCGATGTGAACGTGACAGGCTGCCCGACAAATGCCGGCGTCCCGGATGTGGTGAGCTTTGTAGTGGTGGCCGCCGGAAGCTGCTTCACGTACACCGTCAAGGTGCTACTCGTGGAGGTCAGGTTGTTTCCATCCCCCGAATACACCGCTGAGATCGCAAATTGTCCCGCCTTTGCAAATGTTGTTTTGTAAACTGCGCGGCCACCGCTGATTGCTACCTTCGCGAGCGTGGTCGCTCCATCCTGGAACGTGACCGTGCCTGTGACCGCGCCGCCGTATTCAGATGAAACCGCGGCCACCAGGTACACGGTTTGGTTTACGTATAAAGGGTGTGGTGTGGATGTCAAAGTCACGCTTGACGACGCTTTATTGACAAGCTGGTAGAACCCGGCCGAATTGCCCGCAGGCACGGTCCCGTTTCCACCATAAGCGGCACTCAGGGAGTGAACGCCTGCTGTCAATGCGTCTGTGGTAAGGGAGGCCGATCCACCCACAAGACTTTCGGCGCCCAGGTTTGCTGCTCCATCCTTGAAGGTGACGCTTCCCGTAGCCGATCCGAGAGTCGAGGTAACGGAAGAGGTCAGTGTGGTAGTTTGCCCAAAGGTAGAAGGGTCCAAGGACGACTGGATAGTTACAACGCTTCGGGGGGGCGCGGGGCCCTGACTATAAAGGATGGCTAGCTGGTCGTAATTCGACGGCTGAAGGATATCCGACAAGCCATCCCCGTTAAGGTCTGCGACGGCCACTTGGCCCACTGAGTTTTCCGCTCCGGCGTAAATTGTGGGTGACTGAAAGGTGCCGTCGCCGTTGCCCAAGGAAACTAGAACACCAGTGAGAGTCGAAGCGGCAATATCCGGATTACCGTCGCCGTTCAGATCCGCTACAGTAGCGCCTGTAAGGTTTCCATCCTGGACGACCATTATCTTCACCGGGCCGAACGTGTCGTTGTCTTGCCCGAGCAAGACCGAAACCTGTCCCCGCGTGCAGGATGCATCTGTGGTCGGATCGTCGCAGGAGGCCCCAACCACCAGATCCGGAAAACCGTCGCGGTTCACATCCGCGACGGCGATCCCGGCAGGACTAGAGCTAAAGCCGACCGCTGCATAGAGATCTCCAACGCCAAACGTACCGTTGCCCTGTCCGACCATCACTTCTGCCGCCAGGGCACCAGGGATGGGGTATGCGGTGTCAGGTACGACGAGCGCCAGGCTGGCATGACTGCTGCCGTTAAAGTAGAAGGGGGCCATTGCGTAGCCGCCGTAAGGCAGCGCCGTCGAAATCGGTGGTAGGAAGCTTCCCTCGCCGTTATTGATGAGGACAGTTACCGTCCCGCCGCTACTATCCAATGTGGCAAGATCCGGCTTGCCGTCCCCGTTGAAATCGGCAGTTGCCAAACTCCCAGTGACAAAACCACCCTGCAAAGAAAGTGGCTCCGAAAACGTGCCATGGCCCGTGTTCAGGAAAATGTCGACGACGCCGTCGCCGGAGCCCTCGGAGACCGCGACGTCGGGGCGTCCGTCGCCGTTGAAATCGGCTACGGCGATGGCCGTCGGGTTGTAAGTGGCGGAAGGGTCAGGGAAAGTCAAAGGAGCCTGATGCCCTCCGGCGCCATCCGAAAGCAGGAGAATGAAACCGCCGTTTTGGCAGGGGACGGCACACGTATAGGCCAGGTCTTGAAAACCATCGCCATTGAAGTCCGCCACCGCCACGTAAGGTTCACCCGAGGAAATCGGGAGGTATGACGCACTTCGCATGGTGCCGTCCCCGTTGCCGAGAAGCACGCTGATCGTGCTGTCTGGGCAGTAAACATAATATGTCGGAATTTGCGGGCAGCCGCTGACGCCCACCATATCGGCCTTCCCATCGCCATTGAAATCGCCCACGACCACGGCCATCGATGCCCACCCGCCAAGTGAAAACTCCGTGGCAGCGCCAAAATTCCCCTGGCCGTCATTCAGAAGGAGGGCGGCGAAGTTGGGATTTCCTGCCCAATCTCCAACAATCAGATCGGGATGCCCGTCGGCGTTGATGTCAGCGGCAACGACCGAGCTTGTCCCATTGCCCGCCGGGTAGCTGTAAGAAATAGGGGATTGAAACGTTCCATCTCCGTTACCAAAGAGCACCTGAACATAATCGCCGGCCAGTACAAGGTCGAGCTTGCCATCGGAGTTTAGGTCCGCCGCCGTTATGGCATACGCAAAGGTGTTTGGAGGCAGGGTCACAATGTTCTGCTTGAAAGTGCCATCGCCATTGCCTAAGAAGACCGCCAGATTCGCAGCGGGCGTCGCCGCAACGATATCCAGCTTGCCGTCCCCGTTGAAGTCGCGGACGACAGGGTAAACAAATCCCCCCAAGCTGGTGGTAATAACATTTGGGCCGGTAAAACCTCCGGTGCCTGTTCCGAAAAAGATCTCCAAAGCCGTCTGGCACGGTGACCCGTAGCAGTTGACTCCGACCGCGATATCGAGATTGCCGTCGCCGTTGAAATCGCCGGCCGCGATGGTACCGGCAGAGCCTACCGTGCCATTGAGGGCAAAGGCTCCGCCGCCGGAAAAAGTGCCATCGCCTCGGCCAAGAAAAATCTCCAGGGTCCCGGACGAGCAGTTGCCGGTTTCATTACAGTCCGTCGCGGCTGCTACGTCAAGAATACCGTCCCGGTTGAAATCGCCCACAGTAATCGATTGCAGGTATCCATATGATCCTGCACTTAGAATGGCGGGCTGAAAGCTGCCGTCTCCCTTAGCTACTTTCCGGCGCAAAATTCCTGACGTAAGCTCCTTGTTTTCATGATGGCTCAGCCGAGCGGCGTGCTCGACCGAACAGAAGGCACGTTTTTCCGCGCTGCCCCACCCCGGGAGAACATCGCCGGGTAACCTTGCCGAGCGTCTACGGCAAGAACATATTTATTAAAAAATGTTTGAGGAAGTCTTGACACGGGCCGCGCCTAAATGTATCATCAGTACAGATGACACGCAAGCAAGCCGCCGCCAGCCGCGATAAACTTCTCGCCCGCCTCACCAACCTCGGCGATGTGCTCCGCGGCTCCCTGCTCGAACGCACCGTTCATCATTCCAGCGGCTGCCCCAAATGCGCCCGCGGCGGCGGCCATCCTCTCTGGGTGCTCAATGTGGGCTATCCCGGCGGCCGCACCCGGCAGTTGAGCCTCCGTTCCGATCAGGTTCCCCAAGTCCGCAAAGCCCTGGAGCGCTACCGCCAGGTGAAAGAGACCTTGGAGGCAATCAGCGAACTCAATCAACAGATGCTGCGTCTCGACCGCGATGAGTCCAAGGTCAAGCAGGTCCAACAGTGATCGTCGCTCGCCGCCTTCAGCAGAGTTTCGCCGACGCCTTCATCTCCGAGGCTGTCGCCGATCTTTGGGAACCCTGGATGCGTCATGCCGACCGAGCGCTGGAGGACGAAGCGTTACTGCTGATCATCCAACAGGAACTGGCCAAGCGGATTAAGAAAAGCAAGACGCGCGGGCGGCCCGGAACCACGGCTGAGGTTGTCCTGCGGATGATGTTGCTAAAGCATTTTCGCGAGTGGAGCTTCGAAGATCTGACGCGCGAAGTACGCGCCAATCTGGTTTATCGCGAGTTCACCCGAATCGGCGGCGGCAAAGTGCCGGACGACAAAACCATGGGCCGACTGGCGCGTCAACTGGGCCCCGAAGCCGTCGAACAGCTTCACCGGCGGGTCGTCGAAATCGCAGTCGAGAAGAAGCTTGCGACCGGCCGGAAACTACGCGTCGATACCACGGTTGTGGAGACGAACATCCACTATCCGACGGACAGCAGTCTGTTGGGCGACGGCGTGCGAGCGCTGACGCGTGTCATGAAGAAGGTTGGGGAGATATCCGGACAAGTGGGAACTGTGTTGCGGGACCGAACGCGATCCATCAAACTCAAAGTCCTGGCGATCGCCCGCGCCAGCCGGAATAAGACCGAAAGCGGCAAACAGAAAATGAAGCAGGCGTATGTTTCGCTGGTGGAGGCCACGGTCCGGGTTGTGGGGCAAGCCAAGAAGTTTTCCCAAGAGATCACCGGCGGCATCAAGCGTGGCAACCGCCAACTGCTCGGAAAGGCGAAGCGCCAGTTGGACGAAATGATTCCGCGCGTCCAACAGGTTCTTCGTCAGACCCGTGAGAGAGTGTTGCAGGGCAACACGCGGGCGGGCGGCAAGCTGGTCAGCGTGTTCGAACCGGAGACGGAAGTCATCCGCAAAGGCAAGACCAACAAGCCCACCGAATTTGGGAAGTTAGTCAAGATTCAGGAAGCCGAAAACCAACTGATCACCAGTTATGAGGTTTTGGAAAAGCGCCCCGCCGACTCGACTCTGTTGATTCCATCGGTCGAGCGGCACATCGAACTCTTCGGTCGCGCTCCGGACGCGGCCGCAGCCGATCCGGGATTCTTCTCCGCCGCCAATGAAGCCGCGGCAGACCAACTAGGCGTGAAACGAGTCTCGATCCCCTGCAACGGAACTCCCGGCAAACAGCGCAAGGAAAAGCAGAAGAAGCGGTGGTTTAAGAAACTGCAAAAATGGCGGACCGGCTGCGAGGGCCGCATCAGCGTCCTCAAACGCCGGCATGGCCTGCGGCGGTCCCGCTATAAAGGACTTGGCGGCATGAAGCGATGGGTCGGACTAGGAGTGATTGCAGATAACTTGATCCACATCGGCGATCACATGGCCGCCAAACACAAAGCTTAGCGTGACTCCGGCTCCACCTCAGCCCCTCTCCCAAATACCTCATCCACGCCCGCTTTGCCCTTCTCATTTCCCCTTCCACGCAAGCATCAAAACTGCCACCGAACGGCCAGCAGGCTACAAATGCCATTTACGTGACTCCTGGGCCGCTGTCGCGCGCTTTTCGAATTTTGCGCCGGGAAGTAGCTAGGTAGACTGCAATTCCGTAGCCGCTCGTAGAGGGGCAGGTCGGAAGGGACGTCCCCGCGCAACTCGCTCCGACTATGAGGTCGAGCTTCCCATCGCCATTGAAGTCGCCAACATGAGGATCGAACGCACCGATGCCCCCAAACAGGTAGCCCGTGTTGCTTGGAATCAGGGGAGGGCCCGCCGAGTAGTTAATAGCCGCCGAGAAGGTCCCCGGCGCTTGAGCAGCGCAGGGGCGGGCAGCGCAAACAGACATCAGGACCAGCGCGACGGCTAACGGGAAACGATTCGACATATGCTCTCCTTGCCTCACTAGCAGGATGATGAAAAAGATATTCGCGTAGAGCTGTGACCAACGAAGACAAAACAACGTCATTATGTTTTAGCCCTATGCGCGGAAAAGATACCCAGCAGAGTGCGATGTTCAGTTACTTGTCGCCGGAGCAGCGCGTTCCCGCGGATCATCCCTTGCGTCCGCTCCGAGTCATGGTGGATGTGGTGTTGAAAGGACTGTCCCGATCGTTTGGGCGAATGTATATCGATTGGGGCCGTCCGTCGATCGCGCCGGAAAAGCTGGTGCGCGCGCTGCTGCTGCAAGTGTTGTACACGATTCGCAGCGAGCGGATGCTGATGGAGCAACTGGAATACAACCTGCTGTTCCGCTGGTTCGTGGGATTGAACGTGGACGAGCCAGTGTGGGTCCCGACGGTGTTCAGCAAGAATCGCGACCGGTTGCTGAATGGGGATCTCGCCGAGAAGTTCTTCGCGCTGGTATTGCAACAGGCCCGGACCAACGATCTTGTTGTCGAAGGAACATTTCAGCGTGGACGGAACGTTGATCGAGGCCTGGGCGAGTCAGAAGAGTTTTCAACGCAAAGATCAAGGCCCCACGCCGCCCCCGGAGGACCCGGGCAATCCGACCATCGATTTTCATGGGGAAGAGCGCCGCAACGACACGCATGCATCGACCACCGACCCGGAAGCAAGGCTGGCGCGAAAAAGCGGAGGCCACGAGTCGAAGTTGTCCTACTGCGGCAACTTGCTGATCGAGAATCGCAACGGACTGGTAGTGGACACCGAACTGGTGCTGTGCAGCGGTACGGCCGAACGCGATGCCGCACTCGATATGGCGGGGCGGATCGAGGGCGATCAACGCGTGACGGTGGGCGCCGACAAAGGCTATGACACACGCGGGTTCGTGGAAGAAATGCGCGCGCGGAACGTGACGCCGCAAGTTTCGCAGAATATCAATCGATCGGGCGGCAGTGCGATCGATGGGCGCACCACCCGGCATGCTGGATATTCGGTGAGCCAGCGGAAACGGAAACGGATCGAAGAAGTATTCGGGTGGTTAAAGACGGTGGGGATGCTGCGCAAGACGCGCCATCGCGGAGTTTTCAAAGTGGGCTGGGTGTTCACCTTCGCGGCCGCCGCCTACAATTTGGTGCGGATGCGGAAGCTCGCGGTAGTTCCCTCCGCATAACTTCGGGGAGAAGTGTGTCCAGACGACGAAACATCGCCGATTCGGGCACATAATCCCGCGTAATTACTCATCATAAGGTCGTTGTTGAGAGGCAAGAAGCTTCGCTCAGTAACTATTGTTGCGGTAGGGACGACGGTTTCCCATCGCCCCCCGCGCAGATCCGTACGTGCGGCATTACCGCATACGGCTCCTACCGCGGATATCTGGCGTCGAAGCGCACATTCGGATGCGGATGCAGGATCTTCGCACTCGGAATCCATCGATCAACCAACGGCCAGAACCGGTCCCACGTCATCCGGTCGCGCTGACTCCGCCGCCGAAGCGCACGGTACCAGTGCCAGATCACCTGAGACCGAAAGCTGTTCAGACTATCCATATTGCCGGGTACCGCGTGGTAGTTGAAGTAGCCTTGTACGACCGACCTCAACCACTTCCCGACTTCGGCCGTGGGCTGATGCCAACGCCGCCGAAGCTCCTCCTTCAGCTCACCGAGCTTGCCAGAGAGTCGCTTACGAATCGTCTTCCGCTTGACGATGAACCGGCCGGTCTTCCGGGTCGTTCCACACATGTGCGTGAAACCCAGAAAGTCGAACACCTCCGGCTTGTCCTCGCCTCGCTGCTTCCGGTTTTCGGCTGCCTCGCGCCCAAACTCAATCAGGCGCGTCTTGTCCGGGTGTAACTCCAACCCGAACTTCTGCAAGCGCTCCTTCCACTCGGAAAGAAATCGCTCTGCGTCGGTACGATTTTCGAATCCCGCGACGATATCATCGGCGTATCGGACGACGACCATGTCGCCCGTGACCAGATGTTTTCGCCAGTGTTGGACCCACAGATCGAAGACATAATACAGGTAGACGTTCGCCAAAAGCGGCGAGATCACGGCCCCTTGCGGAGTCCCTACTTCCGTCTTCGACCACTTCCCTTCCTCGGACACCCCCGCCCTCAACCATTTCTGAATCAGACGAAGTATCCTTCGGTCGGCGATGCGGTGCTCGATGAACTTGACCAACCATTCGTGCGACAAATGATCGAAAAAGCCATGAATGTCGGCATCGAGAATCCAGTTCACTTTCTTCCGCATGATCCCCACCCACAGCGCGTCCAGCGCTTGATGCTGGCTGCGCCCAGGCCGGAAACCATAGGAGAACCCCAGAAAATCCTCTTCGTAAATCTGGTTGAGGACCGTCACCACGGCCTGCTGAACGATTTTGTCCTCCAGAGCAGCGATGCCCAGAGGTCTTAGCCGTCCATCGGCTTTCGGAATGTAGGCTCTCTTGGAAGGCTGCGCTCGATACGTCCCTCGATGGATTCGGCTATGCAAATCTG
>Ga0302326_10020326_pt1 | contig 13677 bp, 12 predicted proteins | sample Palsa_T0_3_FD_202264 | JGI IMG/M metagenome (GOLD analysis project Ga0302326, IMG submission 202264) | Peat permafrost microbial communities from Stordalen Mire near Abisko, Sweden - Palsa_T0_3 | ecosystem: Environmental > Terrestrial > Soil > Palsa > Peat permafrost | place: Sweden: Abisko... | reverse complement strand
GACGGTCAGCTCAAGGGCAAGCTTGCGTACATGGCACCCGAGCAGGTGCGGGGGGACGTCGTCAATCGCCGCACCGACATCTACGCCGCGTCGGTGGTGTTCTGGGAGGCGCTCACGTGTCGTCGCTTGTTCAAGGCAGAAAACGAAGCCAACGCGCTCGCGCGGGTCCTCATGGGCAATGTCCCGGTGCCATCGAGCATCGTCCCAGGTTTGCCAGAAGGGCTCGATGCGATCGTCGCGCGTGGCATCCACCTCGACGCGGCGCGCCGCTACACGACCGCGCGGGAGATGGCAGCCGAGCTCGAAGCCGTTGTGCTTCCAGCGCCAGCCACGGAGGTGGCCGAGTGGGTGGAGCATTGTGCGCAAGCTGACTTGAGCGAGCAAGCGCAGCGAATGGTGGAGATGGAGCGGAGCAGCTCGCAATCGAGCTGGTCGATGAAGGCCATGCGCTCACTCCCACCCGAGATGCGACAGCCGCTCTCGACGGACGAGCCACCCACACGGATCGCAGCCGTCGAGGAGCGTCGGCGCGACCAAGATCCGCGATCCGGTGTGTCGAGCGTGTCCGTATCGCAGACCGCAGCTCCACCGCCCATCTCGCCACGCTCGAAGGCGCTCGTCGTTGCCATCGCGTGTGGAGCGTTCGTTGTCGGCACGGTTGCGGTGGCGTTCACGATGGGCCGTCAATCGTCCCACAGCGACCCATCCGCCATCACGACGTCGCCGCCGCCGCCCCAAACGGACACGGCGACGCAGCCGAAAGCCACCGCGCAAACGACGGCCGCGCCGCCCGTCACCGGCACGGTGACCGTTGCAGCCAACCCTGCAGCCGACGTGCCGGTCATCAGCGTCTCCTCGCTTCCGAAGACCGCGACTACGGCACCACCGGTGCACACGGCCGTCGTCGTGCAGCCAAAAGCCGACTGCAATCCCAACTACACGACCGACGCAAAAGGCCGCATCCATTACAAACCCCAATGCCTGTAACATCGAGCCAGTCATGTCGCGCTTTTCGTTTGCGGTAGCGGCGCTGGGTGTCGTCCTCGCGGCAGCGACCGCAGCGAGGGCCGACACCAAGACGGAGTGCATCGCGTCTGCGGATCAGGCGCAACAGGCGCGGGATGACGGAAAGTATCGCGCCGCCCGTGACGGGTTTCAGCAGTGCTCGCGTTCGGTGTGTCCAAAACCCGTCGCGGCGAGCTGCACGAAGTGGGCGCGCGACATCGCCGAGGGCATGCCGAGCGTCGTGCTCTCCGTGAAGGACGCGAGCGGAAGCGACGTCAGTGACGTGCATGTGCAGTTCGATGGCGTACCGCTCGCGTCGTCGCTCGATGGCAAACCACTCGACGTCGACCCCGGCGCCCACAAGCTTCGATTCGAGCGTGAAGGCTCCGACCCCGTCGAACAGAACGTCGTGATCAAGGCTGGCGAAAAGCTGCGTCCCATCAACGTGATTCTTCACGCGACTGCGCCCATCCCGCAGACGGTCACCGAGGAGCACCCGAGCACGACCAGGAAGGACGGCAACGCGGCGCGAACCGTCACCACCGTCGTCTTTGGTGTGCTCGCGGCGGGTGGGTTGGCCGGGGGAATGGCGATGGCCTTTGCTTCACAGGGCGACGCGAGCACGGCTGCCACCCTTCGTCAGGGGATGCCGTCGAACGCTTGCGTGGGCACTGGCGGAATGACGCCATCGTGTCAGAGCCTCTCGAGCGCAGTCGACGCGGAGAACCGGGACGGTGCGATCAGCATCGCGATGTACGTGACGGGTGGTGTGCTCGTGGCAGCCGCGCTCGTCACGTGGTTCGCGTGGCCGAAGCCCAAGACCGAGGCCGGCGTCACCGCGCGCCTCATCGTCGGGCCTGGCTTCGGTGGGATTGGCGGCACGTTTTGAGACATGTCGTCGCGCTTCTCTTCGTGGCCCCGCTCGGCGTCGTTTTCGCAGCACAGGGGTGTGCGGACTTTTCTTCCGGGCAATGCACAGACAAGGCGCTCTGCGATCTCAATGACGCAGGCATGCCGGTCGACGTCACGAGTGGCATGGATGCAGTCATCGACGTCATCGTCGACACGGTGGTGGTGCCCGATGCCGTCCCCGATGGCGATTGCAACGGAGGGGCAGAGAACTGCTCGAACGGAATCGATGACAACTGCAATGGTCTGATCGATTGCGCCGACCCGGTCTGTCAGGCCGCGGGGTACGTGTGCGCCGCGCCCCCACCGATGGGCTGGAGCGGGCCCGTCGCGCTGGCGAGCGCCACGGGCGGAGTCATCCCCGCGTGCGGCGGCGCCTATGCGACGGCTGCGGCGACGGGTCATGGGGGAATCACCGGAGGAGCCGCGACGTGTGGCTGCTCGTGCGGCAACGCAACGGGCGAAGGCTGCGAGGTCACAGTCAACTACTACACGGACACCGGCTGCGGGGTTTACAACCAGAACGATGGTCTGCCCGCTGCCTTCTGCGTGAACGTCGGCTCCGGGAACGAGAGCGTCAAGGGCGTGCCCGGCGTTGCATATGGCGGGACGTGCACGCCCAACCCGACGAAGAGCGTCCCGCCGATAGCGTGGTCGAATAGCTACGCCGCGTGTGGCTATGACGCCCCCACCGACATCCCTGGCGGATGTGCAGTGGGGGAGCAATGCGTGCAGTCCCCCGGGAGCGCGTTCGGGCCGAAGCCTTGCATCTACCAGACGGGTGACATTGCATGCCCGGGGACGCCGTACACGGTGCAGACGATCATGTACACGTCCGACTCCGACACGCGCGACTGCACGACGTGCACGTGCAACTACGATCCGGGTAGCTGCAGCGCGCCGTTGACGATCTACACGGCCGCCAGCTGCACCGGCTCGAGCCTTGGGATCTCGACCGACAACTCGTGTCACACGTTTGACGGCTTCAGCGCCATCGCCGGTACAATCACCGACATCGCCGGCACTTGCCCCGCGAACTCCGTGAGCGCCACGGGGTCGGTGAGCGCGACTGGCCCGGTCACGGTATGCTGCAGCCTCTAAAGGCTACCGATGGATGAACAGCAATATCTGAGGCTCGCCGACGCCACGTTTGAGCGCATCGAAGACATGCTCGAGCCGGTCGACGCGGACGACGTCGACTGCGAGCGCGCGGGCGATGTTCTCACGCTGACCTTCAAGAACGGCACGAGATGCATCGTGAACACGCAACGGCCGACGAAGCAGATATGGCTCGCCGCAGGTGCACGCGCTTGGCACTTCGATGCGAAGGGCGATGCGTGGCTCGACGACAAGGACAAGACCACCGAGCTCTTCGCGACCATCGTGCGCATCGTGAAGGAACACGCCGGTGTCGACGTCGCTCTATGACGAGATCGGCGGCGAGGAAGGGCTGCGAGCCGTCCTCCGCACCCTCTACGATCGACTCTTCGACGACACGATGATCGGCTTCTTCTTCGCGGGGAAGGACAAGACCAAGCTCGTCGAGCACCAGCTCTGGTTCACCGCGCGCTTCCTCGGCGGGCCCAACCGTTACGACGGGCGCTCGCTGCCCGATGCTCACGCTGCGTTGGCGCTGCTCCCCGGTCACTTCGATCGACGTCATCACATCCTTCGGGAGGTGCTCGAGGCGCACAATGTCCCCACGGCCGTTCGCGACGAATGGCTGCGCGTCGACCAATCGCTCCGCCATGCCGTGCTCAAGACCGGCGAGGAAGCGCGCCGTCTCGCACGCACCTCGTGACGCCTTCTCCAAGGTTGTGCGATTCTACTCGGCGTGTCGTGTGCACATTGGCTGGCCACTTTCGCCATCGACGCCCCCCGCATCGTGTTCGGCCATGGGGCGCTCGACGAGCTCGGTGACTCCGTGCGCGGCCTCGGATGCACGCGCGTCGCGCTCTTCACGGACGCGAGCGTCGCCAAGCTCGAGCTGGTCGTCCGCGCGCGGAAGTCGCTCGAGGGTGCGGGTGTCGATGCCGCGGTCTACGACGCGGTTCACGTCGAGCCAACGGACGCGTCATTCCTCGATGCGGCACGCTTCGCGACAGAAGGACGCTTCGATGGGTACGTGTCCGTCGGCGGAGGCTCGGTCATCGACACGTGCAAGGCAGCCGCTCTCTTTGCGACATACCCCGCGCCCTTTCTCGACTACGTGAACGCACCCGTCGGCGAGGGGAGAGCTCCGCCGGGCGCACTGCCTCCTCACGTGGCCTGCCCGACGACGTGCGGTACGGGCAGCGAGACGACGGGCATCGCGGTCTGCGACATCCTCGCGCTGAAAGCCAAGACGGGCATCGCATCGGCACGCTTGAGACCGTCCCTCGCGCTCGTCGACCCGACGTGCACGTACACGCTCCCGCCCGAGGTGGTCGCCGCGAGCGGATTCGACGTGCTCTGCCACGCGCTCGAGTCGTTCACCGCGAAACCGTTCAACCGTCGCGAGCGCACTCCCGTCAGACCCATGAGCCAGGGCGCCAATCCGTGGAGCGACATGGGCAGCACCAAAGCGCTCTCGCTCGTCGGGCAGCATTTGATTCGTGCCGTGAACGACCCGAGCGATCACGAAGCGCGTGACGCGCTGGCGTGGGCAGCCACGCTCGCGGGCATCGCGTTTGGCAACGCAGGTGTTCACGTGCCGCATGCCATGGCGTACGCCGTCGCAGGTCTCGTGAAGACGTTCCGCATGAACGGGTATCCTCAAGACGAGCCGCTCATCCCGCACGGCATCTCAGTCGTGGCCAGTGCTCCAAGCGCGTTCGCGTTCACGGCGAGCGGTTGCCCCGAGCGGCATCTCGCGGCTGCAGTCATGATTGGCGGTGACGACGCTCGTAGCGCGTCGCCCAAGGATGCCGGTGACGCGCTGTGCCGCGCCCTCGGGGCGCTCATGCGCGAAGCGAGGGTCCCACCTCATCTCGGCGCCATCGGCTACACGATGTCGGACGTCACCGCGCTGACGAAAGGCACGATCGTGCAGAAGCGTCTCCTCTCGAATGCGCCGCGGGACGTCGGCGAAGAAGATCTCGCGAACATCTTCGCGAGGGCGATGTCGTGACGGAGGTCTCGCGAGACTATCCGTTCGTGATGTCCATCGCCACGCGTTGGATCGACAACGACATCTACGGTCACGTCAACAACGTCGTCTACTACGCGTACTTCGACACCATCATCAACCGCTTCCTCATCGACGAGGGAGGCCTCGACATCAAGACCGGCGACGTCATTGGCGTGTGCGCCGAGTCACGATGCAAGTACGTCCGCTCGGCGTCTTTCCCGGATGCCCTCGAAGCTGGGTTACGCGTCGCGCAGATCGGAACGAGCAGCGTGACCTACGAGATCGGCATCTTCGAGAGGGAGCTCTGTGCATCGGGCCACTTCGTCCACGTCTTCGTCGACCGGAAAACCCGCAAGCCCACCGCTATCCCCGAGACTATCCGCACGGCACTCGAACGCATTCGCCGGACGGCCTAGCGCTACACGCCGAGTCGCGCTGCGAGCGCGAACGTTCGCCGATTGTCGGGTGTGCGAGCGAACGACTCGCGCCATCGGCCGACGGCGATCTTCTCCGCGCGGGCGTTGATCAAACCGATGGCCGTTCGCACGACGGCGCGGGCGTCGTCTTCCCGTCCGCCCGCCACGAGCGCTTCGGCGTACACGATGCGAACGAGGGACTCGGTGTCCTCGATGCCGCCCAGCTGCTCCATGACCACGTGCGCCTCCGTCGCGTGGGCGAGGGCGCTCGGTTGCCGTCCGAAGCGCAGCTCGAGATCGGCAAGGTTCGCCAGCGCGCTGGCGTGCGCCGGCAACATGGGTTTGCTCACCTCGAGCGCTTTTTCGGCCTCGGTGAACGCGCGCTCCACATCGCCGCTCGCTGCGAGCGCCATCGAAAGATAGACGAGTGAGAACGTGAGCAGACGGAGGTCGCCCTGTTCGGCGAAGGTGCTCGCGGCTCGTGCGGTGAGATCGATGGCCTCCTCGTGACGACCTTGCAGATGTCGCAGAAGGCCGATGTTCTGGTGGAAGATCGCACGGATGCGCACGATGCCGAGCGACTCGGCGACGCGCAGCATCGATTCGAGCGTCTCTTCGGCTTCGTCGAGCGCTCCGAGAGCGATCGCGACATACCCCATGTTAACGGCCTGTACGCACGAGTTCCGACGATCGCCGGCGAGCTCGAAGAGCGCACGGGACGACTTCATGCACTCGTAGTAGGTCCCATGGTCGCTCGAATAGAGCGCTCGAAACGCGTGCGCCTGCTCGATTCGGGCCCCCACGATGGGATCCGCGCGACTTGGATCGAAAGTGTCGACGCGGGTCATGGTCTCGTCGGCAAGCGCGCGCTCGCCGACGGCATAGAGCTGCATGACGACTCGCCCGAGGGCGATGGGGAAGCCAACGTGCGAATCGTCGCCGTTCTCGAGAAGCATCGCCCGCGCGGCGAGGAGCCCGTCGACGTGCGCGAGCGCACCTGCGCAGGTCGCCAGCTCTCCGACGGCGCCATACCAGCTCGGCGTGCCGTGGGAGAGCAGCTCGGTTGCCGCGCGTGCGGAGGCCTCTGCTTCGGCCATTCGTCCTCGCCAACGCAGCGCCTCCGCACGCGCGCGTTGCAGCTCTCCCAGCTCTGGCCCCCTGGCGCCGAGCGCGATGCCGCGGTCGACGTGCTCGACCACGCGCGTGAGATCGTTGCCCTCGAGGGCTTGCGTGGCGGCACGAGCGAAGTGGTGCACCGCGCGTTCGGCGTCTCTGCCGCGATCGAAGTGCTCGGCCAATACAGCCGAGTCGGCCTCTCCGTGCTCTTCGAGCCATGTCCCTGCGAGCCGGTGTGCGAGCACGCGGTCGTCGTCGGTGAGCATCGCGTAGGCTGCCTCGCGCACGAGAGCGTGACGAAACGTGAGCTCTTGTTCGCCTGCAAAGCGGCTGACGTCGCGCACGGTCACGAGCTCGCTCCGCGCGAGCCCCGAGAGCCAGTCGTCCGCCGTCGAGACGGGGTTCGTCGTGCCCACATGCACGAGGACAGCGCTCCGCCAGAACGTCTCGCCAAAGACGCTCGCCGCGCGAAGGAGGCGTCGCGGCTCGGCTTCGAGCGCATCGAGGCGCCGTTGCACCATCGCCAGCACACTCTCGGGGACGTCATCGCCATGGCCCTCGGCCACCGCGCGAAGGATCTCCTCCAGAAAAAACGCGTTGCCGGCAGACCGAGCCACGATGCGGTCGATCGTCTCGGCAGGGACGTCGCCGAGCACGTGTCGCGCGAGCCGCCCGCTCGCTTTGGGCGTCAGCTCGGCCAACGGCAGCTCGAGCAGGCCACGACCTTGCCACAAGCTCGGGAAGGCCTGCTTCACTTCGGGCCGCGCGAGAGCGAGCACCAAGAGCGGGCGATTCGCGTGCGCCGCGAGCGCGTAGTCGACGAGCTTCACCGTCGGGAGATCGCCCCAGTGGAGGTCCTCGAGCACGATGACGACGCTCCCGGCCGACGTCTCGGCACCGACCCAATCCTCCCAAGCGCGACGGATCTGATCGCCCATCAGCTGCGGATCTTGACGAGCTGCACGAAGCTGGACGCGCCCTTCGTCGGGGAAGCGCGCACCGATCACCTCACCCAGAAATTCGGCGATCCGTTGAACTGTTGCCTCGTCGTGCAGGTGACGCGAGATTCGCGCACGAAGACGCGACCGCGCTGCGTCGGCTGGCTCGGCTGGGTCGACGCCGGCGGCGCGACGAACAAGCTGGGCGAGAAGAGAGAATGGTGCGCCGATCGTCATCGGGTCGGCGCGCGCGCTCCACACTTCCACGCCTCGCTCGGCGAGCATTCGTAGCCACTCGTAACGCAACCGGGACTTGCCAACTCCGGCAGCCGCGACGACCAGCACGCAGTGTGCGACGTCATCGGACTGGCACTCCGCGAGCGTCGCGTCGAGGAACGCAAGGTCGCGGTCGCGTCCGACACACGGTGTGGGCTTGCCGAGAAGCGTTCGAACCCGCATGTCGGCAGGCCGCTCGCTCACGAGCTCGATGCCGCTCGCCGTGCCGCGTACCACGAACGATGGGCCCAGCAGTCCTGCCGTGGTTTCGTCGAGCCACACGCCATCGGTACTGCCATGGGTCTCCTTGGCGGTGACGCGCGCGACCGCGCGATCGATGACGTCGCCCATGCTCTGCACGCCTATCTCGGCGCGACCGGTCGCAAGCGCGATCGGAACGCCCGCGAGCGCTTCGTGGAGAGCCATCGCGAGGCGCGCCGCGGCCCCAGCTGCATCGGTCGCGCTGCCCCCACCCGAGAGCACCGCGACGATGGCGACGGGCAGGATCTCGAGCCGCGCGTCATGACGTCGTGCGATGTCGCGAATCGCGGCTTCACGCGCGAGAAGCAGGGGATCAATCTCACACTGCAGCGTCGAGACCGCATCGCCCAGGCCCCCACGGGCGGCGACAACCACGCTGACGATGCGCCGCTCGCGGTCCGTGAGCGTCGCTGCTGCCGCCGGAGCATGCACGTCGGCGCTCTCGATGTGCCGAAGCTCGTCGGCGAAGGCGTGCGCCGACGGCGGGCGGCGCGCCGGATCCTTCGCCATGGCTCGCGCGAGGAGCTCGTCGAGGGCGCGTGGAGCTCCGGGTCGCAGAGACGACACAGGCGCGGGCTCGTCGAGCAGCAGCTTGGCGAGCGTGGCCACCGCGTCGGGGCCGCTGAAGGGGCCGCGGCCGGTGATGCATTTGTAGAGAACGCACGCGAGCGCGAACACGTCAGCGCGTGCGTCGACCGTGTTCCCGCGGGCTTGCTCGGGAGCCATGTAGCCGGGCGTGCCGAGGATCATGCCCGCCCCGCTGCGAAACCCGTCCTCGCCTTCGATCCACGCGAGCCCGAAGTCGACGATTCGGACGCGCGACACGTCACCGCGTTCGAAGAAGAGATTGCTCGGCTTGATGTCGCGGTGAACGATGCCGAGGGCATGGACGTATTCGATTGCATCCGCGAGCCGCGAGACGAGATCGATCGCCTCGTCGATGGGAAGCGGGCCAGTCCGCAGTCGGTGTGCGAGATCCTCACCTTCGAGCCACTCCATCGCAACCCACACGTCACCGTGCGCGACGTACCGGACGATGGCTGGGTGCGACATACGAGCGAGGGCTAGAACCTCACGCCCAAACCGGGCCTGTCCTTCTGGAACACCGGCATGGAGGACCTTCAATGCGACGGATGTCTTCGCGACCTCGTCGGTGGCGAAGTAGACCGTTCCCATTCCACCGCTACCGACGCGTCGCTCCACGCGAAACCGGCCCCCGACGAGCTCTCCGAGCATTCGAAGGGACTATACGGCAGCGCTTGACCCCACCCCGCACAGCAACTACAACCCTCACGTAAGCGTTAGGCATGGCCCAGCCCATTCGTCTCCCCCTCGTCGTACCCCCCGAAGAAGAGCTCGGAGAGCCTCTTCAAGTGGGCGATCTTGCGCGCGAATCTGGGAAGACCGTACGGGCCATTCACCTCTACGAAGAGCTTGGCCTCCTCCGTCCGTTCGGCCGTTCCAAGGGCGGATATCGCCTTTACAGCACCGATGCTCCCCTTCGCATTCGTTGGATTCAGAAGCTCCAGGACATGGGGTTCAGCCTCACGGACATCCAAACGGTCGTCCGTGATTGGGAGCAGTCGGGGTCGGCGCCGCGTGCCATGACCAAGATGCGTGCGGTCTACAAGAAGAAGCTCGAAGAGACGCGCGCCCACCTTCATACTCTCGAAAAGCTCCACCACGAGCTCGAGAGGAGCCTCGAGTACCTCGACACGTGCGACGTGTGCGAGCCCGACCGCCTCCTCTCGACGTGCAGCGCTTGCGATCACCACGACTGCGAGCCGAGCGACGTCCCCGAGCTCGTCTCGGGCTTTCGAGTGGCCACCATCGGCGCGGAGCGCCAAAGAACGAAGCAGACTACAAAGCAGCGAAGGGCAATGTGATGAGCGTCAAGCTTCCCATCTTCATGGACAACCATTCGACGACGCCGGTCGACCCGCGCGTCCTCGCCGACATGCTCCCGTACTTCACCGAGAAGTTCGGCAACGCGGCGTCACGCAGCCACAGCTTCGGTTGGGCCGCGGAGGAGGCCGTCGACTACGCGCGCGAGCGGATCGCCCACCTCATCGGCGCGCAGAGCGAGAAAGAGATCGTGTTCACGAGCGGGGCGACCGAGTCGGACAACCTCGCGCTGAAGGGCGCCTTCGAGTTCTACAAGGACAAGGGCAACCACATCATCACGTGCGTCACGGAGCACAAGGCCATCCTCGACACGTGCAAGCGCCTCGAGAAGGACGGCGCCGAGGTTACCTACCTCCCCGTCGACAAGACGGGCCGCGTCGACCCCGACGACGTTCGCAAGGCCATCGGCCCGAAGACCATCCTCGTGTCGATCATGCTCGCCAACAACGAGATCGGCACGGTTCACCCCATCGAGGAGATCGGCAAGATCACGCGCGAGCGCGGCATCGTCTTCCACTCGGACGCCGTGCAAGGCATCGGCAAGATCGACTTCGACGTGCAGAAGATGAACATCGATCTCGCGTCGATCACCGCCCACAAGATGTACGGGCCAAAGGGTGTCGGTGCGCTCTACGTCCGTCGCAGCAAGCCCCGCGTGCGCCTCATCGCGCAGATGGACGGCGGTGGTCACGAACGCGGCAATCGCTCGGGCACGCTCAACGTTCCGGGCATCGTCGGGTTCGGCAAGGCCGCGGCCATCATGATCGAAGAGGGCAAGGCCGAGAGCGCCCGGATGGTCGCGCTACGCGAGCGGCTTCGTCAGAGGATTCAGGACCGCGTCGAGGAGACGTACATCAACGGCTCGATCGAGCATCGTCTGCCAGGGAACCTCAACCTGTCGTTCAACTTCGTCGAAGGCGAAGGGATGATGATGGCAATCAAGGACGTCGCGGTCAGCTCCGGCTCCGCGTGCACGTCTTCGTCGCTCGAGCCGAGCTACGTGCTCCGAGCGCTGGGCGTGGGCGACGAGCTCGCGCACTCGAGCATCCGCTTCGGGCTCGGCCGCTTCAATACGGAAGAGGAAGTCGACTACGTCGCCGACCTCGTCACCTCGAAGGTGAAAGCCCTACGTGACATGTCCCCCCTTTGGGAGATGCACAAAGAGGGAATCGACCTCAAGACAGTCCAGTGGAGTGCGCACTAACCGCGCAAAGGAAATCATGGCCTACAGCGAAAAAGTCATCGAGCACGCCGAGCACCCCCGCAACGTCGGCACGCTCGACAAGGACGATCCGAACGTCGGGACGGGGCTCGTGGGAGCGCCTGCTTGCGGCGACGTGATGCGCCTTCAGATCAGGGTCAACGACCAGGGCGTCATCGAGGACGCGAAGTTCAAGACGTTCGGCTGCGGCTCGGCCATCGCGAGCTCGTCGCTCGCCACCGAGTGGATCAAGGGCAAGAGCGTGGACGAGGCCGAGAAGATCAAGAACGTCGACATCGTCCAAGAGCTGAACCTTCCCCCCGTGAAGATTCACTGCTCGGTGCTCGCCGAGGACGCCATCAAGAGCGCCATCGCCGACTTCCGGAAGAAGAAAGAGGCGCGAGCGGCCGCGAAGTGAGCATGCAGACAACGACCACGACCACCTCCGCCACGACGCCCGCGATGACCGTCACGCCGCGTGCGGTGGAGATGATCAAGAAGCAGATTGCGAAGCGCGGAATCGCCGGCGCGTCCCTGCGCCTCGGCATTCGGGGCGGCGGATGCTCGGGGTTCTCCTATGTCATCGAGTTCCACGACGGCGCGCCACGCCCGAAGGACAACGTGTTCGACCACGTCGCGGAAGACGGAACGCCCGTGCGCGTCCTCGTCGACAAGAAGAGCCTCGTCTTTCTCAACGGCACGACGCTCGATTGGGAGCAGACGCTCATGCAACAAGGCTTCAAGTTCGTGAACCCGAACGAAAAGACGAGCTGCGGCTGCGGGCACTCTTTCACGGTGTAAAGGGCTGTGCCCTTCCCCATGGATCCCTTCGCCACTCTTGGCTTCCCACCGAAGTACGACGTCGACTTGCGCGCGGTGGAGAAGACGCACCGTGAGCTTTCGCGGGCACTTCACCCGGACCGCTATGCGAGCGCGGGAGCGAGCGAGCGGCGGGCTGCGCTCAACAAGGCGGCTGACGTGAACGAGGCGTGGCGCATCGTGCGGGATCCCGTGCGGCGGGCGGAGGCGCTCTTCGCGCTTGCCGGAGTCGAGGTTGGAGAGACGAAAGAGCCCAAGCCCGACGCAGAGCTCCTGATGGAGGTGCTCGAGAAGCGGGAGGCGCTCGCGGATGCGAAGGCCGCGCGCGATGCCGCGAAGGTGCACGCACTCGCAGACGAGATGATGAAGCGCGAGCAGCAAGTCGAAGCCGCGCTCGCCCACGCCGCCACGTTCGACGCGTCGCTCGTGACCAAGCTCGGCGAGATGCGCTTTTACCGTCGCTTCGTCGACGAGGCATCGTCGATTCTCGAGCAGCTCGAGTGACCATGTTGTTCGAGATCTTCGACCCCAAGGCGGCACCGAAGCCGATCGGCATCGATCTCGGCACGACGAACTCCCTCGTCGCGTACGTGCGAAACGAAAAGCCCGTGGCCATCGCCGATTGTAACGGGGAGATCCTCTTGCCGAGCGTCGTGTCGTATGCGCACGACGACGTCGTCGTAGGGACGCCCGCCGCGCGCGACGCTCACGAGCACCCACGCGAGACCATCGTGAGCGTCAAGCGGTTCATGGGCCGCGGTGCCGATGATCCCGAGACGCGTCGCCTCGGGCCGTACGAGTTCGACGACACGAAGATGGGCGAGTCGAACGTCGTGCGATTCCGCGTGCACGGCAAGTCGCTGACGCCGGTCGAGGTGAGCGCCGACATCTTGCGCGAGCTGAAGACGCGCGCGGAGGACGAGCTCGGTCGGGTCGGGAGCGCGGTCATCACCGTCCCGGCGTACTTCGACGATGCCCAAAGGCAAGCGACGAAGGACGCCGCACGCCTCGCGGGTCTCGACGTCTTGCGTCTGCTCAACGAACCCACGGCTGCGGCCCTCGCGTACGGGCTGCAGTCGAAGCAAAATGGCCACTTCGTCGTCTACGATCTCGGCGGCGGGACGTTCGACGTCACGGTGCTGCTCCTCGAGGACGGAGTCTTTCAAGTCAAGTCGACCGGGGGTGACAGCCAGCTCGGCGGCGACGACATGGACCGCGCCATCGGCAGCGAGGTGCTCGAGCAGCTCGGCTGGATCGCGCAGGACAAAGCCAAGCCGCATTCGATCACCAAGCACCCGAGGCTCACGCCGGCGGTCGTGCGTCTCGTGCTCGATCACGCACGCCAGATGAAGCACGTGCTGACGGCCGAGGCGATGGTCGAGGCCGAGGTGCCGCTGCCCGACGGCGGGACACGTCCCGTGCGCATCACGCGCGCGCGCTTCGACGAGCTCATCACGCCGCTCCTCGAGCGCACCGGAGTGGCAAGCAAGCGCGCCATGAAGGACGCGGGACTTGGCCCTGCCGAGCTCGACGGAGTCATCCTCGTCGGCGGCGCGACGCGCGTGCCCTTCGTACGCGCGTACGTGAAGAAGCTTTTTGGGAAGGAACCGCTCGCGGACGTCGATCCCGATCAGGTCGTCGCGCTCGGTGCGGCCGTGCAAGCCGATTTGCTCGCGGGGCAGGGGAGGGCCGACGAGGTGCTGCTGCTCGACGTGATCCCGC
>Ga0302326_10020324_pt1 | contig 13678 bp, 11 predicted proteins | sample Palsa_T0_3_FD_202264 | JGI IMG/M metagenome (GOLD analysis project Ga0302326, IMG submission 202264) | Peat permafrost microbial communities from Stordalen Mire near Abisko, Sweden - Palsa_T0_3 | ecosystem: Environmental > Terrestrial > Soil > Palsa > Peat permafrost | place: Sweden: Abisko... | reverse complement strand
GTATGTGGAGACGCTCTTCAGGCGTAACTTGAGTTCAAATATCAAGAAGTCCAGAAACATAGGTTTCTTCTCCTCTGCTTAGTTCACGCGCTGGCTGTTCCCGTTCTGTGTATTCAGGGTGAGGAAATAGACGTCTTCGAGGGCTGGATCGACGGCGCGGAAGCCTTCGCCGGGATCAGTCTCCGAGTAAATGCGCAGTTCATGCGCGCCGCCCAGGAGTTTGGTTGAAACCAGCTTGAACTGCGTCGAAACAGCGTTGAATTCCTCTTCGGTTTTGACGACGATGCTCCAGATGCCGCCTTTGAGTTTTTCGAGCGTCTCATCGGGCGCGCCTTCCAGAACAACCTGACCATTGCTGATGATGGCCATTCTCGGGCACAGCTCGCGGACGTCTTCGACGATATGCGTGGACAGGATTACGATCACATCGCGGGCCAGCGAACTGAGCAGATTGAGAAAGCGATTGCGTTCAGCAGGGTCGAGGCCGGCTGTTGGCTCATCAACGATGATGAGCCTGGGATTTGCGAGGAGAGCCTGGGCGATGCCGAAACGCTGCTTCATGCCGCCGGAATAGGTGCTGAGCGCTTTCTTGCGCGCGTCCCAGAGATTGGTCTGCTTCAGCAGAGTATCGACAATTTCTTTGCGCTCGGATGATTTGCTGATGCCCTTCATCACGGCGAGATGGTGCAGCATGTCCACCGCGGAGATGCGCGGGTAGACGCCGAACTCCTGGGGCAGATAACCGAGCTGGCGGCGGACCGCGTCCTTGTTAGCCACGACGTCTAGGCCGTTGAGCAGGATCTGTCCGGAGTCGGGGTCCTGCAGCGTGGCGATGGTGCGCATCAGCGTAGACTTGCCGGCTCCGTTGGGGCCGAGCAGGCCGAACATGTTGTTGCCAATGCTCAGGCTGAGGTTGTCGAGAGCCTGGACGCCGTTGGGGTAGCGCTTGGAAAGACCGCGTATCTCAAGAGACAAGGAGTAGCTCCTTCATTTGAATTGCCGGGCTGGCTGCTCATACGGATCGCTGGTAGGTGGGGGAATTTCTAATTACGAGAATACTAACGGAGAATCGCGCGATTTCGTTCCCGAACTCTTCGAATCGAGCGGGAATTCGAGACGGGATTTGGAGCGGGATCGAGATTAATGCCCGGTGATCGACTCTCGAATTGCGGCCAGCGGCGCCTTGGAGTCGAAAACTGCTCCGTCACTTCCAGCGTTCACACCCAGCTCTTTCCATAACAGATTGAGGTCTACAGGCGATGGAGAATCGCCCCACTGCTTGTATTGGTCGATGAGTATGGTCGTGCCGGTGGCTTTGTCTCCAATTTCGAGCGCCTTGGACAAGGGCCAGTCGTGGTCGATGGTGCCACCGGCGGCGACGATGGCGCGCAGCGCATCCTGCAGGCCTTTGCGATTCTGGGTCTGCCTGCGGATGTTGACGTCAGCGATGAGACAGAACAATGCGCCTCCCCAGTAAGTGCGGCCCCATGTGTGGGTGTGATCCATGCCCTGGTCGCCAGATTGGGGTTCGCCCTTGGGCATGCCCGTAATCATGTCCCGCCAGATTTGTCTGGCCTGGAGTTCGCCGGATTGCACGCGGGCAATCGGCTCGATGTACGTGGCCAGACCCTCTTCCATCCAATGCTGGTCATCGGGCAGCGATGGGAAGGCCATGTGCACAAGCTCATGGGTCATGGTCCAGTCTTCTTGCAGGTCTTTTTCGGTGGTGTGCTGGCCGATGCGGATGCGCGTGAAACCGGGCATGCCATGCATATCTCCCCAGGTGGTGCCTTGCATGACGCCGTGCCGGTCGGGCACAGGGACGATCAGGATGCGGGCGCGTGGGACGGGGAATCGTCCGTAATAGACGTTGACTGCCTGGGCCGCACGTTGAATCCAGGGAACGATCTGCGCTGGAGGCAAGTCGAGCGCGCCGACTGCAAAATCAACCTGTAATTCAGCACCGCCGATTTTCAGGTTTTGAGTCGAGCTGACCTGTTCCCGGCTGCCGGGGCCGCGGTCCCACGGCGGAGGGTGTCCAGGCTGGGCCTGCGCGAATGGCTGCAGTTGAGACAGGATTGAGAATACGAAACAGAGGACCGCCGTCGCAGTAAATTTGCCGCTCATGCGCGTCCTCTCTTTCGCTTGTGGTGTTGTGAGACTTACTTGGTAGCCAGAATATCCAGCTTTTCGATCTTTGGCGGGATGGCGAGCAGGGCGTCGGCGTTGGCCATGAGAGCTTTGGCGATTTCGCCGGTGAGGTGGGCGTCGCGAGCTTCTTCATCGGCGAAGGTGTCGAAGATACCGAAGGTGTCCGGGCCGGTCTTGAAGGAGTACCAGCGGATGGTGCCGGGCTCGGCCTGCGCCAGCGGCAGGGCTGATTTGAGGAAGTCTTCCACTACCTGTTCCTTGCCGGGTTTGGCCTGGATCGAGGCTAACAATGCGAACTTTTCCATTTGCGATCTCCTTGAGGGCTCTATGGCCTGTGGGATGAGACGCGCATGCGCGACCAGAGTTGCAAGAATTCCCTTTGTGGCCTTTACCTGATCAACGCAAGGTGTGGAATTCCGATTGTTCTAAATGGAACAAATCGTGGATCTGACTGGCATGCAAATGGAGTCTGGCGAATCTGCTGGACATCTGATGCATCGTCAGCAAGGCGCCGTTTCAGATCGAATCTCCGAGTTCATGCTCGCGGTTCCGGCGATCGATTTTGGGCGGAGCGCTCAAAACGCAATGCGGTCATGTTTCGGCTGGTTGGAGTACACGGCATAGGGTTCTCCTAACTCTCTTTCGGTCAGAATTTTATGAGTCACGAGAAACTCGCAGTGGGCAAAGACTTCATGATGCTCGGGCGTCATGTACACAATCCAGCAACTCCGGGGATGCTCGGATAGCGACCTTCCAAGATTCGAAAGAACTTTCTCAATTATCTCGGGGCCGAAAGGGTTATACAGATAGACGACCAGAGGCTCCGGTGGAAAATTAAACTCGGCAGCGTCGCCCAGCATCACGTCGATTGGCTGTTCAGTGTGTTTCTGTTGTCTAAACCTGTCCATGTTGGTCAACGCGATTTCATAGAGCGTCCTTCCAAACTCTACCCCTGTGATTTGGTTGAAGTCGAACCGTGAAGCCAAAATCAATGCGAGCCCCTTTCCACAGCCAAGATCGACAAACACATACTCGGAATGGGAGATGGGTAGCTGCCTCAGAATCGTGTCAAATTCAAGCGCAGGACTGGGATGATACTCAATCGCGTGAGCAATGTTTGGCCCAATCGCCGAGAAATCATCGATAGCGACGACTGAAAGAGTATCCGTACCATACTCATCGTCAATCTCGCGCTGCGCTTTCCAGTATCGATGCCGGTGAGCAATCTTACTGAACAGGCCGCGAGGACCATCGCGATACAGCGAGCGTCCGGCAACGGCGACAAGGCCGCCAACCCTGGCTGCCCGTTCCGACAAGTGTCTCAAGACGTTCATCGCGATGACCTTCGCAGCAACCTACATTAACCGTCGGCGGACCAGATCAAGCGCCTGTTGGCTGGCCCATTGGCGGATTCTTTCGCGGTCGCCGCGGAAGTTGCATTCCAGGGATTCGGTTTTGTTGCCATAGCTGACTGCTATGAAGACCAAGCCTACGGGTTTCTGTTCTGTGCCGCCGTTGGGGCCGGCTATGCCCGTGATGCCAACGCCCATGCTGGCTCCGGTGCGGCGGCGGATGCCCTGGGCCAGGGCTTCGGCTACTTCGGCGCTGACTGCGCCACGGGCTGCGATCAGTTCTGGCGCTACTCCGGCGAAGTCGGTCTTCAGCTGGTTGGAGTAGACTACGGCTCCGCCGAGGAAGGATCGTGAGCTGCCGCTGATGCTGGTGATGCGCTGAGCGAGTAGGCCGCCGGTGCAGCTTTCGGCTACGGCGAGGGTTTCCTGCTTGAGTTCCAGGTAGTAGAGGACGATTTGCTCGAGCAGTTCGCCGTCGGAGGAGAACAGATGCGTGTCGAGCGCCTCTTCCAGCTTGCTGGCTAGTTCGTCGACGCGTTGCTGGGCGGCCTCAAGCGAAGGCTTGGCGCAGAAGAGCTGGAGCTGGATTTCGCAATTGCCAGCGAGGATGGTGGTGTCTACATCTTTGTAAGTGGTGTAGATGGGCGCGAGCAGGGCGTCGGCGGTGGATTCCGGAATCATGGTCGCTTTGAGCACGCGCTTGGCGATGTGGCGCGGAGGCAGGATTGCGCGCAGGCGAGGGATGCATTGCTCGGCGAAAAGCGGTTTGCATTCGCCGGGAGGGCCGGGTACGAGCATGACCAGCTTGCGATGACCAGCGAACTGAGTGTCCAGCCAGAGGCCGACGGCGGTGCCGTTGGCGTTGGGCAGGACTGTGGCTCCCTCAATGATGTCGGCTTGCTTGAGGTTGTTGTCGGTCATGGTCATGCGGCGGGCGGCGAAACGCGCGGCGAGGGCGACGACGAGCTGGCCGTCCCGGCGGATGCCTACGCCGAGGGCTTCTGCTACGGCTTCGCGGCTGAGGTCGTCTTCAGTGGGACCGAGGCCGCCCATGACGGCGACCAGGTCGGCGCGGCCGAGAGCTGTGCGGACGGCGTTGACGAGGTCGCGTTTGCGATCGCCGACGATTGTCTTGAAGGCTACCGCGACGCCGATCTCATTGAGTTTTTCGGTGAGGTAAAGGGAGTTGGTGTCTTGCCGGTAGGGGGTGAGCAGTTCTGAGCCTACGGCGATGATTTCGCATTTCATGGATAGACCTTGGCTATTGGATCATGGGACACCCGGAATATTGGCGAGAAACCATCACTTTGTTCAGGATGATAGATGGTTTTCTGGCTGCTTAGAAAAGCTCGAGGCCTTCCACTCCCAAATCTACATCGTAAACGGCTTCGTTTGTGGCGAGAACTGCTGTGCCGAGGGGCGAAAAGGCGACGCCGACGAGGTTGTAGCCAGCTACGACCAGTTCGGCTTTGCCGTCGGGTGTGATGCGTACAAGGCCGCGCTGTCCGTGGAGCGATGCAGCGACGTAGATGTTGCCGTCGGAGTCCAGGGCCAGCCCCTGTGGGCGGCCGAGTCCGCGGTACCAGGCCGAGGTAGAGCCGTCGCGGTCAATGGCCCACACGCAGTCATTGGGAGAGAGCGATGGCGCGGTGACAAACAGGGTACCGTCTGAGCCGACGGCCAGGTGGTACGCGGCAGCGCTTGGCTCCAAGGTGGCGTAGACGTAGATCTGGCGGGCATTCCCTGATTGGCCTGGGGCGATCTTGAAGATGGTGCCGCTGCGATCGCCTACGAAGAGGTTGCCGTCGGCGTCGAAGGCTGCTCCGGTGGCGACGCCCATGCCTTCGGCGTAGACGGTGGCTTCGCCGCCGGCGTCGATGCGGTAGACGGTGCCTTCGGCGCGGGAGGTGACGTAGAGTTCGCCATCGGGGTCGAAGGCCAGGCCGGTGGGGTTGAGGATGCCGCTGACAAATGGCGTGCCGACGCGATCGGGGCTGACGCGGACGATGGAGACGGGGGTCTGCTTGCCGCGCGGGCCGGAGATGGTGGCGAAGATCATTCCGGAGCGGCTTACGACCGGGCTGGTGACGGGATGCAGGCCGTCGGAGAGTTGGCGCGCGATATGTAGTGAGATGGGCGCGCTGGCGCCGTCGGGGTTGCGGGCTTCGACGAGTCCGGTGGTGGCTCGGTCGGGCACTCTGAAGCAGATGCGCGCGTCGCGGCTCATGAGGATGTTGGAGGAGATGCCATCGACGAGCACGACGGGAGCGGTGGTGATGCGCGGGCCGAGGTTGCTGCCGCGGAGTTCCACATCGCCGCCAGGGAGCGCAGCCTCGGGAAAGACGCTGTCAACGATTGGCGGAAGCATGATGTGTTTGGCAAGCCTGGGCATCGGGGTTCCGTCCAACTAGATCCAGTGGTTGATTAGCAACAGCACTGCCCAAGCATACAACCCGGCGGCGACGTCGTCGAAGACGATGCCCCAGCCTTCGGGAAGTTTTTCAAGCTGACCCACCGGGAACGGCTTGAAGATGTCGAAAACGCGAAAGAGCAGCAGAGCTACGACGATGTGCTGCCAGTCGGGGTGAAAGACTGCGCCGAGCAGGGTGATCCAGACGCCGGCTACTTCATCTATTACGACGAAGCCGGGGTCTTTGCGACCGCTTTCTCTTGCCGCGATCGTCGCTGCCGGGACGCCGAGGGCGATGGAGAGAACGATGCCGCCGAGGGTGAGGCCGAGCAGGGTTTGCGGCGCCGGGTGGAGCGTGAATGCGACGGCGGTGAAGATAAGCGTGGCTGCGACTGAGCCCCAGGTGCCGGGTCCGGGTTTGCCGAGGCCTGCGCCGAAGAAGGTGGCGACGGTCCAGGCCCAGAGGGTTCGCTTGCCGGAGTGGAAAGGACAGGATGCACCCGGAGGCCAGCCGCCTTCAGCGGCGAGGCGTTGTGCCTCGGCGATGTCGAGGTTGCGCGGTTTGACGGCGCTAACGGTTACGGGCGGCTCGGTCACGGGCTGGACCACGGGCTGGTTACTCACGACCGCGGCCTTCGTGGCCTTCGAGGTCTTCCAGCAAATCGGGATCGAGGACCGGGGAGCTGATTTTGTAGACGCCCATGGCCCACTTGCCGAGGTCGATGCGGCGGCAACGGTCACTGCAGAAGGGGAAGTCTTCGTCGGCGGCCTTCACCAGCTTTTTGCAGGTGGGGCAATGGAGCGGTTTGATCTTGGGTTTCGCGACTTTGGCTGGCTTTGGCATCCGAGTGGCCCTTGGCGAATTTGCGAGTCTTGTTTACGAATCTTGCTCTCCTATTTTCGCAGTGTCGCGAGGATATATCCAGTTGGGCTTTGAATGCCACTTGTTTTGATGAAGCGAGAGCCGTTTTTTGGGGCGGTTTGTTGGGCGTCGAGAGCGCGAATGGACTACAAAAACCGGGGGTGTATGTCAATTCTTGTGCAAGCTTATGAATCGAAAACAGTTAGGTGCGAATTTTGGTGCTCGTATGGCGCGATTGGCCGGGGATTTGTGCACTTAAGTGCATCGGATTGCTCGGCGATTTTGGTGCTTTCGGTTTCAGGTTGGGTGCTTGTGTTTCTATTATGCCTGATTTGAGGGTAATTATCGGCAAGGGTGATGTTCGCGGAGCCAAGTGTCTGTCTCAGGTCTCAGCGACGAGACCCGGGTATCGCATTTCTTGTGTTTCAGACTAGGGCCACCCAGCTTACTAGGAACCGTCTTCTAGGCGTGTGACAATCTCGTTCATCGTGTAATGGACAAACTCCTTCCCGAGGGAAGTAAGGATATAGGGCTTGGTGTCTTCGAAGGCCGATTCAAGCAACCCAGAGGCGGCGATGCGTCTCACATTTCGCGGTCGTTTTCGAATGTACTGGCCGACCTCATTCACGCTGCGCTCTTGCCTAATTACGCCTCCGGTGCTGAGTTCGCGGATCAGAAATTTGTAGAGGTCGGCACTCGAAGAATCCTCCCGGGGAATGTCCCCGTAAAGGCCCGTCCAGATGTCGTAGCGGGTCGAAGCGGGATTCTGGAATATCTCTCGAATAACCGCGAAGTGTACCTCGTTGTAGGACTTGATCCAGTCGAGAATGAGTCGGATCACATCATCGCTGGAAGCCCGAGTGCTAGCTGAATTGGTAAGCACATTCGCTACCAAACGTCGTTTATCTTCCGTGTCAGCTTCGTCCCAAATGCGAAACGCTTTTCTCACGAGCGCGAGGTATTCCTCACTCTGGACTCGCTCGTCAATTTCGTCACCTAACCCATTTAGGCGATCAGCTATTCCTTGCAATGTTTGACCGAGCAGTAGGATTTTTCGCTGGTGTTCTTCGAGCCATAGAGTTTGAAGATGATTGAGTCTTGTCGTGCCTTCCTCTGTCCGGAATGTTTCCGCTGCGCTAAGAACGCCGCCGACCCACGGAATGCTACTTAGCGCTGCAAGAAAGAACTTTTCGAGGATGCGACCTCTGTGGGATGAGTCAGCCTTGTCGATTTCTGCGCGCAAATTTTCGATAACTTGCACATCCGTGACCGGGAAGATTCGACCGCCATCGCTCATAGTGTCTCTATTGAAGCACAACATCTAATGCTCGTGGTTGCTATGCTTGTGCATTTATTGACAGCCTAATGAGGGCGGCGGATAAATTCGCCAAGCTGATCTAGCAAGTTAGAGTAATCTGCCTCGGCGAGACGCTCACCGACTTTACCAGCGCCCTTGAGCAGGACTTCTTTGGGAAGGGTTTTTATGAAATCTAGGCTGCGGGAAAGGACTGATTTGTCGGGGCTGCTTTTTTGTAGTTCGACTTTTGCGGCTTCGATTTCAGTGGCCTGTGCGGCTGACAGGTCAGCTTTGTAGGTGAGGAGTTTTTCGAGGAACTGGATAAGTTCGGCATTACCGTCGGCGCTTTGGTTAACCTGCACGGTGGCGCTGCCACTGGGCAATGCAGCAATTCCGACTGGGCCATAGAAATGAGCCTGCGGTGCGCTTGCTGTGAGCATCATCCGGATTGTTGTTTCGTGCAATTGCTTCAGGGTAGTGTTTTCGATCTGAAGGCGGAGCGCTTCGTCTTCGCGGAATTTGAGTTGCATTTGGACGAGTTGCGCAGCTTCGGATTCAACCTGAGCTTTGACAACGCCATCGGCGTCGCCAAGGGTGAGGGTGACTTTGACGCCGCCCCCACTTTGTTCGACGTTCCTGAGGCGTATGGTCACTCCATCGTGCTTCTGGGAGAGATGGTGAAGCAGGGCGGGAAGTGTGCTGAGCTCAAAGGTAGAGAGACCGCCGGGGTAACGGAGTTCGATGGTCGTCTGTTCGGAATGAAGCCGCTCGAATTCGCCGGGTTCGTACTCTGTTGGATTTTCCGCTTCTTTGTCCCAATAGACACGTTCGCAAATAACATCTTTAATCGACCATCCCGCTCTCTGGGTTTCCCATAACTTTGCGCCATTCAGGCTTGCACCGTCGAGCTTTGTTGCCTGCAAATTCGCGGAACGTAAATCCGTATCGATTAAGATGGCATTGTTTAGGCGTGCTGTATTCAGCTTTGCGTGTCTCAGGTTTGCCCCGAGTAGATTTGCACCGCGTAGGTCTGCCCGGAATAGGTCAACATGAAATAGCTTCGCGCGTGTCAAGTTTGCCTCAAATAGCTCCGCACTACGCAGGTTTGACTTAAAAAAGTCCGCCCCTGTTAGGATTGCGCCTGATAGGTTTGAGCGGCTCAGGTTTGCCCCTACTACGTTTGCCTGGGATAAGTTCGCCCGGATTAGTCTCGCCCCACTCAGGTTCACGCTGAACAGATTTGCTTCTGAGAGGTCAGCGTCACTCAAGTCTGGTTGCAGGTCTGGATTTTGCTCCAGCCATGAATTCCAGACGGTAACTCCTTCTTTCAATTTTGCGAGATTTTCTAAATTGTCCACGGTGGAAGGATAGCAAAGGCGAAAGCAGATTCTCGTTCGGGAATGACGGACAGAAAAGCAAAGACTGGGCTGGCTTTTGTGGTTTCCCACCCTAGCCACAAAAACAAGTGCGTGGCGAGGATGGGGCACCCACGCGTGGTTGACGCTGCAAGGGCAGCAGATTCCCTTCGGGAGTGACAGACAGAAAGGCAACGGCAACAGCAGATCCTTCGCTTTGCTCAGGATGACAACAGTGTGCTCAGGATGACAACAGTGAGCGCAGGATGACGGCTGAGTTTTGCCTCGGACGTCTGTTCGCAGGCGAAAATTTGATGGAACTGCGGATGCGCGGCTGACGTATGCCCGGTATTGGTTTGGATGCGCGGGAAGAATTGGTCGGGAATCGGACAGGGATTGGTCGATTGGTCAGGGGTTGGTCAGGACTGGTCAGGAATTTGGTTCTGCGCACTGCATACCGCGAGACTGCTTACTACGAGACTGCATACGACGGGGAGGGAGCATGAACGCTGATTTGCGATTTGCTTTGCGCCAGTTGCGTAAGGCGCCGGGATTTGCTGTGACTGCGGTGCTTACGCTGGCGCTGGCCATTGGCGCCAATGCCGTTGTCTTCAGCGTGCTGAATGCGCTGGTGTTGCGCCCGCTCAATGTTCCTCAAGCGGAGAGCGTGTTCATGCTGCAGCGAGATTTCGGAGGGAGGCCTGCGCCATCGCAGGCGTATCCGGATTACCTGGACCTGGCCAAGATGAATCACAGCTTCGAGTCGCTGATGGCCGAGGACATTTCCGGCAGCGTGGGGCTGGATACGGGCAGCGGGAATCCGTCGGTGGTGTGGCCGTACATGGTGAGTGGGAATTACTTCGATTCGCTGGGGATTCAGCCATATCTTGGCCGGTTTCTGCATGCTTCGGATGAGCATGGGAAGAACAGCGTGCCCTTCATTGTGCTGAGCTACGACTACTGGCGCAGCCACTTCAACGCGGACCCTGGCGCGGTGGGCCGGGTGGTGCGGATCAACAAGCATCCTTACACGATTGCGGGGGTTGCTCCGGCTGGTTTCCGAGGCACGGAGCTCTTTTTTGCGCCGGATCTGTGGGCGCCGCTGGTGGACATGCCGCAGATGGCGGGATGGGATCCGCTGGATGCGCGTGGCGATCATTTCACCTGGGTTTTGGGCCATTTGAAGCCCGGGGTGACGCCGGGTGCGGCGGTTGCGGACCTGAACGCGGTTGGGGCGTCGCTGGCGAAGACGTACCCGAAAGAGGACGAGGGTTTGAAGTTCACGCTGGCGCGGCCGGGGCTGGTCGGGGATTCGCTGGGGCGGCCGGCACGTGCGTTCATGGCTGGCCTGATGCTGCTGGCGGGGCTGATTTTGCTGGCTGCATGCGCCAACCTGGGCAGCCTGTTTGCGGCGCGGGCGGCTGACCGTTCGCGGGAGATTGCGCTGCGGCTGGCGCTGGGAGCGCGACGGCGGTTCATCCTGCGGCAGCTTTTCACGGAGGCGCTGCTGGTTTCGCTGGCCGGAGGGGTTTGCGGGATTGCGGGCGCTGTGGCGATTCTGCGGGTGTTGAGCACTTGGCGGCCGATCCCTGGGATACCGATCAATGTGCCGGTAAATCCGGATGCAAGAACCTACGCGGTGGCGCTGCTGCTGGCGGTGGTGAGCGGGTTGCTGTTCGGGGCGGTACCGGTGCGGCAGGTGCTGCGCGCCGATCCCTGGCAGACGATCCGTTCGGGAGCTTCAGGCGTGGGCAGCGTGCGCCGCTTGACGCTGCGGGACGTGCTGCTGGGCTTGCAGATCGCTATATGCGCGGTTTTGGTGACGGCTTCGCTGGTTGCGGTGCGCGGGCTGGCGCGGTCGCTGCACAGCAACTTTGGCTTTGAGCCGCAGGGAGCGATGCTGGTGAAATCCGACCTGCAGATGGCCGGGTATGACGGCGATAAGCGAGGGCTGATGCAGAAGCGCATGCTCGATGCGGCAGCTGCGATTCCGGGCGTGAGGGCGGCGGGTTATGCCGACCGGCTGCCGCTGAGCATCGGCGGCAACGACTCTTCAGTGTTTACGGATAGCACTACGGACTTGCGGCCCGCGAATTCCATCGCGGAGGCGCAGCAGTTCAATGTTTCGCCGGATTATTTCCGCGCGGCTGGGACGGCGCTGCTGAAGGGGCGAAGCTTTACGCTGCACGACGAAGGGAAGGCTCCGCTGGTGGCTGTGGTCAATCGCGAATTTGCCCGCAAGGTATTGGGCGGGGCCGATAAGGCCGTGGGCGGACATTTCAAGGTGTGGGGCGGCACGCGGGTGGAGGTGGTGGGCGTGGTGGAAGACGGCAAATATGAAACCCTGACCGAAGAGACGCAGCCGGCGATGTTCTTTTCGTACCTGCAGCAGCCCGGGAGCAACATCTGGCTTGTGGTTCGATCGGAGCGGGATGCGCAGGAAATGGCGGGAGCGTTGCAGCGGACTTTGCATAGCCTCGATCCTTCACTGCCGCTGGAGATCGAGAGCTGGAGCAGCGAATTGGATTCGGCTCTCTTTGCGGCGCGGGTGGCCACGGTAGCGCTGGGGGTGCTGGGGATGCTGGGCGCGATGCTGGCGATCACGGGCATCTTCGGGATGGCGTCGTACACGGTGAGCAAACGGCTGCGGGAACTGGGCATACGCGTGGCGCTTGGGGCAAGTCAGCGTAATCTGCTGGGCGCGGCGCTGGGGCGCGCGTTCCGGCTGCTGGCGATTGGCTCCGTGGCGGGCATGATCCTGGGGCTGCTGGCGACGAGCGTGCTTTCGTCGATCGTTTACCAGGCTACGCCGAGAGATCCGGTGGTGCTGGGCGGGGTGGTGCTGATGATGCTGGCCGTGGGCCTGGTGGCGGCGTGGATTCCGGCTCGGCATGCGCTGGCGGTCGACCCGATGATCCTGCTGCGCGAGGAGTGAAGCCACCTATGACGGCGGACGTTTGCAGCTTGAGGAGTTATTCGAGGATGCGGGCTACTACGTCGTAGTGGTGGGATTCGGTGATTTCGCAGCGGTAGAAGGTGCCTGGAACTAATGTTTCATGCGGGCCGAAGTCGTTGATCAGGACTTTGCCGTCTATCTCTGGGGCGTGGAGCATGGTGCGGCCTTGCCAGAGGAGGTCGTGTTCTTCGCTTACGCCTTCGACTAGCAGGTCGAATTCGCGGCCTACCCAGTTTTGCTGGCGTTCGGCGCTGATTTTTTGCTGGAGTTTCATCAGGCGCTTGCGGCGGGATTCTATGGTGCGCTTGGGGAGTTTGGCGTCGAGGTCGAAGGCTGGTGAGCCTTCTTCGTCGGAGTAGGGGAAGGCTCCCAGCCAGTCGATTTTGGCTTCGCGGACGAAGTCTTCGAGGAGGTTGAAATCGGCTTCGGTTTCGCCGGGGAAGCCGACGATGAAGGTGGTGCGGACGACGAGATCGGGGACGATGCTACGGGCTTTCTCGATCATCTTCAGGAAGATTTCGCCGCTGCCGCCGCGCTTCATGCGCTTGAGGACTGCGGGCGAGGCGTGCTGGAGCGGGACGTCGAGGTATTTGGCGATGTTGTCGTGGCGGGCGATGGTTTCGAGGAGCTTGGTGGTGACTTTGTTGGGGTAGGCGTAGAGGAAGCGCAGCCATTTGAGGCCTTCGATTTGCGCGAGGGCTTCGAGGAGGGTTGCGAGGCCGTCTTTCAGGCCCAGGTCTTCGCCGTAGCAGGTGGTGTCCTGGCCGATGAGGGTGATTTCGCGGACACCCTGACGAACGAGGTTTTGGGCTTCTGCGATTACGGATTCAAAGCGGCGGCTGCGGAACTTGCCGCGCAGTTGCGGGATGATGCAGAAGCCGCAGGGATGGTCGCAGCCTTCGGCGATCTTGATGTAGGCGCTGGACTTGGGAGTGGTGAGGATGCGCGGGGTTTCGTCGGAGTAGAGGTAGTTGGGCAGGCTGGCGATGGCTCCATCCCAGTGTTCGCGGCTGAAGCGGCCTTGCTCTTCGCGGAGATCGCCTTCGGGGCGAGAATGCTTGTGGACGGCGCTGGGGGCTCTTTCTACCAGTTCGCTGGCGGTGAGGATGTTGAAGGGCGATGCGGAGATTGCTGGCGGGGCCATGCCCGCCTTCGGATTTAATCCGGCTGCGGCTAGGATGGCTTCGAGTTCGCCGGTGCCAACGACTGCGTCTACTTCTGGGATGTTTTTCTGGATTTCGTCGCGGTAGCGCTCGACCAAGCAGCCGGCGACGATGAGGCGCTTGGCGGAGCCG
>Ga0302326_10020323_pt1 | contig 13678 bp, 9 predicted proteins | sample Palsa_T0_3_FD_202264 | JGI IMG/M metagenome (GOLD analysis project Ga0302326, IMG submission 202264) | Peat permafrost microbial communities from Stordalen Mire near Abisko, Sweden - Palsa_T0_3 | ecosystem: Environmental > Terrestrial > Soil > Palsa > Peat permafrost | place: Sweden: Abisko... | reverse complement strand
CGCGCCGCCTGGCGGAGAGCGGCGTTCGCTTTATCCAGATCTGCCACGCCGGCGGCGGCAACGGCGCCTGGGATGCCCACGACGACATGAAGAGCCATGAACCGCTTTGCCGGGCCGTCGATAAGCCGATCTCCGGGTTGATCCGCGATCTGAAGCAGCGCGGAATGCTGGACAGCACCCTGGTGGTATTCACGAGCGAGTTCGGCCGCACTCCCTGGTCGCAGAACACCACCGGCCGCGACCACAATGCGATGGGATTCACCTCTCTGCTGGCGGGCGGCGGCGTGAAGGGCGGCGTGATCGAAGGCGCCACCGATGAGGTAGGTTACCGGGCGGTGGAGAAACCGCACTACATTAGCGATCTGCAGTCTACCATCTTGCGGCAGGTGGGTCTGAACTATAAGAAGATGGATTTCGTGCTGAATGGCCGGCCGTTCCACTTAGTGGAAGAAGGTCTGGGGCCGATCGAAGCTATTCTCAGTTAGCGGGCAGTTGCGGCCAGGTGGTAAATTGACGGCAAGCTAAAGCATACCCCACCAGGTATGGACGTCCATCTGATCGACGGCACTTACGAGCTGTTCCGGCACTACTACGCCTTGCCGTCCGCGCGGGATCGGGACGGCCGCGAGGTCGCCGCTGTTCGAGGCGTGCTCGCATCTGTGCTAGGCATGATCCACGGCGGCGCCACGCACGTTGCCGTTGCGACCGATCATGTCATCGAGTCATTTCGCAATGATCTATGGCCAGGCTACAAGACCGGCGAAGGCATCGAACCGGACCTCCGGGCCCAGTTCGAGTTACTCGAAGAAGTTCTCTCTGTGGCCGGCGTGGTCGTCTGGCCCATGGTGGAGTTCGAGGCGGATGACGCGCTGGCGGCCGCGGCGGTAACTGCGGCTCGCGATACGCGCATTGAGCGCGTGATCATCTGTACGCCCGACAAAGATCTCGCCCAATGCGTGCGCGGCACGCGCGTCGTCCAGTTGAATCGCCGGACGCGGGTTACGCTCGATGAGGCCGGCGTGGTCGGAAAGTTCGGCGTCCTGCCAGAGTCGATTCCCGATTACCTGGCGCTGGTTGGCGACGCGGCGGACGGCTACCCCGGCTTACCAGGGTGGGGAGCGAAGTCGTCGGCTGCGGTTCTCGCCAAGTTCGTCCACCTGGAATCCATTCCGGAGGATTGGCGCGAGTGGCGCGTGAACGCCGCCAATGCCAGTGCCCTCGCGCGCACCATCTCTACCGAGCGCGACCGCGCACTGCTGTTCCGAAAACTGGCAACGCTCCGGACCGACATCGCGCTGTTTGACGACGTGGACGAACTGGAATGGCGCGGCCCGAAGCCCGGCTTCACCGCCTTGGGGGCGCGACTCGACGCGGCGGTCACCGGGACCAAACGGCACGCGGGCCGCCGGTCCCCCGGGCCGGGATAGTTGCCGACGACAGGTCTTGACTTCGCACTCGCAACGGATTCGTGGCGCAACGGTTGTTATGGCCAGCTATCGGTAAAAGCTGGGCGCCTTTGCGCGATCTAACGAGCAGCGCCATCCGCAGGGGCGCGCGTCTCGGGGGGACAAAGGCATCTTCCACGATTCGGCCGGATTTAGCGAGGCGCCCAACTAATTCTTGACAAGTTGTAAAAACTCATGCAAAGTAGATTCAAATGGAACCGAAGTTATCCCAGCCTGAACTCGAGGTCATGGAAGAACTCTGGAAACACGGACGGCTGGCGATTCGCGAGATTCAGGAGTCGTTCCCGGAGCCGGATCGCCCGCCGTACACGAGCATCCAGACCATCGTCTACCGGCTGGAAGAGAAGGGCGCGGTGAGGCGTGTCAGAAAGATCGGTAACGCTCACATCTTCGAGGCCGCATTCTCGCGGCAGCAAGTAAGCGGCCGTTTCATCGACGATCTGCTGAGTCTTTTCGGCGGACGCGCCCAAAGCGTGATGGCCCATCTGGTGGAGTCCGGCAAGCTGACGCGCGCCGACATTCGCGAAACCGAAAAACTGATCGACGATCTTGAGGGAAAGCACGAAGAGCGAAAGGGGAAACGACGATGAGCGAAATCTTCAATCATCTCTGGCAATCGACTCTCTTTGCGGCGGCGGTTGCTCTGGCGTGTTCCGCTCTGCGCCGAAACTCCCCGCGCCTGCGTTACTGGCTGTGGCTGGCGGCTTCGCTCAAGTTTCTGGTTCCGTTCGCGGTGATTGTCTCGATGGGCGCGCGGGTACAGTTCCCCCCGGATACGCCTTCGCTTCACGCTGTTACAGTGCAGCAGATCTCGACGTACTTCGCACCGGTACCGGTATTTCCAGCGGCGGCCCCGCCGGCCCGCGCGACACTCCGTTGGCCCCTTGTGCCCGGCGCGATGTGGCTCACAGGCGCGATGTTCCTTTCATTCCGTTGGCGCCGGCGGTGGCGTATGATCCACGAGGCTGCGCGCGGCGCCACGCGATTGGCCTTCGGATGCGCCGTGCCGACGCTCGCGTCTTCCACGACGATGGAACCGGGCGTCTTCGGTATCTTTCGTCCCGTGATTCTGTTGCCGGAAGGCATTGCTGACGACCTGACGCCCGAACAGTTGGAAGCGATTCTTGCGCACGAACTTCGCCACATCGGCTATCGCGATAACCTGACCGCCGCGCTGCACATGTGCGTCGAGACGGTGTTCTGGTTCCACCCGGTCATTTGGTGGATCGGCGCGAAGCTGATGGATGAGCGGGAACACGATTGCGATGAGGCTGTGCTGCGGCAAGGGAGCCGGCCCGGAGATTATGCGCGCGGCATTGTTCATGTTTGCGAGAGATATGTTGAGTCGCCGCTTGCATGCGCATCCGGGATTGGTGGTTCCGATCTGAAGAAGAGAATTCGGGAAATCATGACCTGGCGCGGATCGATGCCGATGACGTTTCGCGGAAAGGCTATGCTGGCCGCAGCTGCGGTTGCCGCGATGTCAGCGCCGTTCCTCATCGGAGTGATACGCGCCCAGACGTTGCCACCTGCTCCGGCCTACGGCTACGAAGTAGCTTCCGTACACCGATCTGACCCCGCTGCGACCGGCGCCCAGCTTGGCCGGGGCCCACAGAGTGGCTGGCGCTCGCAGAACACCCCAGTGATGATGCTGCTAACGGCTGCCTATGACATCGCGGACTACCAGGTTATTGGCGCGCCGGCCTGGGTGTCTTCGGATCGTTACGACGTCACGTTCACGCCGGACAAGCCGCAGGCTCCGCCAGGTCCTGGAGCCGCGGAGAAGGATCGACAGGCCTATTGGATCGGGAACCGGCAGCGATTGCAAGCCGTCCTTCGCGACCGGTTTGGCCTTGTCTTGCGGACGGAAACTCGCGAGTTGCCCATATATGTTCTGAGGCAGGCAAAGAATGGCAGCAGACTCTCGCCGCATGCGGAGGGCACACCGGGACTGATACAGTTCCATGCCGGATTCATAGCCGCGGGAGACGCTACCATCGACATCCTGGCCAAGATGTTGTCAGGCGAGTTCCGTTGCCCCGTTCACGATGAAACCGGCCTGACCGGCAAGTACGATTTCAAGCTCGACTGGACGCCCGATTCGGATGCATCTCCGGATGCCGCGCCAGCCGGCATGAGCAGTCCCGCAACAGGCGCATCTATTTTCACGGCGGTCACCGAGCAACTTGGATTACGGCTCGAGCCGAAAAGAGGACCCGTGCAAGTCTACGTGGTGGAGAAGATTGAGCGGCCAGCGGAGAACTGAATCTGTACTACCGGCCGAAACCGGCCTCAGCATGTCAGGCTTTGGTCAGTGTGCGTTTGCCGCCGCCCCGGGAACTTCTTCGACAGCCACAACGCCTCGGTGGTTCCTCCCTGACGCCGTAGCGTTTACGAATGCGATTGCTGTCGCGAAATCCCCTTCGATATAATGCTTACGTCTTAAAGCTTCGTAGCGCCGGACGCTCGCCACCGCCGCCCCAGCGCGGGGATTATCGCCCCTCCGATATTCGCGAGATTGGCATCGGGGAACGGAGCCCTCTCGGCGCTGGGATTGACGGAACGGATCAGTGAACCGGCAAAGCGCGCGAACGCTTCGGCTTTTTCAGCCAGCGAATAATGCGCTTCGCGTCCATTGGCACGCATAACCATGACCGTCACGTCGTCTTCGGAAAGATTCCCCGGAAATCGCCGCGCGATTTCCACTAGAAGAGTATCGATCAATTTTTCCGGCGCCACGTCCGGCAGAAGGCGCGTGAGTCCCAGCAAGCCGTCCTCGCCCAGCATCTCGCCGTCCGCGTCGCGGGATTCAATCAGCGCATCGGTGTAACTGACCAGGCAATCGCCGCCTTCCAGTTGCACGTCGAACTGCTCGTACTTAGACCCGTCCAGGATTCCCAGGGGCAGGTTTGAAGGTGCGGACCGTACGAACGGCCCCGGCAGTTCCACATGTCCCAGAAGGTCCCAGTGGCGTTGCGCCGACCGGTACAAAAGAGGCCGCGGATGACCGGCGTTGCAAACGATCAGGCGCCGGGTGGGCGCGAAGAAGGTGGTCACAATCGCGGTTGCGAAGGTCCCGTTCCGCGACAGCGCGACGAACTGCTGGTTGAGCAGCCGCACGAATTCTGTCTGGTCCAGGCGGTTCACGAAGCGCCGCATGAGCGTACGCAACTCTGCCGCCGTCGCGGCGACCGAGTGGCCGTGCCCCGACACATCGGCGAGCAACAGGCGGCTGATTCGCCCGGTGGCGCAGCTCGACGCATAATAAACGTCTCCGCCGTATTCCGACTGCCCGTAGGGTTTGCTGTATACCCACGTGTCGAGGCCGCCAAGTTCAACGCCGCGCGTTGTCAGCTGGCTCCCGCCCCAGACCTCCATGCACTGCATATGTTGTGCCGGCTGGACGCTCACATTAAACATCATACTGTCGCATCGGGCGGGACGCTTTCGTCTGAGCTTCGCCGGCCGTGGCCATGCCCCGCCCCTGCGGAAACTTGCCGCAACTCGTCGATTCTGCCAATCTCGCGCGCCGACTGAAGCGCGTTCACACGAGTGTGAACGCTGCACGCATAAGTGCCTGCGCCACGATCTGCTCTGGCACGGGCGCCTCTGCGGTAAAATTGAAGTTTCTCACCTGGAGCCCCCATGACAGCATTGGAAAGAATGCGTCGGCCGCTGGCCGAAGCCGACCCCGAAGTCTACTCTCTGATCGAGCGCGAAGCCGAGCGGCAACACTCGCAGCTTGAGCTGATCGCAAGCGAGAACTTCACCTCGGAGGCCGTGCTCGAAGCCACCGCCAGCGTCTTCACTAACAAGTACGCCGAAGGCTATCCGGGCAAGCGGTATTACGGCGGATGCGAAATTACCGACCTTGCCGAAAACCTGGCCCGCGACCGCGCCAAACAGCTCTTCGGCGCCGAGTATGTCAACGTGCAGCCGCATTCGGGGTCGCAGGCCAACCAGGCCGCGTACGCCGCCGTGCTCTCGCCCGGCGATAAGATCATGGGCCTCAACCTCGCGCATGGCGGGCACCTCACCCACGGGCACCAGCTCAATTTCTCAGGCAAGACCTACCAGGTGATTCCGTACAGCGTGCGCAAAGAGGACGAGCGCATCGACTACGACGAAGTGGAACGTCTGGCGCATGAGCATAAGCCGCGCATGATCATCGCCGGCGCCAGCGCCTATCCGCGCATCATCGATTTCGCGCGCTTCCGCAAGATCGCCGACGCCGTCAGCGCCATTTTCCTGGTGGACATGGCGCACATTTCGGGACTGGTGGCCGCGGGCCTGCATCCCAACCCGTGCGAGTACGCCGATATCGTCACTTCCACCACGCACAAGACGCTGCGCGGGCCGCGCTCCGGGCTGATTCTGGCCAGGGAACAGTATGGCGCCGCCATCGATAAGACGGTCTTCCCCGGCACGCAGGGCGGACCGCTGGTGCACGTGATCGCCGCTAAGGCGGTCTGCTTTCTGGAAGCGCTGCAGCCCGACTTTGTGGAGTATCAGAAGCAAGTGGTCGCCAATGCGCGCGCGCTGGCGCAAGCGTTGATGGATGCCGGTTTCCGCGTGGTTTCCGGAGGCACCGATACGCACCTGATGCTGCTCGACGTATTCTCCAAGGGCGTGCGCGGCAAAGAAGCCGAGAAGGCGCTCGACCGCGCGCGCATCACGGTGAACAAGAACGCGATTCCGTTCGACGTCAACCCGCCGCTCAACCCCAGCGGCATCCGCCTCGGTTCGCCCGCCGTCACCACGCGTGGATTTCGAGAGCCGGAGATGCGCGAGACCGGCGCGCTGATCGCCGAAGTGCTGGGCAATATTGCGAGCGAAGACGCGCTGGCGGACGTCCGCCAAAAAGTGGAGGCGCTCACGGCGCGCTTCCCGCTTTACGATTGGAAGCGCGATACGAGTCTGAGTAACCAAAGCCGGAGTAACCCAAGCCAGGCATGACATGCCGCTTCACATCGCCATTGACGTCCGGCGCATCCGGGACTTCGGCATCGGCACATATATCCGCAGCCTGGTCCACGCGCTAAGCAATATCGACCATGAGAATCGCTACACGCTGATCAGCGGCGCGGGCGACGTGCGCACGCTCGCCGGGCTGCCGGAGAATTTCCAGGCGGCGGTCTATTCCCACAGCGACCGCGGAACTTTGGACCACCTGACGTTTCCGCTGTTCCTGCACGGCATTGCGCCGGACCTGGTCCACATCCCCCTGAATCGCGTACCGCTGCTGTTGATGCGGCCCTATGTGGTCACGATTCACGACATGGCCAACCTGCTGTTTGATGAAGGGCGTTCGGGGTTGTGGATGCAATTGCGGCGTTACCGCTTCCGCCGCGGCCTGCTGCGCGCGCGCCGCGTGATCGCGGTTTCCGAAGCCACCAAGCGGGACGTACAGAACATGATGGGCGTGCGGCCCGAGCGCATCCGCCGCATCTACAATGCGCCCGACCCGGGCTTTTACCAGCACGACGGGCGCCGCGCGGACGAGGCCGGGCGCATCCTCGAGCGCTACCAGATCCAGTATCCCTTTTTGCTCTACGCGGGCAATGTCCGCCGCCACAAGAACGTGCCGCGGCTGGTGGAAGCGTTCGCCGTGTTGCGCGGGCAACTGGCGGAGCATCCAGCGTACAAAGACCTGCGCCTGGTGCTGATCGGCGACACCATTTCGCAGCATCCGGCGGTCCGCCAGGCGGTCATGAAGAGCCGTGTGGAACCGCTGGTGCGCTTTCTCGGTTTCGTGCCCTTCGAGACGCTGCGGTGCTTCTACGAATCGGCCTCGGCGTTCGTGTTCCCATCGCGCTACGAAGGCTTCGGATTGCCGCCGCTTGAGGCCATGGCGTGTGGAACGCCGGTGATTACTTCGAACGTCAGCTCATTGCCGGAAGTGGTGGGCGATGCGGCCGTACTGGTGAACCCGGAAAACGTCTTCGATATCGCGCGCGGCATTCGCGAAGTCTTGCTCGACGAAACGCTACGCGCCGAATTGATTCGCCGAGGGCATGCGCAAGCGGCGCGCTTCAGTTGGGAACGCACAGCGCGCGAAGCGCTCGATATCTACCGGGAAGCGGCGGCGCGGGAATAACCGGGCATTCACTGAATAACGAAGTTGTCCGGCATGACTGCCCCGTTCGGGATTGAGACGGAGATGCGGGCTGGCTGATATTGCCGCCGCCAATAGCGATGGCATTGGCGAGGATGGTCTGCTGCACGTAGCCCAAACCAGCGGCGATGGCGGCCAACGCCTCGAAATTAGCGGCTGCGGCGCATGCTTCCTTATGCCGACACGCCCAGCTTTTTCGCAGCTTATTAGGCCGCCAGCTCGGCCAACCTGTCACCGTATACTTGGTAGCTGGGGTAAACAAGGTTCCCTGTGGGTTGACAGAATATTTGACAGGTCGTGCCACAGAATGTGACAAGACCCGCCACGAAAGATGGCAAGATCCTACGGGCACGGCCGGTAGCCCTCGTAGCTCTCGTAGATTGGGATCATCAGGGGGCCGAACTGTTCGACGCTCTCTGTATACATTTAACATCATGCGACCCATGGGCAAACGCGACCCTCGACGGCGGCGCTTCGGGCGTAGGATTCAACACCCGCCTTGTCGACTACTCTGGCATCCTACATTGCGGGAAGACACTAATGGCGCCGCTACCCAAGGTTAACCTGCAACCCTGGGGAGGCCCGTTCTCAATCGACCATAACCGCTTCTGGCGACTGGGCTGAGTCCCGAAAACATCTTCGCGCGCGGCATTCGCGAAGACTGCCCTGAGAGACGATTCGCGCGAAATCGACGCGCTGCAGGCGTGCGGAAGCGGCAGCGGGCGTTGGGATCTCACGTCGGGGAGAGCGCCGGATACTCAGCGGGACCGGTGGCTAGCCACAGATAATTGCCCTTTGACAACTTTTGTGCGAGCCGGTCTTTCCCCGATACTAAGCGCAGGATTTCTTTCAAACATGCTCACAGGATTATCGAATCGCCAAGGCCAGCACGGCCAAGCGGCATTGTTCATGACCATGACCTTGACGCTTTCGTTCGGGCTCGTCGGCTTGGTAGTGGATTTAGGGTGGGCGTACTGGCGGCAGGAAGCATGCCTCGAAGCGGCGCAATCGGCGGCCATGGGCGGCGTCATGTTCGCGATCAAGAATAACACCACCTGGCCGCCGGCCACGTGCAACTCCAGCAGCGCCATCATCTGCCAGGCCACCGCTACGGCGTGTCCCACCAATCTCACGCCGGGCCAGACTCAAACGACGGACGTCCAATCCGCCTGCGTCTATGCGCAGTCGAACGGATTTATGGCCACCGGGAAGCAAAACGTGACCATCGCGGCCAACACGGGGAATCCGCCCACGGCCGGCGGAGTTTCCACCGCGTACTACATCACGGCGCGCGTCAGCGAGCAGGTTCCGCTCACGTTTCTGGCGGTGATCGCCGGCCGCACCAGTAGCACCGTCGCCGCGGTGGCCACGGCGGGCGTCATCTCCAGCCCAGCCGGAGACTGCGTGTATGTTCTCGACCCGAGTGGAGCCGCGGCCCTCAACGCAAGCAACGGCGTGACCGTCCAAAGCGAATGCGGATTCTGGATCAACTCCAACAACAGTACTAACGCATTGAGCGTCACTGGCGGATCGGCGCTTACGGCGCTCGATTCCACGACCATCGATGTGGTGGGAGTATCTTCCAACGCGAACGGGGGAACCATTACGCCCAGCCCGACGAGGAGCAGCGCGGCCGCAGACCCGTTCGCCTCGCGAAACGTGCCCTACCAGCCCTCTGCCACCGCCGGCCACCCCTATGCTTGCAGTTATGGCGCCAACGGATGCACACACACCAGCACGGCTACTTTGGCCTGCGACCATGGGACGGTTGGCGGTCCCGCTTTCACCCAGTCCACCTGGGTTGCCTCGCTGACCATGAATCCGGGAGTATATTGCGGAGGAATCAGTCTCGGCAATGTCGGCGCAGTGACGTTTAATCCCGGAGTGTATATTCTGAACGGGGGCGGCATGAACCTTGGCGGCAGTGGAGGTATCTCGGGCGGAGTTAGCGGGACCAACGTGGGTTTCTTCGATACCGGTACCAATGCCAGCTACGTGGGTATCACGATCGCAAACGGCGTGAACCCGACGTTCTCGGCCAACACCAGCGGCAGTATGGCGGGACTGCTCTTCTATCAAGACCCGAGCCTCCACCCGACAATCAGTAGCACCACCACAAGTTATTTCGCCGGCGGCTCGTCCCTGATCCTGGCCGGCAGCCTGTATTTCGTGAATACGCCGATCAACTTTTCGAACGGCACAAGCAGTTCGACATCCTCGGTGGGGATGGTGGTCTACGACGTGACCTTCACCGGCGGCGCATACTTCAAACACGACGGCACGAACATCACTTCGCTCGGCGGGACCACTACGGCGGGCATGGTGCAATGAGCGGCGCCCTTCGCCGGTAATCTACCGCTCCCTCACGGTCGCGGCTCCGATCAGAGCCGCGCGCGTCAGCAAGCGGTGTTTCGATACGCTGGCGAACTTCTGAAGCCCCGTACTAAGCTAACGTCCCACGCTTCCTCGACGGTTCAATATAATGCGGAGGAGATGAAGACCCGATTGACTATCCTCGCTATAGCCGCTAGCGGCGCTCTGTACGCGCAAGATTCCGGCTCAACGGCTGTACCATCAGCAGCCAAACCCATCCGCCTCGCCATCGCCGGCCTCAATCACGGGCACGTTGCCGGCTTCCTGCGCGGCGCGCAGAGGCGCAAGGAAGTGGAAATTGTTGGCGTTTGGGACCCCGATTCCCAGCTCTTATCCAAATACGCGAAGTCCGACAATTTTGCTGCCGGCATTCTCTACACCGATCTCGCCAAGATGTTGGACACCGCGAAACCCGAGGCGGTGGCCACCTTCACCGATACTTTCGGCCACACGGCCGTAGTGGAAGCCTGCGCGCCGCGCCACATTACCGTGATGATGGAGAAGCCGCTGGCCGTCGATATGAAGCAGGCGCACGCCATGCAGCAGGCGGCCGCGAAGTATGGCGTCAGCGTACTGGTGAATTACGAGACCACTTGGTATCGCAATTATCAGGAAATCTACAACATCATGCACGACCGCAAACCCGCCGGCCCCATCCGCAAAATGGTGGCGATGGACGGCCATACCGGGCCCAAGGAAATCCACGTGCAACCCGAGTTCTTCGCCTGGCTGAGCGATCCGGCCAAGAACGGCGCCGGAGCGCTCTTCGATTTCGGCTGCTACGGCGCCAACCTCATGACGTGGCTCATGGACAACCAGAAGCCGCTCAAAGTCACCGCGTTGGCGCAAACCAACAAGCCCGAAATCTATCCGAAAGTGGACGACCAGGCCACTATTCTGCTGCAGTATCCCGGCGCCCAGGGCATCATTCAAGCCTCGTGGGACTGGGCCTTCGACCGCAAAGATCTCGAAGTCTACGCGCAGCAGGACCTGCCCGATAAGGCTGTCGGCGCGTCCGCCGTATCGTTCGACCATGGCAACGGCCTGCGCGTGCGGCTGCCCGGGCAAGCGGCGGAAGAGACGGTCGTATCGCCCGAGCGCAAGCCCGAGGAGCGGGATTCCATCGCCTACCTCACCGCCGTGGTTCGCGGCAAATTCAAACCCTACGGCCCGTCATCGCTCGAAAACAACGTGGTGGTAGTCGAGATTCTGGACGCAGCGCGCGAATCGGTCCGAACAGGCAGGACCATCACGCTGGCCAGGTGAACAGCGAGCTCGGCGCCGTAATTCGCTCCCTGATGATCGCGGCTCTGTTCGGACTCGGCGTGTTTTTCAGATGCTTACAGAGCCGCGACCGTTAGGAAGCGTTGCAGCGGCGGGCAAACTCACTTATTCGTATCTGAGTACTTCGGCGGGAGCGATTCGCGTGGCGTTGCGGGCGGGATATAGTGTAGCCAGGAAGCTTACTAAGATGGCTACCGCGGCGATCCAGATGCCGTCCGTCCAACGCGTTTCAAAGGGCACGAAGCTCATGGAATAGACTGACTCATCGATCTTGAGTAGGTGATACTTTTCGGCGAAGTGACAAAGCGTGTATCCGGCTGCAAGGCCAATGGCGCTGCCTACGGCGCCGATCAGCACTCCCTGCATCATGAAGATGCGGCGGATCTGTTTCTGCCGCGCGCCCATCGACATCAGGATGGCGATGTCGCGGTATTTTTCCATCACCATCATCACTAGAGTAATCAGAATATTTAAGGCGCCCACTAACAGAATCAGGCCGATTACGATCATGGTGACGATGCGCTCCAGACGCAGGGCGCTGAAAATCGACTTATTCTGCTCGGTCCACGGCGTGGCTGTGTAACGCGGCATAACTAACTTGTCGATTTCCTTGGCGATCTCGGGCGCGCGGTCGACGTTGTCGACGTCCACCTCGATGCTGTTGACCACGTCCGGGAGTTGGAGCGCCTTCTGGGCAGCCGCTAGCGAGGTGTACGCCCAGCCTTCGTCGACGTCGTAGAAGCCGGTTTCGAAGATGCCGCACACATAGAAACGGTGACTCACGGGAACGGGTCCATAGGGCGTCATTTCCGGGCTGATGGCGCTGACGCGGGAGTTCAACAGCATTCCGGCATCGCTTACCAGGCGCGAGCCGAGCAGGATGCCGGGCGGGTTGGCGTTGGCGTCCCGCAGGCGGTCGAGCGTACCCGCCTTGAGATGGCGCAGCGCGGGGCTGATGGCCTCTTCGGCATCGACATCGATGCCCTTCAACTGCACGCCTTTGGATTGCGCCGGACCGGCGAGGAATACCGGCTCATAGAGCACGGGCGCCACGCCGGTGACGTGCGGCGCTTTGCGGAGGCGTGCGGCGAGGTCGCGCCAATTCTCGATACCGTAGAGCGGCTGCCGCTCTTCCACGTTGATGTGCGCCATGGCGCCGAGCAGATTTCGCTGCAGCGTGTTGTGGAAGCCGTTGGTGACGGCCAGCGCGACCACCAGCGCCATGACGCCGGCCGCTACGCCCAGCACGGAGATGGCGGTGATGACGGAGATGACCGCTTCCTTGCGGCGCGCGCGCAGGTAACGGTTGGCGATGAAGAGCTCAAAGCTAGCTGGCATGTCGTGGGACAGGCCTCCTGGCCTGTCGTCTTACTTTACTCCGTCCAATTCCCGCAGATGTTCCACCAGCTCGATAGGGCCTTCGGGACGCAGCAGCGGGAAGAGAATCACGTCGCGGATGGAGCGCGAGCCGGTAAAAATCATAGTCACCCGGTCGATGCCGATGCCTTCGCCGCCGGTGGGCGGCATTGCGTAAGCCAGCGCGCGCACGTAGTCCTCATCCATCTGGTGGGCTTCTTCGTCGCCGCGCTCGCGCATGGCGAGTTGCATTTCGAAGCGGCGGCGCTGCTCTTGCGGATCGTTCAACTCGGTGTAGGCGTTGCCTAGCTCCATACCGGCGGCGTAGATTTCGAAGCGCTCGACGAAGGCCGGATCTTCCGGCTTGTTCTTCGAGAGCGGCGAGGTCTCCACGGGGTAATCGTAAATCATGGTGGGCTGGATGAGCTGGTGCTCCACGCGGCGCTCAAAGATATCGGTGAGCGCTTCGCCGGCGGTGGGCTTGCCGGAGTGACGGCGCAGCCATTCGGGGTCGGCAACCTCTTCGATGGTAGGCCGCCCATCGCCTTCCCAGAAATGGACCACGGCTTCGCGCATGGAATAGCGGGCGAAGTTGGCGAAATCGAGCTTGTGTCCGTCGTATTCGATCTCGGTGGTTCCCACGGCGTCGCGCGCCGCCTGCGCCAGCAGCTCCGCGGAGAGATCCATCAGGCCATGGTAATCGGTGTAGGCCTGGTAAAACTCCAGCATGGTGAATTCGGGGTTGTGGTGCGTGGAAAGCCCCTCGTTGCGGAAGTTGCGATTGATTTCGTAGACGCGTTCAAGGCCGCCCACGATCAGGCGCTTGAGATAGAGCTCCGGCGCGATGCGCAGGTAGAGGTCGATATCGAGCGTGTTGTGGTGCGTGACAAAGGGCCGTGCGGTGGCCCCGCCATAGAGCGGCTGCATCATGGGCGTTTCCACTTCAATGAAGCCGCGCTCTTCCAACTGGCGCCGCAGCGATGAGATGATTCGCGCACGCGTGACGAAGATTCTGCGCACTTCGGGGTTGGCGATGAGGTCGAGATAGCGCTGGCGGTAGCGCGTCTCCACGTCTTCGAGGCCG
>Ga0302326_10020322_pt1 | contig 13678 bp, 18 predicted proteins | sample Palsa_T0_3_FD_202264 | JGI IMG/M metagenome (GOLD analysis project Ga0302326, IMG submission 202264) | Peat permafrost microbial communities from Stordalen Mire near Abisko, Sweden - Palsa_T0_3 | ecosystem: Environmental > Terrestrial > Soil > Palsa > Peat permafrost | place: Sweden: Abisko... | reverse complement strand
AACGCCAAGGGCAGGTACTCGCCTTCGCGCAGCAGCGTGTCGAGACTATCGAGCGACCGCTTTCGATCACCTCGTCCCAAGGCCCCGACCAGCGCGAAAATAGTGGATGCCTGCGCGTTCGGAACCAGGCGTAGAATATCGTCCGCAGTGACTTTGCGTTTGGCACCTTTCTGCGAGCTAGCCGTGTAAAGCCGCAGTTTTTCGATCTCGTTGGCGATGCGGCTGGCGTCGGCGGCCAGCGATTCCACCAGCAGTCCGATTTCGGAGAGCCCGATTTCAAGGCCGGCTTCCTTGGCGAGATCCTGCGCCAGCCGGCGGGCGGACTCGAGCGTGTAAGGACGCAGCTCGACCACCTCCGGAATGGCGGAATAGAATTTCTGGACGCGCTCGATTTTGGCGCGGTCTTCGCCTTCGAAGTCGTAGCGGCTGGCTTCGAACACCAGCACACATCCTGGTGGATAATTCGGATGCTTCAGATAGGCCGCTAAATCGGCTGCGGCGGCGTTTTCGTCATCGCTCGCGGCACGCCCGCGGGGCAGAGCGCTTTCAGCGCCCGAGACCCACACCACCCGGTTGGGCGCGAACAGCGATAGCGACCGCGCATCGTCCAAAACCGCTGCTAGCGTGGTTTCCTCCAGATCGTGACGGCTCAGGCCGTTCTCGCGATCTTCCGGGGCGATCCTGTCCACCCCAAGCACTCTTTCAACCAACGCTTGACGACAAGTCCTCAATTGATACACCTCGGGCCCAAGAAACAGGTACACGGGCGCGGGCGGCGCCTTTTGGATCCGCTGCAAAAATTGATCGGGGCTCAAGAGTTCTCCAGGCCTAGAAATTTTCGAGAATGGAGGTGACCAGATCGCGCGCCACGTCCTTGCTCAAGCGCTGCAACCCGGCGCCGCTCTCGTCGAAGTATTGGTAATTGTTGGTGGTGGAGAGCTCGTAACGCTGATGGGCTTCGTAATAGGGGCGCGCGAAAATGACTTTGCCGGTGGCGCGCTCGGTCAGGCTCACGTTCAAGACCACGACGATTTGCAGGCCGCTGGTACGCCCGGTGGCTTGGTTGATCAGCGTCGGATAAGCGACGTACCGCACCACGACGCCGGTCAACACGGCATCGGCTTGGGTTGGATCGTTGACAGGCTTGTAGCGGGTGCGGGTGATGAATTCGCGGCTGATGGCTTCGGGAAGCGAGTCGGTGAGCTTGTACTTAACGGAGGCATTGGTGAAAGGGGGGATGGCGATGGTATGAACGTCCTTCGGCACCAGGTCGGCCTTGCCGGCCACATGATAACCGCATGAGCCCAGCGCCACGCAAACCGCGATGAGCAATGTCAGGCTGCCGGCGCGGGCGCCTTGAACGCAAACGCGAAAAACGCGGCAGCGCCGAGAAGGGCGAACGCCACAATATAATTCCACGCGAGTTTCTCCTTCAAAAACGTGATCGCGAAGATCATGAAAACGATGAGGGTGACAACCTCTTGAATGGTCTTTAACTGAAAGCCCGAGAACTCGCCATAGCCGAGGCGATTGGCCGGCACCGCCAAGCAGTATTCGAGCAACGCGATCCCCCACGAGACCAGTATCGCTTTCCATAGCGGCCACGCGTGACCGTATTTCAAGTGCCCGTACCACGCGAAGGTCATGAAGATGTTCGACAACGACAGCAGGAGGATCGTGCTCATAAGATTGGATTAAAGGGTGTCCAAATATCCACGTGCCACCTCCCAGGCGTTTTCGGCCGCGATTTGCAGATTGTCCGCCACTACCCAAAACCACCAGGCGCGCAGCTGATTGCGATCCTGCGTGATGGAGCCGACGGTGATGCCACCTTGCCCAGCCACGCCGACGTTGGTGGGCGGCTCATGGTCCTTGGTGCGGACGTCGATGTGGGCCGATGCCAGCGCCTGGAATATGGCATCCATTCCGGGGGTCTCTTCAAATTCTACCCAGGCGGAGATGCTGTAGCCGTGGAACACGGGCGCCTGGATGAGACGCAGCGAGGGCATGGGAGCGCCGCTCGATGCCAGCAGGCTGGCCAGGTGACGGTCGATTTTTTGCTCGATCTCCTCGATCGAGAGCGGCGCATCGGAGCCATATTGCGACAGCATATTGAAGCTGACCTGCGCATCGAATACATCTTTCGGCAGGGGCTTGAAGGATAGCAGCGCGACGGCCTGCTTTTGCAGCTCTTCGATGCCGGCCTGGCCGCGCTCGCTCACCGGTTCGAAAATTTCGGTCACGGAACGGCGTATCGCCCCGGCTTTCTGCAGATGCGTCAGGAGCAAGGCCAATGCGATGGCGGCGGGGTGCGCGATGGTTTGAACACCCTCTTTAGCGTGGCCGCCGGAAGGCTCAACCATGGGGGCGCGCAGACGTGCCTCCGCCAGATCTTCCAGACCGCCGCTGAGATCGATGACGGCGGGAGCCGGTTGAGCGCCGCGAATCTTTTCGTAAGCTTTGAGGCTGGATGCTTTGGATCCGGCCAGGATGACCACCCGCGCCGATCCCAGATCGGCCAATTCGATGGACGCCATCACCAGAGGCTCATCCATCGCGCTCGTAGGGCCGCGCGTAAGAATACTAGCAACGCCTTTGGGCGCATCTTCCACCTCGATGGCCGCGACCAGCTTGAGAGTGGCATGGACTTTGCGGGATTCCAGCAACTCATGGACTTCCTTGCCCAGGAGCGATTCGCCGCCGACAATCGCGATGGTGCTCCGCGGACTGCCGCCTTGACTGCTGCGATGAGTGTGCATTAGCCGGCTTGATGCTCCGGTTGCGGCGGCGCCGGCTGCGGGGGCGGGGGATTATGCGGACGGAAGCGGCGGCGGATGATGCCCGCGGCTCGAATCACGATGCCGGTGGCGACGTAGACGCTGGCGAGCGCCAGCAGCACGGGCTGCGAATAATTCCAGACCAGGTAGATGAGCGCGCCGAACAGAATCACAATGAGCGGCGAGCGCGGGCCCTTGAGGTGCATCTCCTTGAAGCTGGGATAGCGCCAGGTACTCACCATCAGGAACGAAAGCAAAGCCAGCAGGCCGAGCCACAAAGCCGAGTGAATCCACCATCCGAGCGGTACGCTGTCGGTGGCATAGACAATGGCTGCGATGATGGCCGCAGCGGCCGGAATGGGAAGGCCGACGAAATATTTGCGGTCCGGACGCCCGGGATTGGCCGGAACGGGATTGGTCTGGACGTTGAAGCGGGCCAGCCGCGCCGCGCCGCATAGCAGAAAGATAAAGGCGAGGAAATAGCCTGCGCGGTGGTCCATCAAGAATCCGCCAGGCGTGACGAACTCGACACCCCAGGTGAACGCGAGCACGGCGGGAGCGATGCCGAAGGTGATGACGTCGGCGAGCGAATCCATTTCGCGGCCAAAGGCGCTGACGGTATTGGTCATGCGGGCGATGCGGCCGTCCAATCCATCCAGCACCACCGCGGCGCCGATGGCCTTGGCGGCCACTTCGAAATGCGAATTGTTGCCGAGTTGTCCGCTGGCGCCCAGCAGCGCGCCCTCCACCGAGCGGATGATCGCGATGAATCCGAGAAAAATATTGCCGGCGGTGAACAGCGTGGGAAGCGCGTAGGCCGCGCGCCGGGGACGCCGCGCGGGCGGACGGGAATCGAAAAAACGCCCTTTGAACGTGAGCTGCGCCATTACGCCGGCCCCATTACGTTAACCCCATCACGTCAACCTTCGCTGGGCGAGGATGCTGGAGCCTCCGGCCACGCGTTCGCCAGTTCGTACCTTAATGTCCCACTCGGGCCCCAGGAAGATGTCGACCCGCGAGCCGAATTTGATCAGCCCCACGCGCTCGCCTTTGGCCACGGCGTCGCCAGGTTTCTTGTAGCACACGATGCGACGGGCAATTAATCCAGCGATCTGGGAAAAACGGACGCAGGTGTTCTGGCCCGCGATGGCGCCCGCGATCGTGAATGTGTTGCGCTCGTTTTGGGCGCTGGCGATCTCGCGGCTTGCGACCAGGAACTGGCCCTTGGTGTATTCAATCGCAGTGATTTTGCCGGCGATGGGCGCGCGGTTCACGTGAACGTCGAAAACGTTCAAGAAGATGCTGATGCGGGTGCATTCGGCGCCGTCGCCGATTACGCTCACCACTTTGCCATCAGCCGGGGAGACGGCGACGGGTCCGTCAGGGATGGCTCGATCCGGATCGCGGAAGAAATACAGGCAGAAGAGGGCGATCAGGAACAGCGGCGCGGCGAGCGCCGGATGGATCAAGTACCAGAGCAGGGCGCCACCGGCGGAGAACGCCAGGGCGTAATAGATGCCGTCGATGACCATCGCTGATTCTATTGTAGCGGCGGAGGGCGGGTGACTCAGCGGCGAATGTTTTACGGTTTGATTACAGGTTGAAGCGCAGGGGCATGCGCTGTGTTTCGTGGTCTCGGCGTGGGTTCGCTCCAGTGCCTAATGGGCTAAACAATTCGCTTCCAGCGCTTGAATGCGATCACGTCTTCCAGCGACAGCGCGAACCATTCACCCTCTCCACGTTTATCAGCGAATCGCCTGTGCCAGTACGACTCCACTCCGATGGGGTCGTCGGTTTCGATGCTGTGAATAGTCTTCGGCGGAACTGGAATCTTAATGGTCAACTCGCTGCCTCGACGACCAACGGAGTTTGTGCGTCCGATTTTGTAATGGGGACCGGACTTCATGAGATATACGAAACCCGTCGCAACTTTACCTTCGCGTTCCCGCTTTTCCCTCGGTGCCCGCGCCGAAGTATTCTCCTGCTCGACGCAGAGCGCGAGGACGTCCTCGAATCCCGTGGCTTTTCGACAATGTGCGGCAACCGCGTGAAAGCAACCTGGCCTTTCCTCCAAACCGGTTAAACGCTCCGTGGTGCGGGAAAGACTGGTCGGTCTTTGCCTTGCGCCGAATCTCGCCCTGAATCGGGAACCTTCCCAGCTCTCTTGCGAGCTCGATGTACTTTTCAATCAGGGCCTCATCGCTCGTTTTCGTCTGGAACAGGTTCGGAGCGTACCCGGCCTCAACCAAGGCATCGCCCCAGCGGAGCCAAATGTGTGGGTACCAGTCCGACTTCCTTACTCCGGTTGTGCGCGAGAAAGCCCGTAAACCTGGCGCTTGACCGCCATCATCGAGCGCAATGCGCTTTATCTCGGCGACAATCTGGTGTCTGTTCATTCGGGCTCCGGTTGCAACGCGACGGAATAGCCGCCCATGATGAGATGCTTAACGCCGTGAGCGTGGAAGATGGATGGTCTTGTCCACGCCCCAATTATGACCGTGACTCTTGACGCCCGCAAGCTCCTTACCGGCCGGTGGAGAGAATAGAAAATAGGTGCGCGCAAGCCATCGCCTGAAGGACAATGAAGCCATGCGTGGAGTCCGCTTTGTCATTGACGAGAAGGGGCGCAGAGTGGCCGTTCTAATCGACCTGAAAATACACGGAGCCATCTGGGAGAAGGCCTGGGCCGATCTTGTATCGCGCCAGAATGAAAAAGCCATTCCTTACGAGCGATACCGCGCGAGCCGTCTGAAACGCACCCGCCCGCGTGCTTAGGTGCTCGCTCGAGACTAGCTTCGGACTAAAAGGGTGGTTTATTCTCTACCTCTGAGAATCGCGGCCATCACGCGAGGGCTACGCCGTCCGTGGATCACGGCCACAACCCACAAAGGCTTTTCGGCGGGCGCATATGCAATCAGATATTCGCGTACCACGGTAAAGCGCAGAGGGCGCGAAGTCAGGTCCGGGCGTTTATGGCCTTGATCCGGAAAAGGCACAAGCCCGCGAATGTCTTGGGCCGCGAGGGGATGAAGGTCAAAACCCGCGCCACGGTTACTGTTTCTTCAACAGCTCATCTTCCCGCCGGCGAAGGCTCTCAAAAAACGCTTCACCATCAATGGGCTTCACCCTGCCGTTTTTCAGGTCGTCGTAGCGGCTATTGACCATTTCACGCGTCTGCGCAAGTTCATCGAAATTTGCCACAACAATATCCCCTATTCCCCAGCACTCTCCCTAGCCGCCTTCGTGATCAGGCGGAAGATGTCGAACTGCTGGACCTTGCGCGCGGAGCGAAGCTGTCCACGGCGTCCCGTACTTCATTGAAAATCTCGAACAGGGTGTTCAGCTGAGTCATCCGCAGCAGTTCCATGGTGCGCTGGCTGGGGTTGACCAACTTCAGCGTGCCGCCTTGCTTGGTTAAGGAAGTATAGCCGCCAACGATCGCGCCGAGGCCGGTGGAATCGACGTAATGCACGCGCGTCAGGTCCAGAACCACCTTCAAATGGCCCGCCACGCGGAGCGCCTGAATCCTTTCAAAGGTGCTATCGGATTCGCGAAACGTGAGTTTTCCCCTGAGCGTCAGGATCACGACTTCTTCGCGGGCGATTTGTTCGATGGCCAAGCTCATACCGGCAGGCCGACCCCTTCGATTGTACATCGAGCGCCGCGAGCCAATGCGCTATGATATGAGACCAAATGGTGCGCATCATAGGAGCGGTCTTGGCCGGATATGTCGCGGTTGGAGTCCTGGTGGTTCTCACGGACCTGATCTTCGCGGCCGCGATCCCGGGCTTCCGGGCCATGACACCGCCGCCCCTGTATTATTTCGCGATACTGACCTTTACCAACACGCTGTACTCGATCGCCGGCGGATACTTGTGCGCCGCGATCGCACGCGCCTCCCTTCGCACGGCCACGCTGGGGCTGATGATCTTCGGCGAAATTATGGGTGTCGTCGCAACTGTCCTGAACTGGCACACCGAGCCGCACTGGTACGCGTTCGGGCTGCTGGTGCTATTTCCGCTCGCGGTGTGGATCGGGTCCAAGCTGCGATCGCGCGGCGCCGAACAGATCGTGGCCAGCGCCGCTGTCTAAACCCCGGCCGAACGTCGCGTCCGCGAACTCAGCACCGAAATGTTTGCGTTATGATGTCACGAGTTGAAACACTCGCGGCGAGCCCGCGTCCAAGGGGGGACGGCCACCCATGCCTTGCCTATTCCTCATCGTGATCATGCTTTTCCCGCGCGTCGCGCTGGCGCTCCTGTTCCTGTTCACGCATTACCTGGATCGCGCCTTCCATAGCATCATCCTCCTAATCCTGGGCTTCCTATTCCTGCCATTCACAACGCTGGTGTACGCCTGGATGGTCAATAGCGGCTTGCCGGTGGCGGGCATCAACCTGCTATTCCTCTTGCTCGCCGTGCTGGCGGACTTAGGAACGGTCGGCCATGGCTACAGCCGCCGGCGGGCCTAGTTTCCGGCCCCGCTTGACATCCCGCCCAGCGTGCTATACTTGCGGGGTCGGACATAACCTTACTAGCTGCTAAGTGGCTGATTTTAAACAACTAACTGCTTAGGCTTTACCTAACTCTTTCGTTTTCAGCGATTTTCAAAAACCAGGCGTATTCAGCCTGGAGCCAAGCCCGGAGAGGAATGACGTAATGAGGGATTTTCTTTTGATTACCGGACTGCTGGCCGCGCCATTCACAACCAGCGTTCAGCAGTATCGAGCGCAGCCGTCCTTGAACCAGAACGATCCGCGGCTGTCCCAACTGAAGAAGTTCTTTGCCGATCGCGACTGTCCGCTAAAAGACTCAGCCAATGATTTTCTGGTGGCGGCCGACCAAAACCAGCTGGATTGGAGGCTGCTGCCGAGCATCTCCTTCATTGAATCGAGCGGAGGCAAGGATTATAGGAACAACAACGTTTTCGGATGGGATTCGTGCCGGGAGCGCTTTCCGTCGGTGCGGGCGGGGATCCACTACGTAGCGGCTCAGCTTGGAAAATCGCGCAGATACAAGGGCAAGGACGTCGACGGCAAGCTACAGATGTACAATCCGCGCCCACAATATCCACAGCGCGTAGAGGCCGTCATGCGGGCCATCGGTTCTTGCTCCCAGCCGCGCCCCCTACCGCGAATCTTAGCCGCGGATTGAAGTCCGTTTTACCCGCCTTGTATCCTGTGAACGCCCCCGCGCGAAATGACAGGGTGTTAGTTGCTTTGTTCTGAGCGAATGCCGCTTGCTGACGCGCTCGGTTCAGATAGACATGCGTTCCAGCTTGCGGTACAGCGTTTTCCGCTCGATTCCCAGAATCTTAGCTGCACGGCTCTTGTTGCCGCCGGTGGCCGCGAGAACGCGCCGGATCTGGTCGGCTTCCGTATCGGCCAGGCTCTCGCTGGCAGTGTCGCGAGGCTCGGTGAGCTCGATGGCTTCGCGCACTGCAGCGTCGTCGATGCGCCCCTGCGGAGTCACGATCACCAGCCGCTCGATCATGTGCTGAAGTTGGCGGACGTTTCCCGGCCAACTGTAGTTTTCGAGCGCCCGCAGCGCCGACTCGGTGATTTTGGCCTGCTGGCCATAGCGCTCGTTGTATTTTTTCAGAAAATAGTGCGCCAGAAGCGGAACGTCGCCGCGCCGCTCCACCAAGGGCGGCAAGATAATGCGAACCACGTTCAGGCGATACCACAGGTCCTCGCGGAACTTGCCCTGGTCCACCATCTTTTGCAGATCGCGATTCGTCGCCGCAACCACGCGCACGTCTACCTTTTTCCCGCGCGGCGAGCCCAGCGGCCGGATCTCTTTTTCCTGCAGGAATCGCAACAGGTTCAATTGAAAGCCAAGCTCCAGATCGCCGATCTCGTCCAGGAATACGGTGCCATTGTTGGCTGCCTCAAAAACGCCCATGCGATCGCGATCGGCGCCGGTGTAAGCGCCTTTTAGCGCGCCGAACAATTCGCTCTCGAGCAGCGACGGCGCGATGGATCCGCAGTCCACCGGGACGAAGGGCTGGTGGGCGCGGGCGCTGTTGTTGTGAATCATGCGCGCGATCATTTCCTTGCCGGTGCCGGTTTCGCCTTCCAGCAGCACCGTGGCGTTGGTGGGCGCCACCAGCGAAACAGTCTTATAGATCTCGACCATTTTGGGCGAGCTGCCTACCATTTCGCTTTCCGGCAGATCGTCGATTTCGGAATCCTTGTCATCCTGGTGCTGCCCGACCGAAGCTTCGGCGCGCTTCACGGTGTCCAGCATGCGGTCCAGCTCGAACGGCTTCGCGATGTAGTCGAACGCGCCGCCCTGCGTGGCTTTCATCACCGTTTCGATGGTGCCGCGGGCGGTCATCAGAATCACCGCGCAATCGGGATTGTTCTTGCGCGCGCTGGCGAGCACATCTAAGCCGGTGCGTTCATCGATGTAGATATCCGAGATGACGATCGGATAGGTGTCGGCGCCCAGACGCTCCAAGGCTTCTCGGGTGGAGGAAACGGCATCCACGGCATAGCCTTCCAATTCGAGAAAAGTCCGGATCGTATTTCGGACGGAATTGTCGTCTTCAACCACCAGAAGTCGCTGCACTTTTACGCCGCCTTACATTATTAGACTAGCAGGCCATCGCGCACCGGCTCCCTCACGGTCGCGGCTCGGGCTCGGTCGGTCGCGGCTCGGTCAGTCGCGGCTCGGCAGGTTGCGGCTTGGTAACTGACCGGCCCAGTAAGGCAGTCACAAGGGAGTCCCTGAATTTGAGGCCTACGGCCTCACCCGTCACCAGCACACGATAGTAAATAGGGCCTACCAGTTGATCTACCGCGAGGTCGATATCGGTGTCCGCGGGTAGCTCACCGCGTTCGATGGCGCGTTGAAAAGGCACGCGGCCCACCTGGCGCTGCTGCCCGAGATAGTCTCTTCGAAACCGTTCGGCCATCTTGGGGTCGTGCTGCGCCTGGCCGGCCAATGCGCGAAAGACCGCACCCGCGTCCGACTGAGTCAGGAACTCGGCCAGATGGCGCAGGTGGGCTCGCAGGTCACGGCCAAGATCGCCGGAATCTTGCGGTTTCAAATGCTGGACCGCGTCGTCGAGGAAGGCGTCCATCAGGACATCGGTTTTCGACGGCCACCAGCGATAGATGGTCTGCTTGCCGACGCGCGCACGCGCGGCAATGCCCTCGATGGTGACAGCGGCGAAGCCGATCTCCGCCAGCAGATTGTCGGCCGCTTCCAGCACAGCCTGGCGCGCTTCTTCGCTGCGGCCGTAGCGATTTCCGGAATGCCTGGCGCGGCGGGAGCCAACCGCCTTCGTGCGCGGCGTGGCAGGGGTTTTATCTTTTTCTTTGGCTGGTTTTGGCCTGACAGTTTTTGGCATGATCACTCTCAACGCGTTGACAAGACGGGACGCGCCATCTGCTCTAGAGTAGAGTATCTAAGTCCGACTAGCAGGTGCGATTCACGTCTTTCTTGACAAGACGGACCGTTTCGTCTAGCATGTTGGTATGTACTTCACTCTTCTCAGCGCGTTCCTGTTTGGTTTGATGTTCGCATTTCCTCCGCATATCAAGGCCGCCGACGCGCCGGCCGGTGTCCTGCTGGTTGCCAACCAGGCGGACGCCGACCTTGGCATTGTCGATCCGCGCATCGCCACACAAGTGGCGAGGATTGCCGAAGGCGGCACCACGGGTCATGAGGTGGCGGTTTCCTTAGATGGCAGGACTGCCTACGTTCCTATTTACGGCGACGCCAGCGTGGGGGAGGCGGGAACCGATGGCAGAGACATGGCGGTTATCGACATTGCATCTCGCAAAGTGGTCGGCCGTCTTGATTTTGGACACGGCGTGCGCCCGCACTGCGCGGTGATGAACCCGAAAGACGGGCTGCTGTACGTAACCACGGAACTCGACCAGACGGTAACCATCATCAATCCCAGAACCTTGCAGATCGTGGGGGCGATCCCAACCGGTCAACAAGAATCTCACATGCTGGTCATTTCTCACGATGGACGATTTGGTTACACAGCCAACGTCGGCCCCGGCACCGTATCGGTGCTGGATATTCGGGCACGCAGGTTAGTATCCGTCGTACCGATCTCGACGACGGTACAGCGGATTTCGATATCCGTTGACGACAAATGGGTATTCACGGCCGATCAAGCGAAACCGCGGTTAGCCGTGATCGACACTGCCACTAACAAGGTGAAGAACTGGATTCCTCTGGCTGCCGCGGGATACGGCACAGCTAGCAGTCGCGATGGACGTTGGCTGTTGGTTTGCGTTCCCTCTGCATCGCAGGTATCAGCCATCGATATGAGAACGCTGCAAGTGGTCCGCACGATCCCCCTGCCTAAAGTGCCGCATGAGATCGTGATTTCGCCTGACGACAAAATCGCGTATGTCTCCTGCATCCGGAGCAAAAAGGTTGCGGCCATAGACCTTTCCGATTGGTCGGTGAAGAGTCTCATCGATGTTGGCAATAGTGCGGACGGAATGGCCTGGGCTGGCTCCGCGCGATGAATGGCGCAATCGGGATTTCCATGGCAACGTTATACGCTCCCAAAGTACGCGCCGCGCTGGACCGGCTGTTTGCAGCGAGCGCGATGCAAGAGGCGTCGCCACCCGCCGCGCCACCGAGCTCTTCGTTCGAGGCGGGCTCCCCGCAAGAACGTGCCGACGCGAAGGCCGGCGTCTACATGCCGATCTCCGCCCGCGGCGGCCAACTGCTGTATGCGCTGGTCAGAGCGAGCCGCCCGGACACTGTCGTCGAGTTTGGAACCTCGTTCGGCATCTCCACGATTTATCTCGCCTCGGCGGTAGCCGATAACGGCAAGGGTCATATTTACAGCACTGAGCTGAGCGCGGCCAAGGTCGCCGCCGCTCGTCGTAATCTGTTCGAAGCTGGCCTTTCCGACACGGTGACAGTTTTACAGGGCGACGCCCTGGAGACGCTCCGCACGGTGGCAGGGCCAATCGGTTTCGCTCTTCTCGATGGATGGAAAGACCTGTGCCTGCCGGTGCTCAAACTTCTGGAACCGCATTTAACGGACGGCGCGCTGGTCATCGGAGACGATATCAACCTCCCGTCGATGGCGGACTATTTGAGCTACGTCCGCGACCCGGAGAATGGTTATGTCTCCGTCGCGTTCCCGGTCGAAGATGGCATGGAAATCAGTTGCCGCTCAGGTGGCGCTGGTTGATGAAAACGGTGTCGGGAGATCGCTTCGTGAATCAACCAGCAGCGGTTTTAGACCGGCCTTCGATCTTTCCACGAATGCAGTACGCAAACGTGCCGGTAGTCGACGCGCGTTATTGGACCGGCATATCCTTGGCAAGCGTCTTCGGTTGCAACATGGGCGATTTCGTTTCGCTCTACCTGCATTGGGGTCACTGGCTCGGCCTCTTTCCCTTGGCAATAATCTTCGCCGCGCTTATCGCCGGCGAACGCCGCTCGGCGCGCACAACACAGGTTTGGTACTGGGCCGTCGTGATCGTGCTGCGAACTGCCGCAACAAATGTGGCCGATCTGGCAACCCACACGTTCGGATGGCCCTATCCGTGGGTTATCGCAAGTCTCGCGATGATACAGGTTCTAGAGTCATCCTGCCAGTTCCACTCCGGCTATCCGCGGCAGGAACCGATCGAGCTGGACGTCCTGCGGCGGACGGCTGGTACTGGACATCTTTGCTTACCGCCGGCACACTGGGCACCGCCATCGGCGACTGCGTGGCCGAAAAGCTGCACCTTGGCACCGGAGGCGGCACTCTGGCGCTAGGCGCAATCTTCGCCGTCATCCTCGCCATGGGAAGCCGATCGCGCTGGTGCACCAAAGCCAGCTACTGGCTCGCCATCATAGCGGTGCGATCCGCGGGGACGACGGCGGGCGATTGGCTGGCCTTCCGGGAGGAGCCCGGTTTGAGCAATGGGCTTCACCTAGGCCTGCCGCTCAGCACCGCGTTCACGTGCGCGTTATTTGTCGGAACTCTCCTGTTGTGGCGCGCGCGGCGAACACTACGGTAAAGCAGGAACCCTGGCCCGGTTGACTGGTCACTTCCAACTTCCCGGCGTGATGGTGAACGATCTGTTCCACGATCGCGAGGCCGATACCGGTGCCCGCTTCGCCGGACGCTTCGGCGCGCTTGGTCCTATAGAACTTCTGGAAGATCTGGCGCAGCTCTTTTGCGTCCATACCGATGCCCTGATCCTGGACCGAAAGACGCAGTTGAGCGGCGTCTTTCCCGGCAGCCGCCAAGCGGCACGCGACCGTGATCTCAGTATCGGCCGGCGAGTATTTCACGGCGTTGGTGAGCAGGTTGTAAATGGCGTACTCCATCAGTTCGCGATCGCCTTCCAGATTTCCATCCAGGTCCCGGGTAAGCATACGAATGTTTTTGCGCTCGGCGAGCGGACGCACACGTCCGATACAAGCCTCAACAATCTCGCGGACTTCGAACGGCTCCTTCTTCAGCTCCATTTGGCCGTCACTTAAGCGCTCTACGTCTAAGAAGGTTTGGATCATGCGCGCCAGCCGTTTCGATTCGACGTTAATCATCTCGGCGATCTGCTTGCGCTTCTCTTCGCTCAGGTTGTAGCGGCCCATCAGCTCGCTGGATCCCTGGATGGCGGTGAGCGGCGTTCGCATTTCATGCGTGACGAAGTGGATGGCCTGCTGGTAGCGCTGGCGTTCGGTTTCCGAGGCTCTCAACGCGCGCCGTACTACAAAATGCTGATAGCTGGCGGCGGCGATTGCCGTGAGCCAGGCCGAGGCCAGCGGCGCGAAGAAGGGGAACACCAGCCCTGCGCGGAAAAGCAGAAACGGCGTCGCGTGCGCGGCGATCAGTAAGGCTCCGGCAGCAGCATAGGCCGGCCAGCCGGAAAGAAACGCGAAGATCAAGCCGGCGATAATCCCGGCGGCTAGGCAGAA